>Ga0308417_1000796_pt1 | contig 22067 bp, 14 predicted proteins | sample HotsprSampleOS65_FD_203528 | JGI IMG/M metagenome (GOLD analysis project Ga0308417, IMG submission 203528) | Hot spring phototrophic mat microbial communities from Octopus Spring, Yellowstone National Park, Wyoming, United States - 20090730_OS65 ... | reverse complement strand
CGACGGCGGCGGAACCATGGAAACACAGGCGTACACCGTTGAACCCAACCGGCTCTACGAGGTAGTCGCCTGGATCAAAGTGAACGCGAACAATCCGACTAACTACACCGTGAATTTTGAGCCCACCCGGACGCCGTACGGATGTGCGTACGTAGTGGATACGCGGAAGTATCCCGGCGGCTGGAAACGTATCCGCGGCCGCTGGATGCCGACCGCAAGTCCGGCGCGTGTCACATTCACCACCAACGGGACCGGCGGCAGCTTCTGGGTGGATGACCTGACTATCACCAGGCTGGACCTCCGTCAGGTCAGCAAACCGTTCCTGACCAACAACGCACCCGCAGCTCCGACCGATCTGAAGTGCAACGGCCAGGTCAATCCGACCAATCTCATGACGCGCAATCTGACGTTTTACTGGACCTTCAATGATGTGGATGTGCCCGACACGCAGGGCGCCTACCAGGTGATCATCGCCCGGTCGCAGGCGGACATCAACAGCAACACGCCGTCCTTCTGGGACTCCGGCAGGGTGGAGCGTACTTTCATGCAGTACTCAACGACCAACGCCCGCGTGGCGCCGGGGACGACCTACTGGTGGAAAGTGCGCACCGAAGACTACCTCGGCGAGATGGGATCGTGGTCTGCGGCGGCCACCTTCGCCACTCAGGCCAACAGCTCGCCGACGGCGCCGACCAACCTGCGCGTCAACGGTCAGACCAACCCGACCAGCTTGACGGATTTCACTCCCGACTTCTCCTGGACATTCAACGATACAGACAACGGCGATATGCAAACCGCCCGACAGGTGCTGGTCGCCGACAGCATGGCGAACCTCAATGCAGACAACGGCAACGTGTGGAACAGCGGCAAGCAGTCCGGTTCCGGAGTACTGACCTACGCAGGAACCACGCTCGCGGCGGGGACCACGTACTATTGGAAAGTGCGCACGTGGGATTTCTGGGACTGGCAGAGTCCGTGGTCAGCAGCCGGCTCATTCGTGATGGCGCAGACACCCGTCAACAGCTCGCCGACGGCGCCGACCAACCTGCGCGTCAACGGTCAGACCAACCCTTCGGGAGTAACCGGCGCACCGACGCTCTCGTGGACCTTTAACGACCCGGACGGGGATGCGCAGCTCGGCTACCAGATTCAAATGGCGACCGCGTCCGCACTCCTCGCCGCCGGTCCGTACCACTGGAATCCCGGGATGATCACCTCAGGGGACACATCCGTAGTATACACCGGACCGGCGCTCGCCGCGGGCGCCACCTACTACTGGCGGGTGCGCACCCGTGACCAGAACGGCGCCACCGGTCCATATTCCACGACAGCGCAATTCTCCATGTTCCTGCCGCCGCCCAACAGCTCGCCGACGGTTACGCTGACCTCCCCGGTGAACGGTTCCACCTACACCGCCCCGGCCGTAATAGCACTGGCGGCAGACGCTTCGGATGACACCGCGGTACAGCGGGTTGAGTTCTTTACCGGCGGTTCTCTTTTGACGCAGGTGTCGGCATCGCCTTTTGCGTATTCATGGACAGCGGTGGTGCCGGGAACGTATACCGTTTCCGCCCGCGCCTACGATGACCAAGGGTTGTGGGCCGAGAGCGCTGCGGTCACGGTAGTCGTCCATTCGTCGCCTGCGGCACCTCCATCGGTGGCGCCGTCGCCGATTTCTATAGAGCCTGGCGAAATGAAGCTGATTGGTCCGGGCAATAATCCATATTTCATGCCGGATGCGGGTGAGTCGCTGCGCATCGCATTCAAGACCGCGGAATCCGGCCTCGTCAGGGTATCGGTCTTCGATCTGCGCGGCCGGCGGGTCTGGACGGGAGAACAGACTGTCGTCGCGAATGTGGTGGAAACAATTCCCTGGCAGGGTACGGGTTCCGAGGGTGAGGTCCTGCCGACGGGAGTCTACCTCGTACAGGTGAAGGGACCGGGGATTTCCACGTCGAAGAAAGCGGTGATACACCGCTGAAATCCAAACGTGCGCACAAGGCTGTTGCGGGTCTATCGGCGGTGAAGTGAAGGGGAATAGTGCGCTCCTATGGATGATGGTTGTCTGTTCCCAATGTTCTCGGGAAGTCAAAAGGGGGGATGGTCTATGAAAAGGTGCGGTTGCGTGGTGCTGTGCATCAGAGTGCTGTTGAGGGCGTTTTTGGTTTTCTTCGTTTCCGTTGTATCCACCGTTGCCGTGGCGGAGGTGTTTTACTCCCCGTACGCCCAGAACGCGTGGGACTATCCCGACACCGCCTGTGTTCTGCTCCAGCGCATCAACCTCAACCGGTACCGCAACTTTGTAAACTGGGGAGACGTTGAGCGAACCGACATACCCAAAAATGCGCCGGTCACCTCAGGATACGACTGGTGGCACGTGCGGCAGGCGGCAACCGCGGGGAAGAACTTCGGAGCGAAGGTGATGTACGGACTGTGGGGTTCACCCGACTGGTCCCGAACCAATGTCAACCAGCGGCTGTCCGCCCGGCCCACGTCCTATGCCGACTACATTACGGCGTTGCTTACCTACAGCGCAACCATTGACCCGAACGTGTGTCACGCGGTGGACCTCGGCAACGAGGACCCGGTCTGGGAGAGCAACCAGGAACAGGATCCGTCCTGGTACTACCAGCACCTGCTGCGGGCGGGTTACGAGGCCGTCAAGGCGTTCAACTCCAGCATCACCGTACTGCCCGCATGTGTCTGGCAGGATGCCGCTCATTTTTATGACGAAATGTACCAGCTGGGGCTCCATCCGTACATTGAAGCTCTCAACATCCATCCCTACAACAACACCCCCACGGATATCCTGGAGAACAACGGCATCGTGTCTCACTACGCCACCTGCATCCGCTACCTGAAGTACATCGCCGAGCAGAACGGCGACCACCGCTCATTGGTATGGAACACCGAATACGCGTACAAGAACACGACGGAAGCCAATAAAACCGTCTACCTGCAGCAGGTTCTGGATATTTCGCGCAAGTGCGGTTTTGTCCCGTACGTCGCCATGTACCCCGGTATCGCCGGCGGCTACCCCGATGATTATGACCACGGCGGTCTGGTGTACTGCTACGGAGCGCCATGGATTTCCACCGTCGCGGTGACCACCGCGCCCGCGTACAACATGTATCGGGACTACATCCAGCAGTATCCGTACTGGGACTCCACGCAGACGGAGGATTACGGTGTGCTGCCGCCCGCCGGCGCGGATGCGGTAGTCCCAAACCCCGGTTTTGAGAACGGGGCCGCCGGCTGGACCGGCGGTACTATTGATACAACCGAAAAGCATTCCGGTACCGCATCCATCCGCCAGACCAACACCGGCTCTATCGAGAGTACCAACTTCATCACGGTTGAGAAGGGGCGGCTCTACGAAGTCATGTTCTGGATCAAAATCACCGGGTCGCACTTCAACAACTACCAGGTGGAGATCCCGATACTCCAGGAAGGCGCCGCCGGCTGGTACTGGCCGAACCGATTCAACGGTATGGTGGACACGCGCAACTACCCGGGCGGCTGGAAACGTGTGCGGTACATGTACTACCCGCAGACCACCTCCGGATTTACGGGGCGCATCAAGCTGCGGTTCGCCGGCCGCAGCACCAGCGGCGCTACCGGCACCTTCTGGATTGACGATATCTCCATCAAGGCGCTCAACCTGCGCTCGCTGGGTGTGCAGCTCACCGAGCCGGCCAACGGCGCAACCTACACTGCCCCGGCGACGATACCCTGCACAGCGACCGTGACCAACTCCACTACCGTGTCACGGGTGGAGTTCTACGCCGGCACGCTCAAGTTCGGGGAGGACACCTCCTCGCCCTATGCGTTCACCTGGGCCGGCGTCGCGGCGGGAACCTACACGATCACCGCACGCGCCGTGGATGCGCAGGGGGCGGCGTTCTCCAACGCGGTGGTGGTGTACGTCAACGCCCCGCCCGTGGCACCGCCGCCAGCCCTGGCGGCGGGTGAGGTGCGGTTCATCGGCGGAACCGACGGGGTGTTCAATGCCGCCGGCGGTGCTCCGATGACCATACGGTTCCACGCAACCAGGCCCGGAACCCTCACCTTTTCATTCTATACCGTGACCGGTTCGCTGGCGCGCATCCTGAAAGTGACGGTGCCCGACAGCGGCGAGTACGAAACGTTCTGGGACGCCCGCAGCGATGCGGGGAAAGATCTTCCGGCGGGGGTGTACCTGGTCAGAATTTCCGGCGCAGGGTTCAACACGACCCGGAAAATCGCCATCGTCCGGTGAACCGTTGTATCGGTCCGGCAGCGGGCGTCAAGGATGACGTGCATCGGGTATCGGCATGACGGTGTTGGTGCCCGCGTACGACGTGGAGTCGCCGGGAGACTGTCTAGCGGCGTGCCGGGACATCGTGGCGGTACACCGGCGCATGAACGTTCCGGCGGTGTTTTTCATCGTTGGGAAACTGCTCGAAACGGAAGGAAAAGCCTACCGGGATCTCCTCGCGGACGATCCCCTGTTTGAGGTGGCTTCCCACACCTACACCCACCGGATGCTCCGCGACCATCCGATCTGTGGGCCCGCTGTTTCCCGGGAAGAGATCATCAGCGAGGTGCGACGCGGCGTCGCGTTGGTGGAGGAGGTGTTCCGCCGTCCGTGCCTGGGCATCAGGCCGGGGTGCGGTTTCTCCGACGGTCTGTCGGGTGCCGGTACTGTCCTTGAAGCGATCGCATCCGCCGGGTGTACCTACGTCAGCTCGCGCCTCTGGGGGCCGCACTGCACGCTGCCGGCGCCGCTCATTCAAGCGTACGACTACAGTATCGACGGTTTTGCGCACCTGTGGGAGTTCCCCGGCCACGGCTGGCACGAGAATGTGTTGAAGGGGCACAATGCCGCTCCCGGGCGGCTCCTGCTGTGGCCGCCGGTCTATCCAGACCATCATCCGTCCGGGTACCTGCGCACCCCGGACGAGGAGTTCACGGTACACCGGTACTTTGTGGACCGCGCCGCCGATGAAGGGCTGGAGTACGTGTCGCTCATCTGGCATCCGTGGTCGCTGCGGATGTTCGACCCGGCGATGCGGATGCTGGAATTCTTGTTCGCGTACGCCCGTGAGCGGGGCATCGGGTTCACCCGTTTCGCGGATCTCCGGCGTCTCCGGAATTGACCCGAACCGTCGCCTGCCGACCGGGTCCACCCCGTCGTAGCAGTAGTTGAAACCGCCTCGTCAAATATGGTATCTTCTTTAGTACTGTGTGCGCACCGCTGCAATACGGTGTGCCGCGGCTGAACCCGGGATTGAGGAGCGTGCATGGAACGAATCATTGACTCTCCCGCTGACAGCCTGTTCCGTGGCATCGGCCGGATGGTGCTGGACGCGTTCGAGTACGCTTTTAATCTGTTTCTGCTGTTTGTCGCCGTGGCGCGTGCGTTCGGCAGGCAGGTGGTTTCAGCCCGTCGCCGGATCCTCCGGGACACCGCGTACAACCAGATCATCTTCACCGTGGTGGATGCGCTTCCGATCGTCGGCGTCATTGCGCTGGGGCTCGGCGTCGTGGTGATCGTGCAGATGTTCTCCCAGCTCACGCGGCTCGGCGCATCGGAGTTCATCGGCCGCATCCTGGTGCTGGTGTTCGTCCGCGAGATGAGCACGCTGCTGACCGCGCTGCTCATCATCAGCCGTTCCGGTTCGGCGATGAGCACCGAGCTGGGCAACATGCGGGTCTCGCAGGAAACCGACGCACTCGAGGCGATGGGTATCGACATCCTGCAGTTCATTGTGTTGCCGCGGGCGGCAGCGGCGATCATCGGGATGGTGTGCTTGGCCACGTTTTTCAATCTCGTCGCCATTTTCGGAGGATTTCTGGTGACGGTCGTACTGGGCATGCGGAGCGGGTTCTGGGTGTTCCTGCAGAGCATCCTGGCTGCGCTGTCGCTCAAGGATGTGCTCATATACCTCGGCAAGTGCGTCGCATTCGGCATCATCATCCCGATAGTGGCCTGCTACCATGGACTCTCGGTGCAATCATCGCCGACCGAGGTTCCGGCGCAGACCACCACGGGCATCGTCAATTCCATCGTTCTGTGTTTCATGGTGGGTGCACTGCTCACCGTGGTGAGCTACCTGTGAACGACAAACGTGCCGCGAGCGGATCCGGCGGGGAAACGTCCTTGCGGATGCCCGCCCCGGTCATAGAGTGGTCCGGTGTCACCGTTTCTCTCGGGTGTCATCCGGTGGTGCATGATGCAACGTTCACCATTGAGGCACGGGACTCGGTGGCGTTTTTCGGCTGTTCCGGGTCGGGCAAGTCCACCGTCTTGAAAACCTGCGTGGGATTGGTGATGCCCACCGCGGGGACGGTTCGATTGTTCGGACACGACCTGTCAGCCATCTCTCACCGCGAACTGTTGGCGCTGCGACGGGACCGTCTCGGCTTTGTGTTCCAGAAAGGCGCTCTGCTGAGCAATCTCCGCGTACGTGACAACCTCGCACTGCCGCTGCGCTACCACACGGACTATCCGGAGGATCGTATCCGTGTGGCGGTGGATGAGCGGATGCAGGCGGTCGGCGCCCAGGAGTACGCGGACCTGTTTCCGGCGCAGTTGTCATACACCGCGCAAAAACAGGTGGGGGTCGCCCGTGCGTTGATGATGGCCCCTGATCTCTTGATGTTCGATGACCCGACGGCGTTCCTGGATGATGCTGCGGAGCGGGCTATCATTGAACTGTTGCAACGTCTACGCGAGACACCGACGACCATCGTCATCGCTACCGACAGTATGAGCGTCGTGCGTGCGATCGCCCGGCGCATTTTTGTGTTGGAGAGGGGAACGGTCACGGAGTGTGCGACTCCGGAAGAGGCGCAGCGCTGTGTGCGATCGCGGTTCTGCGCGTACACTGCATCGTGAACGTCCCGGAAACACCATGCACTACATACACCGCCTGAGCAGGAAAACCGTTGAGCGTATCGTCGGGTTTGTGGTGGGACTCACGGTCGCGGTCATTGCAGTCGTCGTTGTATCTGTCGGAGTGCGCAGCGCGCTGTTCCATAAGCACTATCGGCTGCACTCCATCCTGGAGCAGGCTTCGGGCGTTCGGGTGGGGACGGCGGTTAAACTCTCCGGAGTGGATGTAGGATCAGTGGAGCGGGTGCGCATCAACGAGCAGAACAAGGTGGAGATCGTCTTGCGGATCCGCATGGATTTCCAGGACAAGATCCGAAAAGACGCGCCGATAACGCTGGCGTCCGCCGGTATCGGCGGCGACAAGTTCATCAACATCCCGCTGGGGTCCGTGCGCGCGGCGTACTATCAGGACGGCGAGACCGTGACCATCACCACGCCGCGTGAGCTGTCTGATCTTGCCCCGCAGCTCATGAAAATGATGGACCAGGTGGAACAGTTGCTCGGAGAACTGCAGCGCGTCGTGAGCACGGTCAACCGCCGCACCCTCGCCGACATTCACACCATTCTCAGCGATATCAAGGTACTGACAGCAAACCTGCGCGGCTTGTCGTCGGAAGTCGGGGAACTGGGGCTGGTGCGGGAAGTGGACGGCATCCTGGACAGCCTCACCGTGACCGCATCGAGTGTTTCGGCAGCTTCAGCGGACCTGCCCGGCATCACGCGCAAGGTGGACGAACTGCTCGTACGGCTCAACCGCATCGCGGGTGCGCTGGAGCACCACTGGCTGCTGCGCGGTTCCATCAGGCGCATGGAGAAGGACGGCGATGGCGGCAAGTGAACGCGGTCTGGCGGGACGGCTGCCGGCCAGGGGCATCGTGGCGGTGATCGGGGCCAGCGTGGTGTCCAGCGATGAGGTGCGACGGCTGGCACGCGAGACCGGCGCCGAGATCGCCCGGCGCGGCTACCTCTTGGTGTGCGGCGGCATGCGCGGTGTCATGGAGGAAGCTGCACGGGGAGCACGCGAGGAGGGCGGGATAACCATCGGCATACTGCCGGGCAAGGATCGCACGGACGCCAACCCGTACATCGATATCCCGATTCTCACCGCGATGTCCCACGCACGAAACGCCATTATCGTGCGGACCGCCGACTGTGTCATCGCGATTGACGGTTCGTACGGAACGCTGTCTGAAATAGCGCTCGCCCGCTGCACAGACCGCCCGGTCTACGGCATCAAAACATGGGATATTGAGGGAGTGATCGCTATGGAACATGCCGCTGATGCACTCGACCACTTCGAACGATTGGCGGGCATGCCGCCTGCGGGGTTGGACCGGATATGACGATGGATCTCTCAAAGAAGTTCGAAGAAGCGGTTCGCAAAACCAGAATCATCCGCTCACGGTACCGGACACTCAATACGTTTGAGGACACCACGCTCCCGTACGTGCTCATCGGGCGATCGGTGGTGTCACGCAACACCACTGTCATCCGTGAAGGAACCGTGGAGGTCGGACGTGCCATGGTGCACCTGCCGGACGGTCTCCCTCAGTTTGACGGTTTCGACTTCGCCGCCTCCACGTCCCTGCGCGATGAAACCATCACCACATTCCTGCTGGTGCGCGGCGTACGACTGCCCTCGCTCAAATACCGCAACAGCTCGCAGCGGCTGGAGGTCTCAGAACAACCGGTGGAACGGGAGATCGCCCGTGTCCTGGAGACGCTGTCCCGCAAAGAGGACTTGGACACCGGGGTCATCGCCGGGATCACCGATTTGTGGCAGTTTTCGCTGCTCATCTATGTTTTTTCGCAGGTGGTTCGTTCGGCGGGCGGAGATGCCCGTGCCATCCTCTCCCGTGCGCAAAACGGTGCATCGGATTCGTAGACCCTAAAAGACCCCTCGCCGGTACCACTTTCCGACGGAGAGCCGTTCCGACGATTCCGTTAAAAACCGCCTGTTCTGACCACAACCCGGATAAAATTCCGGATACTTTCCCGATCGCGTTTTCACGCCGATACGCCTCGGCATCCGTCGCACACCTGCATGCTTCGCATCCAGCGGCCGACCAACCAGCGCCAGTTTCCGTCGGAACGCGCCGTCGCCTCCGTCGGAGAAAACCGCCGCTCACCGCGGAAACCACGCCATCCCGCTTCGCGCGGGCGCTCAAACGCACGCTCCGCGCATGTTCTGGGATGAACGAAGCCCAAGGCATTGCACAAAGACCGCCGGGCACCGTGACCAGCGAATAAATGTTGCACCCGGTGTGCCCGAAAAGCACCTGAAGGGCGCCTCTCTCAGTGCCTGTTAGCGGCTCATTAGCGGCTCAATTATGGCTTTTTTGTGGCTCTGTTGTGGCTGTGTTGTGGGTGTGTTGTGGCTCTGTTGTGGGTCAGTTGTGGCTCTGTTGTGGGTCCATTTTGTGGGTCTTCATATGGCTCTCTGAGGCTTTTCTGAGGCTTGTCAAGGGGCATGCAAGCGTATACAGCCTCACCATGCCATCCCATACGGGCGCTGTCACGTGCCTCTACCAGCTGTACCGCACAAGCCGGCACGCCGCATCACCCGATGTGCAAGCCCCCAATCGCATCACCGTTCCCTGCGTCTGAAACCTCTGTAGCCCTTGACTTTTGCTGGAAAAGTATGTATTCAATATGAAACATATCACCTGATTCTCCGAGGGCTCATGCTCCGCAGTCAAAACGCTGCCGCAATGATGCGTGCCATCACGCGGTGTATCGCCGTGCATGCTCACATTCATGACCGACACAGCACTCCGTTGAGAGACATCCACTCCGCCAGCGAAACACCCAACCCAAGCGCGTCGCCCGGCGACGCATCTGGGCGATCTCGGCTGTGCCTGTGGTGGGATTGTAATATGCAGATGTCCGGTGCGTGGAGCGGCAGCGCCGATGGTCAACAAAGCCGCGGTGCGATTTTGAGGATTGAGGAGCGCCGAAGCCATGAACGTGCTTGAACCCGTTGACCAACCTTTGGGAATCCATTCTGCGGCAGATGCGCACGTCGGAGGAACACGATGGTATGCGCAGTAGCTGTTGTCATGCGCGGTGGGTACGGCAGTTGGGGACGGGCGGCAGGGCTAAGGGGATGAGGGGCGGGGTACTTGGTGTACCGCGACGGTGTCGTGGTGCATACCGGCGCCGGAACCGGTTTTGTGGACACCGGGTTGTCGGCGGGAACTACGTACACCTACCGCGTGAGCGCGTACGATGCGGCGGGGAACGAGTCGGCGCCGAGCGCGCCGCTGACGGTGGTCACATCGGCGGCGGGGGCTCCGCCGCAGGGGCCGGGTTCCGGCGAGGTACGCGTGTCGGGCGGCGCCGGCGGCTACGTCGATCTCCGGGCGGGCGACCGGGTGCGGGTGGAGTTCGGCAGGGTCGTTTCGGCCGGGGAGATGACGGTGCGTGTGTATTCTCTTTCCGGTGCGCTGGTGCGGACTCTCACGGCGGCCGGCGGAGTGTCCCGGGTGGAATGGGATGCCGCCACCGAGGACGGGGTTGAGGTTCCTTCGGGGATATACATTCTGCACGTCAAAGGGCCGTCCCTGGACCGGCGGTTCCGTGTTGCGGTGGTGAGGTAGGGGTTCTGGATTTCCGGAAGGTCTTTTCCGGCCGGATGACGCGCACTGTGTACGGTGCGGGTTTGTTGCTGGCTTGTTTTGGCGCTGGCGGTTGTGTTGGTTCAACAGACACGCCCCCTCAAAGAGACCCCTCGCCGGTACCATTTTCCGACGGAGAACCGTTCCGACGGTTCCGTCAAAAACCGCCTTTTCCGACCACAACCCGGATAAAATTCCGGATACTTTTCCGATCGCATTTCCCACCGATGCACCCCGGCATCCGTCCCACACACTGCGTGCTTCTCATCCAGCGGCCGATCAAGATGGTTTGTTTCCGTCGGACACTGTTTTCATCGTCGGAGAGAACCGCCGCTCACTGGGAACGTCCCACCATCCCGCCTCGCGCGAGCGCTCAAAACGCATGCTCGGCGCAGAGTACGTATCAAGCGCATCCCGGGGAAATTACAGGGAGGCCGCTCATCCGCTGCGACGTACAAATCATCTGTTGCAACCCGCTGTGCCTGAAAAGCACCTGACGGGCGTCTGTCTGTGGCTCATTTGTGTGGGTGTATTGTGGCTCAGTTGTGGCTGTGTTGTGGGTCGTTTGTGGCTTGTCGGAGGCCTGTTCATGAGGGATTTGAAGACACCTGAAGGTGCATGAAGCCCCCCGGCGTAACTCAGAGATCCTGGCAAACGCTTGGCAAAGTACCCCAAACAGCACCAGCGGGTGCATCGAAAAAACAGCACATGTGAGTATCCCCGAGCAGTACCCGAAAGTACCCCCAAAGTACCCAGAACAAGTATCCTGAAAGCACCCGTTTGAATACACCGACGGGTATACTCTACGAGTACCAGGAAGCACGGAGAACCTCGCTATGTCGGCGGACATGCCTCGCACCCGGTGTTCGGTTGATGGGTGAACGGTGCAGTTGGTTTTGCCCGGTGGGGAAGGCTACCGACGATGAGAGCGCCTATGCTTCAAATAGCTTCTGTAGGTAGTCGTATGAGGTGGATCTTTCCTGGAACAGAATGTGCTTTTCGGCGAATTTCGCTCGGTTCCAAGTTCCGTCATCGTAGTGCTTGTAGAGCTCCTCATAGGGAGTGGCGGAGATGACGAATGAATCCAGGCGTATGTCCGTACGTCGGCTCCGGCGGCCGATTTCCTGTGCCAGGGCGGGCAGTCGTTCATGGAGTTGTGCTTTTTCATCGTGGCGGTAGGATTTGGCATGGATCATGCCATGGGGTTCAACGAAGACGATCCGCTGCACGTGTAGATCTACAACCCACAGAATGAAATCGGGGTAGAACCCCCGCTGTTCAAAGAACCCGATGCCGCTGCCGCGGCTCAGGTTGCGCAGGAGGAACACCTCTTTGCCTTTGAGCGACTTGTTTTTTTCAGCCTCCCAGTAGGTTTTCAGATCGCGTACGAACCGTGCTTCGCTGGGCTTGAGCGCCGGTGGAACGGATTGCATCTTATCCGCCTGCTCCACCAGAAGGGGCAGGTACAGATGGCGGTCGAAATAAATGCGCGGCAGACCGGCGTTTTCTTGTTCGTAGAGACGCCGTGATTCGACGAGCAGCTTTTGGATCGCTTCTATCAGCTGCTTATCCGAGTGCCGTACTTTGACGACGTACGCAGGTTCGGTCTTTTCACGTGCTACGCCGCGGTTGAAGCTCAAATTCAGGTCGGTTTCGTCGAGGGTTCGGTACTCCAACGCTTCCTTCGCTTCCCAGCGTTCCCGCTGGACGCGGTAGAACTTGTCCACGTACGCACGCAGGATGTTGGTGACGGCGGCTTGCAGCAGCGCCCGTTCGGCGAAGGAACGCGGCTTGACCACCGGCTCGTCGGCCACCAGGGTGTACCGGATATCCTGAAACAGGGTTCGCACGGTATCGGGACGGATGATCAGATTGGACATTCCCTGACGTTCTTTGTGCGCCAGCAGGTCAAGGTACACCTGTTCCCAGTCCACGGCATCCAGGCTTTCGGAAGAGATACTCCGGGCGCAGCCGGCGTGCACTTCCGTCACCGTGTGCAGTCCGTAGGGGGCGCTCTCCAGTGTCTGTACCCGTACGGTCATGTCCACGCGCACCGGGATTTCCCGATCGACAGTCAATTCCAAGGTTTTTTCTACGGCGAAGTCGCGGCCCTCCCGCGGCCGGGGGACAACCAGGCCGCGACGTAGGAACTGCTCGTTGGTCTTAACAAAGAGCGGTAATTCGACGGCTTCTTCGGTCTCCACGCCCTCACGGTCTAAATAGTCGCGGAACTGCGCCATATAGTCGGCGCGCACGGCAAAGATGTTGAGCGTTTCCAGCAGGCGCAGGTGCGGCGGATGCGTACCGTCCAGCACTGCGCTGCGTTTGAGACTGAAATCTTTGCCGCGCAGACGCACGCCGCGCCCGAAGAGTTGGATGATCTGCGAACCTTCCTCACGGCCGATGTTGAGCAGACCCATGTTGGAGACGCGCCAGGAATTCCACCCTTCCATGAATTTTTTGGCGCCGACGAGGATGTGGAGAGGTGAATCCGGCTGGTTGATGCCTTCGAACAGGGAGGCACGGAGAACGTCTTCTTCCAGCACGATTCCCGGGGAATCTTCCTCCAGCAGTTTCTTGAATGCGGCCGTGTCGCCGATGTAGATCAGGCCGAAATAGTCCTCTGCGCCAGCGGCCTTGAGGCCGAGTTCCCCGGCGCCGCCGCGAATGTCGCACAGGTGCAGACCGCCGCCGGCAGGCGCGTGAAAAATGCGGTCCAGAATGTCTTCGTATAACTGCCGGGGGGTAAGGCCGATGTCGCGCAGGTATGGGAAACGGCCGGCGAAAAGGTCCTGACCATCGGGGGTTGCCAAGCCGCTTTTGCCCTCAAGCAGTCGTTCAACGCCCTTCACCGCCCAACCGCGCCGGTTCTCCAGCACGTGGTGCAGAAAGCGCACCACGGTCAGTACGTCGCTGCGTTTTTCCTTGTGCTCGCTGTAGACCGCATTGACCGTACCGCCGACAAAAACCCACAGTGGCTTTTCCAGATTGTAGGGTCGCAAGCGCTCGGCTTGTTCTTGGTACAGGCGCAATTGCTCGTAGAACGAAAGCAAGTTGTCCAGAAGCAAGGTCTCGGTGTGCTCTTCGTGGGTTTCCTGCTTGAGGTTCAAGATGCGAAAGTCCTTGCCGTAGCCGTCGCCGTAAAAGTATCGGTAGGAATAATCGAAAACGATGCACTTGCCGTACTCGGCGGTGAGCGGATCGCTGCGCGCCGCCGAGAGCGCCTGCCCGAAGGTGGCGCTGTACTCAAACGTAAAGCCCGTCGCACCCAGCTTGTCGCGGTACTTGCGCCAGGCCTCGCCGCCGGAGCCTTTGTGCCCCTCGTCCACAAAGATGAGATTGCGGCCCTCAAAGGACTCCACCGGCACGCTCACGCCCCCGCCGCGCTTCTCTTCCACCAGTTTGGTGATTTCAATGACTTGCACCACGTCCCTGTCCGCCGTCCGCAAGCCGCCCGTATTCGGCTCAAAGCGCCGCGCCGGGATGCCGGACGCCGCCAGTTCCGCCAGGTGTTGTTCGCTCAGGCCCTCGTTGGGCGTGATGAGCAGGATGTTGTCCAGCGGTTCCGTGTTGTAGTGTCGGAACTGATAATAGTTGAGGTGAAGCAGGAGCGTCTTGCCGCTGCCGGTGGCCATCCAGAAGGCCAGTTTGGTCAGGTCGTCGGCGGTGAAGGACTCATCCTGCGGTTCGCCGCGCAGGCGGCGGGCGTTGCGTGCGCGCACGAAGACGTTGAGATCAGCCAGCAGTTGCGCCTTGTGGTGAAAAAGATAATCAAGGACGATTTCCGCAGAGAGTGCGGCCAAGTACTGGAAGTAGCGCAGGGTGATGCGCTCGGTACGGCCGCGGTTCATCGTCTCCAGATGCCGGCGGATATTCTCGTCGTAGCTGGCCAGATCGTCCGGGGGAATCTTGACCTGGCTGCCGCGGGAGATGAGGTGATGGTAGAGGAAACTGCGCCCGTCCGCGCCAAAGCCTTCGGCGACGGTTTTGGTGTCCTCCAGTAATTCGCGGTTGCTCCCGTAGCCCAGAAGGCTATTCAGCCAAGCGAGCAGGACGAGGCGGTTTTCGAGTTTGACGTATTGCTGGATGCCGTTGATGCCGCTCATCGGTGCGGGCGATCTCGGTTGGAGAATGCGCGGCATTACGGTTCCTCCGTGGGAAGCAATGGTTCAATCTGCGCCAGCAATTGCGGCACAGACTCCGTCGCGGTCCTCCATACCACGTCCCATCGGATCTTATCGTAGCCGTGGATGAGTCGGTTGCGCATTCCCGCAATCTTTGCCCACTCGATTTCCGGGTGCGAAGATCTGAATTCGTTGGACAAGCGCGTTACGGCTTCGCCAATGACAAGCAGGTGTGCCACCACAGCCCAGTGCTTTTCGGCATTGGCTGCAAACGAGGCTTCATCCACGCCCCGAACGAAGGTGGCAATCCTGCGCGCCGCCTGGGCGATGTCCAGCAGGGTCGCTTCATCGCGCCACATAGAGCGTCCTCGCATTTTTCAGGATGTGACGACGACGAATCCAGTTATCGCTTTGTTCTACACACTGCCGCTCGACCAGGTCCACCGGACGCCCCATCATCTCGCTCATCTCTTGTTCCGCGCCCACCAGGTCCAGCAAACTCCATCTGACTTCAGGGGCGAACTCAACCAGCACGTCCACGTCGCTTTCAGGGCCAAAGTCATCCCGCAACGCCGAACCGAACAGCCACATGCGCTGCACCTTCCACTTGCGACAGAACGCCTCGATCTTTTCCATGGGAACTTGAATCTGCAACGGCATGGTTACACCTCCGCTTTGGCAAACATGCGGGCCTTGAACAGTCCATCCAGCGAGCGCGCGTTGGGGATGTAAGAATCGCCGTTGGTGTAGATTTCATCGGCACCTTCGGTCAGTTTATGCTCTTTCACAAAATCGCGGTCGCGTTTGTAATCCTCCACCGTCCAGCCTTTGATCTCGCGCCAGATGACGACGACAGTGCGGCCGTTGCGCAGCGTGCCGTGGCAGACCAGGTAACGCCGCCCCCCATCGTCGTACACTCGCCGCGTCTGCACATCCAGACCAAGGAGGAAGTTGAACGTCTCCGGCAGGTCCACCAGGCGATCGCGCGTCTCGCCGTTGCGGTGCAAATGGAGTTTGTAGGCGAAGGGCGACTGGAGCTTCTCCACATTGAGCAACGTCTCGCTGCCGCGCGTCTCCCACCGGAGCATATAGGAGAGCACGTAGTCATCAAACTGGAATACCTGCTGGTCGCTTGACTCGTCGAAGGTGAGGTTGTTAAGCGCGTCCTCGTAGGACTCTAAGCGGATGACCTTGACGATGCGCGGGCTGCGCTCGGCTTCTTCGGCAGTGGCCATGCGCTTGGGTTTGCCGTCCTTCCAATCCGGCGTGAATGTCACCTTTTTGATGCGCGGCAGGAGCACGGTGTCGAAGTAATCGGCCATCTCCACCAGGATGAACTTGCGCCTGCCGCCGTCTTCACGGTTGAGGTTGATGACGGCGTGGCTAGTCGTGCCGGAGCCGGCGAAGAAGTCGAGAACAAGGCCGCTTTCCGGTGTCGCTGCTGCAACCAATTCGTGGTAAAGAGACACAGGGTGGCAATAAGGGAAATCTAAGCCCATGACATCCAGGAAATCCTTGCCTTTCCTAGCATCTTGAATCACAGAACGCAACTGCATTTGCGATTCTTCTGTAAGAAGTCTTTTCTGTTGTGGCTGGGTTGTTTCGTCTGGACCGAACAGTATTTCGCCGCGCTCGACCATTGCTTGTAATGTTTCAGGTGTTCTTGAAAACCCATTTGGAGGAACAGCGCAAGGTCTGTTTGTAACTGGGTGGATCAGTGGCTGAAAAAACTTTGGGTCTGTTCGCGGTTCAGGAGCTCTAAGGCTCACCGGACGATAGATACGTCCTTGTTCATCTATATAGCAATACGCTTTCTCTCCGCCGGAAAGTTCGGGGTTTTGCCGCACCCACTCAGCGTATTCACGCCGAGCATTTTCAGTAACTCCACCATGCTTTGCGATGATTGCTTTGGCAGTTTTCAACATCTCCATGATATTCGTATTCTTCTGAAAGATTGAATTGTCAATTTCGGAGCGCCAAACGATGTATTCATGCTGGGTGGCTACACCCCGTCTGGCAGTCATTGGGTTGCGCTTGTCCCATATAACAGTGCCAGCGTCAGATATGTATATAGTGTCAAGTAGAATCTTTAGTAGTTCATATTCGTTCTCATCAATATGACTTAGAAAATGACCATCACGAGCCAGAACAATTAGTGAAATACGAATGCGGTTTTCCATCATCGCCAGCCAGCTGGAGTGCTGATAGTCGTTCTTGTAAAGGAAACCACTTGTTTGGGTATTGTAGGGAGGATCGATGTGAATGCACTTCACCCGCTCGCGGTATTTTTGCTGGAGCAGACTGAGCGCCTGCCAGTTTTCGCTATGCACCAGCAGGCCGTCGGTCACCTCGTCCAGGTCCTCAAAACTTGCCAGCAGGCGGTCGGTGAAGTCCTGCGGGAAGTGGGGCGTGTCCAGCACCAGGGTAGGGTGGGCTTTGAGCAATTCGATGCGTTTTTCAACGGCTTTGGGCACTTCAAGGTCAAAGAGCGTCCTCCACTCCTCCCACTGCGCCTGGCAGGCGGCGACTTCCGGGTAAAACGCTTCCGGGATGTTGCCCATGGTGATGCAGTAAAAAGTCTCGGTGACGAACTTCTTCTTCTCCCAGAGCATTTTCTGGAAGTCTTCGATCTGCGCCAGAAACTCGATGATGCGCAGTCCAATGCGCTTGATGAGGCGCAACAACTGAAACCAACCTTCGCTCAGTCGCTCGCCGGCCGCTTCCAGTTCCTCCAGGTTGAGCACCTCGTTCTTCAGGTAAAAGTCCAGTTCGCGGGAAAGAAACCCGTTCAAGTCCTTGTGGATGAAAAAGTCGCCGGTGTTGCGGCGGGTGTACTGGCGCAAATGATATTCCAGGTAGGGGACGGTTTCGCCGTTGCCGGTCGTGCGTCGTTCGGCGGTGAGGGCGGCTATGGCTTCCGGGGCTTTGATGCGCTTGGGAATCTCCGCGACGGCTTTGGCGAGGATGGCTTCCTGCTGGTTCTTCTGACCGTAGGTGATGGCCTCCTGCGCGGTCAGCGGGCGGTACTCGAAGGGGATGAACAGTTGTCGTGCTGCTCCGTCCCAGGCAATTTCTTTTAAGAGCGGCAGGAAGAAGCGCTTTTCACCCTTGACGTTGTTCTGCTCCACATCCGCCTGGCGCAGCTTGAAATGCACGGTAGCGCCGTTGGGGGCTTTGTAGGTGTAATCGGTGAAGTACTCGCTGGTCTTGATGTAGTACTGGTCGTGGTTCGCCCAGTAGAGAGTGACCTCCTCGCCGTTGTAGGGAACGGCGTAACGTTCCTTTTTAGAGTAACGCCGTTTGGAGATGAAATCGCCCTCTTGCCAGTAGCGGCTGAAAAAGGTGTAGAGGTGGTTGTAGACGGCGGCTTCCAGCGCGTCGCGGGAGCGGCTGCCTTGGGCGTGTTGCTGCGCCTCTAAATACTCCTTGCCGGCTTTGGTCTCGCGGTACTTGGCGTCCAGGTTGCCGTCGGCGTCGAGGGCGTCATCGCCCAAAGCTTCCAGCACCTTTTTGCGCGCGCTCTCCAGCGTCTGCGCGGCGTGCTCTTGCTCCGCCAGCGCGCCTTGTTCCAGTTCCTGGGCAATGGATTGCGGCAGATCGGTCGAGATGAACCGCTCGATGGCGTCCCTCTTGTAATTCATGATGCGGTAGATGCCGAAGTCCAGGTCGGCGCAGTCGAACTGGAACAATTCGCGGAGCAGGTTCTGGAACGTGACTTGGTAATCGCTCATGGCATGTCCTCATCCGTGGGCGTACGACGGCGGAGAGTACACCCGCGGGCGTCTCTTGTGCGGATCGGTCGGTGAAGTTCCGCTTGCATCGGAAGCTCTCGCACGTCGCGCGGTCGTTTGCATGAGGGGGGAGGTAATGACCGTCGCCCTCGCTGTTGAAGTCCGGCACTTGGTTCGGTGACAATATAAAATCCACGCGACGGGTTCAAGAGCTTCGTTGATTGACCAAGCCGTGGTGCGACCAAGCAGGCGGTTCAGCGCGGTGTGCCGGGTGGGTTTACGATAATGTCGCCGTTGTCATAACCGCATAACCGAAAGGCTTGAAATAAGTCAAATAATATACTATATACCTGGTGGAAGTTGATGGAAGTCAGCGGAGACATCTATAAATTGAGAGGGTATGGGAAAGGCTTTTTCTGACGGATGACGAGGGGCAACGAGTGATGATTTGTCACATCTTCGGTGGGAAAGACCTCTGGTGATCGCGATTGACCTCTTCTGCGGTTGCGGTGGACTCACGGTCGGCCTCAAGAGAGCGGGATTCCGCGTGATCGCCGCCCTCGACAATGACCGTCTTTCTGTGGAAACGTATAGAGCTAATCATCCCGAAGTCCATGTCTTTGAAGCCGACATTCGAGCCCTCGGCACCGGCTGTTTCAAGAGAAAAATCGGTTTACGCGAAGGGGAGCTTGACCTACTCGCAGGGTGCCCGCCATGTCAGGGTTTTTCAACGATGAGGACTCTGAACAGGGCCTTGTCGGTTGATGACCCCAGAAACGACCTCTTAATGGAATTCGAGCGATTTGTGGAGGATCTTCTACCGCGTGCCGTGATGGTGGAAAATGTTCCGGGGCTGGCCGACGACAACCGATTCGAAGTTTTTTGCACGAAATTGGAAAAACTCGGTTACATAGGAAGATACCGTATCTTGAACGCAGCTGATTACGGCGTGCCGCAGCGCAGACGCCGATTGCTCTTCCTCGCGGGGCTTGGAGTGGAAATCCCATTCGCGGAAAAGAACGGAAAGAGGAAAACAGTCAGAGAAGTTATCGGCGGGTTGCCCCCGGCGGGACGAAGCGGAGATCCCCTGCATGACATGCCTGAAAAACGTACTCCCAGAGTCTTGGAAATCATCCGACTCATCCCGAAAAACGGTGGAAGCCGCGGAGATCTTCCGGAAAGGCTTCAGCTTAAGTGCCACAAGCGGTGTAACGGGTTCAAGGACGTGTATGGACGCATGGCGTGGGACGATGTGGCTCCGACGATCACCGGTGGGTGCTTCAACCCGTCCAAGGGGAGGTTTCTGCATCCTGAGGAGAATCGGACGATAACAATGCGGGAAGCGGCGCTTTTACAGGGTTTCCCTCGCCGGTACAAATTCCCCGTCACCGGCAACAAGTCGGCTGTAGCTCTGATGATCGGCAATGCTCTTCCGCCGCCGTTTATCCTGGCGCATGCACGAATGGTTAAGGCGGTTTTAGTCAAAACGAAGCGGGAGACTGCACGCGACGGGAGAGAGGGGGAGAAATACGCCGAGCCCATCAAGTGAAACCATGACGATCGTGCAGTTCGTCTTTCCGGGAGAACAGGTGAGCGCAACAATAAGATGCCTTCCGACGAATATCTGCAAGCCGCCCGAAATGGAGTGTCGATCAGCGTATCCTGTAAGATGACGGAAAACGCGAGCGCGGTCCAAGGGGAAAAAACATGACAACGGTGAACGATGTGCTGCTGGATAGGTTGACTGAGAAGCAGAAGAGTGCGGTTGCCTCTCCCAAACGCCGCTTGCTTGTGGTGGCGGGCGCCGGATCCGGGAAAACGGAAGTGATGGCGCGCCGGGTTGCATGGTGGGTTGCAGTGGAGAAAATTCCCAAGGACAGCATTGTGGCCTTCACGTTTACTGAACGGGCCGCCGAAGAGATGAAGTTCCGCATTCGACACTGGCTCGGGAAGATTGCTTCCGCCGGCGAGGAAGTTTCACTGGGCGGTATGTACGTGGGGACGATTCATGGTTTCTGCGCGGCGAAGTTACGTGAGTACTGGCCCGATGACTATCATAATTGCGACATCCTTGCAGAAGGAGCGAGGGCTGCGCTGATTCTTCGCGGATTCAATCATCTGTTGGCTTTGGGGAACTTACAGCAGCAAAAACAAGAAGGTCAGTACGTTACGTTGGAGAGGTTTACGCAAGCTTACGATCTGCTGCACGAGCACAACCGGTTCGACGTGCAGTTGCCTGCCGGAGATCCACCTTGCGAACCGGGTGAAGAAGAATGCAGGTGGTGTGAGGGGGGCGAACTTCGCACGAATGTAGGCGATACACCCGAGGCGCGTGCATTCGCCGTATCCGCGGCACGCTATTACGCCTATCTCAGGTGTCGTCGTTTTCTCGATTTCAGCACGTCACAGAGCGAGTTAATACGCTGGTTGCGCGCCGATGGAGACCGCCTTGAGCGGTTGGCACGCCGAAAAATTCATTTGGTGGTGGATGAAGTGCAGGACATCAACCCGGTCCAACGCGAACTCATAAAGTTGTTGGTCGGAGATTCCGGCAGGTTGACGGCCGTCGGCGACCACCGACAGTCCATCTACGGTTTCCGAGGCGCGAAGGTGGAGATCATCGCCGAATTATGGGAAGAGTTCAAAAGCGCTTCCGACGCGGACGTCGTTGATCTCGAAGAGAACTTCCGATCAACACCCATGATCATCAACCTCGCCAATCGTTGGGCCGATACAATCGGTGCCGTGCGTTCGATGAAAACGGCGCCGATGAAACACGGAAACATACACCGGACTGTTCATGATAAATCGCACGTCGCATTGGTGAGCTTCAAAGACCGAGATAAGGAGGCCGCATGGATCGCTGACACGATTCAAAAGTTGGTTAAGAAAGAGCACGGCGCGCTGCACGACAAGACGGACGGCTCGCCGCGGGGGCTGACTCTGTCGGATGTCGCCGTCATGGTACGTTCATCCACCGATGTTCGCACGTACATGCGAGAGTTGGAGAACGCCGGTATCCCGTGCGTGGTGCGCGCCGGCCCGGATCTTTTTTTGCAACCGGAAGTGCTGCTTTTCGCTGCCGCCTTGGTCCTTACCACCACCCGATATGATAATTTTACTTTCCCTTACAAGATCACCCAAAGTATAGCGTACGATCCTGAGTCCGTGCCGGAGTCGTCATCACAAGCGGAGATCATCTTTCGATCGGCGGCCGCGGCACTGCGGGAAAAGGGCTTGACTTTCAAGCGCGAGGTGGAATCACGACTTCTCCGCGCTGCGGAAGCCGTTCGCGATCGTATCGCCGGGAAGCCCATACGTAATCCGTCCATTTTCCGAACGCCGCGGCTCCGTGATTTCTTGTCCGCCCGCAACAGGCTGCGCAGGGTGTTCCCCCAGCAGATCTTCCACATGTTGCTTGCCGAAGCGGAGGTATATGCATGGGATACATGTGCAGGACGGGGACAGACGGCGCTGTTTCACTTAGGAGCGCTCAGCGGTCTCATCAAAGGTATGGAGACGCCCGGCTGGACCAGCGTGCGCGACTATCCGTGGCAAATCACGGGGCTCTGCCGATTCGGTTCGGAAGAAGGTCGGACGGCAGAACAGCCCTTGATGGCTCAACCCGATGCGGTCAGCATTCTCACCATCCACGCGGCCAAAGGACTTGAGTTCGCGGCGGTTTTCCTGGCCGATGTCAATGCGGGGCGATTTCCGA
>Ga0308417_1000795_pt1 | contig 22069 bp, 13 predicted proteins | sample HotsprSampleOS65_FD_203528 | JGI IMG/M metagenome (GOLD analysis project Ga0308417, IMG submission 203528) | Hot spring phototrophic mat microbial communities from Octopus Spring, Yellowstone National Park, Wyoming, United States - 20090730_OS65 ... | reverse complement strand
CAGGAGGACGGTTCCCGGCGGGCCGCCGTAGAACGGGGCCATGCCGCCGCCGACCGGCCAGACGGCGGCCACCTCGGGTATCGCACAGACCGCCTCGCCCTCGAGCCAGACGAGCCGCTGGGCAGGGGCCGTGGCGACCGGCAGACGCTGCTCGCGGAAGGAACGCCGGTGCCGCAGTCGGGCCGCGGTGTCCGTGACCCGTCGCACCAGTGTCGAGAACCGGGTGCGTTCGACCCCGGACTTGCGGGCCGCGGCCAGGGCCGCTCGCAGGAGCCGCAGCCGCTCACGCGGGCCGGCCAGTTCGTCGGCGACCGAGGCGTGCAGGGCGGCCAGTGCCCGGACGCGGTCGGCGGTCGCGACCGCTCGCTTGCGGACGGCCGATTGCCAGTCGAGGAAGACGACGCGCGTCAGGTCGTGCGAGACGAGGATGTGTTTCGCCGACAGGTCCGGGGTGGTGAAACCGGCCGCGTGTACCTGAGCGATCCTCCGACCGATGCGGGTCAGCAGCCGGTGCCGGACATCGGGTGACAGCCGGGTGTCACTCAGGACCGCCCGCAGGTCGGAACCGACGAACTCCTCCAGCAGCAAAAATGCCCGCCCGTCCGGGTCCTCGCCGTAGGCCACCCACTCCGGCGCGGCCAGCCCGGCGGCCCGGAGTTGCCGGAGGAGTTCGCCCTCGCGCACGCAGCGGGAGACCGGTCCGAAGCCGGCCAGGCCGTTCCGCAGGCGTTCCCGCCAGCCGACGACGTGCTGTCTTTTCAGGTACAAACCGGGGGACTGACCGGAGAGTTCGACCCGCCGGACGTGCCGATCCGGGTGACCGCTCACGACCTCGCCGGGCAGTTCCAGGAATCCGGTCGCCGAATCGAGCCCGAGCCGGGCGAGCATGCCGGCGAAGGCGGGGTTGACGCGACACCACCCGCCGCGAGTGTCGAGCGACGGTCGGAAGAGGACATGATTAAGCGGCATATCGTCCTCCACACCGCGCCGGGCACGAATGGACCGTCAGGAGTCGCTCCGCCGCCCCGAACACGACGGCCGGCGTCAACTCCTTCATGCAGCGGTGGTGGCCGAGCGGACAGACCCGCTGCTGGCACGGTCCGCACGGGACCGACTTCTGCAGGTGCAGGGCCTTGGCGTAATACGTCTCGGTCCAGGCGATGTGGGTGGGGCCGAAGACGGTCACGACCGGGGTGTCGAACGCCGCCGCGAAGTGGCGGGGGCCGCTGTCGGTGGTGACGAGCAGGTCGGCGCGGCGGACGAGGGCCTTGGTCAGCCCCAGTGACACCGGGCAGTCGTGAAGGGAGAAGACGTGCGGGCTGCGTGCCTGGTCGGCGAGGCGGCGGGCGGTGTCTCGCTCGGCCGGGCCACACAGCACGACGACGCCACAGCCGAGCCGGGCCGTCAACAGACGGGCCAGTTCCGCGAAGTGGTTCACCGGCCAGTGCTTCGATGCCCCGAAGGCGGCACCGGGGTTGAGGAGTACGGCCCGTGGCCGCCGGCCCAGGTCGAAGCGCTGCCAGACGGCATCGGCGGCCTTCTCGTCGTCGGCTGTGGTGAACAGCACCAGGCGGTGGCCGGGATCATCGGCCCCGGCGGCGACGGCCAGCCGGTTGTAATCGTCGATGATCGGAGCGGGCACGAACCGCCCGTGTTCGTCCTGACGGTGCCTCAGCCGGACGGTGAGCAGAGGTCCCCGGCCGTAGCGGTCGAAGCCGATGACCCGGCGGCAGCCACCGACCCGGGCGAGCAGGGCCGACCGCAGCGAGTTCGGGAAGAGTACCGCCAGGTCCGGTCGCAGGGCGCGGAGTCGCGCGGCGACGGCCAGGAACCGCTGTGGCCGCGGCCCGCTCTTGTCGGCCAGGATCGTCGTGTCGAACCACGGGGCACCGGAGAGGACGTCGGCGACGTAGGGCTTGCAGACGGCGACGAGTTCGGCCGACGGATGGGCCAGGCGGATGGCCCGCACGGCCGGCGTGGCCATGACCACGTCGCCCACCCAGTTCGGTAGGAACAGTGCGATCCGCTTCACGTCAGGCCGCCTTCATCCGCTCGACGAGGCTGGTGGTGGAAAACCCCTCTCGGTATTGGGCGAGGTGGACGCGGCCGCCGTTGGCTTCCACGAAGTCGGCCCCCACCACTTGCGACCTCTGGTAGTCGCCGCCCTTGACGAGTACGTCGGGCCGCACCGCCATGATCAGTGCGAGCGGCGTCGTCTCGGCGAAGATGGTGACGAAGTCCACGTCACGCAGGGCCGCCAGGACCAGGGCGCGGGCCTCGGCGGGGTTGAGTGGTCGGCCCGGCCCTTTGAGCTGCCGGACACTCGAATCACTATTCAGGCCGACGACGAGACAGTCGGCCTGCCGCCGGGCCTCGGCGAGATACTGGACGTGCCCGGCGTGGAGCACGTCGAAGCAACCGTTCGTGAAGGCGACCTTCTGCCCGGTGGCGCGGCGGCGGTCGAGTTCGACGACGAGTTGCGTCAGGGGGAGGACCTTGGCCGCCCCGGGCAGCCGTCGCTCGCTGCCGTGGAACGGGGCGTGGAGCAGGTCGGCGACGATCTCCTCGCGGCTGACGGTGGCGACCCCGATCTTCTCGACTTCAAGTCCTCCGGCCACGTTCGCCAGGCGGACGGCGGCGTCGTAGTCGGCCCCGGCGGCGAGGGCCAGGCCGAGCGAGGCCATGACCATGTCACCGGCCCCGGTGATGTCGTAGACCTGGCGTGGTCGGGTGGGGTAGAGGGTGGTGCGGCCATCGCGGTGGGCCAGGGCCATGCCGTCCTTGTCGAGGGTGACGATGCCGGCCTCGAGGCCGTAGCGGTCGCGGAGTTCGGCGGCCGCGGCCAGGGCTTGCTCGCCGGTGCTGATCGTGCGTCTGGTGGCCAGGCCGGCCTCGAGCCGGTTCGGCGTCAGGGCCGAACAGCCGTGGTACTTCGCATAGTCCCCGCCGCGGGTCGGGTCGGCCACGACCCGCAGCCCCCGGCCCCGGGCCGCCCCGATCACGGCCCGGAGCAGGGTCGGCGTGCATACCCCTTTGGCGTAGTCGCTGATCAGGACGAGGTCGACTTCCCGCAGCTTGGCGTCGATCACGGCCCGGAGCCGTCGCTCCAGCGCCTCGGCCAGGGGTTCACGGCTCTCGTAATCGACGCGGATCATCTGTTGGGGGTGGCGGTCCTGGGCACGGCCGATGTACCGCTCCTTGATGGTGGTCGGCCGTTGCTCGTCGGTGAGGACGGCCTCGGAGTCGATGCCGAGTCGCGAAAGGAGTTGGCGGGCCCGTGCCCCGTCGGCGTCGGTGCCGATGACGCCGGCCAGGCTGGTTCGCGCCCCGAGGGCCTGCAGCAACGTCGCCACGCTACTGGCCCCGCCGAGCCGCTCCTCGCGGCTGTCGGCCCGGAGCAGGATGACCGGTGCTTCCTGGCTGATGCGTTCGGCGTTGCCCCAGACGTAACGGTCGAGCATCACGTCGCCGACCACCAGGACGCGCGGGCTGCCGAGGTTCTGCACGAGTTCGATCAGGTCGGCTGACATCGGGGTCTCCTCAGTCTCCTCAGTCTCCTCCGGGCAAGTCTCCACCAGGCTCCTTCAGGCGGCGTGCGACAGCCCGGTGTCAGCGGCGACGAGTCCGGCCGTCACGGCCGCGTGCCAGAGCGGGATGAGCAGTTCGTGGTGTCCGATCAGTTCGATGCCCTCGGCCCCGGGCCGGCGCAGGACGTTCATGCCGGTGCGGTACTTCGATTCCTTGTCGAAGTTGACGGTGACCAGCCCGTCGAGGTCGTGTCCGAAGTTCCGGGCGACGGCCACGGCCTTGAGGAAGACCTCGGGCATGACGACGGCCGAGCCGAGGTTCAGGTAGACGCCGCCGCCCAGCCGCGAGACGACGGTGCAGAAGATGCGGAAGTCGGTCATCGAGGCTTCGCCGAGGGCCGCCCCGGAGAGCTGGGGGTGCATGTGGACGATGTCGGTGCCGAGGGCGACGTGGACGGTGCAGGGGATACCGGCCCGGAAGGCGGCGAGGACGAGGCTGGCGTGCCGGTGGGGGCAGTCGAGACGGTCGATGTAGGCCCCGAGTGCGTGGCCCAGACCGGTACCGTCGCTGGCCGCGTGGCGGGCGGCGGTGGCGAAGGCCTCGGCCGTCTCCCGGGCCATGCCGAAGTTCCCGGCGTGGAGCTGGGCCGCCACGTCCTCGCTGGTCTTGCCACAGTAGGCCAGTTCGAAGTCGTGGATGGCGGCCGAGCCGTTCATGGCCACGGAGGTGATCAGGCCGCGGCCGATGAGGTCGTTCAGGTAGGGGGCGCAGCCGGTCTTGATGACGTGCCCGCCTATGGCGACGGCGACGCTCTTGCCGGAGCGGTAGGCGCGGAGGACGTGGTCGCGGACCTTGCGGAGTTCGTTGGCGGCCAGTTGCCGGGGCAGTGTGTCGAGGAAGTCGGCCAGTGGGGTGGAAGGGGGCACGACACGGCCGAGGTCGGCGACCGAAACCTTGCTCGGCCGGGACTGCAGAGCGTAGGTACGCAGGCCGCTCAGGTCGAAGGGTCGCATCCGTGCTCCTCGTCGTCGGGGTGCGGTTCGGGGACGGGGGGTGCGATCCGTCGCAACCCGGCCTCGAACTCGTGGCGGCCGTCGCGGAAGTGCAGGCCGATCCGGACGGCTCGCAGGGGCCGGCCGCCGAGTTCGGCGACCCGGAGTTTCACCCAGTCTTTCTGGGTCGTCAGCAGCAGGGCATCGGCGGGGCTGTCGGCGGCCCAGCGGGCCAGGTCGGTCACGTCGTCGCGGCTGTAGGGGTGGTGGTCCGGGAAGGTACGGAAGCCGGCCACGCAGGCCCCCAGGTCCTCGAGGGTGCGGCGGAAGGCGGCCGGGTTGCCGATGCCGCAGAAGCCGTACACCGGCCGTCCCTTCGCCTCGGAGGTCGGGGTCGGCCCGGTCGGCCCGCCGAGCAGTTCGACCGGCCGGTGCTCGGTGGTGGCCAGCACCAGGCCTGGAAAGCGGCGGGCGAGCCGGCCACGGATCGCTTCCACCTCCGTGGCCGGCACCTGGTCGCAGCGGGTGAGCAGGACCGCGTCGGCCCGTCGCAGTCCGCCGACCGGTTCGCGGAGCGTCCCGGCAGGGAACAGACGGTCCCGTTCGGGCGGGCGTGTGGCGTCGATCAGCACCACGTCCCAGTCGCGGTGCAGCCGCCGGTGCTGGAAGCCGTCGTCGAGGATCAGCAGTTCGGCTTCCAGTTCGTCGACGGCGGTGGCCGCCAGCGCCACGCGGTCGGCCCCCTGCAGGTGGGGGACGTCGGGGAGGTTGTCTTCCAGGACCAGCGCCTCGTCGTTGCGGGCGTCCCGGCCGCCGTAGCCACGGCTGAGGATGACCGCGCGCCGGCCGAGTTCGCGGTAGAAGCGGGCGACGTACTCGACGCAGGGCGTCTTACCGGTGCCGCCCAGGGTCAGGTTGCCGATACTGACGACCGGGACGGCGGCCCGCCGGACCGGATTCCAGCCGACGTCGAAGAGCCGGTTCCTCGTCCCGACGGCGACGGCATAAGGCCCACTGGCTAGCATCAGCAGGCCGCGGGCGAGCCGAGCGAGCGGGCCACGGCGTTCCCCGCGAACGACGGCGAGCCAGGCTTCCTCCACGAGTGCCTCGGGGTTGGGGCTGAGGCTGCGGAGTCTAGCGGTCCGGGGCCGGGCCTGTCAACCGCGGCTGGCCCGGGCCGCGCCGGCGGCACCGAACCTCCCCCGGGTCACGCCGGTCCGGTAGAAAGAGGGGAACAGTCGCCGCGTTCCGCTTCGGAGAGGGCATGACCGCCGACGCCAAGAAGACCTGGTTCCAGACGACGGCCATCGATTACCCGAATAACCGGCCCCACATCGGCACGGCCTTCGAGAAGCTCGGGGCCGACGTGCAGGCCCGGTACCGCCGCATGGAGGGCTTCGACGTCTTCTTCCTCATGGGCAACGACGAGAACACCGTGAAGGTGTCGAAGCGGGCGGCCGAGCTGAAGCAGGACCCGCAGGCCTACTGCGACGACATGGCCCGGCAGTTCCGCGCCGTCTGGGACGCCCTGGACGTCAGCTACGACGCCTTCGTGCAGACCAGCGGCGAGCGGCACAAGCAGTGCTGCCGCAAGTTCATCCAGAAGGTGTACGACAACGGCTACATTTACAAGGGCGAGTACGGCGGCTGGTACTGCGAGGGCTGCGAGGAGTTCCGGAGCGAGCAGGACCACAAGGACAACGCCGGCCTGTGCCCGAACCACCGCACGCCGCTCGTCCGCCGCAGCGAGCCGTGCTACTTCTTCCGCCTCTCGGCCTTCGCCGAGCGGCTGCTGAGGCACTACCAGGACAACCCCGACTTCATCCAGCCGGAGAGCCGCAAGAACGAGATCGTCAGCCTCATCCAGACGGAAGGCTTGCGGGACATCAACATCTCGCGGCGGGGCGAGGAGTGGGGCATCCGCATCCCGTTCGACCCCGAGTTCACCATCTACGTCTGGTTCGATGCCCTGCTGACGTACATCACGGGCATCGGCTATGGGGACGACGAGGCGACGTTCCGCAAGTACTGGCCCTGCGACACGCACTTCATCGGCAAGGACATCACGCGGTTCCACTGTGCCCTGTGGCCGGCCATGCTCTGGGCCGCCGACCTGCCCGCCCCGAGGCGGGTCTTCGCCCACGGCTTCGTGTACCTCAAGAACGAGGAATCCGGGACCGTCGAGAAGATCAGCAAGTCGCTCGGCAACGTCATCGAGCCGATGCAGATCCTCAGCAAGTTCAGCGTCGATGCCTTCCGGTACTACTTCCTGCGCGAGTGCCCGTTCCCCTCGGACGGCGAGTTCAGTTGGACCCGCTTCGCCGAGGTGTACAACTCGGAGCTGGCCAATAACCTCGGCAACCTGCTGAGCCGCTGCCTGACGCTCATCAGCAAGAACTACGGTAGCGTCCTCGACGGCACGGCCGGCCGGTCACCGGAACCGGTCGTGGCCGGTCTGGATCGGGCGGCCTTCGTGGCCTCGGTCGGCGGGCATGTGGAAGCTTGTCGTTACCACCTCGCGTTGCAGTCGGTCGTGCAGGACTTCCTGACGCCGACCAACCAGTACCTCGAGGCCAACGCCCCGTGGAAGCTGGTCAAGACGGACAAGGAGGCGGCGAAACAGGTGCTGTTCAACGCGGTCGAGTCGCTGCGGGTCGCCAGCATCCTGCTCAAGCCGTTCATCCCACGCAGTGCCGAGGCGATCTACACCAGCTTCAACTTCCCGACGCCGTGGGCCGAGGTGAGCTACGCCGACGCCGTGGGGCTGAAGGTCCCGTCCGACGACCTGCGGGTGACGGCCGAACTGACCGACGGCAAGGTGAAGCCGCTCTTCCCCCGCATCGGCTGAACGATGAGTGACAGCTACCGACGGCTCGAGCCGGACCGTCAGCGACGGCCCCGGGAGCGCCAGCGCCGGCCCCCCGCGAGCCGGAAGCGTTAGCGACGGCCCCGAACCGTCAGCGACGGCTACCGACGGCTCGAGCCGGACCGTCAGCGCCGGCCCCGAACCGTCAGCGACGGCCCCCCTTCCTCGGGGCGGTTCAGCCCAGCACCTCCCGGTACATGTCCTCGGAGAACCCGACCATCAGCGTCTTGCCGACGCGGGCCGTGGGGGCTCGCAGGTTCCCGGTCGGTCCCATGAGTACGGCGAGGAGTTCCTCGTCGGCCGGGCGGGCCTTCTTCAGGTCGAACGTCGTCACCTTCTTGCCTTTCGAGGCGACGAGTCGGTCGATGCCGTCGAGGAGCTTGAGGGCGGCCTTGGCGTCGTAGCGGACCTTGCGGGCGTCGACGACCTCGGCCACTTCGGCCCCGCAACTGTCGCGGTAGTCGGCGGCCTTCTTGCAGGTGGCACAGGCGTTGCGATGGTAGAGCCAGTCGATCTTGCGTGGCATGGGTCGGGCCTCCGGGCCGGGGCGGACTCGTCGCCCCGCGCCGTCATGGTAGTCCCCGGTCCCCGGAAGCCCGCCAGCCCTGATCCCCGGGGCGACGAGAATCGCACCCGGACAGACGTGAGAAACGCTAGTCCCGGGCTTAACCGTACCAGTCGGCAGCGTCGGGACGGGCGGATTCCCGCTACCGACTTGCTATCCTGTTAACGTATGCCGTTTGTAGCGCGTGCCGGGGGCGGGTGCGCCCCGGCGGGAAGTCCGGATCTGCCGTGAACCGCCTCATGAACCGGGTCTGCCGAGCCGCCGCCGGCGTCGTGCTGGTGGCAGTCGTTCCGGGCTTCGCCCAACCGCCGGCCCCGGACCCGGCGAATCTCCGCGGGGAATCGGCCCAGACCCGCAAGCGGCTGTCCGAGGCCGAACAGAAGCTCGACGCCGGCGAGACGGCGCAGGCGATCGAAGCCCTGCAGCGGATCCTCGATGAGGCCGGCGACGACCTCGTGACCCTCGACGGCAAGCACTATCTCCCGGCCAGCCGCTTCGCCCACCAGCTGCTGGCCCGGTTGCCGGACGCTGCCCTGAGGCTCTACCAGGACCGGATCGACGATGCGGCCCGCAAACTCCTCGAGGCCGCCAAGCGGACCCGCAGCCCGGCCCCACTGCGGCAACTGCTCGACCGCTACTTCGTGGCCCGTCCCGCCGAGGAGGCCTTGTTACTGCTCGGGGACCTGCTCTTCGAGGCCGGGGAATACCGGGCGGCCGAACAGGTCTGGCGGCGGCTCAGTGGCGACGGGGCTGACATCGCCTACCCGGGGAAGCGGTCGGACCCGGCGGCCGTGGAGGCGAGGCTGGTATTGGCCGCGATCTTCCAGGGTGAGAGGCAGCGGGCGGAGGTCGCCCTGGCCGCCTTCCGGGCCAGATACCCCGACGCCCACGGCCGGTTCGCCGGCCGAGACGGGCCCCTGGCCGCCACCTTGCAAGCCCTGCTGCAAACCCCGTCCCGCCCCGCCCCGGCCCGCAACCCGGGCACCGATTGGCCGACCTTCGGCGGCGGCCCCGACCGCGCCGCCCGGGTCGGGGTTCGCTTGCCGAGCCACTGGACCGGTCGGCCGTGGGTCGCCGCCCTGCCACAGGCGCTGCGGCACCCGCAGGCCCCGGAGTCAGCCCCGGCCCGGCCGCCGTTCGGCCACCCGGTCATCGTCAACGGCCAGGTCTTCGTTACCGACGGCAACCGCCTCTTCGGCTTCGACCTGGTCACGGGTGAGCCGACGGCCTCGTTCACCGCCGCACGCTCCGCTGCCATTGCCGAGAAGGCCCCGGCCGACCCCTGCCCGTCGCTGACGGCTTCGGGTAACCGCTTGTACCTCCGGGTCGGGCCGCCCCTGATTCGCCCGCCGGACCCCACGACCGACAAGGCGGGGGCCACGGCGATCGTCTGCCTGCTGCAGGCTGATGACCGCTCCCTGAAGGAATTGTGGCGGGTCGCGCCGCCGGGTGCGGGACAGGCGGCGGTGGTCTGGGAAGGGGCCCCGCTCGTGGCGGGCCGGCGGATGTGGGCGGCTTACGCCCGGTTCGAGGGCGGCCGGCTGGTTCACGGCATCGCCTGCTTCGACCCGTCCGACGCGACCACCACGCCGGAGCAACCGGCCTGGGCCGTCGACGTGTGCGACTCCCCCCTGCCGGCCGGCGGCACCGGACGGGCCCGCCACGAACTGCTGACCCTCGCCGGTCGCCACGTCGTCCTCTGTAGCAACGCCGGGGCGGTCGCCGCCGTCGATGCCGCCACCGGCCAGCGGTCCTGGGGCTTCCGCTACCCCCGCTCACGCAAGGCCGACATCAGTTCCGTCGATCCGTCCCCGGCGGTGGTGGCCGGCGGCCGACTCTTCGTCGCCCCCACCGACGCCGACCGCGTCTACGCCCTCGACCCGGAGACCGGGCAACTCCTGTGGGAATCGGGACCGACCGAGGGGGCACAGGTGGTCGGCGTGGCCGGCGGTAAGTTGGTCGTCGCCGTGGCCGGTCGTGTCCGGGGGATCCGGGGTTTGGACGTGGCCAGCGGCTCGCAGCGGGAACCGGAGGGCTGGGTCCAGCACGACGGCGGCGGGTTACTCGGCTACGGCCGCGGCCTGGTCAGCGACGATGTCATCCTCTGGCCCACCCGGTCCGGCTTGTTCTTCCTCAACCCCCGCGACGGGTTCCCCATCCCCACCCTAATATCCCTCCCCAACCCGGCCGTCGGTAAGGCGGCGAATCTGTACGGCAACCTGGCCTACGCCGACGGCGTACTCGTGGTCGTCACCCCGACGCAGGTCTGGGGTTACGTCTCGGAGCGGAAGCGGTTCGGCCCGGCGGCGGAACGCTCCGACCCCCCCGACCCGGTGCGGGAACGGTTCGAGCGGCAGGCGGCCACGGCCGAGGAGGCCCTCGCCGCCGGGGACGCGGCCACCGCCCGTGCCGCCCTGCTCGCCGTGGCGCGGGGCGAGTTCCCGAACCCGCTGCGGGCCTGGGCCGTCGCCCGGCTCCTGGCACTCGCGCCGCCGGCCGATACGAGGGTGAAATTACCCGCCGATGCGAAGGGGGCGTTACCGGCCGAACTCCGCGACGTACTGGTGTCAGCCCCGGAGTTGCGGGACGAGTGGCTCCTTCCCGGCGACGGGATTCCGGTCACGCTGGCAACACTACTCGACCGCTACCTCGGTCGGCAGCCCCCCCCGAAGTTCTTCCCCACCTCACCCGCCCTGGACGCCGATCGCAAGGACGAGGACGTCCCGCAACTCGGGGCCGACAGCCGTATCACCCGCACGCTGCGACTGCCGCCCGGCTCCGCCCCGCTCCGCTGGTTGGCCGGCATGGCGACCCCGCCGCGGCGTCTGTTCGTGGCCAGTCCCGACGGGCTCTTGGCAGTCTCCTTAAGGCAGGACCGACCGGTGCAGCGGTATGCGGTCGTGGCCGGGTACACCCACGCCGCCGAACTCGCCGAGGGCTTCGTCGTGGCCGGGCCGTCCGCCGTGGCCGTCTATGCCGCCGACCGGGAGCCGGTCTGGGTCTTCCGCGTGCCGCTCACCGACCCGCTGCCGGCGGTCGCCGGCGAGCTGCGGTTGTACACCGGTGAACCATCGTCGGCCCCCGTGCTGTCGTCGTTCCGCCTCACCGGTGCCTGGCTCGTCGCCCGCCTGGGTGACCGACACCTGATCGCCCTGGACCTTCAGGGCCGGCGGGTCGCCTGGGTCCTGGGCAGCAACGCCCGGCCGGGCTATCGACCGGTCAGCTTCCCCGATGCCCCGCGGTTCGGTCCCGAGTTCGCCGCGACCGGCCGCGTCGTGGTCGTGCAGTTGTCGGACGGGCGGCGCTGGTTCGTGCGGGCCGACACCGGCAAGCTGATCGACATCCCCGGCTTCGACCAGCCGACGGCCCGGAGTTGGTGGCAGTTGCCGCCGACCGAAGTCGAACTGAACCGCCTGGCCGTCTCCGACGGGCCGGGGCTGGTACGGTTGCTGAACCTGGCGACCGGTCGCGTGAAATGGACCCGTCAGGAACTGCGGAAGATCAGCCTGGCCGGAGACCCCCCCCAGGTCAGGGCCTGGGGCGAGGTGGTGGTCGTGGCGGTGCGTCGCAACCACGGGGTCGAACTGGAACGGATCGACCTGACGGAGGGTAAGTCGCTGTGGGAGGCGGGTCCGGCCTTCCTCGACGCCGACCGGGTGAATCTGGCCCGGGCCGACGCCGACGCCGAGCGGCTCTACGTTCCCGCGGCCGACTCCCTTACCGCGTTCCGCCTGAGGGACGGCGGGTCGGTCTGGACGGTGGGCTTAGGCCCGAGCGACGGCGGTTCCTGGATCGTTCGCGCCGGCCGCGGCGGACTGGTCGTCACCCCCGAGACCGCCATCCCCCGGGAGCCGGTCGCCCGTGTCGTGTCCCGACTGCTGCGGTCGTTCCGCCGCGACCCGGCGACGTGGCGACTCGCCGCCCTGCTGGCCCGGCTGTATGATGCGTGGATCGACCGGGCCGTGCCGGTACTGCTGCTCGATAGCCGGACCGGGCAGCGGCTGGCCGAGTTCCGTGTTCCGGCCGTCGGGCCGGCCGTCACCACCTGGTTCGACCGGGACTGCGCCGTCGTGGCCACCGGCGACCGCGTCGTGTGGTTACGCTGAAGGACCGGCTCGTGTCGAGGGACCGGGACCGGCGGCCTTTGCCCGACGGGCGGCCGTCCGGCCCAACCGAACCGATCAGGGGCTACCATGGCCGTGCGTGCTGAACCTGCCGGACTCTCCGCCGACGAGGCCGTCGCCGCCGAACAACTCCGCCTCGCCAGTGACCGCGTGCTGGCCGAGTGCGGCAAGGTCATCGTCGGTCAGCAAGAGGTGCTGGAACTGCTCCTGATCGCCCTGCTCGGGCAGGGGCACGCCCTGCTCGTCGGCGTGCCCGGGTTGGCCAAGACGCTCATGATCCGCACCCTGGCCGACAGCATGAACCTGACGTTCAACCGCATCCAATTCACCCCCGACCTGATGCCGTCCGACATCACCGGCACGGAGATGTTGCAGGAGGACCGCTCGACCGGCCAGCGCCAGTTCCGTTTCCTGCACGGCCCGGTCTTCGCCAACGTGGTCCTGGCCGACGAGATCAACCGTACCCCGCCGAAGACCCAGGCGGCCCTTCTGGAGGCGATGCAGGAACGGCAGGTGACCGTGGCCGGCACCCGGCACAAGCTCCCCGACCCGTTCTTCGTCCTGGCCACCCAGAACCCCATCGAACAGGAAGGCACCTACCCCCTGCCGGAGGCCCAGCAGGACCGCTTCATGTTCACGATCACCGTCGGCTATCCGAGCGAGGAGGACGAGTTCCGCATCATCGAGTCGACCACATCGGCGACCCGGCCGCGGGTCGAGCAGGTCATCTCCGCGGACGAGTTGCTGGCCATGCAGCTGCTGGTTCGCAAGGTGCCCGCCGCCGCCTACGTCATCCGCTACGCCCTGCGGCTGTCGCGGCTGACCCGGCCGCCCGGACAGGACGGGGAGCCGGCCGACCCGAGCGTGCCCGAGTTCGTCAGGAAGTACGTCACCTGGGGGGCCGGACCGCGGGCCGGGCAGAACCTCATCCTCGCCGCCAAGGCCCGCGCGCTGCTCCGTGGCCGTGCGTACGTCGCCACCGAGGACGTGAGGGCCGTCGCCCTTCCGGTCCTGCGGCACCGGGTCATCACCAACTACGCCGCCAAGGCCGACAATGTTACTCCCGATGAGATCATCCGGCGGCTGCTCCGGGAGGTGCCGGCCCGCGAGGGGTGACCGCCGGTCCGGCTCACGGCGGGCTGACGCCGCGCCGCTCGCCGGGGGCTGACGCCGCGCCGCTCGCCGGGGCCGCGCCGAGACCACACACCGATATCCCATATGAAGACACCCGACCCGAAAGTGCTGGCCCGGATCGACCGCCTGGAACTGGAAGCCCGGCAGGTCGTGGAAGGTTACCTGTCCGGCCGACACCGCAGCCCCCGGCATGGCTTCGCTGTCGAGTTCGCCCAGCACCGCGAGTACGTCCCCGGTGACGACATCAAGCACATCGACTGGAAGGTCTACGGCCGGACCGAACGCTACCACCTGAAGCAGTACGAGCAGGAAACGAACCTGGTGGCCTGGCTGCTGGTCGACGCCAGCGAGTCGATGGCCTACGGGTCGGCAGCGCGGACCAAGTACGAACTGGCGTGCGGGGCGGCCGCGGCCATCGCCTACCTGGTGCTGAACCAGACCGACGCGGTCGGCCTGGCCACCTTGGCCGGCGGCGTGCGGTCGTGGCTGCGACCGTCCGGTCAGGTCACGCAACTCCGCGAGGTGTGCCGGGCCATGGCCGAGGGACCGTACCCCGGCCCGTCCCGGTTGGGCCAACTGCTCAACTCACTGGCCGCTCGTACCGGCCGTCGCGGCATCGTCTTCGTCTTCTCCGACCTGCTCGACGACGTGCCCGACCTGCTCGCCGGCCTGCAGCACCTCCGCTTTCAGAAGCACGAGGTCGTGGTCTTGCACACGCTCGACGCCGCCGAGATCGACTTCCCCTTCCGCAACACCACGCTCTTCCGGGGCCTGGAAGGCGAGCCCGAGGTCCTGACCGACCCGCCCGGCATCCGCGACAGCTACCTGAAGGCCCTGGGCGAACACGTCGGGGCGATCCAGGCCGGCTGTCGCACCATGGAGATCGATTACGTCCGCCTGCGGACCGACGCGGACCTCGGCCACGACCTGGCGGAATACTTGCAGAAGCGGCGGGTCGGTTGACCGCCGCCCCGCGTCGTTCGGCTGCCCTCACTTCGCCACGGGCACGAACTTCACGCACACGCAGCGGCTCACGGCCACGGTGTTGCCGGTCTCCTTGCCCAGTCCGGTCGTCTCGTCCAGTTCCCAGACGCCGACCTGGCCGCCGTCCTGGCTGGCGATCAGCATCCACTTCCCGGACGGGTCGATGTTGAAGTTCCGCGGGATCTTGATCTCACCGGTGATGTGGCCGACGGCCTTCAGCCTGCGGTCGCTGCCGACCTGGAAGACGGCGATGCTGTTGTGCCCGCGGTTGGAGACGTACACGAACTTGCCGGAGGGGTGCAGGAGGCACTCGGCGGTCGTGTTACCCGGCGTCGGCTTGGGCAGCGTCGAGAGCGACTGCACGACCTTGCCACGGCCGTCCTCGCCGATCTCCACGACGTTGACCGTCGAGTCGAGTTCGCCGCACACGTAGATGAACCGGCCGTCCGGGGCGATGGCCAGGTGCCGCGGGCCGGAGCCGGGTGGCAGGGCGATGTCACGGTCGGCCTCGGGGACGAGTTCCTTCCCCTCGGCGTTCACCCTCACGACCTTGAGCCGGTCGATGCCCAGGTCGGCGGTGTAGACGAACTGGCTCTTGGGGTCGAAGTACGAGCAGTGGGCGTGGGGCCTCTCCTGTCGGCCCTTGTTGACACTGCTGCCCTCGTGCTGGACGAAGCCGACGCGGCCGGCGAGCTTGCCGTCGGCGTCCAGCCGGTAGACGATCATGCTGCCGCCGCCGTAGTTCGCCGCCGCCAGGAACTTCCCGTCGGGGCTGACGGAGACGTGGCACGGCCCGGCCCCGCCGCTCTTGTCCTCGTTCAGCTTGGTGAGCGAGCCGGTCTTGGCGTCGATGGCGAAGGCGACGACCGGACCGCCGTCCTTGCCGCCGCCCTCGCCCACCGCGTAGAGGGTCTTTGCGTTCGGGTGGACGGCCAGGAACGAGGGGCTGGCCATCTCGGCGGCGAGTTCGGCCCCGCCGAGTTTGCCGGTCTTCGAGTCGAACCGGGCCCGGTAGATGCCCTTGCTGCCGTCCTTGCCCCCGGTGTAGGTGCCGAGGTACACCCAGTAGTCGTCGGCCCCGGCCGAGCCGGCGAGGAACAGCGTCGTGGCGGCGGCGAGCGCACGGGAGAGTGACATATCCTGCCTCCGGTTATAGAGAGAAAACAGTTCCCCCGCGGGGGAAGCGGATTGATGATAATGACACCGCCCGAGGCCGGGTAACGAAAACCGGAGTGCTGCCCATGCGAGTACCGCCCGCCGCCCTGCTCGCCACCGTGGCCGGGGCCTTGGCCGTCGCCCAGGAGCCGAAATCGCCCCCGTCCTCTGCCCCGAGTGCCGCGGACGGTTGGATCGACCTGATGAGGCCGGACCTGTGGCGGAAGTTCGACCCGAGGTGGATCGTGACCGACGCGGTGGAGCTGAACCCGGAGAAGACCACCCGCCTGCTGGCCCGACCGAAGGCCGCTGGCACGATCTGGGTGAACGGCGAGACGGGCCGCCTGCCGGACCTCATTACCAAAGAGGAGTTCGGGGATTGCGAGGTCCACGTCGAGTTCCTGATCGCCAAGAACTCGAACTCGGGGATCAAGTTCCACGCCGTCTACGAGATCCAGATCCTGGATACGTTCGGCAGCAAGAAGGAACTGAGCGGCGACAGCATGGGCGGGATCTACCCGCGGGCCGACGACAAGATGGGCTACAAGCACCTGGACAAAGGCATCGCCCCGAAGGTGAACGCCGCCAAGGCCCCCGGCGAGTGGCAGACGCTCGAGGTGGTCTGGAAGTCGCCCCGGTTCGACGAGACGGGCGAGAAGACCGCCAACGCCACGGTCGTGAGGGCGGTCCTCAACGGCCAGGTGATCCACGAGAACGTGGAGCTGAAGACGCCGACCGGGGCGAACTGGGTACGCAAGGAGGTGCCGCGGGGGCCGTTCATGCTCCAGGCCGACCACGGCCCGGTGGCGTTCCGCAACGTGAAGATCAAGCCCGCGAAGTAGGCGCGATACGTTGTGGGGCACGGGGGGCGGACGTTCGTATCACACGGGGGGCTGACACCCCCCGCTCGTCGGCGGTTCGCCCCCCGCTCGTCGGCGGTTCGCCCCCCGCTCGCACCCCCCTCGCTTTACTCCTGCTTCACCCCCATCGTGCGGCGGATGAAGTCGAGTTGCAGCTTCAGGTAGTGGGCCCCGCCGATGCCGTGACGGGCCTGGGGGTAGAACATCATCTCGAACGGCTTGTTGGCCTTCTGCAGGGCGTCGGCGAGTTGCACGCTGTTCTGCAGGTGGACGTTGTCGTCCATCATGCCGTGGATGATGAGCAGTTTGCCGGTCAGGTTCTTGGCCGCCGCCACGCAACTCGTCTTCGCGTACCCCTCGGGGTTCTCCTTCGGGGTGAGCATGTACCGCTCGGTGTAGATGGTGTCGTAGAGCTTCCAGTCGGTGACGGGGCCGGAGGCGATGCCGGCCGAGAATGTCTTCGAGTGCGTCAGCGCGTAGGCGGCCAGGAAGCCGCCGTAGCTGTGGCCGCTGATGCCGACCCGTGAGGCGTCGACGTACTCGTTCTTGGCCAGCCAGGCGACCGCGTCCTCCAGGTCTTTCAGCTCCTGAACACCGAGTTGCTTGTAGCACGTCCAGGCCGACCGGGCCCCCTTGCCGCTGGCGCTACGGGGGTCGACGCGGAAGACGATGATGCCGCTGGTGGCCAGGGAGTTGTCCAGGATGCGGCCGCCGCCGTAGGAATCCCGCACGGTCGGGGCGTGCGGCCCGCCGTAGGTGAAGAGCCAGACCGGGTACTTCTTCTTGGGGTCGAAGTCGGGCGGGTAGGTGATCGCCGCTTCGAGGAGGAAGCCGTCCTTCGTCGGGACCTGCAGCCGCTCGAACTTGCCGAACTTGAACTGCTCGCGTTCCCGCACGGGGTTGGTGTCGAGCTTGCGCACCTGGCCCTTACCGGCCTCGACGAGGCTCGCCCGTAGCGGGGTCAGGGGGTCGGTGAAGCGGTCGATGAAGAGCGGGCCGGCCGGGGCGAGGCTGACGGTGTGTGACTGGCCCTTCTCGGTGAGCAGCTCGGTCGGGCCGCCGAGCCTGACCCGGCAGAAGTCGGTGCCGGTCGGGCTGGTCATGGCGGCCGTGAAGTACGCCGTCTTGGTGTCGCCGTCGACCCGCAGCACGTCCTTGATCTCCCAGTCGCCGTCGGTCACTCGGGCGAGCAGTTTGCCGTCGGCGGCGTAGTGGTACAGGTGCTTCCAGCCGCTGCGTTCGCTCAGGACCAGGAACGAGCCGTCCGGCAGGAACCGGGGCGGCCCCAGGTCTTCGACCCAGGCCTTGGTGGTCTCGCGGAACAGGACCTTCGGCTTGGCGTCGGTCGCCGCCCAGGTCGTGAAGTCGAGCCAGGTCTGGGTGCGGTTCTGCAGGTAGGCGTAGACGGTCTTGGAGTCCGGCAGCCAGCCGACCCGGCAGACGAGGGTGTCCTGGGGCGGGTGTTCGCCGAGGTCGAGGAAGACGGGCTTGTCGCCGCCGGATGCCGCCACGACGCCGATCGACACGAGCGGGTTGGGATCGCCGGCCTTGGGGTAGGGGTAGGTCTCCAGGACGCTCCGCGGCCCGGTCAGGTTCACCAGGTGGAACCGCTTGACCGGGGTGTCGTCGAAGCGGAGGAAGGCGATCCGCTGGCCGTCCGGGCTCCACCAGTAGGCCTGCCCGTCGCGGTTGAAGATCTCCTCCTCGTAGACCCAGTCGGCCTTGCCGTTGAGGACCTCGCCGCCGCCGTCGAAGGTGAGCTGTGTCTCTTGCCGCTTCTCCACGTCGATGGCGAAGAGGTTGCCCCGGCGGACGAAGGCGAGCCGCCGGCCGGTGGGGGAGAAGCTGAGGAACTCGCGTCCGCCGTCGGTCTTGCTGAGCCAGACGGCCGGCCGGCCGTCGAAGTAAACCAGCCCCAGTGCCGGGCCAGACTCGTACAGGAAGGCGGTGCGGTCGGGGTTCATGCGGAAGGTGGTGCCGGTGGCGACCTTCTCGGCCGTGGCCGCGTTCACCTCCGGTAGGGCCGCCAGCGACTTGCGGATCTTCTCGGGGTCGGCGAACAGTTCGGCCCGGCCGGTGCGGGCCTCGACCTTCCAGAGCTTACCGTCCTTCGTCTGCAGGAAGTGGTCGGCGTCGAGCCAGGCCCCGATGTTTGCCGGCGAACCTTGCAGGCCGAACGACAAGCCGCCGCCGGGGCTGAAGAGCAGGGCGTCGGTGACCGGCCGGCCGACGACGCGGCTCTCGGGAAGACCGGGGGCCGGGCCGGTGTGCAGCGGCACGGCCGTGACCCACTGGCGGACCGGGGCGTCGGCGTGGGGCCGCAGGCGGTCACCGAAGAAGTCCCACTTCGTCAGGCCGTCCTCGGTCCGAGGCTCGAGCAGGTAGGCGGCGAGTCTGCCGAGCGGCTGGTCCGTCTTGACCACGAGCGTCCCGGCGGGGGTTCGGCCCTCGCGGTCCTGCCACGTCCCGTCGACCGTGACGAGAGTGCGGCCCTGGTACGGTCGCGTCTGCCGCCCGACGCCCAGCACCGAGAAGCCCTGGTAGGGCAGATCGACGTCTTCGAGCAGTTCCTCGACCTGCACGCCGTGCCGCTGCAAGGTCTCCCGGACGGCGGTGCATTCGGGCGGTACCAGGTACGCCCACGGCAGGCGGACCGTGTCTGCGACGGTGACGGCCCCGAGGAACTCCAGGGCGTAATCCTTCGGCGTGTCGGTGGTGACCCGCTGGCCGTCGCGGATCAGTTCCTCGAAGCCCTTGATCGTGAGCTTTCCGGGCGTGGCGGCGGCGGCGGTGCGGAGGGGGACGTGCTTCGGGGGCGTGGCGACGGCCCGGGCGAGGGTGTCGCGGTTCGCGGCGGCGACCTCGAAGCAGGCGGTCACGAACGCCTTGGTGGCCTGTATGCGGTCCTGGAACGGGGGGTAGCTGTACGACTCGCTGAGGACGCCGACGCGGTTCCGCAGGGCGAGGTACTGCACGCCGTACCGGGGCAGGGCCGGGTACGTCTCCCACCGCTTGCGGTCCGGGTCGAAGTTGCCGTAAGGGGCGATGTCGTAGCCGGTGGCGGCCTTCACCTTCTTCGTCACCTCGGGGAACAGCGTGCCGTTCGCCCACGCGGCCACGGCCGTGTCGGTCGAGGGGTAACGCGGGCCGTCGTAGGTCAGCGTGTGGCGGTGCTTGCTGCCGTTGGTCGTGTGGCAGTCGATGACCAGGGCCGGGTCCCAGGTGTTGAAGAGCTTCACGAGTGCCCGGACCTCGGGACTGTCGAGCTTCACGAAGTCGCGGTTGAGGTCATAGCCCTGCGAGTTGCCGCGGGTACCGACCTGCTCGGGGCCGTTCTGACCGGGGCGGTTGGTGGCGGCGAACTGCTCGTTGCCGTCGGCGTTCAGGATCGGTACCAACAGGACGACGAGGTCCTTCAGCAGCGGGTGGCCCTTGCGCTCGGTCAGGTCGCGGGCGAGCATGAGGAGTGCTTCCTTGCCGTCCACTTCGCCGGCGTGGATGTTGGCGAAGGCCAGGACCACGAGTCGGCCGCCCTCACGGGCCTGCTCGGGCGTCTCCACGGGCGGATCAGCGATCACCAGCAGCGGGAGCTTTCGCCCCTCGTGGCTGGTGCCGAAGTAGTGGAGTCTCGCCGCCGGGCTCCGTTCGGCGAGCGCCTCGCAGAAGCGAACCACGTCGGCATAGCGGGACGTGGCCTTGTAATCGGTCGTCTCGGCGACGGTTCGGGGCGATTGGGCACCGGCGAGCGGCGCGAGGAGCAGGAGTGCGAACAGGGCTACAAGGCGGGGCACGGCGGTTCTCCGGCGTGTGACGATGAGATGAAGAGGAGAGGTGATTGTATCGCCGTCGGCGGGCGGCGACCCGGCGGGCGGCGACCCGGCGGGCGGCGACCCGGCGGGCGGCGACCCGGCGGGCGGCGACCCGGCGGGCGGCGACCCGGCGGGCGGCGACCCGGCGGGCGGCGACCCGGCGGGCGGCGACCCGGCGAGCGGCGACCGTCAGGTCGCCGGTGCCCTTGTTCGCGCCTCGGGCTCGTGTGCGTCGGCCGGGGCGAGCGTCGACACGTCCGGCGTGTTGGGTGGTGCGGTCGGCCCCCGCGATCCGTATCATGGCTGCGTGTCGCCCCGAGAAGCTCCCATGCCGGACCCGAAGATCGTCGCGACGCTGCGGCCGAGACTCGACCCGTTCTACCGTGCCGTCGAGAGCGTGCTGATCGGCCAGCGGCACCTGGTGGACGGGCTTTTGATCGGCCTGTTGACCGACGGGCACGTCCTGCTCGAGGGGGTGCCGGGGCTGGCCAAGACCTTGGCCGTGCGGACGGTGGCCCGCGGCCTGGCCCTGAAGTTCCAGCGCATCCAGTTCACGCCCGACCTGCTGCCGGCCGACGTGATCGGCACCCAGATCTATAACCCGCGGACCGGCGAGTTCACCGTGAAGCCCGGGCCGGTCTTCGCTAACGTAGTCCTGGCCGACGAGATCAACCGCGCGCCGGCCAAGGTGCAGAGTGCCTTGCTGGAGGCGATGGCCGAACGACAGGTGACCATCGGCGACAGCACGCTGCCGTTGCCCCGGCCGTTCTTCGTCCTGGCCACGCAGAACCCCATCGAGCAGGAGGGCACCTACCCGTTGCCCGAGGCGCAGATCGACCGCTTCATGCTCAAGGTCGTCATCGACTACCCGAGCCGGGCCGACGAACTCGCCGTGCTCGACCGGGTCGGGCCGCTTAACGCCGACACCGCCATCGCCCCCGTCCTGGCCCCGGAGGACCTGGCCGAGCTTCGCTCTGCCGTCGACGCCGTCTACGTCGATGCCAAGGTGAAGGGGTATGTCGTGGACCTGGTGCGGGCGACCCGCCGGCCGACCGACTACGGACTGGACCTGGCCGGGCTGATCCAACTCGGGGCCAGTACCCGGGCGGTGATCGCCCTGCACCGCGCCGCCAAGGCGCACGCCTTCCTGGCCGGCCGCGGCTACGTCGTACCCGAGGACGTGAAGGCCGTCGCACCGGACGTCCTGCGACACCGGATCGTCATCTCCTTTGAGGCCGAGGCCGAGGAGGTCCGTGCCGACCACCTGATCCGCCAGGTGCTAGACAAACTCCCCGTCCCGTGACCGGCCGGACCGGGCTAACCGGCCGGACCGGGCTAACCGGCCGGACCGACCCGGGCCGCCCACGGCCGACGGCCAACCGCCCCCCGAGCACCGCCCGCCCGAGTACACCGAGAGAGCCATGCGACAAGTCCTCTTCACCGTGCCGATCCTCAAGGACACCTTCTCGCCCGACGGACTACCGGTCTACGGGTTCGGGGCGATGCTCTTCGTCACGTTCATCGTGGTGACGTGGTGGGGTTCGGTCCGGGCCAAGAAGATCGGCATGGAGCCGGCCCGCTTCCAGGACTTCGCCATCTGGGTCTTCATCTCGGGGATCATCGGGGCCCGGGTCCTGTACATGATCCAGTACGCCCACCAGTTCCCGGACCGGTCGTTCGCCGGCCTGCTCGCCGCCTTCTTCAGGATCTGGGAGGGCGGCATCATCTTCTACGGCTCGGCCCTGGGCGGGGCGATCGGCTACGGGCTGTTCTACTGGTTCGTGATGCGACGGCTGAACATCTCCGGCTGGCGGCTGGCCGACGTGGTCGCCCCGCTGCTGGCCCTGGGGCTGGCCATCGGCCGCATCGGCTGCTACCTGAACGGCTGTTGCTGGGGCCAGGTGGCGTGCGAGGAGTGCGGCAACGTGCCGCTCGGGGCCGCCCACTTCCCCCTCCTGCCCGCCCACGCCCGCGTCCAGCTCGTCGCCGAGAAGCAACTGCAGACCACCACCGGCTTCACCGTCCGGCCTCGGGATTATGACAACCCCCTGG
>Ga0308417_1000793_pt1 | contig 22100 bp, 14 predicted proteins | sample HotsprSampleOS65_FD_203528 | JGI IMG/M metagenome (GOLD analysis project Ga0308417, IMG submission 203528) | Hot spring phototrophic mat microbial communities from Octopus Spring, Yellowstone National Park, Wyoming, United States - 20090730_OS65 ... | reverse complement strand
CCCAGGCCTGGACCCAAGGGTGGAAATCCAAACCCCAGTTCCACATCAAACCCAACCCGCCTTAATCCCCACCAACTGACAATTGACAAACACTACCGCTGTGAACCTGCTGTGGAAAAAGCCAGTTGACATGGGGGCAGAGCTTTCGTAGCTTGCCGCCTTGGTCAAAGGGCCGCAAAATCAGGAATCGCTTGCCAGCTCCTTTGGCCCCATCGAAAGGCGGGGCCGGGAGCGGCGGGTTATTGTCGTTTATTGCGGTCCGGACTGGCATCGGCGAAATACTTGGGTCGGAAGCCCATGTAGCTCAGTCGGTAGAGCGCGTCCTTGGTAAGGACGAGGTCACCAGTTCAATCCTGGTCATGGGCTCCAGCTTTCGTCGAAATCAACGGTAACGACTCGAATCAACGGAACAAGCGCAATGGCTAAGGAGCAATTTCAGCGAACCAAGCCGCACGTGAATGTCGGCACGATCGGTCACATTGACCACGGCAAGTCCACTTTGACGGCTGCGATCGTGGCCGTACAAGCTCGCAAAGGGTTGGCCCAGGTGAAGACGTACGCCGAAATCACCAAGGGAGGTACGGTCCGCGACGAGACGAAGACGGTGACCATTGCCGTGTCGCACGTCGAGTACGAGAGCGACAAACGGCACTATGCGCACGTGGACTGTCCGGGGCATGCGGACTACATCAAGAACATGATCACGGGTGCGGCGCAAATGGACGGGGCCATTCTGGTGGTGGATGCGGCGGAGGGGCCGATGCCACAGACTCGGGAGCACATTCTGTTGGCCCGTCAGGTGGGAGTGCCGGCCATCGTGGTGTATCTGAACAAGGTGGATTTGGTGGATGATCCCGAGCTGTTGGACCTGGTGGAGATGGAGCTGCGGGATCTGCTGACGAAGTACGGGTTCCCCGGGGACAAGGCTCCCATCATTCGGGGCAGTGCCAAGAAGGCCCTGGCGGGCGACCCAGAGGCGGAGAAGTCCATCCAAGAGCTGCTCAATGCGGTGGATGAGTTCATTCCGCTGCCCACCCGCGAGGTGGACAAGCCGTTCCTGATGAGCATCGAGGACGTGTTCAACATTGAAGGCCGGGGTACGGTGGTGACCGGCCGTGTCGAGCGCGGGGTGCTGGAGCGGATGAACGAGGTGGAGATTGTCGGCTTGCGCGAGACCCGCAAGACGGTGGCCACCGACATTGAGATGTTCCGGAAGATTCTGGACCGGGCCCAAGCTGGGGACAACGTGGGGGTGTTGCTGCGGGGGATCAAGAAGGACGAGGTGGAACGGGGCATGGTGCTGGCCAAACCGGGTTCCATCACCCCTCACACCCATTTCCGGGCTGAGGTATACGTGTTGTCCAAGGAAGAAGGGGGTCGGCATACGCCGTTTTTCGTGAATTACCGGCCGCAATTTTACTTCCGGACGACGGATGTGACCGGGGACGTACGGGACATCCGGTCGTTGACCGGGGAGAAAGTGGAAATGGTGATGCCGGGTGATAATGTAAATTTGGAGGTCAAGGTCATTGCGCCGATTGCGATGGAGCGCGGCCAGCGCTTCGCCATTCGCGAGGGTGGCCGAACCATCGGGGCCGGACGCGTGACCGAGATCATCGAATGAGGTGGCCGGGACCCGGGGGCATGGCCGGATCCATTCCGACCTTGCCTGCGGGATCGACCGCCACCGAGCCGAGAGTGCAGGGCGGTAGCTCAATTGGTAGAGTAGCGGTCTCCAAAACCGTCGGTTGGGGGTTCGAGTCCCTCCCGCCCTGCCACTGGATTTCCCGGAGAGGTGGCAGAGTGGTCGATTGCGGCGGTCTTGAAAACCGCTTCGGGCGCAAGCCCGACGGGGGTTCGAATCCCTCCCTCTCCGCCACAAGGACCGAGACGTGAGCGAACTGGTCAAAACTTTGATCTGGGTAGCCGTGTTGGGCTTGGTGTTCGGGGTGCTTTGGTACCTCGGATACGTGGCCCGGATGGCCAATTACATTCGCGAAACCCGGGAGGAGCTGCGCAAGTGCACCTGGCCCACCTGGGACGAGCTGAAGGGCTCGACCGTGGTGGTCGCGGTGGCCACGCTGCTGCTGGGGTTGTTTACAGCGGCGGTGGATTTCATCTTTGCGTTGTTTGCCCGTAACATCATGGGCTGAGCCGTAGATTCGCATGCGACCCAGGTGGTACATTTTGCACACGCTGGCCGGCCAGGAGCAGAAGGTCAAAGAGAGCATTGAAAAGCGGGCCAAGACCGAGGAGCTGACCGACTACATACACGAGGTCCTGGTGCCCATGGAGCGCGTGGTCGAGGTCCGAAACCAGAAAAAGACGGTCTCGATGCGCAAGCTTTGGCCCGGCTACGTCTTTGTCCGGATGGTCCTGTTTGATGACCAGGACCAATTGTTGCCCCGGCCGTATTATTTCATCAAGGAAACGCAAGGGGTGCTCGGGTTTGCCAGTGAAAGCGGCGACCGACCGGAGGCCACCCCGGACGAGGAAGTTGAGCAGATCAAGGCCCAGATTTCCGCCTCCGAGGAAACCGAACGTCCGAAGGTGAACTTTGAAGTGGGCGAGACGGTCAAGATCAACAATGGTCCGTTCCTGAACTTCAGCGGGGTCATCCAGGAGATCGAGCCGGAGCGCGGCAAATTGAAGGTGGTGGTCAACATCTTCGGCCGCAACACTCCGGTGGAACTGGAGTACTGGCAGGTCGAGAAGGCCTGAGGACCGTCCACCCCGGGGCGGGTGAGCCCGGGCCGGGCGTTCCAACCCCGGGGCGGTCTCCAAACCAAAAGACGCGCATGGCAAAGAAAGTCACAGCAGTCATCAAATTGCAGATTCCGGCCGGGCAGGCCAACCCCGCCCCGCCGGTGGGGCCGGCCTTGGGTCAGCACGGCGTCAACATCATGGCGTTCTGCAAGGAGTTCAACGCCGCTACCAAGGACCAGGCCGGCATGCTCATCCCGGTCATCATCACGGTCTTTCAGGACAAGTCTTTCAAGTTCATTACTAAGTCACCGCCGGCCTCGGCGCTCTTGAAAAAGGCTGCCGGCATTGCCGTGGGCTCCAAGGCGCCTAACAAGGAAAAGGTAGGTAAGGTGACCCGGCAACAGGTCATGGAGATCGTAAAGCTGAAGGCCAAGGATTTGAACGCCAGCTCCGAAGAGGCGGCGTTCCGCATGATTGCCGGCACAGCCCGCAGCATGGGCATCGAAATCGTCGGCTGAAATCTGAACCCTGCGGGAGGACGCCCCGCGTCCGCCATCACCGCACCCAACGACCATGGCACGCAAACCGAGCAAACGTTACCGGAAAGCACGCGAACTGGTGGATCCCCACAAGACCTACCCGCTGAAAGCGGCCATTGACCTGTTGAAGCGCTTTCCGCGGGCGCGGTTCGACGAAACCGTGGAACTGGCGTTCCGGCTGGGGGTAGACCCGAAGCAATCCGACCAGATGGTCCGCGGCACCGTGCCGCTGCCGCATGGCACCGGCAAAAAGATCCGGGTGCTGGTTTTTGCCAAGCCGGGTCCGGCGGCAGAAGCAGCTCGGGCCGCCGGGGCCGATTATGTCGGCTTCGAGGACCTGATCAAAAAGTGCCAAGAAGGTTGGACCGAGTTTGACGTGGCTATCGCCACCCCTGAGGCGATGACCGAAGTGCGCAAACTGGGCAAGGTACTCGGGCCCAGAGGATTGATGCCCAACCCGAAGACTGGCACCGTCACGGAAGACACGGCCCGGGCCGTACGCGAGGTCAAGGCCGGCCGCGTCGAGTTCAAGGTGGACAAAACCGGCAACCTGCACGTGGCCATTGGCAAAATCAGTTTCAGCCCGGAACAGATCGAAGAAAATGCCCGGGCGGTCATTGACGCGGTGGTGAAGGCACGACCGGCCAGCCTGCGCGGCCGGTACCTGCACAGTTGTGCCCTCAGCACGACCATGAGCCCCTCGGTCCGAGTGGATCTGAAAGAATTGGGCATTGCCGTCTGAACCGCCATGGTAGGCTGAACCTTTCATCCCAGCTCATCCTTATGCGCCCGGAAAAACAAGCTCTCACCCAGGAATACCTGCAGCGGCTTCAGGCCTCCCCCTACTTCATCGTGGTCAATTACACCGGCTTGAACGTGGCAGCCATGACCGAGCTGCGGCGGCGGCTGGCCCGTGCCGAGGCCGAGCTTCACGTGGTCAAGAACACCATCTTCCGGATCGCGGCCCGGGAAGCCGGCCTGGGAGATCTGGGACCGTCCCTGACGGGACAACTGGCAGTGGTGACCGGTCGCCGGGACGTCTGTGCCGCCGCCAAGGTGCTCAAGACCTTCAGTGCCGAATTCGACAAACCGAAATTCCGCTTCGGCTACTTGGGCAACCAACGCGTGGAAGCGGCCCAACTGGAACAACTGGCGGATCTGCCGCCCTTGGAAACCTTGCGGGCTCAGTTGCTCGGGGTGTTACAGGCCCCGGCCGCGCGTCTGGTTCGTATGGTACAAACTCCTGCTGCTCAATTGGTTCGGGTCCTGCAAGCCCGGGTGGAAAAAGAAGGCGGCGCGGCGGCATCATGAGGGTCAACGGCTTTCCCGGGCCGAAAGAACAGCCCGGGTTCAACCCACAACCTGATAAACAACCAACATCGCTCGTCGGTTCACAGGCCGTGAACTGAAATCACCTGTGGCCACGGGTGGCGACGAGAACAAGAGGTCACATGGCAGACATCGCAAACCTGGTCGAAGAACTGAGCAAGCTCACGGTCCTCGAGGCTGCAGAGCTGGTGAAGAAACTGGAGGAAAAATGGGGTGTGAGCGCGGCGGCTCCGGTCGCCGTGGCTGCGGCCCCCGCCGCAGCGGCTGCCGGGGCAGCAGCCGCACCGGCCGCCGAGGCCAAGACCACCTTTGACGTGGTGTTGGTCTCCTTGCCGGCCGACAAAAAGATCCCCGTCATCAAGGCGGTCCGGGAAATCAAGGCCGGACTGGGCTTGGCCGACGCCAAGGCCCTGGTGGAGGGCGCGCCCAAACCCGTGCTGGAGGGCGTCTCCAAGGAGGAGGCCGAGGCCGCCAAGAAGAAACTGGAAGAAGCGGGTGCCAAGGTCGAGCTCAAGTAACCTTCGGGCTTTGTCCGGGCGGGGGGCGGCGCCGCGGGCGCACGCCCCTGCCCGGCTCAAACCAGGCCCGTATCTTCATACACCCGGACTGGGGCGGATCGCTCCGGTTGCGGGGAGGGAGGAGCGGCTGGGACAGTTGCGTCCCTGGCCGGAGGATTCATTTTGCAGTGTGGGTGGAGAGCCCCGGTCCTGGGGCCCGTGGACCGGGAGTGTGCGGAAGATCAATCATGCCAGCGCGAGCGACTGAACGAATCTATTGCGGCAAGATCAAGGAACTGATCGCGCCGCCCAATCTCATTGAGCTGCAGCTCACCTCCTATGAGGAGTTCCTGCAGAAGGACGTGCCCCCGCACAAGCGAAAGCTGGTGGGGCTCCAGGCCGTCTTTAAGGAGATCTTCCCCATCGAAAGCTATGATGGCAAATGCGTGCTGGACTTCGAGTCTTACGAGATCGGTGAACCCAAGATGGACTGGCTGGAGGCGCTCCGGGAAGGTCTCACTTACGGTGCCCCCCTCTACGTGACCTTCCGCCTCCGCGAGGAAAACAAGAGCGTCAAGGAAGAGAAGGTGTTCATGGGCGAAATCCCGCTCATGACTCCCCAGGGCTCCTTCGTCATCAACGGCGCCGAACGCGTCGTGGTCAGCCAGCTCCATCGCTCGCCCGGCTTGGCCTTCGAGGCCTCCCAACATCCCAACGGCAAAACCCTTCACTCGTACCGGATCATCCCGGACCGCGGCTCTTGGTACGAGGCCCAGTTCGACACCAACGACCTGCTTTACGTGTACCTCGACCGCAAAAAGCGGCGGCGCAAGTTCCTCATCACGACCTTCTTCCGCGCCATCAGTTTCCTGGATGCCGAGCCGGCCCGCGGCAAGGACGGAGCCGACAAGGTTCGCGGCACCGACGAGGACATTCTGCGCCTCTTCTATACCATTCAGGAGTTGACCCTGAAGGAGGCCGAAAAACGCGATGACCTGGCCAACCTGGTGCTGGTCAACGACGTCGTCGACCCGGCCAACAACCTGGTCGTGGCGCGCGCTTTCGAGCCATTGTCCAAGGCCGTCCTGAAGCAGATCGCCGAGCTGGGGGTTCATCGCATCCGCGTGGTGGACACCTCCGTGGACGACGCGATCATCATCAAGTGCCTCAAGAAAGACCCGGCCCGCAACGAAGAAGAAGCCCTCAAAGACATCTACCGACGACTGCGCCCCGGCGATCCGCCCACCCCGGCCAACGCCCGCGCCCTGATCAAGCGGCTCTTTTTCGACCCCAAGCGCTACGACCTGGGCCGCGTGGGGCGTTACAAGATCAACCAGAAACTCGGCCTCAAAACCGACGATGTCCGCATTCTGACCAAGGAAGATCTGGTGGCCGCCACCAAGTACCTGCTGCGCCTGCGCAAGGGTGAAGGGTCGGTGGACGACATCGATCACCTCGGTAGTCGCCGCGTGCGCACGGTGGGCGAACTGTTGGCCAATCAGTGCCGCGTGGGCCTGTCCCGCACCGAGCGTCTGGTCAAGGAGCGCATGACGCTGTTCGACCAGACGGTCGAACCCATGACCCCCCAGAAGCTCATCAACCCCAAGGCCCTCTCGGCGGTGATCCGCGACTTCTTCGGGCGCAGTCAGCTCAGCCAGTTCATGGACCAAATCAATCCGCTGGCCGAGCTGACCCACAAGCGCCGCCTCTCGGCTCTCGGCCCTGGAGGCCTGTCGCGCGACCGTGCCGGTTTCGAAGTCCGGGACGTGCACCCGTCCCACTACGGTCGCATCTGCCCCATCGAAACCCCTGAAGGTCCCAACATCGGCCTGATCGCCTCGCTGGCCACCTTCGCCAGGGTCAACGAGTTCGGCTTCCTCGAAACCCCCTATCGCAAGGTCGAAAAAGGTCGGGTCACCGACAAAATCGAGTACCTGACGGCCGATCGGGAGGAACAGTTCCTCATTGCCCAGGCCAACACCCCCATTGACGAAAAAGGCCGGTTCCTCCAGGACCGCGTGTTGTGCCGGGCCCGCGGCGAGTTCGTGGACGTAGACCCGGAACGGGTCGACTACATGGACGTCTCGCCCAAGCAGCTCGTCTCGGTGGCGGCCAGCCTCATTCCGTTCCTTGAACACGATGACGCCAACCGGGCGCTGATGGGCTCGAACATGCAGCGCCAGGCCGTGCCGCTGATCGTCACAGAGGCACCGCTGGTAGCCACGGGCATGGAAGAACGCGTGGCCCGCGATTCCCACGCCGTCGTGGTGGCCCAGGAAGCCGGCCGCGTGGCCGCCGTCTCGGGCAATCAGATCATCGTCACGCGCGATGGCACCCTGCCCGAAGGCAGGCGCAAGCTGCGGCACGATCCGGACAAGGGCATCTGGATCTATCCCGTGCGCAAGTTCATGCGCTCCAACGCAGCCACCTGCATCAACCAGAAAATCCTGGTCCGCGTGGGCGATCCGGTCAAAAAGGGCCAGGTCCTGGCTGACGGGCCCTGCACCTGCAACGGCGAGCTGGCCCTGGGCCGCAACGTCCTGGTGGCCTTCATGCCCTGGAACGGGTACAACTTTGAGGACGCCATCCTCATCAGCTCCCGCATCGTCAAGGAAGACATCTTCACCTCCATTCACATCGAAGAATTCGAGGTCAGCGCCCGCGACACCAAGCTGGGGCCGGAGGAGATCACCCGTGACATCCCCAACGTGGGCGAGGAAGCCCTCAAAAATCTCGGACCGGATGGAGTCATCCGCATCGGTGCCGAGGTCCGGCCCGGCGACATCCTGGTGGGCAAGATCACGCCCAAATCGGAGACCGAACTGGCTCCCGAGGAACGTCTGCTGCGTGCGATCTTCGGCGAGAAGGCGGCCGACGTGAAGGACACCTCCCTGCGGGTGCCCTCCGGCACCTACGGGATTGTCATGGACGTCAAGGTCTCCTCCAAGAAGGACACCGAAAAAGAGGCACCGGTGGAGGACACCCGAAAACAGGCCAAGCAGATCGAGGAAGAGTACAAACAGAAGCACGAGGAGCTGAAAGAACAGCTCACCGAAGCGCTCAGCAACATCCTCTTGGGCGAGAAAATCCCCTTGGACGTCGTCAACAGCGAGACTGGCGAAATCATCATCCCGGCCAATCGCAAGATCACCAAAACCCTGTTGCGGAAACTGGCCCAGGTCTACGATCGCATCGAGATCGATCCCTCCCCCATCCGCAACAAGATCAACGAAATCATTGGGGCCTACAAAAAGAAGTTTGACGACCTGCAGATGCAGTACGACGAGGAACTCGAACGGCTGGAATCCGGCGAGGGCCTCGACACCGGCATCATCAAGTCCGTCAAGGTCTACATCGCCTCCAAGCGCAAACTGTCCGTGGGCGACAAAATGGCCGGCCGCCATGGCAACAAGGGCGTGGTGGCCAAAATCGTGCCCGAGGAGGACATGCCTTTCCTAGCCGATGGCACCCCGGTGGACATTGTCCTCAACCCCTTGGGCGTGCCCTCCCGCATGAACGTGGGCCAGTTGCTGGAGACCCACCTCGGCTGGGCCGCCAAAATCCTCGGCCTGAAATTCGCCACCCCCGTCTTTGATGGAATCAAGGAACAGGAGATCCGCGAGTACCTCCGTCAGGCCGGCGCCAAGCAAAAGGCCGCAGGCGAACCAGTCCTGGTCAACGAGGCCGGCAAGGCCATCCTCTACGACGGCCGCACCGGTGAGCCCTTCGACCAGGAAGTCGTCGTTGGCTACATCTACATGATGAAACTGGGCCACTTGGTGGCCGACAAAATCCACGCCCGGGCCGTGGGCCCCTACTCTCTGGTCACCCAGCAACCCCTGGGCGGTAAGGCCCAGTACGGCGGCCAACGCTTCGGGGAAATGGAGGTGTGGGCCATGGAGGCCTATGGCGCGGCTTACTCCCTGCAGGAACTGCTCACCGTCAAATCCGACGACGTGCAGGGCCGTACCCGCGTCTACGAAAGCATTGTGAAGGGCGACAACGTCCTGGAAGCCGGTATCCCCGAATCCTTCAACGTCCTGGTCAAAGAAATGCAGGCCCTGGGCCTGGACGTCCGCGTGGGCGTCGCCCGGCCGATCGAGGCTCCGCCCGAACCGGCCCGGCTTCTGAGCACGCTGTAGGCGCCTGGACCCTGAACCCTTTTGGCTGCATGTCTGTCATCCGACGCTGCCACCTATGATCAGCACCAAAGAAAGTGCCCGTGAACTGCTCGGCCTGGAAAAGGTCAACCAGGTCGAATACGTGGCCATTTCCATCGCCTCCCCCGAAACCATCCGGTCTTGGTCCAAGGGGGAGGTGAAAAACCCGGAAACCATCAACTACCGCACCTTCAAACCCGAGAAGGGCGGTCTGTTCTGCGAACGCATCTTCGGCCCGGTCAAAGACTGGGAATGCTCCTGCGGCAAATACAAGCGCATCAAACACCGCGGCGTGGTCTGTGACCGCTGCGGCGTGGAGGTGACCCTGGCACGCGTCCGGCGGGAACGCATGGGACACATCGAACTGGCCGTGCCGGTCTGCCACATTTGGTTTTTCAAATGCATGCCCTCCCGCATCGGGCTCATCCTCGACATGACCGCCCGCGATCTCGAGCGCGTCATCTACTACGAGGACTACCTGGTGGTCGACCCCGGCCAGACCCCGCTGAAACCCAACCAACTGCTGACCGAACAGGAACTGCGGGAGGCGCGAGAAACCTACGGGGCCGACGCCTTTGTGGCCAAGATGGGCGCCGAAGCCATCCGGGACGCTCTGGCCCGCGTGGACCTGCCCAAGCTCATTGACGAGCTGCAGCAGGCCATGAATGACACGCGCAGCAAACAGACCCGCAAGAAGCTGGCCAAGCGGATCAAATTGCTGCAGGCCTTCGTCCAGGCCAAGGTCAAGCCCGAGTGGATGATCCTGACCGTGTTGCCGGTCCTGCCGCCGGATCTCCGCCCCCTGGTCCCCTTGGAGGGCGGCCGGTTTGCCACCTCTGACCTCAACGACCTGTACCGGCGGGTGATCAACCGCAACAACCGCCTCAAGAACCTCCTGCAACTCAAAACCCCAGAAGTCATCATCCGCAACGAAAAGCGGATGCTTCAGGAGGCGGTGGACGCGCTCTTCGACAACGGCCGGCATGGCCGCCCCGTCACCGGCGCCGGCAACCGACCCCTCAAATCGCTCTCCGACATGCTCAAGGGCAAGAGCGGCCGGTTCCGACAGAACCTCCTGGGCAAACGCGTCGACTATTCCGGTCGCTCCGTCATCGTCATCGGCCCCGAACTGAAACTGCACCAGTGCGGTCTGCCCAAGAAAATGGCGCTGGTGCTGTTTGAGCCCTTCATCATCCGCCGGCTCAAAGAGCTGGGCTACGTGCACACCGTCCGTTCCGCCAAGAAACTCATCGAGCGCCAGACCAAGGAGGTCTGGGACATTCTGGAAGAAGTCACCAAGGGCCACCCGGTCCTGCTGAACCGTGCGCCCACGCTGCACCGGCTGTCCATCCAGGCCTTCGAACCGGTGCTTATCGAGGGCGAGGCCATCCGCATCCACCCGCTGGTCTGCACGGCTTACAATGCCGACTTCGACGGCGACCAGATGGCGGTGCACGTGCCCCTGTCCGTCGAGGCCCAACTGGAGGCGCGCCTGCTGATGATGTCGCCCCTGAACATCTTCAGCCCCTCCAGCGGCAAACCGATCATCACGCCCACCCAGGACATCACCCTGGGCTGCTACTACCTGACGGCCGAACCGCGCACGCCGCGCAAACCCAGCGACCGGCTCATGCTGTTTGGCTCCAAAGACGAGGTCCTCTTCGCCCATGCCGAGGGCGACCTGCGCACCCACGACCGCATCCGCCTGGCCAACCCCGATTACGGCCGGCAGACCGTCTACGGCGTGCCCGACAAGAAGGTCATCGAAACCACCGTGGGCCGCGTCATCTTCAGCGAGGTCTGGCCCGAGGAACTGGGCTTCTTCAACAAGGTCGCCGGCAAGAACGAACTCGGGGACCTCATCTGGAACTGCTACAAGGTCTGCGGCCACGAAAAAACCATCGTGGCCCTCGACAAGCTCAAGGAACTGGGCTTCCGGGAGGCCACCCGCGCCGGCGTCTCCATCGGCATCGACGACATGATCGTGCCCAAGGAGAAACAGCAGCAGATCGAAGAGGCCCTGCGCCAGATTCGCGAGGTGGAAAAGCAACACCGCCGCGGCATCATCACCTCGGGCGAGCGGTACAACAAGATCGTCGACATCTGGACCCACGCCACCGACCAGATCTCCGCGGCCCTGATGAAGACCCTCGAGGCCAACCAGGGCAAACGCGAGTACAACCCCATTTGGCTGATGATGGACTCGGGCGCCCGGGGCAACCGGCAGCAGGTCCGTCAATTGGCCGGCTTGCGCGGCCTCATGGCCAAGCCCAGTGGCGACATCATCGAAAAACCGATCCTGTCCAGCTTCCGCGAAGGCCTCACCGTGCTGGAGTACTTCATCTCCACCCACGGCGCCCGCAAGGGATTGGCCGACACCGCCCTCAAGACGGCTGACTCCGGTTACCTGACCCGCAAGCTGGTGGACGTGGCCCAGGACGTCATCGTCCGCGAACACGACTGCGGCACCACCAACGGCATCTGGGTGCAGGCCATCTACGAGGGCGAAGACGAAGTGGTGCCGCTGACGGAACGCATCGTGGGCCGCGTCTCCTGCGAGGACATCCTGAACCCCTCCAATCCCAAGGAATTCTTGGTCCGCGCCAACGAGGAGATCGACGAGGAGAAAGCCCGGCGGATCGAGCAGGCGGGCATCGAGCGGGTCAAGATCCGATCGCCACTGACCTGTGAAACCAAGCGCGGCCTCTGCCAGCTCTGTTACGGCCGCAACCTGGCTACGGGCAAAATGGTCGGCCTGGGCGAGGCCGTCGGCATCATCGCCGCCCAGTCCATCGGCGAACCGGGTACCCAGTTGACCATGCGTACCTTCCACATCGGAGGCGTGGCGGCCGGGACGTTCAAACAGCCCATCATCAAGGCCAAGTCCGACGGCATCGTGCAGTATCAGGACCTGCGTTATGTGACCCTGCAGGACGGCAATAACATCGTGCTCAACAAAAACGGCTCGATCACCGTGGTGGACGAGAACGGCCGCGAGCTGGAGACCCACTCCATCGTCATTGGCGCCGTCATCATGGTCCCGCCCGGTGGCCGCGTTCGCAAGGGCCAGACCCTCGCCCAGTGGGATCCCCACAACGTGCCGATCCTGTCCGAGAAGGCCGGCCGGGTGAAGTTCCACGACATCATCGAGGGCGTGACCATGAAGCACGAGGTGGACGAAACCACCGGCCAGGAGGCCATGGTCATCATCGAGCACAAGGAGGATCTCCATCCGCAGATCCTCGTGCTCGACGAGCGCGGCGAACCGGTGGCCAGCTACGGCATCCCCGCCGATGCCCACATCGTGGTGGAGGAGGGCGACGAGATCGTGGCCGGCTCGCTCCTGGCCAAAACCCCGCGTAAGCAGGCCAAAACCAAGGACATCACCGGCGGTCTGCCGCGCGTGGCCGAGCTGTTCGAGGCACGCCGGCCCAAGGACGCCGCCGAAATCTCCAAGATCGACGGCATCGTCGAATTCGGCCCCAGCGTCCGCGGCAAACGTTGCATCATCATCCGCGACCCCAAGACCGGCCTGACCGAGGAACACCTCATCCCCATCGGCAAGCACATCATCGTCTTCAAGGGCGACATGGTCAAAAAAGGCCAGCAGCTCACCGAGGGCCCGCTGGATCCGCACGAGATCCTCGAGATCTGCGGCCCGCAGGAGTTGCAGGAACACCTGGTCAACGAGGTCCAAGAGGTCTATCGCTTGCAGGGCGTGACCATCAACGACAAACACATCGAGATCATCGTCCGCCAGATGCTCCGCAAAGTGCGCATCACCGAACCGGGCGACACCCAGTTCCTGTGGGGCGAACAGGTCGACAAGATCGAATTCGAGGAGGAGAACGCGCGCGTCGAAAAGATGGGCGGCAAACCCGCCGAGGCCCAGCCGGTCTTGCTCGGCATTACCAAGGCCTCGCTGGAGACCGAGAGTTTCCTCAGCGCGGCTTCCTTCCAGGACACCACTCGGGTCCTTACGGATGCTGCCACCCGCTCCAAGGTCGATTACCTGCGCGGGTTCAAGGAGAACGTCATCATGGGCCACATCATCCCGGCCGGCACCGGTTTCGAACGCTACCGAAAAGTGCGCGTCAAGCCGCTGGTCGAGCTGACCGAAGAGCCGAAGGCGCAGCCCAACGCGCTCGAAGAGGCCCTCTTGGCGGAGGGCAACGCGCAGGAACCGCAGGCACCGGAGACGGCCAGCGAAACGGCCTCCGCTCCCGCCGGCACCAATACTTAGGAGTTGTCAAACGGGGCGCGTTGACGTAGTCTGCGCGCTCCTTCGGGCTGCCGGGCTTGCCGGCTCAGCCCGTTGCCGTCTGGAAAGCAGAACATGCCGACGATCAATCAACTGGTCCGCAAGGGCCGCCAAAAACTGAAGGCCAAAAGCAAGGCACCGGCCCTCCAGGGGGCCCCGTTTCGTCGCGGGGTGTGCATTCAGGTCATGACCCGCACCCCCAAAAAGCCCAACTCGGCCATGCGCAAGGTGGCCAAGGTGCGGCTGACCAACGGCCATGAGGTGATTGCCTACATCCCGGACGAGGGGCACAATCTGCAGGAACACTCGATCGTCCTGGTCCGCGGAGGTCGGGTCAAGGACCTCCCCGGCGTGCGGTATCACATCGTCCGCGGTGTGTTGGACGCAGCCGGCGTGGAAAAACGCCGTGTCAGCCGTTCCAAATACGGCGTCAAACGACCCAAGCCAGGGGCCAAACCGGCCGCGGCGGCCTCGTGATCCGGTCATCCAGGACCAAGCTTAACCTGTCGTTTCACTCATGTCCCGACGTCGTCGAGCCATTAAACGTCCGATCCCTCCGGATCCCCGTTACAACAGCACCCTGGTCATGCGCCTGGTCAATACCGTCATGCGCCGGGGCAAGAAGAGTGTGGCCATGCGCATCGTGTACAGCGCGCTGGAAAAGATCGCCGAAAAAAGCGGCGGCACCAACCCCTTGGACGTGCTCCAGCGGGCGGTGGAAAACGCCAAGCCTCGCATCGAAACCAAGGCCCGCCGCGTCGGCGGGGCCACCTATCAGGTCCCCATGGAAGTGCCGCCGGATCGACAACTTTCGTTGGCCCTGCGCTGGATCGTGGGCTTTGCCGACGCCCGCAAGGGCATCCCGATGAAGGACGCCCTGGCGGCCGAAATTTTGGATGCCTATCAAGGCCAGGGTAGCGCCATCCGCAAACGCGACGAAGTCCACAAAATGGCCCAGGCCAATAAGGCTTTCGCTCACTTCCGCTGGTAAGCATTTTGTTTCCCACGCCCCGACGGCTGCCCGGCTGACCGGGGCCTTTTTATTGTCGTTACGAGCCCATGCAACCGACTGTCATCATGGATAAGTCCGTTCAATCCAATCTGCCGGTCAACTCGCCGGATCGTCCCTACCCGATGGAGCGTACGCGCAACATCGGCATTGCCGCACATATTGACGCCGGCAAAACCACGACCACCGAACGCATCCTCTTCTACACGGGGCTCATCCACCGGATGGGCGACGTGGACGACGGCAACACCGTGACCGACTGGATGGAGCAGGAACGTGAGCGCGGCATCACCATTACCTCGGCCGCCACCACCTGTTACTGGACCCCCAAACAGGATGGCCTGGTCAAGCTCTTTACCGGTATCCCCCACCGCATTAACATCATCGATACCCCGGGCCACGTCGATTTCACCGCGGAGGTCGAAAGATCCATGCGAGTGTTGGACGGTGCCATCGCCGTCTTCTGTGGCGTGGCCGGTGTGCAGCCCCAGTCCGAGACCGTCTGGCGCCAGGCCACCAAGTACCGCGTCCCCCGCATCGCCTTCGTCAACAAGATGGACCGCGTGGGGGCCAACTTCGAAAAGGCCGTGGACGAAATGCGGCGCAAACTGGGTGCCTACGCCTGGCCGGTGGTCCTGCCCCTGGGCCGGGAGGACCAGCTCCGTGGCGTCATCGACGTCATCAATCAAAAGGCGCTCATCTACGACCCGGAAGATGAGAACGGATTGCGATTCGAAATCACCGAGATCCCGCCCGCCGAACAAGATCGGGCCCGGCAGGCGCTGGCCGAGCTGGTGGACGCCGTGGCCAACAAGGACGACCAGATCGCCGAGCTGGTCATTGAGGAAAAACCGGTCCCGCCCGACGTCCTGAAGGCGGCCATCCGCCGCCTCACCTGTGCCCTGGAAATGGTGCCCGTGCTGGCCGGTTCCGCCTTCCGAAAGCGGGGCGTCCAGCCCCTGATCGAGGCGGTGGTCGATTATCTGCCGTCCCCCCTGGACATCCCGCCGGCGGTGGGCTGGAAACCCGGCACGGAGGAACGCATGGAAGTACCGGCCTCCGACTTCGGCCCCTTCTGTTCGTTGGCCTTCAAGCTTTGGAGCGATCCCTACGTGGGCAAGCTGGTCTTCTTCCGCGTCTACAGCGGCCAGCTCAAGAAGGGCGACATCATCTACAACCCGCGCACCGGCAAACGCGAACGCGTCAGCCGGGTCATGATGGTTCAGGCCGACAAGCGCATTGACGTCGAGCGCGTCTTTGCCGGCGACATCGCCGCCCTGGTCGGCCTGCGCAACATCACCACCGGCGACACCCTCTGCGACGAAAAATTCGAGGTGATCCTGGAACCGCCCACCTTCCCGGAGCCGGTCATCAGCATGGCCATCGAGCCCAAAACCAAGGGCGATCGCGACCGGCTCAGCGAGGGGCTCCAACGCCTGGCCGAGGAAGACCCCACCTTCCGCGTCTTCACCAACGAGGAGACCGGCCAGCTCATCATCGCCGGTATGGGCGAGTTGCATCTGGAGATCATTCGCGACCGGCTCTTCCGCGAATTCAAGGTCGAGGCCACCGCCGGAGCCCCCCAAATCGCCTATCGCGAGACCATCACCCAACCGGCCAGTGGCGAGGGCAAATTCATCCGGCAAACCGGCGGACGCGGTCAGTACGGCCACGTTTGCATCGAAATCGCTCCCAATGAACGCGGCAAGGGCATCGAGATCGAGAACAAGATCGTCGGCGGCGTCATTCCCAAGGAATACATCCCGGCCGTCATCGACGGCCTCCACGAGGGCATCCAGGGTGGTGTCTTGGCCGGTTACCCGTTGGTGGACCTCAAGATCGCCATCGTCGACGGTTCCTTTCACGAGGTGGACTCCAGCGAGCTGGCCTTCAAAATGGCCGGGATTTTCGCCCTCAAGGACGCCTGCAAAAAGGCCAACGTGATCATCTTGGAACCCGTCATGAAGGTGGAAGTCACCACCCCGGACGAGTACCAGGGCGACATCATGGGCGACCTGAACCGTCGGCGCGGTCGCATCACCGGCATCGAAGCCAAGGACACCGCCATGGTCATCATGGCCGAAGTGCCTCTGGCCGAAATGTTCGGCTATGCCACGGCCATCCGGTCGCTGTCCAAAGGCCGTGCCTCCTACTCCATGGAGCCGCTGCGGTTTGAGCCGGTTCCCACCAGCATCTTGGAAAAGATCTTGGACATGACCAAGGACCGGCCGGCAGCCCGGACCTGAGCACTGGGTTCGTTTTTTCCCCAAGCGGTCCTGGCCTTGTGCAGTGTATAGACCCGCGATAGGCCGGCCCTTTGGGCCGAGGATTGGGGGCCATTGCACCTTTTCCGGTCCAGCAGGCCCGGTTCGGTGGAACTTCGCATAGGGGCGAATGGCACTGCACCGCCTGAGGCCCACGGACACAAGAATCGCCATGGCGAACTGCGTCCCTGGGACGAGTTTTCCGCCGAATAGCCCTTCGCACCGGGGGGCGGTTTTCTCAACGGCAACGAGTGCCGGTCGGAGTTCACAGCCTGCGGCAGAGCCAAGGTTTGCTTGGCCAAACCTTGCTCGGCACGCCGGTTCAGCTGGAGCTCAGCCGCCGGCCAAAGCTACGGGTTCCCTCGATCCTGGCTGTCCCTTGGGTGGATCCGCGAACCACGATTGCGACGGAGAGCTGGGATGCGTGCCGATTCTGGCCCTCTTTGGCCGGCTGCCGATTCGAGCGGCCCTTGCATCTGGAACTGCCAAATCTGCTCGTGCGACGGGAGGACCCAGGCATGGGACGTCCGGAGCCCGAGCCGGGGTGGGTTGCTGCAACGGACGGTGTGTCCCGCTGCGCAGGGCGGCCGACCGATCCGGTCAAACCTCCTGTGGCCCGCGGCCGGGGTCCGATTTTTCGATTCACACCAGGCCGGTCGGACCGTTACAGTGGCGATGCTGTCGCGGGTTGCGGCGGACTGGCCGCCACAGCGGCTGCGTGTCTATGAGTTGGCTGGAATCGTCGCTGGGAGTTCCCGGCCTCTGGGCGCAGGGCTTCTGTGTCGTCGCTGGTGCTTACGCACTCGGCTGTGTGGCCGGCGGCTATTACCTGGTTCGGTGGACGACCGGCCTGGACATGCGCCGCATTGGCAGTGGCAGCGTGGGTGCCCGGAACGTCAGCACCGTGTTGGGCGCCAAGGGGTTCTTGGCCACCTTGGCGTGGGATGTGGCCAAGGGAACCCTGGCCGTCTGGGCGGCAGGACGGCTGACTGGCGACCCGCGCATGGAGGCGATCGCTTGGGTGGCGGTGTTGCTGGGCCATTTGTGGCCTGTGCAACTCGGCTTTCGGGGGGGCAAGGGTGTGGCCACGTCGTTGGGCGGGCTGCTGGTTTACGAGCCCCAGTTGTTGCTGGCGCTGGGCCTGTTGTTCTTGCCTCCCTGGGCGTTGTTGCGTCGGACGATCCTGTCCGGGATGATCGCTTACGCGTTGTTGCCGGCGGCCAGTTGGTTCCTGGACCACGGGCCCGTTCGAGTGGCCGTGGTGGCGCTGGTATCGGCCCTGGTCCTGTTTGCGCACCGCCGCAACCTGGTCGAGGAATGGGCGGCACTGGGATGGCGAACCCGTCCGGCGGTGGAGCCGGACAAGTCGTGAGGCGTGCCTATGACCGAACATCAACCGTTGGTCTTTAAATTCGCTTCCGAAGATTGGGAGTTCGAAGCCATTCACCGGCTCAACTACCAGACGTTCGTGGAAGAAATCCCGCAGCACGAACGCTCCCCGTCGCAGCGTCTGGTCGATAAGTTCCACCACGAAAACACCTATCTCATCTGCCTGTGCGGACGGCAGTTGGCCGGGATGCTGGCCGTGCGGGGCAACCGCCCGTTTTCTCTGGACCAGAAACTGCCCAACCTGGACAGTTACCTGCCGCCGGGACGCCGCATTTGCGAGGTGCGCCTTCTGGCCATTGACAAGAAGTTCCGGGGCGCTCGCGGCGGACAGATCTTGGCCGGCATGCTGGCGCTGCTCTGGCAGCATGGCATCGAAAAGGGCTACGATCTGGCCATCATCTCTGGTACTACCCGGCAGCGGAAATTGTATCAGCACCTCGGCTTCGTGCCGTTCGGCCCCCTGGTGGGATCCGGCGAGGCCCAGTTCCAGCCCATGTACATCACGCTGGAAACCTTCGAAGTGCGGGCCCGGGAATTCCTCCGCAATGCGCCGGCCCGCTCGTTCCATCCCTCGGCCGTCAACTTCCTGCCCGGGCCCGTGGCCGTGCGGCGCGAGGTGCGACGCGCCTTCGAACAAGCGCCGGAATCCCATCGGAGCCCGGTCTTCATGATGGATTTCCAGGCGGCCCGGCGCTGCCTGTGCGAGCTAACCGGAGCCGCGCAGTGCCAGTTGCTGGTGGGATCCGGCACGCTGGCCAACGACGCCGTAGCCGGTCAGTTGGCTCTGGAAGGAAACCGCGGATTGGTGCTCAGCAATGGCGAGTTCGGCAGCCGTTTGGTGGATCATGCCCGCCGGTGGGGCCTTGACTTCGAAGCGTGCGAGTTTGATTGGGGGGCTCCGGTGGACCTGAACGAGGTGCGGCGGCGCATCGAAAGCCGGCCCGGAATGCGCTGGCTCTGGGCCGTGCATTGCGAGACCTCCACCGGCGTTCTCAACGACCTGGACGGCTTGAAGGCCCTGGCGGCGGAATTCGGCCTGCGATTGTGTCTGGATTGCATTAGCTCCCTCGGCACCGTGCCCGTAGACCTGCGGGGTGTCTATCTGGCCACCGGGGCCAGCGGCAAGGGCCTTCGGGCTTATCCCGGCCTGTGCATGGTCTTCCATCATCACGAGCTGCAGCCGGCCCCCGACCGCTTGCCGCGGTACCTGGACCTCGGCTACTACGCCAGTCAAAACGGCGTGCCCTTCACTTTCTCCTCCAACCTGTTGCACGCCTTTCACGCCGCCATCCGGCATGTGGACTGGGAGCGACGCTTTGCCACCGTGGCCGAGTTGGGTGCCGAGTTGCGCCAGCGCCTGCGCGAGGCCGGCTTCCGCCTCTTGGCCCCAGAGCCCGTCGCCGCCCCGGCCGTGGTCACGCTGGTGTTGCCGCCAGAACAATCCTCCATCGAGCTCGGCCAACGCATGGAAGAAAACGGCTTCCTGCTCAGCTACAACAGCGAGTATCTGCGCAAGCGCAACTGGATCCAGATTGCCGTCATGGGCGAGTGCACCCGGGAAAAGATGATCTCCCTGGTCAACGTGCTGAAGCGAGTGGCCGCCAAACACGCAGCCCGGGCAGAGGCAGCGCTCAGCCCGTAAATCCCACCGGCCCGGACCGCAAGGCGCCCTCCGCCTCACCACGCTAGCCGGCGGGCTTAGGGAGATGGAAAAGGGCTGTTCGGCACACGCATCCTTGACTGCGACCGGCTGCTGTCGCACGCCGTCGGTCGCGTTGCGGTACGGATGGACGTTTCTGCTCGGTTTTTGGGTAGCCGGGACCTTTTTCGGATTTCCGAAGGCCGTCTTGTCCTGCCTGGGCCCAAGATCTCAGCGGTCAGTCCCCCCGGGATCTTTGATCAGCCTCTGAGTCATCAGCCAGGGCGCCCATGCGATCACGCGCTGCCACTGGGGCCCGCCCCCATCACCCGGGAGGCAGACAACTCGCCCGGCGCAGGCGGGTGAGGCGGAGGCGGGCAGCTCTGAACCCCGTGGGCGCGTGATGCTACCGCCGAAATTCTCTTGGCCAGAGACAGGTTGGCGGAAAAAGCAACCCTTCCAAGGTGCAACGCAGGATACACCGGATCCAGCTATGCGGCTGGTGCAATTCGGAAAGGGATGGCCAACTTCTGCCTCGCCTCCGGCGCGCCGTCGAAGCTGGCCCTGCAAGGGGCGTTCGCATGGGCGTGGCGGAGACGGGGCTCCGCAGACAATGGCTCTGGTGCAGGTGGGCAGCTTGATGGCCGGACCAGGACACGCAGCGGTGTCTCCGCCCGGAGCCGTACAGGGGGTGGCCCACCAGCCGGGTGGATGCTGGGTCAGCGCGACTCGGTTTTTGGAGCTTCCAGCCCGTGGTCGTCTCCCGCTTCTGGAGTCCTTTGCCACCTTTCGTGTTTCTGAGCTGCTTGGCGCAGTTCGGGGAAAAACGACGTTGCTGGCCGCGGGGACTGGGCTGTGATCCGCCAGTTTCCACTTTGGCCGGTAACCGTGGACACCTAGACTGCAGGGCCAATGTCGCAATTGCTCAAGTCTTCCGGCGCCATGGCATTGGCCACCCTGACCAGCCGGGTCCTCGGCATGGCCCGGGAAATGGTCTATGCGCGGTTCATGGGCGACGGCTGGGTGGCGGGGGCCTTTCAGGTGGCCTTCACCATGCCCAACCTCTTCCGACGCTTGCTCGGAGAAGGAGCACTCACGGCTGCTTTCATCCCCATCTTCAAACAAAAGGAACGCAGCGGTGACGCTGCCGGCATGTGGCGCGCGGCCAACGCGGTCATCTCGGGACTGTTCGTGGCTGCCGGGGTCATCATCGCCTTGGTTCTGCTGGGAGTAACCGTGGCGCTGCAGTGGGGTGGGTTCGAAGGTCGGATCCACCTGATGCTGTCGCTGTTGCGCATCATGTTTCCCTACATGCTGCCGGTCTGTCTGACGGCCGTCTTCATGGGCATGCTGAACGCACGGGGCTACTTCTTCATCCCCTCGATAGGCGCAGCCATGCTCAACGTGGTGATGATTCTTTCGGTCTTGTGCGTGGCTCCTTTCTGGGGTCGGGAACTCCACGAGCAGATTTACGCGCTGGCCTACGGTGTGCTGGTGGCGGGCCTGGCCCAGGCAGCCTTTCAGTGGCCGGCCCTTCGGCGGGAAGGATTCCGGTATGAATGGATCCCGCCTTGGCAGGACGAGACCGTGCGGGAGGTGGTTCGGCGAATGATTCCGGGCACGATCGGGGTGGCCGCGTTCCACCTGAATGTGGTCATGGTGCAATTGATCGGGCTCTGGGTGGACAGTCCTCAGGCTCCCGTCATTGCCCCTTACAACTATGCCGTCCGGCTGATGGAACTGCCGCAGGGCGTGTTCGGCATTTCCGTGGCCACCTACTTGTTGCCTACTCTCTCGGGCCTGGCCGCCTCCAAACAGTACGGCGATTTCCGGGATACCCTGCGCCAGGGCGTCGGACATCTCTTGGTGGTGAATGTGTGGGCAACGGTGATGCTGGTGGTGCTGGCGGAGCCCATCATACGCCTGCTGTTCGAAGGCCGGCGGTTCGGTCCAGACGCCACCCTGCGCACGGCCTGGGCCTTGCAATTCCTGGCCCCCAGTCTGGTGGCCTATTCACTGGTCAACGTCCTGGCCCGTGCTTTCTATGCGCTGGACGATACCCGCACGCCCATGCAGATCAGCGTCGTCTGCCTGCTGGTCAACCTGGCCCTGTCGATTCTGCTGGTCTTTCCCATGCGACAGGCCGGTTTCGGTCTGGCCAATACCATGACCTCCGCCCTGAATTTCGCCCTTCTAGCTCATGCCCTGCGGAAGAAGTTGCGCCGGCTGGATTGGGCTCCGTTGAAATCGTTGGGCTGGCGTCTGGCGGCAATGGCAGTGGCAACGGCCCTGGTGACCGCAGTCGCG
>Ga0308417_1000792_pt1 | contig 22120 bp, 22 predicted proteins | sample HotsprSampleOS65_FD_203528 | JGI IMG/M metagenome (GOLD analysis project Ga0308417, IMG submission 203528) | Hot spring phototrophic mat microbial communities from Octopus Spring, Yellowstone National Park, Wyoming, United States - 20090730_OS65 ... | reverse complement strand
GAACTCGCAGCCCTTCGCCGCATGGAGGCCGAGGAGGCGCGAACGCTGCGACGCGCCAACAGGCTGCGGGTTTGGCTCGCAGGCGTCCCCGCTGCCGCCCTGACCCTGGTGCCGGTGGTCAACCTGCGAGTTCCCGCACTCGGCGCCGCCGCTTTCGTGCACGTGTTCCACCGGACGGCAAAACCTCCAAGGGGGTAGGGGCCGCAGGGCCCCTCCCCCCACCCCGGTACCCGATCGCGGGGCAGTGACGGGTCGCCGGGCCGGCCAAGTCGCTAGAATGGCCGCATGGACGAAGCGCGACTAGCGAAACTCATCAAACGCCATCTCCCCTTCTACCGCGCGCTGGCAGAAGGGCACCGCTTGCCCGCGACACCGGCCCAGATGCGCTTCGTCCGCGTCGCACGCGGCGAGGTGCCCCCCGAGACCGAGCACGAACGGGCCTTCCTGCTGTGGCGGGCAAGAGCGGAGCACGCGGCGCGCGCGCTCGACGCCGAGGCCCTGGGCGTAGCCCGGCTCAGGCTGAAGCGTCCGCCGCTGCCCGGCCGTGGACGGTGAGCGCAGCCCGCGCCGCCTTCGCCATCACCCCCGGCAAGCCCGCGCCCAGCACCTCCGCCCACGGCACCGTATAGCCGTGCAGGATCCCCTCAAACCTGCCCACACGCACGGAAAGCTCGAGCGCGAAATGGGTGAAGACGTGACGCACCGTACCGGCCTCCGCCCACGTTGCCTCGATAGGGGCATGAAGAAGCGCCTCCGCGTCTGGCCACGCCGCCTCGCGCCAGGGCGTACCGGGCAGCTCGAGCATGCCGCCAAGCAGGCCCTTGGCCGGACGTCGTTGCAGCAATACGCGGCCCGAGCCATCCTCGAGCCAGAACACCACACCGAACCGCCGCGGTCTCGCGTCCTTCCGCAGTTTCCGTGGCAGGCTCCCGGCGAGTCCCGCGCGAAGCCCGGCACAGGCTGCGCGCCAGGGGCAAACCGGGCAGAGCGGGCGGCGGGGCCGACAGACCGAAGCGCCGAGGTCGAACAACGCCTGCGCAAAATCCCCCGGCCGCGCCCGTGCCGCCGGGTCGTCCGCCAGCTGCCGCGCGAGGTGTCGAAGCCGCGCTTTCGCCCCTGGCAGAGGGTCCTCAACCGCGAACAGCCGGGAGGTCACCCGCTCGACGTTCCCATCCACCGGCACTTCGGCGCGGCCGAAGGCGATCGCGGCGATGGCGGCGGCGGTGTAGCCCCCAACACCGGGCAGGGCCCTCAACCCCTGCACGTCGTCCGGAAAGGCACCGCGCTCGGCCACCATCCTCGCCGCCGCGTGTAGGTTCCGGGCCCGCGCGTAGTAGCCCAAGCCCGCCCAGGCCCGTGCCACCTCCTCCCAGGGCGCCTCCGCCAGCGCCTCGACGGTCGGGAAGCGGGCGAGAAAGGCGCCGAAGCGAGAACTCACTGCCGCAGCTGTCGTCTGCTGCAGCATGATCTCGGACAGCCACACCCGGTACGGGTCGGGTGCGGCACCAAGCGGGCTTCGCCACGGCAGGTCGCGCCGACTCCGGTCGTACCAAGAAAGCAGAGCCGAAACCTCGGGCGTGTTAGAGTCGCTCACGCGCGCAGGGTGATGGTGAGCAAGGACGGCGACAAGGCGGAGGAAAGCGAGGCGCGGCGGCTTGCAATCGGCCCGGTGCCGGTGGCACGCCTCGTCGCCGCAGCGGTAACCCCGCTGCGGCGCCGTTCCCGGGCCGCCCTGTCGCGCCTCGCGCTGGATTGGCCCGAAGTCGTCGGGCCCGCCCTAGCCGCCGTCAGCGCGCCCGAACGCCTTGTCGGCCAGGGCAAGGCCGGGGGTGTGCTCACCATCCGGGCCTCGGGCCCCGTCGCGCTCGAACTGCAGCACCTCGCGCCCCAGCTCCTCGAGCGCATCGCCCGCCAGCTTGGGCCGGGGCGCGTCACCCGGCTCAAGGTCGTCCAGGCGCCGCCTCCCTCGCTCCAGGAACCGCAGGCGCCAGCCCCCAAACCTCCGCCCCGGCCGCTCGACCCTGAGCGGCTCAAGCCGTCGCTCGCTGCGCTCGCCGCCCTGCCCGAAGGGCCGTTGCGCGACTCCCTCGCCCGTCTCGGCCGCGCCATGGCCGGCCGTTGAGCACCACCCGATGCAGCGTGCAGCACCCAATCGTGCCGCACCGAGGCCTCGACCGGCCGGGCCGCCGCGCGTTATAACCCCAACATCTCGCGGAGACCGACGTGCATCACCGTCGTAGCCTACTATACCTTGTGGCAGCCGGCGCAGTAGTCGCGGCCGCCCCTCGAACCCGGGCGCAAAGCCACGCCCTGCCCCCGCTCGAGGACATGCTGGCCGAGCGGGCGGTCGGCCCGGCGGACGCTCCTGTGACGGTGATCGAGTACTCCTCGCTCAGCTGCCCGGCCTGCGCGACGTTCCACCGCGACACTTGGCCGCGAGTGCGGTCGCAACTCGTCGAGCCCGGACGGGTTCGCCACGTCTTTGCCGACTTCCCGCTCGACCAGGCCGCCCTTGCCGCCGCCATGCTCGCCCGAGCGCTGCCGGCGGAGCACTACGAGCCGTTCGTCTCCATGCTCTTCGCCTCGCAAAGCCGCTGGGCGCACCGCAACTTCCTCGAGGAACTGGCCAAGCTCGCTGCCCTGGCCGGGATGAGCCGAGACACCTTCCAGGCCGCTCTGCGCAGCGCTGAGCTTCAGCGCGGCGTTCTCGAGATCCGCCTCCGCGGCGAACAGGAGCACAAGGTCACCTCGACCCCGACTTTCGTGTTCGGCGGTCGGCTTCCCGGCGTGTCCGGCGCCATCGGCTTTGACCGCTATGCCCGCGAAGTGGGCCTGCCGGTCTGAGGTCGCGCCGCCTTGGGCCTTCGCTTCCTCCGCCTCCGGCTGCACGGGTTTAAGAGCTTCGTCGAGCCGACGACGGTCGAGATCCTGCCAGGGCTGACGGGAATCGTCGGCCCCAATGGCTGCGGCAAATCGAACATCGTCGAGGCGCTGCGCTGGGCGATGGGCGAGACCTCCGCCAAATCGCTGCGCGGGGGCGAGATGGAGGACGTGATCTTCGGCGGCACCTCCGTCCGTCCGGCGCGGCAGTGGGCCGAGGTGACGCTGAGCCTCGAGGCGCCGCCGGGCGAAGCGCCGCATGCCCTCGCGCAGGACGCTAAGCCCGGCGAGGGGCTCGAGATCGACGTCGTGCGCCGAATCGAGCGCGGCGGTGGCTCGACCTTCCGGGTCAACGGCAAGGAGTGGCGGGCGCGCGACGTCCAGCTTCTCTTCGCCGACGCTGCCAGTGGGGCGCGTTCGGTCGCGATCGTCGGCCAGGGCAAGGTCGGCGCGCTCGTCAACGCGCGGCCCGAGGACCGCCGCAGCTTGCTTGAAGAGGCAGCCGGAATCACCGGGCTGCATGCCCGCCGCCACGAAGCCGAACTCAAGCTTAAGGCGGCGGAAGTCAACCTCGCTCGCCTCGACGACGTGCTCGGCGCGCTCGAGGCCCAGCTCGCTGGCCTGAAGAAGCAGGCGCGCCAGGCTGCCCGCTATCGCAACCTGACCGCGCAGATCCGCGAGGCCGAGGAGACCCTACACGCCGCGCGCCTTGCCCGCGCCAAAGCGGACGTCGCCGCAGCCGAGGCGGCCTTGCGCGAGGCCGAGCGGAGGCTTGCGCAAGCCGCCGCTGCCTCGGCCGCCGCCGCGACGCGGGCGGCCGAGACGGAAGCCGCCCTGCCGCCTCTGCGCGAGGCTGAGGCCGAGGCGCGAAGCGCAGTCGAACGGGCGCGCGCCGAGGCGGCGCGCGCTGAGGCCGACGCCAAGGCGAGCGCAGAGGCCCTGGCCAACGCGAAGGCAGCGGTCGAGCGCCTTGCAGGCGATCTCGCCCATGCCGAACGGCTTCGAGCAGACGCTGCCGCGGCCTTGGCGCGCCTCGCCGAGGAGGAGGCCCGGCTTTCGCCCTTGCACGCGGCAGCACCGGAGCACCTCGCCGCAGCCACCGCCCGTCTTGCCGAGGCGCAGAGCGCAGTCCTTGCGCGCGAGACGGCAGCACAGGACGCGACCGAACGCGCCGCCGCCATCGCCGCCAAGGCGCAGGCGCTGGCCGCGCGCCTTCGCGAAGGCGAGCGCGACTGTGCCAGGCACGCCCAGGACGCGAAGCGGCTCGCCGACGAGCGGGCCATGCTCGAGGCGCAGATCGTCCAGGCAGCAGCGCTGGAGGCGGCAGAGGCCTTCGTCGGCGAGGCGGAGGCCGCGCTCGCCGCGGCCCGCGACGAGGTTGAGGCTGCCGAGCGGGCGCGCTCTGCCGCCCACGTGACCGCGGTCGAGGCGCTGAGGGCCAAGCAAGCGCTCGAGGCCGAGCGCACGCGGCTGGCCGCCGAGGCGCGCGGGCTTGGCGATGCGCTTGCCGTGCGCGAGGACGATTTCCGGCCCAGGCTGGTCGATGCGGTGACCGTGCCCGAGGGGTTGGAGGTTGCGCTCGGTGCCGCTCTGGGCGAAGCCCTCGAAGCGCCGGCCGACACGGCAGCGCCGCGGCACTGGCGCGCGCTGCCGCCCCTGCTCCCCGCCCGGCCGCTACCGGACGGTGCGACCCCTCTCGCCGCGCTGGTCGAAGCGCCGCCAGAGCTGGCCCGAGCCCTCTCCCAGGTCGGTCTCGTCGACGACGCGGCCACTGGCGACCGTCTGCTACCGTTTCTCGGACCCGGGCAGACCCTCGTCTGCCGGCAGGGGTCTGTCCGACGCTGGGACGGGTACGCCGTGCTGGCCGGTACGCAGACCGCCGCCGGCGCCAGGTTGGCGCAGCGCAACCGGCTTGCCGCGCTCGGGGCACGCCTGGCCGAAGCGGAGGCCGCACTCGCGCGGGCGAAAGCCGAGCACGATCGTCTTGCCGCCGACGAGGCGCGCGCGATCGCGCGCGAGAAGGCGGCGCGCGAGGCCAGGGTTGCTGCGGAGCGTCGGCTGGACGCCGCGCGGCGGGAGCTCGCTTCGCTGTCTGCCCGCGCCGCCTCGGCCTCAAGCCGCCTCGCCGCACTCGCCCGACAGGAGGAGCGCTTGGCCCAGGCGAGGGCGGAGGCCGAGGACGCGCTGCGGGCCGCCCGCACCGAGGCTGCAGATCTGCCCCCGCTGGCCGAGGCTGAGACGCGCAAGGCGGAGGCGCGCGCCGCACTCGCCGAGGCGCGCAAGGCGGAGTCCGAAGCGCGCGCCGCGCTAGAGGTCGCGAGGCGCGAGGCGGCCGCGCTTGCCGCTCGATTGAGCGCCATCGCCGAGGAGACCCGTGCGTGGAGAGGGCGTGCACAAGAGGCCGAAGCCCGGGTGGCCGACCTTCGCGCTCGCAGCGATGAGACCAACGCGGAAGCCGCACGACTGGCGCGAGCGCCCGCCGAGGCGGCCGAAGCCCGCGCGGTTGCGTTCGACCGCCTCGCTTGCGCCGAGGCGGCCCGCCGTGCCAGCGCGGATGCCCTCGCCCGGGCTGAGACAGAGGCCGCGGAGGCCGCCGGGGCGGCCCGCGCCGCCGAAACCGCCGCTGGCCAAGCGCGCGAGGCCCTCGTCCGGGCCGAGGAGCGCCTGAAGCGGGCTCGCGACGCGCACGCCGACCTCGCGCGTGAGGTGGCGGAACGCCTCGGCATCGACAGGGACGCGCTCGCCGCCCGCCGCGTGGTGGCCGAGCCACTTGCCGAGGCCGAGGCGGACGCTGTCCGCCGCCTGGAAAAGCTCGCCCGAGACCGCGACGCCATCGGCCCTGTCAACCTGGCCGCCGAGGCGGAGATGGCCGAGGTCGAGCAGCGCATCGCCACACTTACCGCCGAACGCAGCGACCTCGTCTCTGCCATCGCCAAGCTCCGATCCGCGATCGGGGCGCTGAACCGGGAGGGGCGCGCCCGCCTCGCCGCCCGCTTCGCCGAGGTCGACCGTCGTTTCGGCGACCTCTTCGCCCGCCTTTTCGGCGGCGGGCGGGCGCGGCTCACGCTGATCGACAGCGACGACCCCCTCGAAGCAGGCCTCGAGATCTTGGCCGAGCCACCGGGCAAGAAACTGACCGCGCTCTCCCTCTTGTCGGGAGGCGAGCAGGCGCTGACGGCCCTCGCCCTGATCTTCGCCGTCTTTCTGACCACCCCGGCGCCGATTTGCGTCCTCGACGAAGTGGATGCCCCGCTCGATGATGCGAACGTGGATCGGTTCTGCTGCCTGATCGAGGAGATCGCGCGGTCCACCGGCACGCGATTCCTCGTCGTGACGCACCACAGGCTGAGCATGGCGCGCATGGACCGGCTGTACGGGGTGACGATGGCGGAGAGGGGCGTTTCGCAGCTGGTCTCGGTCGATCTCGCCGCCGCTGCGGCGCTGGTGCCGCAGGCGATCGCCGCCGAGTAGAGTGCGGTCGGCTCGACTCGCCCGTCCCGCGCTTCGGCCTTGCCGTCTTCCGTTTCCGCCTGCTGCAGTGCGGCGCGTTTCTTGACACCCCCGGACGCCGCCGCTACGAGGCTGTCGCCTTCCGGGCGCGGGTGACGGCGAGCGGAGGAGCATCGGGTTGCACGATCCCCCCCGCGGTGAGCGGCCGGAGAGCTTCGATGAGAGGCTTCAGGCGGCGCGCGACCGGGCCGGTCTCGACGGCCAAGGCGACTCGGAGGCGGGGGAGAGCGGGGTCGCATCTCCCTGGGGCCTTGGCCTTCGTGCCGGGCTTGAGGTTGCGTCCGCGCTCGCGGTCGGGGTTGGCATCGGGCTTGCCCTCGACTGGTGGCTTGCGACCCGGCCGCTCTTCCTGGTCGTGTTCCTGTTCCTGGGGGGGGCTGCCGGAGTCCTCAACGTGTACCGTCTCATGCTGGGCCGCGGCACGCGGAAGCCGAACGCTGATCGGAGGAAGTGAATGGCCGCCGAAGGGAAGACGATCGACGCGCTCAGCCAGTTCGCGCTGACCCCGATCGTCGCCGGCTTCACCAACTCCAACGTCTTCATGCTGGTCGCAGCGGCAGGGATTTCTGCCCTAATGATCCTCGGCATGAGGCCGCGCGCAATGGTGCCCGGACGTCTGCAAAGCCTGGCAGAAGTGTCCTACGAGTTCATCGCTGGAATGGTGAAGGAACAGGTCGGAAAGGAGGGAATGAAATACTTTCCCTTCGTTTTCACGCTGTTCATGTTCATCCTGTTCGGCAACATGCTGGGTATGTTGCCCTATGCCTTCACGTTCACGAGCCACATCGCGGTTACCGTCACGCTTGCCCTGATCGTCTTCATTGTGGTGACTGCGATCGCGATCGCGATCCACGGCGCGAGGTTTTTTGGCTACTTCTTTCCCGAAGGCGCTCCCGTGGCGCTCGCTCCAATCATCATTCCGGTCGAGATCATCTCCTACCTTTCGCGGGTGGTCTCCCTGAGCGTGCGCCTGTTCGCCAACATGGTCGCCGGACACGTGATGCTGAAGGTGTTCGCCACCTTCGTCGTGCTCCTCGGCGGCCTCGGCTCCCTCGGCGTGCTGGGGGCGGCCGCGCCTCTCGCGTTGAATGTCGCACTCGTCGGCTTCGAGTTCCTGGTCGCGTTCCTGCAGGCCTATGTGTTTGCGATCCTCACCTGCATCTACTTGCACGACGCCGTTCACCTCCATTGAAGCGAAGGCACGGCGGAGCAAGCCCCAGCAACCGTCACAGTAAGGGAAAATCACCATGGACGTCGAAGCCGCCAAGGCGCTCGGAGCCGGCATCGCCGTGATCGCCCTGTTCGGGGTGGGCCTCGGAATCGGCAACATCTTCTCCTCGCTGATCTCCTCCGTCGCGCGCAACCCCGCGGCCCGCGATGCTGTATTCCCGATCGGCATTCTCGGCTTCGCGCTGACGGAAGCGGTGGCTCTGTTTGCGCTCCTGATCGCCTTCCTCATTCTCTTCGCCTGACGCTGCCGGGGCCCGGGCCCCGTCCGCATGCTGTCGGAGCTAGCGCCATGCCGCAGCTCGAGTTCGGCAATCCGCTGATCCTCAGCCAGGTGTTCTGGCTGCTGGTGATCTTCGGCGCGCTTTACCTCGTCATCGCCAGGGTCGCGCTGCCTCCCGTAGCCGCGGTGCTCGAGGAGAGGGCGGGAAAGATCGCTGCCGACCTCGACCGCGCTCGGCAGCTAAAGGCAGAGGCCGATGCTGCTATGGCCGAGGCCGCCAAAGCGGAGGCCGAGGCCCGGGCGGAGGCCCAAGCGGCGATCCGCGCCGCGATCGAGCGGGCGAAGGCAGAGGCGGCGAAAGCGGAAGCCGAGCAGGCTCAGCGCCTTGCGAGGCAGATCGCCGACGCCGAAACCCGCATCGCCGAAGCTCGCGCCAGGGCGGAAGCGGTGATCGGCGAGGTTGCGGCGGCTGCCGCCCAGGCGGCAACAGCCCGGCTGATCGGCGTCGTGCCGGACCCGGCCAGGGTCCAGGCCGCAGTCGCTGAAGCGGGCGGCGGCTGAAACGGAGGGCACGACGTGGGCGAGCTTCCCGTGAACGACCCGAAATTCTGGGTCGCCGTCTCCTTTTTCCTCTTCCTGGCTCTTGCCTGGAAACCGCTCGTGCTGCGCATCGTTAAGCTCCTGGATGCGCGTGCCGAACGCATCCGGGCGGAGATCTCTGAGGCCGAGCGTCTGCGCAGCGAAGCCGAGGCGCTGCTGCGCGAGGCCAAGGGGAAACACGAGGCGGCACGGGCCGAGGCGGAAGCGGTGCTCGCCAACGCCCGCGAGGAGGCGGAACGGCTTGCGAAGGAGCTTGCGGAAGCGGCAGCGGCAGCGATGGCGCGGCGGGAGAAGATGGCGCTCGAGCGCATCGCCGCTGCCGAAGCCGAAGCAGCGCTCTCGATTCGCGCCAAGGCGGCCGATCTCGCCATCGCCGCGACCAAGCACCTCGTCGCCGAACACCTGACGGCAGAGCGCCACGCCGCCCTGATCGACCGCGCGATCGGCGATCTGCCGCAGAAACTGCATTGAAGGGCGACGCCCCGAGCCCGTCCGCCTCGCCTGCAGCAAGCGCTGCCCCGCATTCCCCCGACTTACGACGCCTCGCCCGGGCGGCTTCGCTTTTGCTTGTCAAACCCCGCCGCCGCACCGGCCGGACCCACATCTCGGGGAGAGAGGATGAGCATTCACGTCGCTCTGACCCACCGCACCTCCTACCGGTACGACCGCCTCGTCGTCCTCGGGCCGCAGACCATCCGTCTGCGTCCCGCCCCGCACTGTCGCACGCCGATTCTCGCCTATTCCCTCAAGGTCGAACCGAAGCCTCATTTCCTAAATTGGGTTCAGGACCCGCAAGGCAACTTCCTTGCCAGAGTGGTGTTTCCTGAACGCGTCGAACGCTTCGAGGTGCTGGTTGACCTCGTCGCCGACATGGCGACGATCAATCCCTTCGACTTCTTCCTCGAACCCCAGGCCGAGACCGTTCCCTTCGAGTACGACCATGTTCTCGATCAGGAACTTGCCCCCTTCCGCCGGGTTGAGCAACAGGGCCCGCTGTTCTCCGCCCTCCTTGCCTCGATCCCCCGTCACCGCCAGCCCACGGTTGCTTTCCTGGTCGACCTCAACCGTCGCTTGTCGCGCGAGATCGCCTACATCGTGCGGATGGAGCCGGGCGTGTGGTCTCCGGAGGAGACGCTCCAGCAAGGAAGGGGCTCCTGCCGCGACACCGGCTGGCTGCTCGTGCAGCTCCTTCGCCATCTCGGCTTCGCCGCGCGGTTCTGCTCAGGCTACCTGATCCAGCTGGTCGCGGACGAGAAGCCGGTCGATGGTCCTGCCGGACCGCCAGCGGACTTCACGGATCTCCATGCCTGGACCGAAGTGTACCTGCCCGGCGCAGGCTGGGTCGGGCTCGACCCGACCTCGGGCCTTTTCGCTGGCGAGGGCCATATTCCGCTTGCCGCTACTCCCGACCCGATCTCGGCCGCGCCGGTGTCGGGCCTCGTTGAGACGTGCGAGGTCGCCTTCGACTTTGCCATGGCGGTGCACCGTATTGCGGACACCCCTCGCGTCACCAAGCCTTACACTGAGGAGCAGTGGGCGGCGATCGAGGCCGCCGGGCGCGCCGTGGATGCGCGCCTCGAGCGCGCCTCCGTCCGCCTAACCATGGGCGGGGAGCCGACTTTCGTTTCGGCGACTGACCGCGAGGGGGCAGAGTGGATGACGGACGCCCTCGGCCCAACCAAGCGCGCTCTCGCCGGGCGGCTGCTTCGCCGCCTGCACGCGGCGTGGGCGCCGGGCGGCGCTCTGCAGCACACACAGGGCAAGTGGTACCCCGGAGAGCAGCTCCCGCGCTGGGCACTCTACGCGCATTGGCGGACGGACGGGGAGCCTGTGTGGCGAGACCCCGCGCTCTTTGCCTCGGATGACGATCGCGACGACGCGGACGCCCCGCTTGCCGCCCGCTTCGCCATGCGGCTCGCGGAGCGGCTGCAGGTCGACCCGTCCTGCGCTCTGCCTGCCTATGAAGACTTGCACTACTACCTCTGGCGGGAGCGTCGCTTGCCGGCAAACGTTCTGGTCGAAGACGCAAAGCTAAAAGACCCGCTCGAGCGTGCCCGGATCGCGCGGATGTTCGAGCAGGGGCTTGGTACGCCCGTGGGCACGGTGCTGCCGCTTCGGCGCGTCGGGTTGGGCGCTTTCCGCCGCTGGCAAACAGGCCGTTGGTTCTTCCGCCCCGGCACGCTGTTCCTGCTTCCCGGCGACTCGCCGATCGGCCTGCGCCTTCCGCTGGACAGCCTGCCCTGGGCCTCGGAGGCCGAGATCGATGACGAGCCGGCGCAGGATCCGTTCGCAGTCTCGCCTTTGCCGCCTCGCGCCCGCCTCGGCGGTTTTCGCCACGACGGCCTTCAGCCAGTGATCGAGCAGCGCCTGCCTGCACCCGGGCAGGAGGTGCCCGACGTCGTGCGGACCGCCCTCTGCGTCGAACCGCGCGGGGGCGTGATCCACGTCTTCCTTCCGCCCCTTGCCATGGCCGAGGACTGGCTCGATCTCGTCGCCGCGGTCGAAGCCACAGCTCAGGAGCTGGGCCGCAAGCTGATCCTCGAGAGCTACCTGCCACCCCATCATCCCGGCCTTCGGCATTTCTCGATCACCCCCGACCCGGGGGTGATCGAGGTCAACGTGCACCCCGCGGCCTCCTGGGAGGAGCTGGCAGAACGCACCCGCACGCTCTACGAAGAGGCGCGGCGTGTCGGGTTGGCAGCGGAGAAGTTCGACCTCGACGGGCGGCACGTGGGCACGGGGGGCGGCAATCACGTCGTGCTCGGCGGCGCGACGGCGGTCGACAGCCCATTCCTTCGCCGTCCCGACCTGCTGAAGAGCCTCGTCGGCTTCTGGCACAACCACCCCTCGCTCTCCTACCTGTTTGCCGGGCAATTCATCGGCCCCACGAGCCAGCACCCGCGCGTGGACGAAGCGCGCAGCGACAGCCTCTACGAGCTCGAAATCGCGTTCTCTAAGGTTGCACCGGGCGAGGAGACGGCACCTTGGCTGGTCGATCGCCTGTTCCGAAACCTGCTGGTGGACGTTACGGGCAATACCCACCGCGCCGAGTTCTGCATCGACAAGCTCTACGACCCCGCTTCGGCGGGTGGACGGCGCGGCCTCGTCGAATTCCGCGCCTTCGAAATGCCGCCGCACTGGCAGATGAGCCTCGTCCAACAGCTGCTGCTGCGCGGTGCAATCTCCGCCTTCTGGGAAAACCCCTATGAGCGTCGGCTTATACGCTGGGGCACGCGGCTGCACGACGACTTCATGCTGCCGCACTTCGTCGAGCAGGACTTTCGCGACGTGCTCGAGGAGTTGGCCGAACATGGTGTCCCGCTCGACGCGGCGTGGTTCAAGCCGCACCTTGAGTTCCGCTTCCCGACCATCGGCACGATCACCGTGCGCGGCATGACACTTGAGTTGCGCCGCGCGCTCGAGCCCTGGCACGTGCTCGGCGAGGAGGCCCTTGCCGGTGGCACGGTCCGCTACGTCGATTCCTCGGTCGAACGGGTACAGGCGAAGGTTACGGGCTGGGTCGGCGAACGGTTCGTGCTCGCCTGCAACGGCGTCGCGGTTCCGCTGTCACCCACTGGCACGGAAGGCGAGTTCGTGGCGGGCGTTCGGTTCAAGGCGTGGCAGCCACCGTCAGCTCTTCACCCGACCATCGGGGCGCAGGTGCCGCTCGTTTTCGACATCTACGACCCGTGGTCAGGGCGCTCCCTGGGCGGTTGTACCTATCACGTGGCGCATCCCGGCGGGCGAGCCTACGAGACCTTTCCGGTCAACGCGAACGAGGCCGAAGCGCGGCGACGGTCGCGCTTCCTTCCCTTCGGCCATACTCCCGGTCCGATGCCGCCGCCGAAACACGGCATCAGCCGGGAACACCCACGCACGCTTGATCTCAGACGCTTCGTCAGCTGACACGGGGGACTTTCCTAGCCGATCAGCGCTGCGCCCACGCGGTCAAGACGCTGATCGCCGCTTCGGCCCTGTTCGCCTCAGGACGAGACGGGAAGGCGGCGCGAGCGGGAAGGCGTCCGCGTCGCGTGAGGGCAGTCTCCGTGAACCTTCGGGCACGTCCGTGCACCCCGGAAACTGCACAGTGTTCGGTCGGCCGCTCGGGACCGGCGCACGATTGAAGCGAGCGAGGCGATGAAACCCGCATCTGAATTCTGTGCCGGTGACCGGAAATAGGCCGGGACGCCAAAATGTTTCGCCTCCTCACGGTATTCGATGTCGAGCTCAACCAGGGTTTCGCTATGCTCGGAGACGAAGGCGATGGGTACGACTAGGATTGCAACCTTGTCCTGGCCGGCGCGCTTGATCTCCTCCTCCGTGGACGGCCCGATCCATTTCTGCGGTGTGACGCGGGACTGATAGCAGACAACGTGATCGAGTTCGGGAATGTCCATCGCTGCGACCACGGCTGCCACCGTCTGCTCGACCTGCCACTGGTAAGGGTCGCCAGCCTTGATGATACTTTCGGGCAAGCCGTGCGCACTGAATAGGACCCTAAGTGGTGTCGCCGGCCCGAGTTCAGCGCGCGCCTCGTCATAGGCCCGGCGCACGATCGCAGCGGTTGCACCGACAAAACCTGGGTCGGAGTGATAACAGCAAACCACCCTGGTCAGCGCGATCAACCCGACCTTGGCCGCTGCGTCTCGCCAAGCGTCAAGCGAGGACCCAGAGGTCGTGGTGGAAAACTGTGGGTATAGTGGGAGGAGCACCACCTCGTCGGGGTCCCAGTCGCGGACCGCTTGCGCAACCTCCTCGCTCATCGGATGCCAATACCGCATGGCAACGAAGCAGCGCGCTTCGAGTTCCGGCTTGAGTGCCTGTTCGAGGGCGCGCGCCTGCTGCTGCGTCAGCTCCAGCAGAGGCGACCCACCGCCGAGGATCTCATAGTTCTCGGTCGCAGGCCCAAGCCGGCGTTTGGTGATCAGCCACGCCAAAACCTGGCGGATCGGCGCAGGCGCACGGATGATCGCGCGATCTGAGAACAGGTTGTAGAGGAAGGGCCGAACATTCTCGATCCGGTCAGGACCGCCCAAGTTGAAGAGGACGATCGCCACCTTAGGCGAGAAGCGCCCAGGTTTCGGCCGGTCAACGTCGACCAGAGCCGTTACCGTATCCATTTCCGTCAACTCCGTTCTCACGGAGTGCGGAAATGGGTGCTGTCGAACCGTCGTCCAGTCGCCCTTGGGTCAGCGCTGCGAGCGAACGATTTCAAGCAGGGTTGCGACATGTTCGGGCGGCGTCTCCGGTACGATACCGTGACCAAGATTGACGATCCAAGGCCTCCCTTGCACGTCGGCAACAAGCGCCTCCGCCTCGCGGCGCAGGGCGATACCTCCGGCAACCAGTGCCATGGGGTCGAGATTGCCCTGGCCAGCAGTGCCGGCTGGGACCACTCGGGCCGCCCAAGACGCGGGCGTTGCCGTGTCCACGCCGACGGCGTTGACCCCCGTCGCTGCAGCGTAGTCGGCCAGCATCGGGCCAGCACCACGCGGAAACCCGATCACCGGCACGTGCGGAAACCGCGCCCGCAAGGCGCGAACCAGGCGTGCCGTGGGCTCAATCACCCAGCTTCGAAACTGGGACGGCGACAAGACACCGGCCCAGGAGTCGAACAGCATCAGAACCTCCGCCCCCGCTTCTGCCTGCTCGAGAAGGTAGCCGAGTGTCGCCTCCTCCAGGCGGGCAACAAGAGCCTCAAACAGGCAAGCGTCCGCGTAGGCCATGTGGCGGGCCCGGGCGAAGTCGCGTGAGCCACCGCCCTCGACCATGTAGGAGGCAACGGTAAACGGCGCCCCAGCAAAGCCGATGAGCGCGATCTGAGGCGGCAGCGCGGCACGCAGCTGCCGAACGGTTTCCATCACCGGCGCCCAGGCCTCGCGCGCCCGTCCCATATCGAGAGCGTCGATGTCTGCCTGCCCGGTCACGCGCGCGAGCACCGGCCCCTCGCCCGCTTCGAACCGCACCGGATGGCCGAGCGCAAATGGCGGAATGAGGATATCGCTGAACAAAATCGCCGCATCCAAGCCATAACGGCGGATCGGCTGAAGTGTCACTTCGGTCGCAAGGTCGGGAGAGAGACAAAAGCTGAGGAAGTCTGGCGCTTCGGCCCGAACCTTGCGGTATTCCGGAAGGTAGCGCCCGGCTTGGCGCATGAGCCAAATGGGTGGGGGTGAGACCGGCTCTCCGGCCAGAACGGTCAACAGGGGTTTCCGTGGGGGCGTGTTCTTGCTCATGCACACGCAGGGTGACCGTCTTTACGTTGAAAGAGAAGAGGACGGCGGATGTTGGCGCTGTGGAAGACGGGGAGGCAGCCGGTGCACAATCGATCCCCTGAGTTGTCCGCAGGCGGCACAACAGGAAAGGGCAAGGCCGGCGAAGGCTGGGCTCGCGCGATCTGCCTTTTGCCGAGGGTGTGTGCGCGCCATATCCCAGGTACCCCGGGCTCAGTGCAGGCCGTTGCACGAGGGGTGCGTGCGAGCGGGCATGCAATTCGGGGCAAAGCTTGTCCCCATCTTCCCAGGCAATTCACAGCCAAGGGCGAGCGAGGCTGTTTGAGGTGAGCCGCAACCGCGTTGATCTCCATCTGATTTCCGACGCCACCGGCGAGACGCTACACAGCCTGGCGCGGGCCTGTATTGCGCAGTTCGAAGGGCTAGCCTTCGTCCAGCACCGCTGGCCGCTGATCCGCAGCCGCTTTCAGCTTGATCGTGTGCTTGCCGGCATCGAAGCGGAGCCGGGGCCCGTTCTCTACACGCTGACCGATCGCAGCTTGCGTTCCGAGCTTGAGGCGTTCTGCCAGCGGCTCGGCGTGCCGGCGGTATCCGTTCTCGACCCGACGCTGGAGATGCTGGCCAACTACGCGGGCCGGCGGATCGCCGGCAAGCCTGGCCGGCAGTATGTTCTGGACGCGGACTACTTTCGGCGCATCGATGCGATGCACTTCGTGCTGGCGCACGACGACGGTCAGGGCGAAGAGGGTATTCTGGAGGCAGACGTGGTTCTGGTCGGGGTCTCCCGCTCGTCGAAGACGCCGACCTGCTTCTATCTCGCCAACCGGGGAATCAAGGCAGCGAATGTCCCGCTGGTTCCGAGCCTGTCGCCGCCGGCTGCGCTCGAGCGGGTGAAGTGTCCTGTGATTGGTCTCACCATCTCCGCGGACGCGCTGATCGAGATCCGTCGTCATCGGCTGCGTATGATCGGGCCGGCCAGCTATCACATCTCGAAAAGTTCTTACATCGACCCTGAGGCGGTCGAGGCCGAGCTTCAGGCGGCTAAACGGCTCTGCGCGGCGCGCGGCTGGCCAATGGTGGACGTCACGCGCAGATCGATCGAGGAGACGGCGACGACAGTGTTGCAGCTCATGGAGAGCTGGCAGCGGCGTCGGATGGATACTGCCGTGTCATCCGGGCCGTCACCGTGACAGGCTTCCTACAAGCGGCCGATCCGCCGGTCATCCTCGCCTCTGCGTCCGCCACGCGGGCGCGGCTTTTGCGCTCTGCCGGAGTTGCCTTCGAAGCGGCTGCACCCGGGGTCGATGAGGCAGCAGTCAAGGAGAGTGCCCGAGCAGAAGGAGCCTCAGCCGAGGACTGCGCGCTTCTCCTTGCTGAACTGAAGGCGCGACGGCTCAGCGAGCTTCGGCCGGAGGCCCTGGTTATCGGTGCCGATCAGATTCTGGTCTGCGACGGTGTTTGGTTCGACAAGCCGGAGACCATGCCCGGCGCGGTGCGGCAGTTGGCTCTGCTGGCAGGGCGAACGCATGTCCTTGTGACAGCAGTGGTCTGCCTGCGTCGCGGCGCGCGTCTGTGGCACCACCTGGCGGCACCGAAATTGACCATGCGGCCGTTGAGCCCGGAGACGGTCTCCGCCTATGTCGAGGCAGCTGGCGAGGGGGTGAGGCGAAATGTCGGCGCCTACGCCATCGAGAGCCTCGGCATACGCCTCTTTTCCGCCATCAGCGGCGAGCACAGCGCCATTCTTGGGCTGCCGCTCCTGCCGCTGCTTGGCTTCCTCCGCCAGCACGGCGTGCTGCAGGACTGAGGGCTGCTGCCCAGGCGGAGAGCGAATCGCATGCGGCCGAAGGTAACTGTATTCGTTGAGATGCTCGCACGGGAGGCAAGCAGCGGTTCCCACTGCGTGCGTATCGCTCAAACCGCCGGCTTTCAGCCTTTACGATGACACGATTGGTCAACAAAATGTGTGGTCAGCTGTCGTTTCAGGAACGATGAGTCCGGCCCCGCCCAAGCCCCTAATCGGCATTACCTGCTGTCTCAAGCCTTTCGGCCAGTATGGGACGCTGAACCACGCGGCTTCGGATACCTACGTACGGGTCGTGGATGTCGTGGTCGGTGGGCTGCCCTGCCTCGTTCCGGCCACGGGCGAGCGTTGCGACGTCGCCGCCTGGGTTGGACTTTGCGACGGGTTCGTGTTCACCGGTTCACGCAGCAACGTGCAGCCGGCAATCTACGGAGGGCCGCCGCATCCGGCCGGCACGGCCGAGGATCCAGCCCGTGATGCTGTGACCCTGCCACTCATCCGCGCAGCACTGGCCGCCGGTGTGCCGGTCCTCGCCATCTGCCGGGGCATGCAGGAGCTGAACGTCGCACTCGGCGGCACGCTTGACCAGAGGATCCAGGACTTGCCCGGGCGTCTTGACCACTCGACACCAGCGGAACAGCGCTTGAGTGCGGTGCGGACGGGCAAGGCACACCGCGTGAGGATTCGCGAAGGCTCGGTGCTTGCCGCCATCGTTGGCGGACATGAGCTCGCAGTCAACAGCCTACACCAGCAGGGAGTTGCACAGCTCGCGCCCGGTCTACGGGTCGAGGCGACCGCACCAGATGGGACGATCGAAGCCGTGACGGTCGAGGGAAGCGAGGCGTTCGCCCTTGGTGTGCAGTGGCATCCGGAATACGATTTCGAGGCCGATCGCGCGAGCCGTGCCATCTTTGAGGCATTCGGCGCGGCGGCACGTGCTCATGCTGCCCACAGGCGCGGCTACACCGTCGCCCTCGCGGCGGAATGATCGCTCGGTGGCCGGGCGCTTGGCCTATGGGAGGCTGGGCGCGCTTCCCTCGACAGCGGTTCGGGTGCACTATGCTCTGACCAGCCAGCAGGGGGTCCGCGCCATGCCGCCGCTCGTCAAACTCATTCTCGGCCACGTCGTGGTCGGCACGCTCGCCGGCTGGACCCTCCTTGCCGGCTTGCTCGCCTCTGACGTGGCAGGGCTGCGCAGCTTGATCCAAGCCTCTCCCGATGGTGCGCTGGCGATCGCCATGCTGGCCCTCTTTTTCGCCGTCACCTTCGGCAGCGCCGCCTCAGGGGCCGCGATCATCTCGCTTGGTCGCGACAGCGACCGCGGCGGTGGCCGCAACCGTCTGACCATGCTGCGTTTTGCGCGGCTGCCGGTTGCCGCCCCGGCACGACGCCGTGCAACCCTGCTGCGTTTGCGGGGGCTGTGACGCGCGACAGTGTTTTCGGTATCCTTGCCGCTTGACGGCGTTCCGCAACTCCACGACTGCAGGTTAATCCCTTGAACGATGATCCCCAGCACGGCGGCTCGATTGAGGCCCCCGTGAAGTTTTTCAATCGTGCGAAGGGCTTCGGCTTTGTCACCATCGCTGACGGGTCGGACATCTTCTTCCACGTCTCGGCTCTGGCACCGCTTGGCTTGACGGCCGTGGAACAGGGTGACGTGTTGGTGTGCGAGATCGGGGACGTGCCGCGCGGCCGCCAGGTGACGCGGATCATCGAGGTGAAGCCTGGTGATGGCGGGGCCCGAGTGCAGAAGCGGGAGTTCGGCTCCGGCGGAACGGGGGGCGATCGGCCACCGCGACGTGAGTTTGGCTCCGGCGGGATGGGGGGCGATCGGCCACCGCGTCGGGAGTTCGGCTCTGGGGGTTTTGGGGCCGACCGTCCGCCGCGTCGGGAGTTCGGCTCTGGGGGTTTTGGGGTCGAGCGTCCGCCGCGTCGGGAGTTCGGCTCCGGAGGGTTCGCGGGCGACCGGCCGCCGCGGCGCGAGTTTGGCGCGCGCAGCGCGGCCCCCTCCGGACCGTCCGAAATCGTCTCCGGTACAGTGAAGTTCTTCGATGCGCGCAAGGGTTTTGGCTTCATCGTGCCGGAGAGCGGGGCGGACGTCTTCGTCCCCTTGCGTGCGCTCGGCGCGGTCACCCCGGAAAGCCTCACTCCCGGGCGGCGGGTGAAGGCGACCGTCGTCACGGGGCCGAAGGGGCGCCAGGCGCTTTCGGTCGAGGTTCTCTAAGCGCGGGACGCCCGCGCGCCGAGGATGCGCCGGCCGCGACGCGGTGCGGTGAGCAACGTGGCCACGAGAGGGTTTGGGAACCGCCGGCCCAGTGTGATCGCGTAGAAGCGCTGCGAGAGACCAGGCACCCGGCAGAGCTCGCGCAGGCTTCCCTCCGCGAGTTCGCGCTCGACGACGACCGGGGGCACGAGGGTGATGGCCCGCACCTCGCGCGAAAGCAGACGCAGCATGGTCATGTCATCGACTTCAGCGAGGATCCGGGGCCGCACCCCTGCCTGTTCGACGAGCAGGTCGAACCCTGCGCGGTAGGTCGCCGCGCGCGACGGCAGCAGCATTGGCAGCCCGTCGAGGTCGGCGGGAAAGGCGAGGCGTACGCGACGGTCCCGCGCCCGTCCAACCAGACCCACAGGTTGTTCCGCCAGCAGGAGCGACCGCCACGGCATCGCCGCGTCTGGCGTAACCTCGGTCGTGGCGAGCACGAGGTCGAGCGTATGGGTCGCCAGCTGTGCAAGCAGTTCGTCAAGACCTCCGGAGCGGAGCACGACTTCGATGCCGCCGAGCGCGAAGAGGGGGCGGAGAAAGTTGAGCTGGAAGTTGCGCGAGATGGTTGCGACCGCGCCGACGCGCACGATGCGCGAGGGTTCGGCGTGTCCTTTGAGTCTGAGCGCAAGATCCTCCGCCCCGCGCACGATGGCCTCCGCGTGCTCCAGCGCGATGCGGCCTGCCTCCGTCAGCACGAGCCGCCTGCCCTGGCGCTGGAACAGGGCGTGACCGAGCGAGGCCTCGAGCGAGGCAAGCTGGATGGAGAGGGCCGATGGCGTCCGGTGCAGTCGTTTCGATGCCGCGGCGAGGCTGCCCTCGCGCGCGATCAGGCGGAACGTGCGCAGGTGGTTCAGGTTGGGCGCGACCACTTCTATATTTTACGTTCTCAAACAATTCGTTTCAAACGTTTAGGTTTTCCGGAAGTTTGGCACCCGCTAACGGAGATGATGGTCCGCTACGAGGAGCCGCCATGTCCGGAGCAGACATCCTGGTTGCAAACTTGCTCTCACCGATCGTGCTGTCCTTCGCCCTCGGCGCGATCGCAGGCTTCCTCCGAAGCGAGCTCGAGCTGCCGGACCCCGTTCTGAAGCTGATCTCGATCTATCTCTTGTTCTCGATCGGCCTTGTCGGCGGGCGCGAGATCGCGAAGGCGGGGGTAGGGGAGCTCGCCGATCTCTTTATCGTCACGGTCGGTCTCACCCTTTTTATCCCGATCGTCACCTTCCTTGTGCTTCGCCGAATTGGCGGTTTCGACGTGGCAAATGCGGGCGCGATCGCGGCCCATTACGGCTCGGTGTCCTCGGTCACCTTTTTCGCTGCGATCGCCTTCGCCCGTTCCGCTGGCGGCGAGCCGGAAGGCTATCTCACGGCGGTCGTGGCGCTGATGGAGTGGGGGGTGGTGGTGGCCCTGTTCATCGCCCGGTTCGCGCTCGGCAGGCAAAGCGGCGGGCTCGATCTGCGCGAGCTCATCCTCAACACCCTGCGCGGCCGCGGCATCCTGCTCCTCTCGGGCGGCATGGCCATCGGTGCGCTTGCCGGGGACGTGGGCTGGCGTCAGATCGCACCGTTCTACGAACAGCTCTTCCGCGGCTTCCTGATGCTGTTCTTGCTCGAGATGGGGATGACGGCAGCACGGCAGATCCGCGATTTCGCTCTGGTCGGTGTGTTCCTGACCGGCTTCGCGCTCACCGCGCCGGCGGTGTTCGGCATCATCGGGGTCTGGCTCGGCTATCTGATCGGGCTGTCGCTCCCGGGCGCTTTCGTGCTCGGCGCGATCTGCGCTTCGTCCTCTTACATCGATGCGCCTGCCGCGTGCCGGGCTGCGCTGCCGGAAGCGAGCCCGGGGATCTATCTCACGGCGTCGCTCGGTGTGACCTTCCCGTTCAATCTCCTGGTCGGCCTGCCCCTCTATTACGGCTTCGCCTCTTGGCTCTACGCAGGGTGACGTCGCCGTGATAAGGCGTTGGCATGCTGGGGCGGAGAGGACTTGTTCTCGGCGGTGTTGTCGCAGCGACATCGGCGCGGGCGCAAACCGGGCCGCAGCCCGTCATCGAACCGCTCGAGGAGATCCGCATCGTCACCCGCGACGGCCAGCGACACGTCTTCCGGGTCGAGGTCGCGCGCACGCCTGAACAGCAGGCGGTCGGGCTGATGTTCCGCACCAGCGTGCCGCCGGACGGCGGCATGTTGTTCGACTGGGGTAGCCCGCGCGAGTCGAGCATGTGGATGCGGAATACGCTCGTCTCTCTGGACATGCTGTTCATCGCTGCCGACGGGCGAATCCATCGGATCGCGGAACGAACCATCCCGCACAGCCTGGCTCCGATTTCCAGCCGCGGACCGGTGCGTGCGACCCTCGAACTCGCCGCCGGAACTGCGGAGCGGCTTGGTCTGCGGGTTGGCGATCGGGTCGAGCACCCGATCTTCGCCGGTCGCTAAACGGCAGTGGCTTCTGCGGGGCGCGCCCTCCGACGGTTGCATCCGCCCCATAGCCCCCGGCCAGAGGCATTGCTGGCAAAGGCGCCCCTGCCGGGGCGGCAAGGCGAGCCGCGCTGAAGGGGCTGGAGCCGATCATGCATGGCTGGGGACCAAGCCGTGTGCATGGAGAGGCTCGCACGGAATGGGCAGAGCGGTTTTTCACTTCTGCGGAAACCGCCTTAGACCAATCGCACCATTGATTGATTGGCCTGTTTTGCCCAAGCGAAGTCGGTGAGGGGCGGATGTGTTCCGCCTTGGCGATGAGGCTGTTGCAGGCGTTGCGGCAAGCATCGACGAGGGCGTGCGCGCCGGCGAACAGCCGCCCCGAGAGCTCGCGGTCGCGCAAGGCCTGCCACACCGTCGCGATGGCGTTGCGCTCGGGCGAGTGGGGCGGCGGGTGGAGGAGGGTGATGGTCGGCGGCACCCGCGGTCCCCCCCCCCGCCCGACTGGTTGCCGAAGCGAGACGATGACCGGTGGAGGAGGGTGATGTTCGGCGGCACCCGCGGTCCTACGCGGTGCGCCAGCCGGCGTGGTCGATCAGCATTGCCGCGTGTGTGCCAGGCGGCAGCTGCGAAGCGACCTCCTCGAGCACAAGCTTCATCGCCGCGACGGAGACGCGGCTCAGCACCCGTGCCGCCCCGGCATCCCACGCCAGGCAGGCCGCGCCAAGGATGGAGGCCGATCGGTGGCGCGATCCTTGCCCATCCTCGGCCGCATGCCGCGCTGGAACCAGCAGCGCACCATGCGGTCCTTCTGCCCTGGCCTCGTCCTGAAACCAGACCGCGATGCGCTCGGCCTTAATACCAAATCCCATTGATCAGAACCGATGTGCCCAGTCCCGCAGTCCGATGGACATGATGCGCCCGGGCTGATCGACGAGGCGGTTCCAGGCATGGCA
>Ga0308417_1000788_pt1 | contig 22166 bp, 19 predicted proteins | sample HotsprSampleOS65_FD_203528 | JGI IMG/M metagenome (GOLD analysis project Ga0308417, IMG submission 203528) | Hot spring phototrophic mat microbial communities from Octopus Spring, Yellowstone National Park, Wyoming, United States - 20090730_OS65 ... | reverse complement strand
CCCCTCACACTGGCGCAGTGTGCGGTTCCGCGTGATGTGGCATGGTCAGCCGGTGCAGGTGCATGTGGACGGGCAGAGCGTGCAGCTGACCAACGAAGGCACAGGCGAGGTTCCTGTACTGACCGCTATGGACAAAACGGGCATTGCGCCCGGCGAAAGCTGGCGTTGGGATTACTCAGGAGGTAGTTCCGACTGACTGGATGGCGCGCCTCCCAGCTATCCCCCAAAACGCCTCCACACGTGGAGGTGGGGTGGGGGCAGCTGACGAGAGGGTTCGCCTTGCCCTGCGGACTGAACACGCGGTTGGTGGCGACGCAGTGCGTATAGATAATCCAGCCGTGCGCGGTGTCTATCACCGGGTCGGAGACGTAGCCGGGGCGCCCAGAGTGGAGATGTTCGTTCGGCTTGCGCTGACAGAGTTCGCTACATAAAAAAACAGGGCGACAAAGCCGCCCTGTCTGCGCAGATGAACCGCCTCGGCATCCCTCCTCTCCGAAGCCTCTGGTGTCCTTCGCCAGCCAAGTTAGAGATATGCACCCTCACGGATCATAAGTATCGCTATTGCGATTGCCGCGATTGCCACACAGATTGCGATGATGGAGGACATCCTGTTCACACCTCGCTTCCTTGGCTGCGTATGGTAACGGGAGGACTTCCCGGTGATTCGCTGTCTCGCTTCCACTGAGGTCTTTCCACCCCGAGTCGCGAACTGTTCCTGCGTATCCTGCGAGGTGTGCCAAAAACCGAGAAGGATACTGACGGTAAATTGCGCAACCGCAAGAGTATTAGAGAGGTGCTTTAACCCGGGCGTTTCACCCTCTTTAACTGCTCCGCCAGTGGGGAGTTTCTGTAGAACTCGTCCAGCGGGTAACATCCGGAAGGCAATCCGTTACGCGGGGCGGTAGTGCAATCGCTGAAGGTGCGGCAGATGCGTTTGGTCTGCAGCGGTCTGCCTTCCAGTATGTCGCGCGGCAGTTCGGGGTATGCCAGCATCATCCGTCCCAGCCCCACGAAGTCCGTCCAGCCTTCTCGTACCACCGCCTGCGCCACGTGCGGGATATATTCCTGCAAGTAAGTGTACGCCGTGCCCACGAATACCAGTTCAGGGAACTGCGCTTTCAGCACGCGCACCACCTGTATCTGCCGCGCCACGCCCACCAGCGGGTCCTCCGGCGGCTGGTAGCCGTCAGAGGGCGGATACAGGGCGGGACGCTGGATATGGGGATTGTAATAGGGGCTGCCCGCCGACAGATTCACCAGGCGAACGCCCAGCTCGGGCAACAGCTGGAGGAACGCGACAGGCTCGGTCAGGTCGGGTTCGGTCGGGTTCTGCGGGTTCACGCCGAAGCCCCAGCGGTAGGGCAGCAGATGTTCGAACGGCTCCGGCATGCCGATGCCCGGCTTGCCCGGTCGGGATGTCGCCGGGTCGGGGCGGAAGGGTACCATGTCGAACGCCGACAGACGAACGCCGATGCGCAAGTCGGGCGCCTCTGCACGGATGCCCTGCACCACCTCACGCAGGAAGCGGGTGCGGTTCTCGAAGCTGCCGCCGTAGTCGCCTTCGCGCGTGTGCGCACTCAGAAACTCGTGTCCTAAGTAGCCGTGGCAATGCTTGATGTCGACAAAGTCGAACCCAATCTGCCACGCCAGTTTCGCCGCGCGGATGAACGAGTCGATAATGTGCCGAACGTCGCCATCCGTGAGCAAGGGATAGTCATCGGGCAGGTTTAATCGTCTGTCTAGAATGGGATGGCGGTACAGGATACGCGGGGCAGGCTTGTCGTCGGGACGGCTGTAGCGACCAGAGTGGGTAAGCTGTAAGCCGATGACCAGTCCATCGGTAGAGCCGCAGGCTTCACGGTGCTCCTCCACCAGCGCGTCGCGCAATCTGGCGAGATCGTCGCGCGTGTGTTCGTTTAATACGAGCTGGTTCGGGTTCGCCCTGCCATCGTGCTGCACAGCAACCGCCTCGCCGCCCCAGATGAGCTTGGCTCCGCTGCTCCCAAAGCGTCGCCATCGGCGGAAGGTCATCTCCGAAGGTCTGCCGTCGCGTGTGCCGTCCCAGCCCTCCATCGGCTGCACGGTGAAGCGGTTGCCGATGGTTAGCCCATCTGCTGTTATCGGCTGGGCGAGGGGCGAGGCGTCGCCCGACAGCACCTCTTGGTCACAGGGGATATGCAGATTCAGTCGCTGTATCGCAGCAAGGAAACCGTTGATGCTCTTTAATGATGCCAGCTTCACGTACTCGCTCATGGTGGAAGGTTTCGACGTGCAGGGCGCGAGTCCTGTGCGCACGTTACCTCTCTAAAAACATCACCAGGCACTTGCACGCGCCGCCGCTTTTGATAAACTCGCTCATCGGTATCGGTACCACCGAATAGCCCTTGCGCTCCAGCAGGCTTTTCAGTAGCCAGCAGCCGTCGGGCATCCAAACGGTGTTGCCGATCACCACGCTGTTGCAGGCGAAGCGCAGCGCCTCTTCCTGTGTGACATACAGCGTGTGGTAGTGTTCCTCTATCACGCGGCGGGCATAAGGGTCGAACGCGCCCGGATAGTACACCACCGTGTGCGCCTCCAGCACAAACAGCGCGGTGTCCAGATGATACCAGCGGTCGTCTATCAGCTCCAGCGAAAGCACCTCCTGCTGAAGAATATCCGCTGCGATGCGATGGGCGCACATCTCCGTGCGTTTTCGGTAGCCCGCCAGATAACGCTCGCCTGCCCACAGGATGTCGCCCTCGCCCTCGAACGGGCAATCTTCGGGCATCGTGAGCACCGTGTAACCATGCTCCTCGAACCAGCGGCGGAAGTGCGGTTCCTCGGGCTGGCGTTCGGGATGGCGGAAGCGACTGAGCAGCACCGTTTTTTCGCCCATCATCAACCCCGCGTTGGCGGTGAAGACCATATCGGGGCACTCGGGGGCAGGAGCGACCAGCTCCACCTGCGCCAGCCTCTGAACCTGTTCGTACAGCATTCTCCACTGTCGGGCGGCAAGGGGCAGGTCGGGCTTGTTCTCCAGATGCATCCAGGCGTTAATCTCGTAACGCAGGTCGTAATGGTCGGGTGGACACATCAGTACCCGTGCCATGGCTCAATCCTCTCCGCATAGCTGCGTCGCCAGCTCTTTCAAGAAGAAAGCGCAGTCGGTAACGATGCCGAACGCCTGATGCGAGCCGCGGTCGGTAAGCTTGATGACGGTATCGGCGTTGGCGTCGATACAGAAGGTGGTGACCGAAGCCGGCAGCAGGTTACCCGTGGCGATGGAGTGCAGGGTGGTGGCGACCATCAGCGCCAGCCCCACATCGCGGATGGCTTCGCGCATGGCATCCTGTGCCTGCACCGTGTCGGTAATGACGTCGGGAAGCGGTCCGTCATCGCGGATACTGCCTGCCAGCACGTAGTGAACTCCCGCCACCACGCAGGCGTGCATGATGCCGCCCTTCAGGATGCCCTTCTCCACTGCCTGGCGGATGCCGCCTGCCGCGCGGATGGTGTTAATCGCACGCAGATGGTGCTCGTGTCCGTGTGTTTCGGGCACGCCCGTCTCCAGGGCAACGCCCAGCGAGGTGCCGTATAGCACGCGTTCGATATCGTGCGTCGCCAGCGCGTTGCCCGCGAAAAGCACGTCGATCCAGCCGCTGCGAATCAGTCGCTCCAGATAGGGTGCCGCACCCGTATGCACAATCGCGGGTCCGCCCACGAACAGCACCTTTTGCCCTCGCATTTTGGTTTCGCGCACAGCGCGTGCCACCGCCTGCACGATGCGCGTCTTGGGCTTTTCCAGAGAGACCTCACTGCCCATGAAGTGGAATACGCTCTCCGCCTCGCGACGGGGCATGGGGGTTACCCGAACGCCTGCGCTACCCACCACAAACAGGTCGCCCTTTCGCGCCCAGTGCAGGGGAACGCACTCCGCCCGCCAACCCGATTCGGTGCGGGTAACACGGATGCCGCAGTCCATCTCAATGCGTTCCACAGGTATCCACGTGCCCTCCGCGCGCACGAAGGTTTCGAGATTGGTGGTGGAGTAGAAGCCTTCGGGAAACACACCGTCCTGCGGAGCGGGTTGCAGGCTGGCGTCGTCCTGAGAGATGAGCGCGCCGTGTTGCTGCACTTCGTGCAGGGCACGCTGCAGGCTCTCCTCACTGGGCGCGAGGACTAGTATTTCCGCGTGACTGGGCTCGTCGTGCGATTTGCCGATGCGGAACTCGCGTATCTCGTAGTCCACACCCGCCGCCACCAGAATATCCAGCACCTTCGACAGCGTCAGCGAGTCGATGATGTGCCCGTCGAGCGTAATCAGTTCGGTGTACATGGTCGCCTCCTCGTCACGGTTGTGCCTGCAGCCACTCGTCCCAGTGGGTGGCTCGCGCGAAGGCGAGCAGGTTATAGCGCGTTTCAAACTCGCTGGGGCGAGGCACGTAGATAGACAGCCCGCGCGAACGGTTCACCCGCCGGTTGCTATGCGCTTCGGCAATCACCGCCTGCGACAGGGCGTTCTGCACGCCGTTGATGGCATCGGTCAACGCCGGTGAACTGGGCAGTCGGGTACGCAGTTGCTCGGTATAGTCCCAAAGGTCTTTGAAGGTGTATTCCGCGTATGCCTGCGCGTTCTCGCGAGCAGCGGCGACAGCGGCGTGGTCGGTCGCCACGCGCAGCAGCACCTGTGCAAGCACATCCACCCTCAGCGCGACATTTTCGATCAAAGAAGCGTCCAGCGCAGACTGCGTGATGTTATCGGTGCTGTCGGGGTTGTAGTAGTTGATGGTCTGTGTGACAATTTGCACCGCGAGGTCTCGCGCCGGGATGTTCGGGTTGGCAATGACCGGTGCCAGGATGCGATGGTAGGGGTAACCGGGTGCAGGCGGGCTCTCTTCGGAACCCACGATGTAGTCGCCCAGATTGCGTATCTCGTATGCCACCTCCAGCATCTGCATCAGCGAGGCATCGAAGGCGATAATGTTCCATCGGACGCCCACGCTCATCGCCAGCGGCAGCTCCCAGATACGGATGTGATTGCCGGTGTTATCGTCATAGGAGACCCCGCGTGCGAAGATGTTCAACCTGTCGCGATACGCCCGCCAGCCCGCGCCGTGATTCCATATCACCACCATGTATTTGCGCGCAGGGAAGGTGCGCACGCCCCATTGCAGGAAATCACGCAGGGTGTTGGGATTGCCCATGTCCACCCCTGTGCCCATGTCCAGCAGAAGGTTGGAGTTGACCGTGTCGGGGTCGTTGTCTCTGGTCACGTAATAGCGTCTGGTGGTGCGCCAGTCGCCGTTACTGCTGTCATAGCCTGCAATGCGCTTCCACTGCACCACGATGTTCACATCCGACGTGGAGCCGAGCTGTTCCATTTCGTTCATGTCGTCCACGCTGTCCGGCTCCAGATTGTTCGCGGCGTTCATGAACACCAGTATCGTCCATTCGCGGGTGACGGTCTGTACAGCGATGGAAGCGTTTGCACTCAGCCCCAGACTGTCTACACTGGCGGTCACCGCGACACTGCCCGGAGCCAGTGCGCGGGCAACGCCGTCCGATTGCAGGTTCACCACGTTGCTATCGCTCACACTCCATCGCACCACTGTACCGGCAGGCAGCGGCAGATAGCGTCCCTGCGCGTCCACGCCCAGCACCGACAACGGCAGTATCTGTCCGGGTGTGAGCGTAACCACTTCTGGCAGGATGGCAAGGGCAACAGGAGTTCCACCCGTTGCCACGTTCAGCCGCTGCGGGGTATCCTGCACAATCTGCACGGTGATGTCCCCGCTGGCGACCGGCGTGCCGATGGCGTTCTGGTTGTTGTAGACGGCAAGCTGCAGGCGATACGTACCGCTCTCGAGCTGGGCTGTCCATCCGGTAGAGGGCGTATCCGTTCGGCTCAATACCACATCCTGAATCAGTTTGTCCGCACGGTATAGCGTGACGCGCACTGCATGGGGTGAAGAGGGGTCACCGCGGTTGCCCGTCCAGATAACGGTAAGCACCAGACTGCCGGAACCGTTGATGGGGGGATTGGTACCGCTATGAAACATCCCGCAGCCCGAGAGGGGCAACACGAGTAGCAATAGCAGAGCAAAATCTCTCGAACGGGGTAAGGTCAAGGATCGAAAACCTCCTTCTCATCCAGTTTGAATATATCGACGAGTGCGACCGCCAGCCCGTTTTGCTCTATCGACGGGGCAATGCGGTGCGCCAGCGCTTTCACGGCGGGTTTGGCGTTGCCCATCGCCACTGCATAGCCCGCCCAGCGTAGCATCGGGATATCGTTGTTGCCGTCGCCGATAGCCAGCACCCGCTCGCGCGGCACGCCCAGCTGATACGCCAGCCTTTGCAGGGTGCGCGCCTTGTTCGCTGCCGGATGCATGAACTCCAGATACTCATCGTTGCTCTTGATGATGTTCAGCCGCTCGCCGAAACGTTGCAGGAACTGCTCACGTAATGTATCGGTCGTTTCGGGGGTGTCTATCAGGATGAGTTTGGTGGGTGACTGCCCCCGGAACCGTGTGAGGCTCCCTACTGGTTCAATGACCGAACCTGTGCGCTGGTGATACAGTTGCGACCACGGCGTCTCCTCTTTCACGTACAGGTGGTCGTTCAGGTAGTAGTTCAGGTGGTAGCCGTGCGTCTCGCAAAAATCCACGATGGCATCGGCGAAGGCGGCTGGCACGGTGAGATGGAACCAGATGAAGCCGTCGCGCGGATGCTTGACCATCGCGCCGTTGTAAGAAAGGATGGGGGCGTTCAGAGCTGCCTCATGCCAGAAGCGTTCGGTGGCGGCGTGCATCCTGCCGGAGGCGATGACCACATATACCCCTCGTTGCGCCACGGCGTGCATCGCCCGCAGGTCGACGGGAGAACAGCGGTTATGCTCATCCGCCAGCGTGCCGTCCAAATCAACCGCTACCAGATTGAAAGGAAGAGAGTCCATCTTACCGATACTAAGGATACGCTTTTTGAGGGGCGGTGTCAAGAGTCGGCGGGTGTGTCGGATAAATCGTTCAGACGCCTTCTAAAGGGTATGGGTTGGTTACCGGTGGTTCGTGTGGAAGCGGGTTTGTATCAGGGGGTTCGTGCGCCTTCTCGGTTGCGTCTGTTGTCCGATTGACGGGAGTCTTGTTCGGCATTGCAGGAGCGTTATCGCATAGAGGGGTTGTTTGGGAGTGCGAAGGGTGCGTATGAGATTTTTCAGAGGGTCGCACTTATCGGAATGCATGTATGGATGAGTATGGGCAGTTTGCGTTGTGGAAGATGGTGAAGCTGTTAGAGGGGATGTGAGAGAACGGGTTGCGGTGTTTGTTGCTATAGTGGTGACTCAGGTTAATTTTCGAACATCCCCGAAAACGCTTGACACTTTTGGTATAGCAGTATATAATACCGGTGTTACAATAAACTATAACACTGGTTGTGAGAACAATGAGCATTCAAGTTGTGGACAGGAACAATCCGCTACCGCGCTACGTTCAGGCGATGCTGATTATCCAGCAGCGCATCCGTTCGGGCATGTATCGCCCGGGCGAGCGCATCCCCGGCGAGCGCGACCTGGCGGCAGAGCTGCGCGTCAGCCAGATGACCATGAACCGGGCGCTCATGGAACTCGAGAAGCAAGGCTGGATACTTCGTGAGCACGGTAAAGGCACTTTTGTGCCGGAGAACTTCTGTCCGCCGCCTCCTGAGGTGCTGCAAATCGGGGTGGTGACGCACATCCCTGCCGAACACGCTCTGGAAGACTTTTATCTCGGCTCACTCTTTCGGGGGATGCAACGCGCCATGGTCAACTCCTCTGTCAGCCTGTCCATCCTGGAAGTGCCTGCAGATGAAATAGAAAAAATCGGTGAAGCGCTTCTGGACGGCTTGCTGGTGCTGGACATGCTGGAGCAGAACGTGGAAAAGGTCAACCAGCTGTATCGGGCAGGGTTAAAGATGGTGGTGCTTGGCGCTTCCTGGGAAGGGCTGGAGGTGCCCTTTGCGGATAGCGACAACGTCGCCGGAACCCGTGCGGCTCTGGAACATCTCATCGGTCTGGGGCACCGGCGCGTTGGTGGTGTGTTTGCTCTGCCCCATACCTGCAACACTCAGGACCGCCTCCGAACGTTTCGGGAGACCCTGCGAGAAAGGTGTATTCCAATAGACGACTCGCTCGTCCTCATGGAGGAAGAAGCAACATTGATATCACAAACCGGGCGCGAAAAGATACGGCAGATACTTCGCTCTTCCGAACGCCCGAGCGCTTTCTTCTGCGGAGGCTATTATCTGGCACTGGAGGTCATGCGCATCGCGCGGGAGGAGGGTTTGCGTATACCCGAAGACCTTTCGGTAGTGGGCTTCGACGACCCCGTGTCTGCGGCGTTGTTAAGTCCACCATTGACGACCGTGCGTCAGCCTCTGGATGAGATGGGGCGTCTGGCAACGGAGATGCTTCTCGAATGGCTGAAGAATACGGCACCACCCCGCCACCGCGTCGTGTTGCCGACGCGACTGATGGTGCGTCAGTCTACCACGTCGCCGGGCGGTAACACATAACGACCACATATAAGGAGGGTTCACAATGCATCGCGACAACCGTAGTTTTGCCTTTACGCTGATTGAGCTGCTGGTAGTCATCGCGATTATCGCGATACTCGCAGCCATTCTGTTCCCGGTGTTTGCACAGGCACGCGCCAAAGCCCGGCAAACCGTGTGCCTGTCCAACCTCAAGCAGCTGGGAACCGCCACCACGATGTAAGCCCACAATTGCGACAAGACCCTGTGGTGGCAGGCGTTCCCCAGTTGCTACACCGACCCGAACACAGGGCAGACGGTCAACCAGTTGCACTTACCTGACCAGCTGTACCTCCTGCGTGAAGAACGCCGCCATTTTCAAGGAACCGGACTTTAGCGGTTACCCCTGGCTGGCGTACTGCTGCTTCGCTCCATCGCCTAACGTGAAAAGCCTGGAGGACTACCGTCTGGGCTATGGCTACAATGAGTTCCTGATGGGAGGTAGCCTGCGATTCGGCGGCTGACCGCCGGCAGCGATTAACAGACCCGCCGAAAGGTGATTGCAGTGGTATACTGGCAGAGTACGCGCAACGAGCCGAAGCTGCCGCCTGCGCCGCCGTCCGGTCCGATTGAATTGCCCCCCAGCCAGCAGGGGCGTCCTATGCCGGGAGGAATGCTGTCCAACCCCATCCAGAATCCGCCCTCCCCGGGACGGTAAGCCAACCAGCACGAGCCCCTCTTGGAGACAAGAGGGGCTTTTTTTGTCACTCTCCTGAACCGGCAAAATCTTGCAAAACCGGCATATCCTCTGGTATAATGCTAACTGCCGCAACCCGTCTATGTTGTCCAGTAACCGCTTTCAGTCACCTTTCGGGTAACACGGACGACGCGAACGCTCCAGCGAGAGCGACTCATTACTTGGAAAGGAGGTGAGGAAATGAGCCGTCTTGCGCAAGGACGTACCGTCGTGTTCGTGAGTACCTATCCACCTGTGCAGTGTGGGATTGCCACCTTCACCCGGGATTTAGCCAATGCTGTAGAACTTCACGGATGGACACCGCTGGTGATTCCCGTAGATAAAGGCGATGTGGACTATGCCGACCAGCGAGTCATCTGGCGAATCCGCAAAGAGCGGGTGGAAGACTACGAGCAAGCGGCGCACTTTCTGAACCGCCTGCAACCCGCTGCGGTGAGTTTGCAGCACGAGTTTGGTTTGTTCGCGGGCGAGATGGGTGAGGAGGTCTTGCGCTTTGTGCGTGCGCTGCGCGTGCCGCTGTTTGTCACACTGCACACCATAGAGCCGCAGCCGCGCGACATCATGAAGCGCATCCTGCGGGAGCTCGTGACGCACGCACAGCGCGTGATGGTAATGTCGCATACTGCCATTCGGTTGTTGAAGCAGGTATACCATGTGCCCACGCACCATGTGCGTACGATCCCGCACGGCGCACCTGATGTGCCGTTCACCAGCACAGAAGTCGCCAAGAGCAGGCTGGGTCTGGAGGGCAGAAAAATCGTCTCTACTTTCGGACTCATCAGCCGGGGGAAAGGCATCGAGGACGTGATTACTGCCCTGCAGGATGTGGTGCCGCATCATCCTGACGTGCTGTATCTGATACTCGGGCAGACCCATCCGAACGTGCGCGCCTATGAGGGCGAGAGCTATCGCGAGTCGCTGCTGGCGCTGGTAGAGCAGCTGGGTCTGCAGAATAATGTCCGGTTTGTCAACAGCTATCTGACGCAGGAAGCCCTGCTGCGTTACCTCGCCGCGACCGATATCTATATTACGCCCTATCCCAACCCGGGGCAGATTTCCAGTGGCACACTGACCTATGCCCTGGCGTGCGGGTGCGCCGTGGTGTCTACGCCTTACCTGTATGCGCAGGAACTGCTGGCAGATGGCAGAGGCGTACTGGTTCCGTTCCGCAACCCGAAGGCTATCGCAGAGGCGTTGAATCGCCTGCTGAACGACGATGCCTATCGCGAGGGGTTGCGCCGCAAAGCCTATCAATACAGCCGACACACCACGTGGTCATCCGTCGGGGCGCAGTTCGGGCTGTGGCTGAGCCGGGCAACTCTGGCTTATTACGCCACAGCGATGCCATATCCGGGGCACTATCTGTCGCCAGCGTACGCGCCGGCTGGTGATACCGCTCAACCTGCTGCGGCACCGGAGCGGTTGTCCGATGCGGTTTGACTATCTGCACACTCTGCTCGGGCCTCTGGGGGTGTGGCAGCACGCCAACCTGCGCACCCCTGCACCTGAGCACGGCTACTCGATAGACGACCAGGCGCGAGCGCTGATAGTGGCAACGCTGGCGAGAGAGCAGATGCCCGCTGCCCTTCACCGAGCCCTGTGCGACCGTTGCATGCGCTACATCCGCAGCGCATTCCTGCCCGACGGAAGGGTGCGGAACTTTCGCTCGGCACAGGGCAAATGGCTGGAACCCGTCGGCAGCGACGATGCGCTGGGACGCACGCTGTGGGCGCTTTATATCTGGCTGAAACATCACCCGTCAGACCATGCCGTCCGGAATATGGTACGGCGCATGGAACGCGCCATGATAGAGGTGCACTCACCGCGCGCGCTGGCATTCGCTGCGCTGGAGACCGAGAGCACCGACCTGTTGCACCGGACGGTGGATAAACTGCTGACGGGCTATCACCATTACAGCGACCGCGAATGGCGGTGGTTCGAGCCGGTGGTGACCTACGAGAACGCACGCTTGCCACAGGCGCTGTTTGTCGCCGCCTATCGCCTGCATCATGCAGAGGGCATTGAGGTGGCGCATCAGGCGCTGCGGTGGTTGATTCAGCAAACCTTTGCAGCCGGGCACCATCGCCCTGTGGGCAACCACGGCTGGCTGGTGAAAGGCGGTGCGCCTGCGCAGTGGGACCAGCAGCCGGTGGACGCCGGCGCGATGGTGGAAGCCTGTACCACCGCTTACCTGCTTTCGCACGAGCCGTTCTATCGCGAGAAGGCGTTGCTCGCTTACGAGTGGTACCTGGGCAAGAACGACCACAGGCTTCAAGTATACGAACCCGAAACCGGCTTCTGCCACGACGCGCTCACGCCCCACGGGTTGAACCTCAATGGCGGTGCGGAGTCCATCCTCTCTTACCTGCTGGCGCATCTTACTCTGCAGAACCACGGGCTTCTTCGTCCCTAGCGGAGCCGCCCAGCACTCTGCGCAGAGAGGTCGTAGCGCATAGAGGTTCAACTGGGCTTGCGGTGATAGCGGGTTCAGGCATATAATGAAACCGTGAAGCCGCTGGAAAGGAGCAAGGTTCTATGCGTGCGATTGTGAAGACCCGCCCTGAACCCGGGGGCGAGGTAGTCGATATTGCCGAGCCGTCTGCGATTCCTGCAGGGTATGTCCTTGTTAAGCCCCTTGCATGGTCAATCTGCGGCACCGATGTCCACATCTGGCACTGGGACCACTGGGCGGCGCATCGCATCCGTCTGCCCCGCATTCTGGGGCACGAGTTCGCAGGTGAAGTCATCGCCGTTGGCGAGGGGGTCACTGAACGCAAGGTGGGCGATGTAGTCGCCAGCGAGTCGCACATCGTGTGTGGGGCGTGCTATCAATGCCGTCACGGACAGGCGCATGTGTGTCGCAACACCCGCATCCTGGGCATAGACACCGACGGGGTGTGGGCGGAGCTGGTTCTCATCCCCGAGGCGAATGCCCGCCCTACTCCACCGCAAATCCCTGTGGAGATAGCGGCGATTCAGGACCCGCTGGGCAACGCCGTCCACGCCGCGCTGGCGGGTCCGCTGGAGGGGCGCACAGTAGCGGTGATGGGGTGCGGACCGCTCGGATTGTTCAGTATCGGCATTGCCAAAGCGTGCCGTTCCAGTACGGTGTTCGCGGTGGAGAAACATCCCTATCGGCTGCAGCTGGCGGAGCAGATAGGGGCGGATGTGTTTCTGAACCCGATGGAGGAGGATGTGGAAAAGGCGGTGATGACCCACACTGCGGGAGAGGGTGTGGACGTGGTGCTGGAGATGTCCGGCGCGCCGATGGCAGTGAAAACGGGCTTCCGGATTGCTCGTCCGGGGGGCAGGGTGACGCTGATGGGTATCCCCAGCGACCCGATAGAGGTGGACTTCGCGGAGGACGTGATATTCAAGGGACTGGAGGTGCAGGGTATCGTCGGGCGGCGACTGTATCAGACGTGGGAGCAGATGCAGGAGCTGCTGGTGTCCGGCAGGCTGGACGTGCGCCCGGTGATTACCCACAGGATGGGCTTTTCGGAAATCAGCAGGGCGATGGAGCTGATCGACACCGGGAAGTGTGCCAAGGTGATACTTCGCCCCGATTAAGCCTGCATCGCAGCGATGATGGCATCGGTCATCTCGGTGGTGGTAGCAGTGCCGCCCAGGTCGCGGGTGCGAACCTTTCCCTCGCTCAGCACACGGTAGACTCCCTGGCGCACGCGCTCGGCAGCAGAGGTCTCACCGAGGTCCTCCAGCATCATCGCCGCACACAGAATCAGCGCAATCGGGTTGGCAAGGTTCTGTCCGGCGATGTCTGGCGCGGAGCCATGCACTGCTTCATACACCACAATCCCATCTTCGCCGACGTTCGCACTCGGAGTCAACCCCAGTCCGCCAACGAGCCCCGCGCACAGATCGGAAACGATATCGCCATACAGGTTCTCCATCACCATCACATCGAACCGTTCGGGACGGGTGACCAGCTGCATACAGGTGTTGTCCACAATCAGCTCTTCGTATTCAATCTGTGGATAATCGCGTGCCACACGTCGGCAGCACTCCAGAAACAGTCCGTCGCTGAGCTTCATGATGTTTGCTTTGTGGACAGCGGTTACCCTTTTTCGCCCATGTTTAACGGCATACTCGAAGGCAAATCGGGCGATGCGCAGGCTGGCGCGCTCGGTAATGATTTTGAGGCTCTCCACCACCCCAGGCATGACGATATGTTCCAGCCCCGAGTAGAGGTCTTCACTGTTCTCGCGGATGACCACCAGGTCCACGCCTTCGTAACGTGTTTTCACTCCAGGAAGGTTTTTGGCAGGGCGTACGTTTGCGAACAGATTCAGCCGTTTGCGTAAAGCCACGTTGGGGCTGCTGTAGCCCGTGCCGACAGGGGTGGTGATGGGCCCCTTCAACGCGACGCGGTTCTTCAACACCGAGTTAAACACTTCATCAGGCAAGGGGGTACCGTATTTGTTCATGACCTCCGTGCCCGCCTCGAATCGCTCCCAGCGGATGGGCACGTGGGTAGCCTCTACCACCCGGACGGCGGCATCGACCACCTCCGGGCCGATGCCATCGCCGGGGATAAGCGTCACGGTCAACATCGTTGGGAAACCTCCCGATGCTTCCTAATTGCGTGAAACCACCTTCTCTTCGGGGCGAAAGGGATGCACGGCACGACGGGCAGACTGTTCTGCTGCCTTCAGCAACAGTTTTTCAATCTCTTGTTCGAGCAGAGCCAGCCCCGCCTCCAGACGCTGAACCACATCATCTATCTCGAGGAGCTTCTGTTTTTGTACGAGAGGAACCTGAAGGATGGCGCCGATGGTGTTCGCCAGCACGCGAGGATTGTTGGGGAGCTCCACCACAAAGTGTTTACCACCTTCAGGGCTGAAGAGCAGACGCACGTACTGTTCCAAACGGTCGGTCGCGTGATGTACAATGGGTAACACACGGTGTTCACAGCTGTCACAGACATCGGGCAGAAGCATGACTCGCGCCAGCAGAAAAGGTTCTTGTTGCACCATCTTGACGATGCGGAATCGTTGCTCACCCACCGTCCAGAGGTTCATCGTGCCATCGGGCAGATTCTGCAGGGCAGTGATACGGGCAACGGTTCCCCAGCGGTAGGGAACCGCCGGGCCGCCTACCTCCTTGCCTTCGCGGATCAACACCACTCCGAACTGCTTGTCCTGTTCGAGCACCATGTGCATCATTTGACGATAGCGCCCTTCAAAGACGTGCAGGGGCAAAGGCATCCCCGGAAATAAGACAGCATGCAACGGAAACAGCGGCAACGTTACCAGCGGTTCCATGTAAAAACTCTCCGAGTGATATATTGCCTGTACCTAGTGTTTATCACGCATTGAGTGTACCCTGCGCTGTCTGCGCAGTGCAAGAGATGCAGGCAGGAAAAAGCACTGTATCGAGAGCTTTTTGCCAGATTTTACTGGTCCAGGTCTTTGAACAGGGAGGCAAAGTATTCGGCGTATTGATGCTCTACGGCAGCAAAGGCGAGGTCGATCGCCAGCGTCCACAGCAGGATGATGGCATCATCACGGGGCATCTCCAGCACGCGAGCGAAGAAGTCCTTGATAATCTCCTCGTAAGTGGTGCCGGTCTCATGAATCTCGAACCGCTCGCCGGGCAACCGGCGGGCTACCTCTTGCATCTGCAATCTGTCTAAAAACTCCCGCACGTTGGCAGGGGTAGCGTGCTCGAGGTGGTCGCCGAACTCACGGTAAACCAGTTCCTTAAATGTCTGCAGGTCCACGCCGCTTCATCCTCTTAAGCTATCTGTTTATTAAGAGTATAACACGTCGCCTCGCCATTAGCAACGGGAGTAACGCTGCCAGCGGGGGGCGGTGAGCTTGCGCCAGATGTAACCGAGGCGGGTGGACCAGTTCGGTGCACGGTAAAGGTCCAGTAGACGAATACCCAGATAGTGCAGGTAAGGACGCTTGCACATCTCGAACAGCAGGCGCAAGCTGAGCGGCATGGGCAAAAAGCGCAAGGTCTCCACGATATGCTGGGGTACAGGTATTTGCAGATACTTCGCCACCTCGTGCAGCGCCAGATGAACCGGGCGTGTGGTGCCAAACTGATAGGCATCGACCACCACCTCACGCCAGGAACTTATCTGCGAGACGAGAAGAGCCACATCCACCAGCCATTTCAATCCCGAACCGCAATGGTGGTAATAGTAGTGCGCGCACAGGTAGCTCAGATGGGCGGGGAGATTGAGCACGGGCAGTTCATCGATGCCCGCACCGCAAACCTTAGTTGCTTTGTCCCAGATGCTGCGTCGGGAGGGCGGATAGAACCCGGGCGCGTCCAGATGTGCCTCCAGCCGAAGCATCCATGAACCCTCGCGGCGGGTGAAAGAGGTCTCCCCACGATAGCGTTCGCCGAAGTGCTTACCTGCGATGTCCTCGTCCTCCTCCTGCCAGCCCAGATGTTGCATCACAGGCTTCAGGATGTTGACGTCCTCGGGGTGCACCAGCAGGTCGATGTCCTCCATGGAGCGAATGCCCAGGTCGGGGTAGACCGTTGCCAGCAGGGCGGAACCCTTGACGGCAACGAAGCGCACCCCCGCATGTTTGAGCGCAGTTGCCACTCGCGCCAGCTGCTGCATATATACTACGTTGGCAGCAAGCTGGGAGCTGTATTCGCCACGAAGCCTCTCTCGGATGTGAAGGGGCACGCTGTCTGGCAGGAGCGTGTAGAGCAATCCGGCTACCCCCCGTGATACGCTCTCCTCGACGAGCGATTTCCAGTCCGCTTCATCCAGCGTCTTCCAGTGCACCGGCTCACCGCGGCACCACTGACCAGTTATCTCGCAGAGCATGGCGCAGGCGGGGTCTCGTAAACAGCCGGAACACACCTTCTTGCCCATGCTGGTCCTCCTAAATCTCACCCGGCTTCACCACGCCGATCTCCTTGCCGTCAGGGCGTACGTTTAAACCACCAAAGCGCAGAATGGCAACGCCGGACGCATCCCGCAGGGGCGTTCGCACCGTGATGGTGCGATTCACAAAGTCTATCCGTTCCAGAATACCTATCGCCAGGCAATCGCCCTCCGCATTCAGTAGCCCCAGTAACAGTTTGACGAAGCGATGGACTCCCGCCGTCGTAACATGCGCCACCCGGAAAGTTTCTTCCACAATCACCAGCGCCCGCTCATCCACCACCTTGTCGGTGATGACGAAAAGGTGCTCTGTCGTGCGCTCTGCCCAGAACACCCGCGAGCGCAGGGTCTCTTGCAGAAAGTGGATTTCGTTCCACTCGAGAGAAGTGCCCGTATTGAACCACGTACCTTCGCAAGCGATATCGGACAGGGCGAAAGTATGCAGGCGTGCGTCCTGAAAGTATCGGAAGAAACGCATCACCCGCCGCTGCTGACGCATTTCGGGCGACTTGACCATCACGGTCTCGGGCACAGGCAGGCGAATGAGCCTCAGGTTGCGCCGCTCCATCGGGCGCAGGATGTGCTCCAGCTCATCCTTGCGCTGGATGGCAACCACAAACTGGGGACGTACCGCTTCCACTTTCGCACACTTCAAACGGCGCGCTGCCGCCCCGGTGACGAAACCGGTGGTATCCACAATCACCGACTCTGCACCTGCTTCCTGAGCCTTTGCCACCATCGCACGCACGCCGTTCACCGTCTCCAGCATCCGCCCCCGTGGGGTGTTGGAACCGACAAAGTAGATGGCGCGGGGCACCACGGCGTGTAATGTCGGCACGGGCACTTCCACCAGACCCATGCCGATGGTGGTGGGCGGACCAATTTCCGACTGCCCGACATCGGCATCCACGATCGCCGTGCGGATGCCGTGCGCGAGCTGACGGTTCGCCAGCAGCGTGGCAAAAGTCGTTTTCCCGACATCGCGTGCGCCCAGTACCATCACGCGCGCTTTCTGTGTTGCCAGCGTCTGCAGCGCCTGCTCCCACTCAGGGTTTTGCTTTTGCGTTTCGTCCATCGTTCGCTGCTTGATGACATCAGGGCATGCCCTGTAACGCTCTCGAGTATATATTAACCGCTTAATCTACCCAATGCAATATACCACGTTGGATATAGCTGGTTGTTTCCGGTATAATCTCAGCAGCATTGACCGGCGAGGCAGAGCAGAATGAAGACATCTACAAAGCTCGCTCTTTCCGGTGCGGTGGTGTTGCTCGCGGCGTTGCTGGTGATGTGGCGCATCGCAGCGACCCCTGCCACGCCAGAAGAGCAGGTAGTACGAAACCGAATAGAGGAAATCCGTCTGGCGATCGAAGGGCGCGATGTGAACGCCATCATGGACGCTATCTCCAGTGATTTCGATGCCTTTGGCTATTCACCCGAGCGATTGCGCATCGAGATAGCGTCGGCGTTTCGCCGCGGCATCCGACCGCACCTTCGCTACACCACGCCGGTCATCAACATTATCGGCAAAGAGGCGACGGTGAGTATGCGCGTGGAAGTTTGGTGGGAAGACCAAGGGCTGCTCAGCCGCCATGAGCCTACCGATATCCAGCTCAAGCTGCGTAAGGAGCCAGCCCGCAAGTGGCTGGTGTTCCCCACCGAAAAGTGGCGCGTGGTGGATGTAGAGGGAATAGGCACCGATGGGATGGAATAACAAAATGGAATATACGCGGGTGGATTATCAGGTGCATACCTTCCTGTCGCACGACGGACGCGCGACCATGCTGGAACACTGCGCCCGTGCAATGGCTCTGGGGCTGGACGAAATCGGTTTCAGCGAACATAAGGATTTTGACCCTAACGACCCCGTGGTGGAATACTTCGACTACGACCTGTTTATGGACGAGGTCACCTATGTGCGCGACCTGTTCCGGGGGCGATTGCGAATCCGGGCAGGCGTGGAGATAGATTACCAGCAGTGGTTCGAACCGGATGTGCGTGTGTGGCTCAGCCAGTATCCTTTTGACTATGTCCTGGGTTGCGTGCATTATGTGGACGCCCTGATGCTGATGACCGATGACTACGTGCAGCGTTTCCCCACGGCTGGCGAGGCGTACCGACGCTACTACGAGGAAGTGCTGCATTCGGTGGAAAGCGGGTTAATTGACATCGTGGGGCATCTGGAGTATGCCAAACGGCGCGGTGTGCCCCGATTTGGCGCATTTGACCCCCAGCCGTACCGCGACCAGTTGTTCACGTTGTTTGACCTGATGGTGGAGAAAGGCACGGTGCTGGAAATCAACACCTCCGGTCTTCGGCAAGATGCCCGCGATTTCTACCCCTGCCGACAGACCCTGCAGTGGTACTATGAACGCGGCGGCCGGCTTATTACCTTCGGTTCGGACGCTCACCACCCCGACGAGTTAGCGCATGACTTGCTGGATGCGGTGCGCATGGCGTGGGACATCGGCTTTCGCGAGGTTGCGGTGTTCGAGAGGAGAAAGATGAGCCTCTTGCCGCTGTGTAAGGGAAAACAATAGGAAGACCTTGGCGTGCGGCGTCAGGATTACCATCCGTATCGCTCCGGTCCCCAATCTTTCTCTACCAGCTCCTGCTTCAGCAGAATCAGCTTCCGACTGGGTACGTCCTCGTAGACGACAACACCAGCCCCGATGCACGTGTACGCACCAATCTTGACGCCAGGCTGCGTGATGACATTCACCCCTGTGCGGCTGAAATCACCGAAGTAAGTGGAGTCCGCGCCGTGAACGGGGAACTCGCGCCTGCCCTTAATGCGATGGATGGTCTCGGCATCGTCGAAGCGCAGCGTGCCGCACACGGTCGCCGCGCCGATGTCCACCGATTGCCCCACCACACCCGCAATCTCGCAATAGTGATACAGGTAAGCCCCGTCGAACATCACGCCGTCCAGCTCCGCGCCATGCCCCACGATGCACCGATTGCCCACCACGCTATACGCGCCAATCAGGCAGTAGTCGCTAACGCGCGTTTGGTTGCCAATCGCCACTGCCCTGCCCACAATCGCCCCGTTCACCACACGCGTATGCTTGCCGATGAACACGTTACCTTCCAGCACCACCCGATTGCCAATCTCACTGCCTTCCCCAAGCACGACAAACCCCTTTATCTCCGCCCCGTCGTGGATGCGGGCAGTGGGGTGGATGACGCTTTCCTGCAGGTTTCGACTCATCTCGTCCAGCACACGCCGGTTCGCCTCCAGAATATGCCAGGGCTTGTCCAGGTCCACGAGGTAGCCCTCCACCTCCACCGCCAGCACCTCTTTCCCGTCGTCTATCAGCGTTTGCAGGCTCTGCGCCAGCTCCGCTTCCAGCGGCGGCATCCCGCCAACGGGTACCTGTGTCATAATGCCCGGATTGTTCTGGATGGCAGGAAGGGCAGATGGCGTGAAGGCATAGATGCCACATAGCCGGTGTTCGCAGTCGCGGCTGTGTCCCTCCACATATTCGATGCGCTCCTGCTGCACGTGCGCGCCCAGCCAGTCAATCGTCCGCTCGGGCGGGGTAACCGGCTGAACCAGCGCGACCGCCGCTGCGTCGCTATGCGCAGCGGTTTGCAGGAATCGGTTCACCGTCGCCTGTGTGGTGACCACATCTCCGTAAAACACCGCAAAACGCTGAGAGGTATCCAGCAGGGGCAGAGCCGCGTGAACGCACGCCGCCGTGCCCGGAACCCCCTGCACGCCGACAAAGGCGATTTCCAGTCCATCTACGCCATGCAGCGCCGAACGGATAGAACCCGGGTGCACACCCAGCACCACCACCGCCCGACGGATACCCGCTTCGCGAATCTGCCGCACCAGCCGGCGCACGGCAGGTTCGTTCACCACCGGTGTGGCGCACTTGTTGCGCACCTCGTTGTAGGGCCAAAAGCGGCTACCTGCCCCAGCGCACAGGACTATCGCCTGATTCATGAGTACCCCCCTGCACAGGATTGGCTGTTACGGATGGAACGCCTCGCCCTCGAATGATGTTGTTTCGGCTCTGGTGGCGGCTATCTCCTCTCTCAGTTGCTGCATCTCGCGCGCGATCCCCTCCACCTGAGCAAGTTGCTGCGCTTCCTCTCGGCGTCCCAGCAGTTCCAGCGCCACCGCCTGATGCGCTTTGTCTCTCTCGGAATATGCCGCGCAGCCGACCGCTTCCTGCCAGTAATCCCGCGCCCGTTCGTCCTGTCCCAGACGTTGCGCTGCCAGACCCGCCCAGAAGAGGGGAATCGCATCCGCTGGATGCACCGGCTTGCCGACCGCCAGATGATGCGGATACTCCAGCGCGTGCTGGAACTGCTCCAGCGCACCCTGCCAGTCGCCGTGCTGTGCCAGCTGCTTGCCTTTACCGACGTGTGCTTCGACCCATACAGGGCGCGTGGATGTCTCTCCTTCTGCCACATGGAAGGTAAGGGAGTGTAGCACGCGGATAGCGTCGTCATAGCGCTGCGCCTGCACCAGCAGGTGCGCGTGCAATTGCGCCGTGCGGTTTTCTTGCAGAACCTGCTGGCTTGCCTGCTCCAGCCACTGCAGGCGCACAGTCGCCTCGATACCAGCGCGCCGCGCCACAGCGTCTCGCTCCACCCACAGGTAATGGTCGTCCGGAGATAACGAAAGGGCGCGCTCATAGTAGCGCAGAGCAAGGTCGTGCCAGCCCTGCGCCTCCGACAGCGCGAGACCGATGTTGCGGTACAGGGTCGGGGCGACGGGCAGTTCGGGCGGTGTCGCCTGCAAGCAGCGCTCCCCAAGCGTTTGCAAGCTCTCTGGGCTGGACGGGACAGACGAATCCAGTGCCATGAGCCATTCGTGCAGTGCGTCTTCCCATCGCCGGTGCGCTGCCAGCCAGTTGCCCAGCGCATAGCGGGCAAGCGTGTCATTCGGTTTGACCACGAGCACTTTCTGGAGGGCATGATAATCCTCCAGCCGCCATGGGAAGAGGTAGCGTTGCTCACTGCGGGCGGCGAGCAGGGCGTGTTCCGCCACCTGCGCCAATAGCCCCTTCTGGCTGTAAGCCAGCGCGAGCAGGTAATGCGTGATAGCCTGTTCGGGCAGACCAAGCCGGGCAGACGCCTCCAGAATGCGGATGGCGTCGGTTGCGCAGCCTGCGTTCAAGTAGTCACAGGCGACCTCCTCGAATCCCCATGCTTGCATCGCCAGCGGCTTCAGGAGGTTGACCGCGTCGGTTTCGGGCGATTCAGGCGTGCTGAGATAGGCCTCGGTGCGCAGCAGCGGCTCCAGCGGCGCGAGCAGGTGTACCTGCAGACGTACCTGTGCCGCTTCCTCTATCTCTCCCCGCAGGCGAAGCACGGCCGCCCGCATCATCCACGCTTTCACATCGGCGGCGTTATAGAGCAGGCACTCGGCAAGCAGGTCGTCTGCCTGTGCAACATCCTGCCTGCGCATGGCGCATATCGCGAGCAGATAGAACGCCAGCCCACGGTATTCCGCGCTCCGTCGCAACGGGTAGAGCCATTCCTCCGCTTCGGCATCCCTGCCCTGCGTGACCAGGCACAGCGCACGCAGGTACATCGCCTCATGGTTTTGCGGGTCGCGCCGCAGGGCGCGTTCCGTATACTGCAGGCACTCGTCCCAGCGTGCGTCTTCCAGACACATGCGCGCCAGAGCGTTCAGCGCAGGCAGATACTCCGGTAACTTGTCCAGTGCCTGCCGGTATTTCGCTTCTGCTTCGTCCAGAAGCGCACCGCGCTCCAGCGCGTCTGCCTGCAAGAAGTATGTCTGCGCGTCGTCGCCAGAGGGAGCTGGGGGGATGGTGATACGCTCCCGCTCGACGACAGGGTTGGCAATCGCTTCCAGTATGGTGTCCCGCGCCCCGGTGGCAATGAGAACCTTCAACGGCAGTTGAGCGGGCTGCGGCAGCGTGAACTGCCAGTTGCCCGTGCGCTCCGGATAGAGGTCTACCCGCTGCTCGTGTACCACATCCTCGCCATACTGCAGGATGAGGCGATGGTCGGGGCGCGGAGCGGTGCTGTGAAAGCGCACTTGCAGTTGCTGCCCCAGCAGTTGCACAC
>Ga0308417_1000787_pt1 | contig 22180 bp, 19 predicted proteins | sample HotsprSampleOS65_FD_203528 | JGI IMG/M metagenome (GOLD analysis project Ga0308417, IMG submission 203528) | Hot spring phototrophic mat microbial communities from Octopus Spring, Yellowstone National Park, Wyoming, United States - 20090730_OS65 ... | reverse complement strand
GGTCAGCACGGCAAAGACTCAAAGCGTGGGAAACTGACCGGATACGGTGAGCAATTACGAGAAAAGCAAAAAGTTAAGCGAATATATGGGATGCTTGAAGGTCAATTCAGAAATTACTTTGAAATGGCTGCACGTCAACGAGGTATTGTAGGAGAGAACCTATTGATTTTATTAGAGCGGAGACTAGATAATGTAGTCTATAGAATAGGATTTGCTACTTCCAGGGCATTTGCAAGGCAGCTAGTCAACCACGGGCATGTTTTAGTAAATGGTAAGAAGGTAAATATACCCTCTTTCCAAGTGAAAGTAGGAGATATTATTTCAATAAAGAACGAAAGTGCATCTAACCCACAAATACTTCAATCCTTTGAAACTGCTGCCGGTAGGGGGCGCCCAAGCTGGATAGAAATTGGAGATAAGAATACCCTATCTGGTCGAGTTATAGCCCTTCCCCGCCGCGAAGATATTACCCATCAGGTCAACGAGCAGATGATAGTGGAGTTGTACTCTAAGTAACTCCTAATTCCTTCGCTGGGTGATGTAAGAACCATGTTGACGCCGTTTCAGCGACCAAAAAAGCTAGATTGTAATCTCGAAACACTGACCGAGACATATGGCTGTTTTTATGCGCAGCCTTTTGAGAGAGGTTTTGGGACGACAGTTGGTAACAGTATCCGGCGCGCTCTTTACTCTTCTATGGAAGGAGCAGCTATTACAGCTGTTAAGATTGAAGGGGTGTTACACGAATTCTCTTCAATACCCGGAGTTGTTGAGGATGCTACAGATATTATTCTTAATCTGAAAAGAATACCCTTCAAGATGGCTTCCGGAAAACTGGTCTCAACATTGCGTCTCAAGTGTGATCAACCAGGCGAGATATATTCTCGTAATATCGAAGTGGAAGAAGGGGTAGAGGTCTTAGACAGTAACGTTTACATAGCCACTGTCAGTGAAAATGGGTCACTCAATATTGAAATGCGATTAAAGATAGGACGAGGGTACGTATCTGCTGACAGGAACTTTGATGAGGATCTTGCTATCGGTTATATACCTATTGACTCAGTCCATTCGCCGATTAAGCGTGTTCGGTGTAATGTTGAATCAGCCCGCCTTGGGCAAGATACAGACTATGAAAAATTAATCCTTGAAGTTTGGACAAATGGGAGTATAAAGCCTGCTGACTCAATTGGCTTAGCTGCCAAGCTAGTCAAGGATCATATGTCAATATTCATAAACTTTGAAGAAACTGAAGTTGACGTAGAACCGGCTAAGACAGTTGAGCGAAGGCCAGTACAAAATGAGAACCTAGACCGCTCTATTGAGGAGTTAGAGTTAAGTGTAAGATCTTACAATTGTTTGAAAAACGCAGACATCAAGACTATAAGAGAACTTGTTCAAAAGAATGAGCAAGAAATGCTAAAAACTAAAAACTTTGGCAGGAAATCTCTGAATGAGATAAAGGAAATCCTAGCTGCAATGGGACTTGGTCTAGGAGCGATATTTGATGAGGATGGCAATATAATAGGTTACAGAAATGATTAGGTGACAACCTGTCTCTCGGAGAAGTTGCTATGAGGCATCTAAATGCACACAGAAAATTAGGACGTACATCAGCCCACAGGAAGTCCTTACTAAGAAATCTTGCCACCTCCTTGGTCCTGAATGAGCGGTTGGTTACTACTTTGCAGAAAGCAAGAGAGCTTCGCCCCTTTATCGAACGAGCAGTTACCCTTGGTAAGAGAGGTGACTTGCACGCCCGGCGACTAGCAGCAGCCTACTTCCATGCAGGAAACCAAAATTGGAATGCAAACCCAAGACGCCCAAAACATGGTTCTGATAGGACAGCAGGAGTTGCTGCGCTAGCCAAGCTTTTCGATGTAATTGCAGTACGCTACTTGGAAAGAAAAGGCGGCTACACGCGCATATTGAAGCTTGGAAGTCGTCGTGGAGACAATGCAGAGCTAGCTATTATTGAGTTTGTCGAGCCAGGTAGCAAATAGGCAGGCGATCTACTACGCCAGCTAGAATCCCATTCGCTTCGGTACTACTTCAAGTGTCGAAGCTTATTTTTTGAGAGGTTGAGTCTGTGAACTTAAAAGAAATCAAAGAGCTTATAGAGTTTATTAGCAGTAAAAATATTGCCGAGTTGGAAATTGACAAGGCTGGTCTAAGGCTTCGTATTAAGACAACCTATTCGACAAATATCCTATCTGCATCTACATCTCCTAACATATCCTTGACGGAATCGCATACCCCTTTGCGAGGAGAAAAGTCCACTGTTAGTGACTTCACATCACCGTCTAGTAATCTAGAAGAAGTGAAGGAAGATGACCTACATGTCATTTACTCACCTATTGTGGGAACTTTTTATCGCGCCCCAAGCCCAGACTCTAAGCCTTTTGTCGACATAGGTAGCCAAGTCTTACCTGGTACTGTCCTCTGTATTATAGAGGCTATGAAACTGATGAATGAGATCGAGTCAGATGTTGCAGGCGAAATTGTAAAAATACACCAAGAGAACGGTAAACCCGTAGAGTTTGGTCAGCCACTTTTTTCCTTAAAGAGGAAGTAACAGTGCCTTTGTTTAGAAAAGTACTTATTGCTAACCGAGGTGAGATAGCCTGTCGCATTATATGGGCATGTAAAGAGCTTGGATTAAGAACAGTTGCTGTCTATTCCCAAGCTGACGCTGATTCTCTACACGTTCGCTTTGCTGATGAGGCTGTTTGTATTGGACCAGCTCCTTCCAAACAAAGTTACCTGAACATACCAGCCCTAATTAGTGCGGCTGAAGTAACTGATGCTGATGCAATTCATCCGGGGTATGGGTTCTTGTCAGAAAATGCCCGTTTTGCAGAGGTCTGTGAAGCCTGTAACATCACGTTCATAGGTCCTTCACCAAGTGCTATTAGAACCATGGGGGATAAAGCAACTGCCAAGGCAACAATGCGGGCTGCCGGAGTACCAGTCATACCGGGTAGCGATGGTGTGCTTGAGTCGCTAGAAGCAGCGGAATCTGTTGCATTTGAAGTTGGATTTCCTTTGATGATCAAGGCAACGGCCGGCGGCGGGGGGCGTGGCATGCGTGTTGTGAGATCGATGGAAGAATTGCGTTCAGCCTTTCAAGCCGCCCAATCGGAAGCTGCGGCAGCTTTTGGGAATCCCGGTGTTTATTTGGAAAAGTATATCGAAAAGCCTCGGCATATTGAGATTCAGGTGCTAGCAGACAAACATGGTAATATGGTCCATTTTGGTGAACGGGACTGCTCGATACAGCGCAAAAATCAAAAGCTTATAGAAGAGTCCCCCAGTCCAGTTGTCTCACCTGAGATGCGTGAACAGATGGGACAGGCAGCACTCAGCGCCTGCCAAAGGGTAAACTACACAAATGCCGGTACGGTAGAGTTTATTGTAGATGAAGCACTAAACTTTTACTTCATGGAAATGAATACAAGAATACAAGTTGAACATCCAGTAACAGAATTTGTTGCTGGTATCGACTTGGTACGTGAGCAAATTCTTATAGCAACTGGAGAGAAACTAGCTATCTCGCAAGACAGAATTAATCTTAGAGGGCATGCAATTGAATGTCGGATCAATGCCGAAGATCCAGAAAAGTTTACGCCATCTCCAGGATGTATTACGTCCCTCAATATTCCCAGCGGGCCTGGTGTTCGCGTAGATACCCATGTGTATTCAGGTTACAAGGTACCTCCTTATTATGATTCAATGGTAGCGAAGTTGATTGTGCATGCACCAGATCGAGACCAAGCAATTTCTCGCATGAAAAGAGCCTTAGAAACTTTTATCATAGAAGGCATCAAGACCACTATACCGCTCCACCAACGCATTATGGATAGTGAAGTCTTTAGATCAGGGAGTTTTTCTACTCGCTTCCTTGAAACCTTTATGAGTCACTAGAAACTCTTTTACAAAGTAAACTCTTGGCTAATTGCTGAGCCTCTACGAAGTTCTTGACCTTCTCATCAATTTGGTGTTCATGGATTTGCCGGAGTAGTTTTCCTACTTTAGGTCCTGGGGTCATACCCATTTTTAGGATATGATGTCCTCTAAGTATAGGGGAGAGCAGTTTTTTAGCTGAATCTGACTTTTCCTCAAGCCAAGTTAGCATTTCTTCTGAATCACCAAGATACAATGCCTTTGAAAGACAAATAACTAGCTTGAGGTCAGTAATTCTTGCTATTCTCCTAAGAGCAAAAGTGGATACCTCTTGTTTTTGAAGCTGATGGAAGATCTTGTATGGGAGTAAGTGTATTTTGCTTAGTAAGATTATCTGAGTTCGCAACTGATACCCTTGGTAGGCATAGAGGCCAAGGGCGTCGAGAAAGCGAGTTAGGCTATCATTACTCAGTCTGGTTCCAACTATAGACAAAAGAACTGATATTTTCTCTGGCTCACTTAGTTCCTCCGTAAACATTTTACCCCTATCGAGTGAAGTCAACACATAGTCCCAGCCTGACTTCATCGGATATGGGTTTTCTCCTATCAGCGAACTCTGTAACTCGTATAGCATAGGAAAAAGTTGTTCAACAACCCTAAGTTCTAATAAATACTCGAATCCTAAAGATGGGCGAGGAGAAAGTAAGAGAAGTTTTTTTACTTCATTCCATATTCGTTCCTTTGGAATATCCGTTAAGTCTATCTCTTGGCATAAAATCTTTGTATCACTGGTTATCTTTAGTTGGTATCTGGAGGACAATTGCGCTGCCCGTAAAACTCTCAATGAGTCGTCTTTGAATGTATTTGTGTTGACTACCTGTAGTTCTCTACTGTTGAGATGGTGAAGTCCTTGGCAGGGATCAATTATGTTTCCATCAAGTGGGTCTTGCAGGATAGCATTGATGGTAAAGTCACGTCTGCTTGCTGCTTCTTGGATGGACATCCAAGGATCTCCTTGAATGAAAAAACCGCGATGTCCATACCCCTGCTTGGACTCCCGCCTTGGAAGTGATACGTCTATTTCAAAAGCCGATTCAACGTTAGGTTTTAGCTTATAAACAGCAAAGTGTTCTCCTACCGTACTCACTTTTCCGTGTTTCTCAAGGAGTTCTCTAAGCTGCTCGCTTGGTAATCCGTAAACCTCAATATCATAGTCTTTTATAGGATAACCAAGTAGCTTATCTCTGACACAGCCTCCTACAAGAAATGCCTTTCCACCTACTGATCTAATGTCTTTACACAGCTCAATGAGCCAAGCTGGTAACGAGTCTGCCATACTGGAAAAAGGAAGGAATGTCGGTCTATTTGGGGTAATTCTGAAGTTTTCTCAGAGAAAATTCTGTAATTGACTCAAGTATAAGATCGGCTTGATAAAGTTTCTCTTTGGGATAGGAATTGGTTATAGCAACACAGTACATAGATGCTGCTTTAGCGGCTGCTATACCAGCTACTGAATCCTCTATAACAATACACTCCAAAGCTGAGATGGGGATGCCTGACTTCTCTTGTAACTGTTGCAAAGCTAATAAGTAGCCTTCTGGCGAGGGTTTGCTATTCTCAACATCTTCAGCCGTAATGATGGCTGTGAAATACTCCAATAAAGAGTGTTTTTGTAAAACCAACATAATTTCTTGACGGAGCGCACCTGAACAAATACCTAGTAATACTTCTGATGAGAACTGTTTGATTGACTCGACAATTCCAGGAAAAAGCTTAACTTCTGTGAGACAAGACTGGAGTAATCTAGCTTTTCGATGAATAAATTCTTCAAGTTTTTCAGGTGGAATCTCTCTTAACTTGGCCATTGAAAGAGCTTTTCTAAAACAGCTTCTATCATCAAGAGCAAGGTAGGTTTCATTGTACATCTCCCGGTCAATCCAAATTCCTTCCTCAGACAGGATTCTTCTTAGGCAATTGAAGTGAAGTTCTTCCGTGTCAGCAATAACCCCATCAAAATCAAATATAATAGCTTTTATCATTGTCAGACTGAACTTCAAAATCTTTCAGAGAGGTAAAGAATGAAACTATCCTTAGTCACTTTGATTATTTTGGTAAGTCTCTTTCTCTCAGTTTCTCCTGTGCCCCTACTTGGACAAGGGAGTGTTGGTGTTGGAAGGGCACCGCGCACAGCAAGTGAGGTAAAGCGCAATCTAAAGACAATCCTGATTGTAAAGTCAGTCAATCCCGATCTGTACACAATTGAAGCAACTGATGAGATCACAGGGGATGAACTCACCTACCGTGTTTCACGGAATGCTAAGATCGGGACGGAAAAAGGCTTTCCAATTCTAGGTCGTAGCAAAGAAATTCGCTTGGCTGACATCAAACCGGGGCAACGTTTGGAAGTGGTCTATCGTGAGTCTCTACCTACCCAGCTTACTCGTGTTACCTTGCTCAGAGACAAGACGGCCGAGTAGCGCTTAGTATGTGGAGGATACCTTGGTATCTTGAAGGATAGCTATACCGTTACTTGTTCCAATACGGGTCGCCCCAGCAGCAATCAGTTGTTCAGCTATTTCCCGGCTGCGAATACCACCAGCAGCTTTCACTCCGATGGCTTCGCCTACACTTCGGCGAAGTAATATAACATCACTTACTGTTGCTCCTCCTTGGCTAAATCCTGTTGATGTTTTGACAAAGTCTGCTCCAGTCGACTGAATGATTTTGCAGGCTTGGACCTTTTCTTCATCGGTAAGCAATGCAGTTTCAATAATGACCTTGCACAGGGCCCGATACTGATGTGTAACATTGACCACAGCCTGAATGTCAGTCTCAACAAATGAAAAATCTTGGTCCTTGAGCTTTCCGATGGCGATAACCATGTCTATTTCACGGGCACCGTTCTCAAGAGCCTGCTGTGCTTCATAGGCTTTGACTTTAGTGGTCGTTGCCCCCAGAGGAAAGCCGATGACGGTGCAGACAACCGTATGACAGCCAGTCAGTATTTGGGCAGCATAGGAAACCCAAACAGGATTGACACACACGGCAGCAAAGCCGTGGGCTCGTGCTTCGTGGCAGACCCGTGTAATGTCAGCTTTGGTAGCTTCAGGCTTAAGCCAAGTGTGATCAATAAGGCCTGCAAGTAACATTGGTTATCAAGTGGTCCTTTTGGCAGGAGTCAACTTTCCTGTAGAACTTGGGTAACAGTTTCACGAGTGAAGCGGTCATCACTTTGCAGGAGTTGAAGAAGAACGACTTCTCCAGCGTCTCCCAACTTTTTAAGGGCATACGCTGCATTGTGCCGAACCCACCAGGCCCGATCACCTACAGCTTCTTGGAGAGCCGATATTCCAGCCAGGATTTGTAAATCGCCGACTGCCCGGGCCGCTACGGCACGAACCTCCCAGTCTTTGTCTTTGAGTGCTCGCAGGATACTTTCGATTTCTTGGGAAGACTCGACCCCAAGGGCTGTCAGGGCGCGCAAGGCACGGGTGCGAAGATTGACGGAATCGCTTTCCAGTAAACGCAGTGCCGCTTGGCGTCCAGCAATAGGGTTGATGTACTTCTGGGCACGGTTTCCAAAGTCAGTGATGAGGTCAAGGACAGTCATCATAATACGTTCCCGGCGTTCACGCATGCCTCCGGCCGAATCCAGAAGTTCCATCAAAGGCAGAGTCAGGTCACGCTGCATCCCCAACAAGCGGTTGGCTGCTTGCATTAACTGCCAGCCGTTGGCTTCAGAAAGAGCAATAACGACGGGTTTGACGCACCGGGTATCGGCAATTTCTGTCAGTGCCCAGATCGCGACCAAACGCAATTCGGTTGAACTGTGTCTGCTAACTCGTTCAAGGGCGTCGAGGGCAGGAAGATACCGCAGCCACCCAAGACGGAAAGCGGCCCGCGAACGCTCTTCCAAGGAGCCGTTGTGAATGACCTGGATGTCGTCAGCGATAAATCCCAAGCTTTCGTACAGCAGAGTAAGTGCCTTTTTTGTGGACTCCGGTGCTGTGCCATAGGCCTCAAGGATGACGTGTTTGAGGGCTGCCACTTCGTCGCGAGTGGTAGCTTTGAACAGTTGGGCTAGCGGGAGGATACTGTCAGGCGACTGAGCCTGGTCTAGGCCCTCATACAGGTCTTGGAGCTGTGCACGATACCGCTCATAGTCCTGTCTTTGCTGTGCGACACGCCGCGCCTCAACTGTTCGAAGGATCAACACCAAGACCAGCCCAATAATAGGGAGGCACGCAAACAAGCCTGTCATTAGCCACAACCAGCTCAGCATGTGAAGCGTTCCTCATTGGGGAGCTTGGGCAGACCAAATGGGGGGCGCGTCCCCCGGGCATTGATCACCACCTAGCTTACAATTGTGCCTAAACGGTACGAGAACTGCACCAGTTCCGGCAATTGGTTTTTGTCAGTTGGCACAAGTGGCAAGAGGCAACCCGGCAAAAAAACGCGGAAGCCAGAAACTGCTCCCGCGTCAAAAAACAACAGCCACAAGCCGGTCTTTGTCTCAACACCGCAAGGCGGTACAGTCGAACAGCATCAGATAGTGAAAACTGGATAGCCCTGTACCTCATACGCCCGGTCTGCCAAGTAGCGACGCAACCGAACCGTATCCACCATTTCATACTTGCTGAAGCGCTTAATCGCGGCAAGTTGTATCCGAAGGTTGTCACCTTCCGAGATAGTCGGCAGGATACGTCGGGCAGTCAGCTCAATGCGTCCGACAGCATCATTGATAAAGACCTGCGTTGCAGCAAGAGCATCGCGGGTGGTTGTCTCATGCGGGCGCGACTGGTGAAGCTTGAGTGCCCGCAGATAGCTGCTTTCCATGGCAAAGACATCCATGGCGATATCGCTGAACGCTATCAGGACTTCCTGCTCTTCCGTCAGTTTCTGACCGTATTTCTGGACAGCAATGCCAGCAATGAGCAGGGCAATTTTCTTGGCATCCACAATAGCCTTCCGTTCTTTAGAGAGCGGGGCATCGTCTTCTTCGTCAAAGGAAGGACCAGCCAACAGCTCATCGAGAATGCGTTGTGTCGCCTGCATGAGCGGCAACTCTCCACGCATGCTCCGCTTAAGCAGCATGCCGGGAATGAGAAGGCGGTTGATTTCGTTCGTCCCCTCAAAGATACGGTTGATGCGCGCATCGCGGTAGGCACGGGCTACCGGATATTCTTCGGAGTAGCCGTACCCACCAAAGCTCTGAACCGCCTCATCAGCAACGTAACCCAGCATTTCGCTGCCATAGACTTTCATAATCGAACACTCTATGGCGTACTCTTCAATGCCCTTGAGGATGCGATCAACGTCGTCAGCATCAACGTCGGCCAGGATGTTGTGGATGAGCCCGGCTGTGCGGTAGGACATACTCTCCGTGGCATAAATGCGGGCTACCATTTCTCCGATTTTATGTTTGATGGCACCAAATGAACCAATTGGACGGTCAAACTGTTTGCGCTCCATCACATATTTGGCTGTGTGTTCAAGGATGGATTTTGCACCACCAACGACACCGCCTCCAAGTTTGTAGCGCCCCAGATTCAGACAGTTGAACGCAATGAGATGCCCCTTGCCGATTTCCCCAAGCAGGTTTTCCTTTGGCACCGGGACATTTTCGAGAATGAGCTGCCGGGTGGATGAGCTGTGAATGCCCATCTTGTTCTCTTCCTTGCCCGTTGATACACCGGGGTAGTCCCGATGGACAATAAAAGCTGAAAACTTCTCACCATCCACCTTGCAGAAGACAATGAAGATATCAGCGAAACCGGCGTTGGAAATCCACATCTTCGTGCCATTGAGGATGTAGTGCGTTCCCTCGGCATTGAGAACCGCCTTGGCCCGCGCGCCAAGGGCATCGGAGCCGCTGCCTGGTTCGGAAAGAGCATAGGCTGCCAGCCACTCACCAGTTCCAAGCTTGGGCAGGTAATATGCCTTTTGCTCTGGGGTGCCAAAGTAGGTAATAGGCCAGGTGCCGATGCCCGTGTGTCCACCCAGTGACACTGAGAAGCCACCCGAACGCGAAATAAATTCAGACACCAGCATCTGGCATACCTTGTCCAGTTCGAGTCCCCCATACTTGGCCGGAATGTCCCCAGCAAGGAGTCCGATGTCGGCTGCCTTGCGCAACAGGCTGACTGTCAAGCTGAAGTCGCCGGTTTTGTATTGTTCTTCCAGTTTTTCCATATTTGGCAGGACTTCGTTGTTGACAAAGTCGGCCGTTGTTTTGGCGATCATGCGTTGCTCATCATTGAAGTCCTCTGGCGTGAAAACTTCCTGGGGAGAAACCATTTCGATAAGAAAGCTACCACCCTTCGGATAGGTGGTTCGGGCTTCAGGGGCAGGTCTTGCGGCTGACATAGGTGAACATCCTTTCCATACTTGACCAAGACCTTCTTTGGCCAAGTATCATCAGTAGGTTTTGGTGGCTGGCGTTGAGGGAGGAGCAACGCCTATTTACGGGATGAAGACTTCAAAAAAGAAAAGCTCTTGAAAGAGCGGTCAAACATTGCTGCACCCTCCGGCTTTTCCCAGAGTTCAGTCGGAGCTGCTGCCTGGACAATGTAAAAGTTATTCTGATAGGAAAAGCCATACTCAACAGTGCGGTAATTCTTCTCCCCACTGATTTCGTAAACAAAGAGCATCGCATCTCTGCCGGCAAATGTTGTCTTCTCAAATTTGAGAATGCGAAGCTGGGACGCAGCAATGTCGGCTGTATCTTGGGATTGAGCAAGGCGGCGATTGTCGGCGTAACTTATTTTCACCTGTCGCAGGCGCGCCTCCATACCATTCGGCATGATAATGCTTGGAAGCGCCAAGACGGCAAAACGCGGCGACCAGGTATCGCTTTCCTCGGCCAGGCAGACCAGCTTGGGGAGACTTGAATCTTCTTCATTGAGAACTGTCCACAGCCGGTCCGGTTTGGTGAAACGAATGCCAAGTACCTCGCTGACGACTTCTGGTGGTGAAGCTGCACGGGCGTTTGGCTCGGTTTTTTCCTGCGCACAAGCTGTGTGTGTTCCGGCTGCCGTCCCGGCCAACCACAGGGTCACCAACAGAATCCCGCACCAGAGGTGACGCATCATCAGAGCAACTCCTTGGTACATTTTGGTTTATGCGGCTTCGGCAAAGACCTCGAAAATACCGGCAGCACCCATGCCACCACCGACGCACATCGTGACCATCCCATAGCCCCCACCCTGGCGACGCAGTTCATAGATAAGTGAAGTGGTCAGCTTGGCACCGGTGCAGCCAAGTGGATGCCCCAGAGCAATCGCACCACCGTTGATGTTGACCCGTTCGGGGTCGAGTTCCAGCACTTTCATGACCGCCAGCGATTGTGCAGCAAAGGCTTCATTGAGTTCGATGAGCTTGATGGCATCAAGCGTCAGCCCGGCCTGCTTGAGGGCTTTAGGGATGGCTTCCACGGGGCCAATGCCCATGATTTCGGGAGCTACGCCGCCCGTGGCAAAGGCCACGAAGCGGGCAAGAGGTTTAAGCCCCAATTCCTGAGCTTTGGTCTCCGACATCACCACGACAGCCGCCGCACCATCGCTGGTTTGCGAGGCATTGCCGGCTGTCACCTGGCCGGCAACGTGAAAGGCCGGTTTGAGCTTGGCCAGAGCTTCAAGCGTCGTGTCCGGGCGGGGACCTTCATCTACATCAAACACCCGCTCGGTCGTGATGGTTTTTCCACGGGCGTCCCGGTCCTTGCGGATGACCGTCACTGGCGCAATTTCCGGCTGAAATTTCCCGGCCTGCTGAGCAGCAAGGGCGCGCTGGTGACTGCGATACGCAAACGCATCGGCCTCTTCACGGGAGATGTCGTACTTGCGGGCTACCATTTCCGCCGTCAGCCCCATGCTCAGGTACACATCAGGGTAGGTGTCCACCAGAGTTGGGTTGGGGGACAGTTTGTTACCGGTCATCGGAACCAGCGACATGCTCTCCGTGCCGCCCGCAACAATAACTTCAGCTCCCCCAGCCCGGATGCGGTCGGCAGCAAACGCAATCGTCTGCAAACCGGAGGCACAAAAGCGGTTGACCGTCACCGCACTGACTGAAACCGGCAGGCCGGCGCGCAGGGCCGCGATTCGGGCCACGTTCATGCCCTGTTCGGCTTCCGGCATGGCACAACCAAAGAAGACGTCGTCAATGGCAGCCGGGTCGAGCGGGGATGCCCGTTCGACTGCCGCGCGAATGGCCACGGCACCAAAATCATCAGGACGAACGTGCGCCAGAGCGCCTTTTTTGGCTTTTCCGACCGCCGTGCGGACGGCAGAAACAATGACGGCTTCCTTCATAAAGTAACACCTCGGAAAAAACTGCGGCTCAGCGTTGGCTCTCCTGTTGGTTGAGTATCTTCAGTGCCGCGCGGTAGGGTTCTTCGAGCGCCGCAATTTCCTGGACGCGCTCTTCGTAGTACTGCGTAAACATCTCCCGTTGCTCTTCATCTTTGGCAAGTCCAATTTGTTGTTTCCAGTGGCGCAGCCAGATGTTGGCTTCCTTGTAACGCTTGACGATTTCTTCAGGCGTGCGGGCCATACGTCCTCCACAGGGTAAGCAGGTGTTGTCTGGACACTGCCTAGTTACGCAGTGGTTTACCGGTTTTGAGTGTGTGCTGGATACGTTCCTGGGTTTTGCGTTCACCCAAGAGGCTCAGGAATCCTTCCCGTTCCAGATCGAGCAGGTCCTGCTCCGAAACTGTGCTGGGATGGTTCAAATCACCACCGGTCAGCACTTTGGCGACTTTGGTTCCAATGAGCACATCGTGTTCGGTGGCATAGCCAGCGCGGAGCATCTGGTGCAGCCCCAACTTGAGCACCGCCAGCCCCGACTCCCCCAGCGCAGGGATGTCGGTGCGCATCGCCGGTTGCCGGTAGCCTTCGAGCGCCAGCGCCAGAACAGTTTGCTTGGCGTCGGCAATGAGACGGTCACGGTTCATGGTGATGCCGTCGGTCGGCCGCAGATAGCCCAGTTCGCGGGCTTCTTCGGCGCTGGTTGAGGTTTTCGCCAGCATGATGTTCTGAAAGGCTTCTTTGACGAATACCATGAGGTCAGCTTCCGTCCCACGGGCGCGGTCAGCGCAGCGGACCAGCATCTCCTTTGTGCCGCCGCCGGCTGGCAGAAGGCCGACGCCGACTTCAACCAGCCCGATGTAGCTTTCCGCCGCCGCCCGAACCCGGTCGCCGTGCAGGGTCATTTCGCAGCCGCCCCCCAGCGTCAGCCCAAATGGCGCTACGACCGTTGGCTTGGGCGAGTAGCGCAGGGACATGACGGTGTTCTGGAATGTCCGAATGGCGTGGTTGAGTTCATCCCATTCGCCTTCCTGGGCACCCATCAGCATCATCATCAAATTGGCGCCGGCGCTGAAGTTCTCGCCCTGGTTGCCGACAACCAATCCGACGAAGTTCTGCGCGACTTCCTTGATGGCGAACTGGATCATCTGGATGGTGTCGGTCCCAAGCGCATTCATCTTGGTGTGAAACTCAAGACAGGCCACACCGTCACCCAGATCAATGAGTGAAGCACCAGCATTTTTCCTGATGACACCGGTCCGTTCCTTGACCGACTTGAGCAGGATCACACCCACCCGGTCGCCAACCGGTTCGTGAGTCTTTTTGGCCGGGACAAAAACGACCGTTTGTGTCCCCTCCTTGTCATAAAAGCTGGTCTTGCCGCTGGAGAGAAGGTCGGTGACCAGAGGCGGAATCGGCTTGCCATCAGCTTCCAGGCGCTTGACCGTTTCCGCAACACCCAAGGCATCCCAAGTCTCAAACGGCCCCAGTTCCCAGTTGTAGCCCCACCTCATCGCGCGGTCCACCTGCACGAGATCGTCGGTGATTTCGGGGATGCGATTGGCGGTGTACACCAGGGCATCTCCAATGACCGACCACAGGAACTGCCCGACCGTATCTTTGCCATTGATGAGGAACCGCAGCCGTTCACGGGGATCGCTGATGCGTTTGGCTTCCTCCAGGGAAGGGAAGTTGACCTTCGGCTGGGGGCGGTACTCCATCGTCCGGTAATCCAGTTCGTATATCTCACGTCCGGCTTCGGTTTGCACCCGTTTGTAGAAGCCCTGTCCGGCTTTGTCGCCAACCCAGCGCCGCTCAACCATCTGGCGGATGAAGTCGGGTGGAACGAACAGCGCTCGGCACTCATCTTCCGGGATGCTTTCGTAAACGGTTTGGGCCACAGCCACCGTGGTATCCAGACCGGACAGGTCGCCGGTACGAAACGTGGCGCTGTTCGGACGCCCGATGGCCGGGCCGGTCATCTTGTCCACTTCGGTGATGGAAAGCCCCATTTCCATCATGACCTGAATCGTCCGCATGAAGCCGTAAATCCCAATGCGGTTGGCAATGAAGTTGGGGCGGTCGTTGGCATAGACAATGCCTTTGCCGAGCAGCTCATCGCAGAGCTTGGACGCAAAGCAGGACGCTTCCGGGTCGGTGTCAGGCGTTCGGATCAGCTCGACAAGGTACATGTAGCGCGGCGGGTTGAAGAAGTGCGTGCCCAGAAAGTTTCGCCGGAAGTCTTCCGAACGGCCTTCGGCCAGCGAGGCAATGGGAATCCCGGACGTGTTTGAGGTGATAAGGCTGCCGGGCTTGCGGAACGGTTCGATTTTTTCGTAGAGCGCCCGTTTGATGGCGAGGTTTTCGGTGACGGCCTCGATGATCCAGTCGGCATCCCGGAGCCATTCCAGGTGATCTTCAAAGTTGCCAGCCCGGATTCGGGCCGCATGGCCGGCCAGGAAAAAGGGCGCCGGTTTCATCTTGTGCAGCTTTTCGAGCGCCGAGAGCGCAAGGCGGCTGCGCGCTGTGGCATCTGCTTCCGCCGGGGTGTCCGGCGGAACGATGTCCAGCAAAACCACGGGGATACCGGCGTTGGCCAGGTGGGCGGCAATCTGGGCACCCATCACACCAGCGCCAAGTACCGCTGCCTTTTCCATTTTGCGAGCCATAGTCACACGTCCTTTGTCATCGAAATGTCATCGCCACGGCGTGAGCCAGTGCAGGACTCACTAGCTTTGGTTGGCCGAGGCCAGGTTCTTTTCGTCGTAGATGGCATCAATTTCAGCCTTGTATTTTTCATCCACGACACGTCGTTTGACTTTGAGTGTCGGCGTCAGTTCGCCGCCTTCAATAGTCAGTTCGTTTTCGAGCAGGGCAATGTTTTTGATTTTCTCCCACTGGGCAAGGTGTGGCGTCAGACGTGCCACTTCCTGACGGTAGAAATCAAGAATCTTGGGATGCTTGAGCAGTTCGGCATAACTGGCATTGGTGAGTCCCAACTCACGGGCGAGATTTTGGACACTTGAAGGCGTTGGCACAATCAAAGCTCCGGGAAACTTGCGTCCATTGCCAACCACTACCGCCTGGGTGATATGGGGGGAGGTCACCAGAGCATTTTCAATCGGTTGCGGGGCGATGTATTTGCCACCCGACGTTTTGAACAGGTCTTTTTTACGGTCAGTGATACGCAGGAAGCCGTCGGCATCAATTTCGCCGATGTCGCCCGTGTGAAACCAGCCATCCGGGGTGAGCACTTCGGCGGTCTTGTCCGGCTTGTTGTAGTAGCCACGCATGACGTGCCGGCCGCGGGTGAGAATCTCACCGTCCGGGGCGATTTTGATCTCGACGCCACGGAGGGGTTTGCCCACGGTGCCGGGCCGGTTTTCATGTTTCGTGTTGGAGGTAATCACCGGCGAAGTCTCTGTCAGTCCATAGCCCTGCAGGATGGTGAGTCCCATGCCGGAAAAGGCATGCATAACATCTTCGGCCAGAGCAGCTCCCCCGGAAGAAAAAAACTTGATACGCGGAGCAATCTTATTTCTGATTTTGGAAAGAACCAAGGCATAGGCAATGTCATACTGAAGCGAAAGCATCGGGGGGACATTCCCCCGGTGCAGGGCCCGCGAGTATTCCCGGCCGGTTTCCATTGCCCAGGTGAACAGTTTGGTTTTCAGTCCGCCGGCCTTGCGTCCTTCTTCTTCAATCCTGGCCAGAATTTTCTCAAAGATACGGGGGACGCTCGTCATGACTGTCGGCTGCACTTCCATGAGGTTCTGAGCTACAGTGTCCACGCTTTCGGCGAAATACACTGAGACACCCGAATACACAAAAACGTTCATGACCGTCCGCTCATAGACGTGGGAAAGCGGCAGATAAGACAGGGCGGTATCTTCAGGTCCCAGGTCAGTCAGCCGTTCGACATTGGCGACGAGGTTGAACGTCAGGTTGTCGTGGGTGAGCATGACGCCTTTGGGGTCGCCCGTTGTCCCAGAGGTGTAGATAAGCGTGGCCAGGTCTTCAGGACTGGCCGCACGGACCATTTCATCAAGGAAGTCACCCACGCTGCCACGGTCGCCAAGCTGCGCCAGTTCTTCAAAGGTGAGGACTTTCACCCGCGACGGCAGCGGAGCCGTGACGTTGATCGGGTCGAACGTCACGATGAACTTCAGTTGGGGCATCTCGCCGATAGCGGCCGCCACCTTGTCGAACTGTTTCTGGTTCGACAGCACCAAGGCTTCCGCGCCGGCATCGTTGATGATGTAGGCAATCTGGCTGCCGGTCGAGGTGGCGTAAATCGGTACATCCACTGCGCCACAGCTCAGCAGTGCCACGTCAGTAATCGTCCATTCAAGACGATTTTCAGAAAGCAGCCCTACCCGGTCGCCACGTCGAATGCCCAGCGCCAGGAAACCGGCACGCGCCTTACGGACGCGCTCGGCAAAGGCCGCGTGCGAGACCTTGACCCACTGCCCGGCGTGTTTGTAGGCAAAGGCATCGTCTTTGGCATGGTTGCGGATGGCTGCAGCATAGGCTTCACACAGGGTCGTCGGGACTTTGGCAACGGCAGGGGACGTTCCGTAAGCCATAGGCTACTCCTTGGTCGGTGATGCGGTAACAGACGCCGGATGGGGCACAAAACCATGCAGCAGGATGTCCAGAACCGGCTCGACGGCTGCCGCCAGGGGCTTGCCGCGACGACTTAGAATCCAGTTCGTCACCATTTCGTCGAGCGCACCGAAAAAGACCTTGGTGGCGATGCGCGGGTTGATGTCAGGACGAAACTCGCCGGCCCGCTGGCCGGCTTCAATGACCTGCTGGATAAGGTCAAGGTATTCGCTCAGTTTTTTGGTCGAAAACTCCTCCATGAACTTCGTCGAGTGCCGGATTTCGACTTCAAACACCACGGCGAGGTCGCGGTCACGGCCAAGCATTTCGAGGTGCAGGCGTGCAATTTCGCGCAGTTGGGCCAGTGGGCTGCTCAGAGGCGCAATCGCCGTTCGGACGTGGACGATGAACGAATCCAGCATTTCCGTGATGATGGAAAACAGCAGGTCGTCCTTGTTTTTGAAGTACAGATAGACCGTCCCATCCGCCACGCCAGCTTCCCGTGCCACGTCTGACACTTTCGAGTTGAAATAGCCATTGCGTGCAAAGACCGTGACGGCCGCGCGTAAAATCGTGTCATGCTTGCCGTTTTCGCCCCGCGAAGCCGGGGCCGGAGGCTTGTCGGCGGTACGGCTGGCCACGAGTCGCGCCATAGGTGGAGTCGCCTTTCCAGAAACAGGGACAAGGTTTGGTGGGACAAAAGGCGTGCACCGGATTGATGCACTGAATGAACCATCATTCAGAACATTAGGCCGAACGACGCCGGGATGCAACGGAAAAATCTGTCTTCTCGCCTGCCCCTGCCCGGCGCGGACGGCCGGGTTGCCGGACAGGAAACCGGACGGGAAAGACGGGTTGCGTCCCGCTCACTGGCGCATCACCATCACAGACTCCCTCCGGGCGCTACTCCGGTTGCCCCTCGCAACACCACGACGTATGACGAATCAAACCGCTTTGCTGACGGCAGGCCGCGCCTACCAGGACTTTCGTCTCTGGAGCGGAATTGGCGCAATTGGCTGGAATCTGATGTTTTTCACGGTGTTCATCCTGGCCGGGGGACACGTTGCCCTGTCCCGTGCGTTGGGTATCGAGGCCCAGCCTTCGGTCGGGAGGATTGTGCTGGGGTTGGCGGCCTTTTATGTCCTGTACGCCGCCGTCAACGCACCGCTGGAGCTTTTGACCGGCTGGGCAGCAGAACGCAGTTTCGCCATGACGCAGCGCACGTTGCGTCACTGGCTGATGGCTTATCTGACCGGCGTGACCGGACAGGGCGTTATGTTCGTGCTCGGCCTGACCGCCCTGTGGCAGTTGCATCAGTGGCTGCCCGGCTGGTGGTGGCTGGCGGCGGCCGGGTTGGTGGCCGGCGTCTCTCTGGTGCTGGCCCTGCTCCAGCCTTTCCTGCTGCCGCCGGTGGTGCGCCGGAAGCCCTTTGACGCGCCGCCGGTCGTTGACGCGGTGCCGCCTGCGCTACGCTCAAAGCTACCCAAACTGGTGGTCTTCACCGGTGATGCGGATGAAGCCGTCAATGGCGGCCTGGTCGGCTGGGGGCCAACGACGCAGTTGTGGATAAGCCAGACGACGCTTGACAAGCTGCGCCCGGAGCAGGTGGCCTGCCTGCTCGTGCGTGAAGTGGGGCATCTTCAGACGGGACACCGTACGCTGGGCGTTCTGGTGTCCAGCCTGTGGCTCGCTGCCGGGCTGGCCGTTGTGGCTGCACTAACCAACTTCGGGCTGAATGGCGGACTGGCTGACCTGCTGACACTGGCCGTTGGCATGACGTGGTGGAACTTTGCCGGCCTGTTTGTCCTGCCGGCTCTGGGACGGCGCAGCGTTCTGGCGGCAGACCACTTTTACCTTGCCCAGGGTGGTGATCCACAGGTGTTGCGCGACACCCTGATCGCACTGGCAGAAATCAATCGCGCCCAGCCGGACATCACCGGTCGCAAGCAGCAGGTGTTTCACCCGCTACCGAGTCTGGATACCCGCCTGGCCCACATCGCCAAGGCCCACTCCGGGAAGAATGGAGGTCAATGAGACATGTTGCCGTTGCCACGCCTGACCTTCTGGCTTTCGATGCCCTGGGGCAATCTCATCGCACGGGCGCTGCACTGTCACGTTGGGAAACCACATCTGTGGTTTCTGCCGCCCTCCTGGATATGACAACAGGGGACAGCCTGCCCAGGGGAGACAGCCTGGTGGATGCACTGGCTACCTGATTTCGGGGCGACAGTTGGCTCCCTCCGGGCAGACGACAAAACCGCCGACATAGAACGTCGCGTCCGGCAGGGAAACAAAGCCCGGCGCACCGTAGGGAAAGAGCTTGTCGCGGTCCTGGAACAGCGCCACTGAGATTTCGTCAGGGCTGTCACTGGGGGTGATGAGGTGGCTGATTTTGTTGTCGTGGGCGACGATGCGAATGCGGTTCCACTTGCGCGCCTCGAAGCGCAGCGGCAGGGGGTCGCTTTGCACCGGCGTCCCGATAGCGCCGTCGCGATAGAGATAGGTGTCGAGCCGGCTCGTCGTGGGCGTTGGGGCCTCCAGGATGAACAGGTAGCCGTTGCGTTCGTCGCGCCCACGTACGATCCAGGCAGCCCGCCCGCCCTGGGCCACCCGCAGGTCGAAGTTGATTTCACAGCCGCGAAAACCAACATCCTTGGGCAATCCGACGGCAAATGCCGGGCCACTGACACGCAGAAGCTGGTTTTCCACGGCCCAACCGGGCGGGGCGTCCCACTTGTAGAGGTTGGTGAAGTTGTCTGCAAACTCGATGATGGCTTCCAGGCGGGCGCGCAGCAGGGTCGGTTGCTCGGTTGTCACGGTGAGGTCGGTTTCAAACGTCCGGTAGCGTTCGGCCTCGATGCGCAGCCGGTGGGTTTCATCGGGTGAAAGCTGGTCAATCACCAGCGTGCCGTCGGCTGAAACATCTCCGCAGTACACGTCGTCGGCATAGACGCGGGCCGTAGGTAGCGACTCAATGCGGAGGATGGCTTTCGGCGGTTCGGCGACTTCAACCTTGGCTGCAGCCGCTTCCAGTTTGAGGGTTCCCCGATAGACGACGCGCGTTCCCTGCCTGACCAGGATGGTGCGTGTGCCCGGTGGGCTGATGCGTGCTTCCAGCCGCTGGCCGTCCAACCGCCACCGTCCTTCGTCCAGGGGTTGGCCGTCCACGAAAACGGCCGGCTTGGGCGTTGGGCGCAGGCGCAGGTTTGGCAGGGAAAGGGTGGCGAAGTTGGGTTTGAGTTCGGCAATGACGGCTTCCGCGCGTCCGGCCGTGATGGTGACTTCGCGGGAGAAGGGCAGGTAGTCGGCGGCACGGACTTCAAGCCGATAACGTCCCGGATTGAGCCGCTTCATGAACCTGGCATCGGTCAACTGTCCGCTGGGCTGGCCGTTGAGCAGTACTTCGCCCGTTGGGGTGTTGCTGGCGACCATGAGCGACCCGACGGAAGGGGGGCGATAGTTCGCCGTCCTGACTTTTTTCTCGACGATGACACCGGCTTCTTTCTGGGCCATTGCAGACGGGCCGCTGACGGCCAGAACGGTGAGCAATGCGAGCAGGGAATGCAGAAGGTGAGTGACGGTTTTCAACCTCATGGTTGCGCCGGGGTGGCGGCGACACGAAAGCCAAGGAATTCCTGGGTTTTGTCGGGCAAGGTCCATTTGCGGCTGGAGGCGAGGGCATCGCTGAGCGGTGAGGCAAAGTGGCCGCCGCGATACACCTTGCATTCAAGATCACGCCCGGTCGGGCGGTAGGGGCTGCCGGGATACGGCGCGAAATCGGATGCCGTCCACTCACACACGTTGCCCCCCATGCCAAAGACGCCAAAGGCGCTTTTGTCGCGGGTGTTGTTCGGCTCGACATTGACTGGCAGCAGCAGTACCTCGTTGGTGCCTTTCGCCTGCCGGGTGTTGGCGGTGCCATCGCGCCAGAAGCTGCCCCACGGGAAAAGACGCCCGTCTGTGCCACGTGCGGCGTATTCCCATTCAGCTTCAGTAGGCAGGCGGAAGGTAATGCCTTCGCCGTTCGTCTTCGTAAGCCAGTCGCAGTAGGCTACCGCGTCCTGCCAGGAGATATCTGTGACTGGGAAATCGTCCTGTCCGGGCGGATAGTTGCCCTGCTTCCAGCTTCGCGGTGCCCGGTGGCCCGTTGCTGCAACAAAGCGTTTGTACTCGGCATTGGTCGTCTCATACTTCGCCAGATAAAAAGCCGGGACCGTGACCTGGTGGGCAGGGGTTTCATCCGCCGGCACGCGCTTGTCGGAGGTGAAATCGTCCGGGCCGGCATCGCGCCCCATGGTGAAGGTTCCCGCCGGAATGAGGATGAAGTTTTCCAGCACCTTGGGCGCTGCCGGGGCACTTGGGGACGGGGATGTAACAGGTGAAGCCGGCTGGGACACAGATTGCCAAGACAGTTGTACACCGACAACGACCAGTCCCAAGACAATGATGCCGGCGGCGGCGGCAAGGAACCAGTTGGGCCGCTTGGCCGCACCTTCGTCCAGCGGCAGACCGCTGCCGTAGGGGCGCGTGTCACCGCTGTCGGCCGGTCGCTTCAGCGTGGGCACGTCCTCGCTGGGAATCCCACTGGAAGGAGCGACGGCCGCCGGTAATCCCGGCTGCACCGGTGTCAGGCCGGCGGCTTTCAGAAGCGCCTGCGAAAATTCCTGCGCCGTGCGGAAACGTTGACTGGGCGATTTTTCAAGGGCGCGGTGGATGACGGCGGCCACGGCTTCGGGAACGTTGGGGTTGAGTTGCCGCAGCGGGGGCGGCGGCTCGTTGATGTGCTTGAGCGCGACGGCAATGGCCGTGTCGCCGTCGAAGGGTGGTTGACCAGCCAGCATTTCGTAGAGCACGACGCCCATGGAGTAGATGTCCGCACGTCCGTCAATGGCCGCCCCACGGCACTGTTCCGGGGACATGTAGCGTGGTGTGCCCATCATCGTACCCTCGGTCGTCATGCCGACCACGGTTGCGGTCTGGATTTTGGCAATCCCGAAGTCGAGCACCTTGACGATTTCTTCTCCGTCAGGCGTGCGGGCCAGAAAGATGTTGTCGGGTTTGAGGTCGCGGTGCGTGATGTTTTGCCGGTGCATGAACTCCAGCACGGCAAAAACCTGTTCGGCGTAGCGGATGATGGTTTCCAGCGAAGGGGATGTGCCCTGCTGGCGCAGGCGCGTCATGCGTTCCCGGAGCGTTTCGCCTTCGAGGAACTCCATGATGAGGTAGCAATCCCCCTGCTCGACGCCGGAATCGAGCACCCGTACGGCATTGGGATGCTGGACGCGCGCCATTGCCCGGGCCTCACGCTTGAAACGCTCGATGGCTTCACGGTCACTCGACAGGCTGCCGACCATGATTTTGATGGCGACAAG
>Ga0308417_1000783_pt1 | contig 22257 bp, 18 predicted proteins | sample HotsprSampleOS65_FD_203528 | JGI IMG/M metagenome (GOLD analysis project Ga0308417, IMG submission 203528) | Hot spring phototrophic mat microbial communities from Octopus Spring, Yellowstone National Park, Wyoming, United States - 20090730_OS65 ... | reverse complement strand
CGGAACGATAATGCCTGCTCGTCACCCTTCTTTTGACTCCCTCGATTACCAGATTATCCTCGCCCTCCATAAAAACGCGCGCGCAAGCGCCTCCGAGATTGCTCGCCAAATCGGCGCCAACGAACGTACCGTGCGCAAGCGTATCGAACACCTGATCCAAAGCGGCGCAATGCGCCTCACGGCGATCCTTGAGCCCTCCGCTTTTGGATATGTCACCGCAGCCGATATTTTCCTCGAGGTTGAGCCGCAGCACGAGGAAAACGTCCTTCAACAGCTTATGGCGATGCCCATGGTCACCTACGTAGCCTTTGGGCAGGGAACCCAGGAGGTTTCCATCGAGGCGCGGTTCAAGGATAACGATGCCCTGCGCGAGTTCATTCGGCATGTGCTCCCCTCCCTGCCTGGCGTCACCGTTACCCGCTATACCCTGGTGCCGCGCATCCTGCGCAATATCGATGAATGGCTACCTCCACCCGAAGATTTTATCCCTCCCGATTGAGTTATAGAAAGGAGAGCAAGTGAAGCGAAATCAGACAGTAAAAATTCTCATTTCATCCTTCAACCATCCTTCTCTATTCGAACACTTTCTGGAAAGGAGAGAAAAATGAACCTTCGATCCTCCCCCCTCTGGCTTATCCTTGCAATCCTGCTGGTCTTCAGTATCACCCTGTCGGCGTGCGGCGGCGGCAAAGCTGAAATCAAGGTCGGCGCGCCATTGCCGCTCACCGGTCCGTATGCCAGCGATGGCGAGCAGATGCTCAAAGCCCTCCAAATGGCCGTGGATGAGCAAAACGCTAAAGGGGGCTTGTTAGGCCGCCAGCTCAAATTGGTGACCGGCGATGTAGGCGCCCTGGAAGCAGAAAAGATCAAAGCCGTCGGGGAACGCTTGATCGGCGAGAAAGTGGATGTGGTGATCACCGGCTACGCCGACTCGGGCGTGGATGCGCGCGTCTTTGGCGAGTATGATATGCCCTTCCTGCATGCCGATGCAATGACATTGGATACCGAGGTGGTGGCTCAAGACCCGGTGAAATACGGCAACGTCTTCCAGTACTGTCCCAGCGAAGTATCCTACGGTATTGATGCAGCCGCCAACTTGTTTGAAATGGGTCAGAAAATGGGCTGGCAAGAACCCAATAAGAAGATCGCCATCGTGAAGGTGGATTACAGCTATAACATCCTGGCCGCCGACAAATTTGCCGAGCTGGTTAAGGCTCAGGGGTACGAAATTGTGGTCGATGAGGTGACCCAATTTGGCGTGGTCGAATGGGGCCCCATCCTCTCAAAGATCGATGAAGCCCAGCCAGCCTATGTCACCTTTTGGAACCTTGATCCAACCGATGCGGCGCGCTTTATGGTGCAGTTCTCCGAGAAATTCAGCGAAAAAGGTTTGAATGCCCTGGTTTTCATGCAGTTCACCCCTTCTATCCCGGAGTTCCTGGAATTAGCCGGTAAAGCTGCCGAAGGGCTGTTGTGGACTGCCAGCATCAACCCGGTTGGAGCAGGTGTAGAGGATTACAAACAACGCTGGATAGCCAAATACAATGAAGAGCCCAAGTCGATCTATGCCTATGTAACCCGCGATGGCTTTGACATCTGGGTGACAGCGGTCGAAAAAGCCGGCTGCGTTGATTGTTACGATCAAGTGATCCAGAACATTCGCAGCACCACCTACGCGGGTCTTGCCGGCGTTCATGTCTTTACCACTACCATCAACAATCCAAATATGGCACCGACTTTATCCCCACCATCTGGTATCAGATTTGGAATGGTCAGAACCTGATTGTAGGACCAACGAAGTATCAAAAAGCTCAGCCGCAACTGCCACCGTGGATTAAGTAAGCAGGCATTGCAACTTCTCCCCTCTTCTTGTCCAGGAGGGGAGAAAACCCTCTCTCACCAGCGAGGGTTGCACCTCCTCTCTGGTGGGAGAGGCAGGGTAAGGGAATTTGCCAGCCAAAGCTCTCTTCGCTCTGACCTGGAAGCGAGGTTGCAACATCGTTTGGAGGAGTTTTTATGTTTGCTACACAGGCCATCTCCAAAAGTTTTGGAAAACTGGTTGCCCTCTCTAATGTGTCTTTCGAGGTCGAAGAAAAGGAAATCTTCGGCATCGCCGGCCCGAACGGGGCAGGGAAATCAACCCTGTTCAACGTGATCAGCGGGATTTATGCCCCGACTTCGGGAAAGATATTCTTTGAGGGCAAAGACATCACTAATTCCAAGCCTGACCAAATCTGCCATCTGGGCATTGCCCGCACCTTTCAAATCCCCACGGCTTTCCATACGCTGAGCGTTTACGATAACCTGCGCGTCGGAGCGATCTTCGGCGCTCGCCGTCCGCACAGCGCAGATGAGGTGCTCGAACTCTTGGGCTTAGAGTCGGTGCGAGACCGACCTGCTCGCAATCTCGATCTTTACACCACCAAATTGGTCATGTTGGGGGCAGCCCTGGCGACGGATTGTAAGCTGTTGATGTTGGATGAGCCGATGGCAGGGCTTTCACTGATAGAAATCCAAAACTTCCTGGAGATCGTGCGGCGGATCAATCAAGAAAAAGGCATCACCATTATCATCATCGAGCATCTACTCGACATTCTCATCAGTCTGACCAAGCGCATGTTGATCCTCAGTGATGGGCAGGTTCTTTACTTGGGGGCATCCAGCGGGGTCGCCGAAGACCGCCGCGTGGTCGAGGTCTATCTGGGTGGCAAAGGAGGTAGCCATGCTCAACGTTAAGGATTTGGTCTGTTACTACGGTGACTTACAGGTTCTCCGTCAGGTCAGCCTGCAGGTTGAAGAAGGCGAAGTGGTTGCTCTCTTTGGCCCAAACGGGCATGGCAAAAGCACCTTGCTCAAGGCAATCTGCGGTTTACAGCCACCCAAAAGCGGCTCCATCCAGTTCAAAGGCGAGGAGATTGCTGGCTTACCATCCCATCAAATTGTGGAGCGCGGCCTAGCCTATATCCCTGAAGAACGCCATCTCTTTACCGATATGACGGTCTTGGAAAATCTGTATCTGGGGGCTTATCCCCGTCATGCCCGGGCAGCGGTGAAGAAAAACCTGGAATTTGTCTTCCACATTTTTCCTCGCCTAGCGGAGCGGCGCAATCAACTTTGTTCTACCCTGAGCGGGGGTGAAGCGCGCATGGTGGCGATTGGGCGCGGTTTGATGAGCGAGACCTCTTTCTTGATGGTAGATGAACCTTCCATAGGGCTTTCGCCGGGAATGAAGATGGCCGTCTTCGATGCTATTCGACAAATCCATCAGGAAAGGGGGATGACCATCTTAATCGTCGAGCAAGAAATCCAGCACGCCCTCGAAATGTCCCATCGCATCTACCTGATGAAAAAAGGGCAAATCGCCTTTGAGCGGAAAGGGGATGAAATTCAGGTAGAAGAGATCGAGAAGGCCTATTTCTAGGAGAGAGTAGCATGGAAAACTTCGTAAATGCCTTGATCAGTGGTTTAATCTCCGGTTCCCTGTATGCGGCGATGGCACTGGGATTGACAATCATCTATGGCGTCAGCCGCGTCTTCAATTTTGGACATGGCGTGATTGCCGTCATTGGGGCCTATCTCACCTGGTATTTCCTTTCTGCCCTGGGCGTTCCTTTTTTGCTGGCAACCTTGCTATCCATGGCTCTCATGGCTTTGTTTGGCTGGCTGCTTTATCGTTTCACGATCAGTCCCCTGCTCAAAAAGCCTAACTGGGAGTTTTCGACCGTCTTGTTTATGTTAGGAGCGGGTATTTTATTAGAAAACGTTGTCTTGCAAGTGTTTGGTCCGCGGGTTAAGTCTATCCCCTTGCTGGTGGAGGGAGCGTTGAAGGCCGGCTTCATTCAAATTAACTGGCACGAACTGGCGCTGATTGCCATTGTGGTAATCGCCATTGCCGCGCTGAGCCTGTTCTTTAAATACAGTCGTACCGGCCAGGCTATGCGGGCGGTTGCGCAATCCATCCCTGGCGCCCAGGTGGTCGGCATTCACATCGAACAGATTTTTGGCATGACCTTTGCCCTTGCCTTTGTCGTCACCGGATTTAGCGGCATCCTTTTGGGTACCAAGTATTATCTAAATCCTCACATCGGCTGGGAGTGGATGGTCAAGGGCTTTGTGATTGTGACCTTTGGCGGTTTGGGCAGCACCGGCGGCGCGGTCGTGGCGGCGCTGATCCTGGGCCTGGTAGAAGCTATTGCCACCCTCTACTTGGGAGCGATTTGGGTTTGGCCAATCTGGTTTGTGTTGTTCCTGGTCGTTTTGTTGTTAAGACCCCAGGGTATCTTAGGCGGTAGAAAGTGATGGAGGAAAGGCAGCTATGAAGAATCTCAACTGGAAATCTATCCTGTACATTGGGGTCATGGCATTCATTTTGCTCTATCCCTGGCTGGGAGCTTCCAGTTATAACAAACATCTGTTTATTCTTTTCTTTATCTGGTCGATTGTGGCGGCCAACTGGAATCTGATGATGGGGTATGCCGGGATCAACTCGCTGGGCAACATCGGGTTTATGGCAATCGGCGGCTATACAGCCGGCATTCTGGCAAAAACCTTTGGCGTACCTCCCCTTTTGACCGTTCCGATAGCTGGCTTGGTCACCTCTCTGGTGGTGACGGTGGCGCTGGGTTTGCCGGCCTTGCGTCTGAGTGGCATCTACATTGCCTTGCTTACCCTGATCTTTGCCGATACGTTACCTTCGGTGCTGACCCAAACCAGGGAAATCACTGGCGGCGCCATGGGTCTGCATGAAATTCCACCATTTTATCCCGGTATGGATAAAACCGGCGCCTATTACATTTGCTTTGTCTTCTTTCTGATCGTTTTATATATCATTTATCGGGTGATTCACTCTTCCACCGGCATGGCGTTCGTTGCCTTGCGAGATTCGGAAAATTTTGCGTATTGTTTAGGGGTGAACAAGTTCAAAGAACGGCTGAAAGTGTTTGCTCTCTCATCCCTTATGACCGGGGCAGCCGGTGGCATGTATGTGCATGCCCTGGGTGACATCTCTCCCACCACCCTGGGGATTGAACCGTTCTTGTTGACGATCGCCATGATTGAGTTGGGAGGGGTGGGTACCTTTTTAGGTCCGATTCTCGGCGCATTCGTGATCGTTTTCGGCAACGAATTCTTACGACTGGCGGGTACATTGCGTCTGACCCTGCTGGGGGCATTGATTTGCACCATAATCTTGTTTTATCCCGGCGGAGTTATCCAGTTTTTTACTGTTTTGGAACATCGGATCGAAGCCTTTCTCAAACGCAAAACCTCCCCTGCATGAGGAAAGCTGGATGAAAGTCTTTTATACCCCGCGCCTAGAAGATTTTCAACCGCCCTACCAGATTCACTTCGGTCAGTTGGTCGAAGCCTCAGAAGTTGCGGGTAGAGCACAGAGGGTCGTGCAAGCCCTGCAGCAAGCCGGGTTAGCTGTGGTAGAAGAACCGCACCGCTTTCCGATCGAAGCCATCGAATCGGTCCATACAGCCGAGTATCTTGCCTTTTTGCAGCAAGCCAATCAGATGCCCTTTCTGGATCCCGAGTCGGACGGCAAGTCCCTGGAGGTGGTCTTTCCTACCGTCTTTCCCTATTCGGATCGGTGGCAGTGGCGGGCAACGGCAGTGATGTCGCAGGTCAGCCGCTTTTGTTTTGACACCTATACGCCGATCACCTCGCAAGTCTTTGAAATCGCCCGCCTAGCGGCTGAATGTGCGCTAAGCGGGGCAGAAGCCTTATTGGGTGGGGAGGTAACGGTCTTTGCAGCCTGTCGCCCACCCGGCCATCATGCTACCCGTCATCAGTGCGGCGGCTATTGTTATTTGAATAACGCTGCCATTGCTGCCCGGTATTTGTCATCTGTCGGGCGAGTTGTAATCCTGGATGTAGATTTTCATCATGGCAACGGGACTCAGGAAATCTTTTATGACTCCGATCAGGTGGGTTATCTTTCCCTGCATGGCGACCCGGCTACCACTTACCCTTACTTCAGTGGATATCCTGATGAACTCGGCGAGGGAAAAGGTAGAGGGTTTAATCGCAACTTCCCCTTACCACCCCAAACCGATGGCCATACTTATCTTGAAACCTTACAGATTGCCCTGCAGGCGTTGGATGAGATGTCGCCGCGCTTTCTGGTTCTCTCATTGGGTTTGGATACCCATGCCGAAGACCCTCTGGCAAATTTTGCCCTCAGCACTTCCACGTATGCAGAAATGGCGAAGCAGATAGCCCGGTTGAACCTGCCCACCTTGATTGTTTTGGAGGGCGGCTATAACCTCGATCGACTTGGTGAACTGGCGGTCACTTTTGTCCGCGCCTGGGAAAGTATTCAAAACTAACACTGTTAAGGAGAGCTGGCTATGACCCTAAGACATTTTATCGACACACAAGATTACACCAAACAAGAGTTATTAGACATCATCGAACTGACGCGAAAGATCAAAGCAGCCGATAAACAAGGTTGCACCCCGAAACTCCTTCAGGATGCTTCTTTGGCGATGATCTTTGAAGAGCCCTCCACGCGCACGCGGGTCTCCTTCGAGGTAGCAATGACCGAATTGGGCGGTCACGCACTCTACCTTAAGCCGGGGGAGATTCACCTGGGTGTGCGGGAATCGATGTACGATACTGCCAAAGTGCTTTCGCGCATGTGTGATGCCATCTTTGCCCGCACTCTCAAGCACCAAACCATCACAGAGCTGGCAAAATATGCCGAAGTGCCGGTGATCAATGGGCTTACGGATTACAATCACCCCACCCAGGTTGTCTGTGATGTCTTGACCATGATTGAACACATGCCGGCCGGCAAAAAGTTAGAAGAGTTACGGGTTACCTTCATTGGCGATGCCACCAATGTCTTATCCTCATTGATGTTTATCTGCACCCGACTCGGGATGCATTTTACTCATGCAGCGCCACGCAAATACCAACCCCCTGAAGCCTGGTTGCAGATTGCCCGTGCCAATTGCGCCGAATCGGGTGGCAGCCTGACCATCACCGAAGACCCGATTGAAGCTGTTCGGGAAGCTGATTTTATCTACACCGACCTGTGGTGGTGGGTGGGTCAAGAGGATGAAATCCCCGAGCGGCGAGCAGCCTTTATGCCCAAATATCAAGTTAATCTCGATCTCTTCAACAAAGCTCCTTCCCATTGTCAGTTCATGCACTGTTTGCCAGCCTCGCGCGGTGTAGAAGCAACCGATGAGGTGATGGATCATCCTCGCTCCATCATCTTTGACCAATCGGAAAATCGCCTGCACACTGAAAAGGGGCTGCTGGTCTATCTGCTCTACCCGCGCTTGAAACGTCCTTCGGCGGAGCTTCAGGCATACCATCGCGGCCAGATTGAAACCTTTTTACATCAGATCATCTGAGCGCGTCTATCGCCAGCCTCGCTCAGAAACGGCGAGGAGGCTGCCCCTCATCCCTTAGCACCTCGTTCAAGGGATGAGGGGAGAAGCTGTTTCCTCTCCCGGAGAGCGTTCGGGTGAGGAACGAGACAAGAGGAGAAAGGATATGGTACGGACGTTAACCACCACCCCTCGTCAAGACGGCTTTTACATGCCAGCCGAATTTGCACCGCACAAGCAAACCTGGATGCTCTGGCCAGAGCGCCCCGATAACTGGCGCTTCGGCGCCAAGCCGGCTCAAAGAGCTTTTACGGCCGTGGCAACTGCCATTGCTCAGTTTGAAGCGGTGGTGATGGGTGTTAATCAACGCCAGTTCCTCAATGCGCGCGCCATGCTACCTGCCCATATCCGTGTGATTGAGCTTTCGAACAACGATTCCTGGATGCGGGATGTCGGCCCGACCTTTGTCATCAACGACAGAGGTGAAATCCGTTTGGTGGATTGGAAGTTCAACGCCTGGGGAGGAATAAAGGAAGGGTTGTATTTTCCCTGGGATCTTGACGATCTGGTGCCCCGCAAAGTGGCAGAAATTGAAGGGATCGATCGCTATGCTGCTCCGTTGGTTCTCGAAGGTGGCTCGATCCATGTGGATGGTGAAGGAACTTTGCTGACAACCGAGCAGTGTTTGCTCAATCCAAATCGCAATCCTGAATTGAGCAAAGCGGAGATCGAAGCGTATCTTAAGGAATATACCGGGGTTGAAAAAATCATCTGGCTGGGAGAAGGGGTCTATAATGACGAAACCAACGGCCATGTAGATAACCTAGTGTGCTTTTTACGCCCAGGTGTGATTGCGTTGACCTGGACGGACGATACTCATGACCCTCAATATCCAATTTCTCAAGATGCTTATGAGCGCTTACGTCATGCCAGAGATGCCAGAGGACGCTCCTTCGAGATTGTGAAAATCCATCAACCGGATCCGGTGCTGATCACGGCTGAAGAAGCTGAGGGTGTAGACGCGGTTGAGGGCACGCTACCCCGTCAAGCAGGCGATCGCATGGCAGCTTCGTATATCAATTTTTATTTTTGCAACGGCGGAGCAATCGTTCCCACGTTTGGAGATGCTCATGATCAACTTGCCCTGGAGACCTTGCAGCGTTATTTACCCGAGCGTCGCGTGGTGGGTGTGCCGGCGCGTGAAATCTTGTTAGGGGGCGGCAATATTCATTGCATCACCCAGCAACAGCCGCTGGGAGGCTAACCCGCACAGATACCTCTGGGTGGATTGAGAAACAATCAGGGGGAGCGAAAACATTTGATATAATTCCCCGCTAATATCCCCTTTGTGAGGTGTACGATGCCCCATATCCCGCGCTGTATGAGTACCCAACATCCCGACAATGTTCAAGTTCCCTTTTTTGCCTCAGATGCGGAGTTGCAAGGGGAAGACGAAGTTCAGGAGGCTTACTATGTCTTTTCCCACCTTGGCTGCGATGAGCAGATGTGGGATTACGAAGGTAAAGAGGTGGATAACTTTGTGATCAAGAAACTGCTCTCGACATACGGGCCGTTCTTTCGCCAGGTGCTGCTCGGAGAGCATGTTTTTATTACCCCCCGCGTACCAAACCCGGCCATTGAAAAGACTGAAGCCAAGATTTTGCTCGAAACCCTGGGAAGTATTCCGCGCTCTTACGATGCCGCGATTTTGTTCAATCCGCAGAGTCCACCACCAATCTTTGAGGTGATTCTGCCGATGACGGTTTCGGCTGCTGATATTAATCGGATTTACAACTATTATGTACATTTCATCGCGGCTAAGGATACTCAGCAGATTCCGGGGGATACGATAACCATTGGGGAATGGTTGGGAAATTTTCGGCCACAACGAATCAATGTGATCCCATTGTTTGAGGGAGTTGAAAATTTGCTCAACGCTGCCCAGGTGATAGAAGATTTTCTGCAGGATAAAGATTTGGAATACCAGCGCGTCTTTTTGGCGCGCTCCGACCCGGCGATGAATTCGGGATTGATCAGCACAGTTTTGGCGAATAAAATCGCTCTCTATCAATTGGATCAACTCTCCCAAAAGTTGGGGATTGAACTCTATCCCATCATGGGAATGGGATCAGCTCCTTTTCGCGGCAATCTAAAACCCACCACAGTCGAACAGGTTACCAGAGAGTACCCTTCCGCCCAGACTTTTACCATTCAATCAGCGTTCAAGTATGATTTTTCTCCCTTAGAAGTTGTCTCCGCCATTCAAAAACTCAAACAGATTCCTCGCCGTAGGGCAAGCGAAATTGACCAGGAGCAGAGTCTGGCAATCATCGAGAAATCAACCCAGGCTTATCGGGAGCAGGTAACCCAATTGGCGCAGCTCATCAGCACGCTGGCAAAATATGTGCCACGGCGCAGGAAGCGGAAATCGCATTCGGGGCTGTTTGGCTACTTCCGCAATGTCAGTGGAATCCAACTGCCGCGGGCGATAACTTTTACTTGCTGTTTGTATTCTTTGGGGATTCCCCCAGAGCTGCTGGGATTGCACGCCCTTACGCCAGATGAGATCAATTTCTTGCGGCAAACCATTGTGAATTTCGATGCAGACTTAGCCGATGCACTCCAGTATGTCGATCTGGATAGTCCATTCCTACCTCCGCGCGTTTGCCAGGCGGTTGAGCGATTACACATCGACTATCAACCGAACCCGGATCATCTGCGTCTCAGCCGCGAGATCACCGAAGCAGTGCGTCAGAATCGCTTTGAGCGTTTAGCCGAATTGATCTTACAGGCTGCCTCTCTGCGCCGCTTTTTAGGCTGAAGGGGCTCTTCCTGAGCTTTGGCAGATATTGGCTAACGAAGCTGCAAGCTTTTTAGCCCGCTTGAGCGTTGCGTTCAAGGTACAATTTGATTGTTATGAAGCATTTACGCTGGTTGTCGTTGGGCAGGGTTCAACCAGGGATGGTTGGGGGGATAGTTCTCGTTGTCTGGATTCTCTCTACAGGTCTTGCTGGATTTCGCACCACTGCCCAGAGTGAGCTTGTCTCTGGCGCATCCATCCGCGCTTTCGACCGTTTGAGCGCGGTGGAGGGGTGGATCTGGTTTGGGGAAAGATTATTTCTGACCAGAGATGGCGGACTCTCCTGGCAGGACATCACTCCATCTCTGGATGACGGGCTACAGCTTGCCGCCATAGATTTTAGAAACGCTGAAAATGGCTGGGCAGTCCTGGCAAAACCCTCGACCGATGGCAAGAACGCGCCTTTCATCGCCCACACCTCCAACGGAGGGCGCGATTGGCAGATCGACCCCATTCCTCTGCAGGATTCAGATCGCTACCTGCCGATTGCTCAATCCTACCTCACCGCATGGGATGCAGAGACCCTCTGGATTGTGCAGAAGATCGTCAGCAGCGCCAATTTCAGCCTGGGATTTCTTTACCGAACGCTTGATGGTGGGAAAACCTGGCAACGGTTAGAGCTTCCGATCGCGGCGCCGATTCAGGCTGAAGATGCATTGAACGTGTGGTTACAGGGTGGGGTCACAGGAGACGAGGTTTATCGTTCGTCCGATGGGGGCGTGACCTGGGTGAAAGTCACAAAGAATCCCCTTCAATTCCAGCAACAGCGTCAGGATGAGGGGCAGGAATTGCACATGATCTCAACGGCAATGGGCTGGAAGCTGGAGCGAAAGGGGAATTGTGAACCTCAAGACATCAACCAATCCTCCAACAGTGGTATTCAGCAAGGATTGCGGTGCAGGACGGTGGAACGCATCTGGTCAACCGAGGATGGCGGACGAAGTTGGGCAGCAATCCCGCTCCCTGACGGCCAAACCTCTTTGACCAGAGAGCAAATTGTCAATCCAGCCTGGTCTGCCAGTCCGCTTGTTCTACAACCATTGGCAGAGGAAAACCCGGATTTACCCTTGATCGCTGTTATGCAGGGACACGCTTTTGATAAATGCGAAATCCCAACGCTCGACAAACTGGCTGTGTGGAAGGCGCAAAGTCCTTATCGGGCAGTCAATATCTATATCGGCGGGATCAGTCGCACCTGCGATAACGCGTCTCTGACCCCTGAGTTTATCGCCCAATTGCGCCAGCAAGGCTGGGGGTTGATACCCACTTGGGTGGGGCTGCAAGCTCGCTGCACGAACTACAAATATCGCATGAGCAAATATCCTCCCAAGGCTTATCAAGAAGGACGGATGGAAGCCGAAATGGCTACCCGTGCCGCCCAACAATTGGGGTTGACCAATGCCGCTGGCAATGGCAGCGTGATCTATTATGATTTGGAACATTATGACATTCGTCAAGAAGAATGCAACGAGGCTGCTCGCGCTTTTATTAACGGTTGGGTAGAGCGCATGGCGGAGTTAGGGATGATTGGAGGGGTTTACAGCACCGGGCGACCGTTGAGTCAGTTTGCCGATCTCCCCAATCCACCGCCGGTGATCTGGGCAGCGCATTGGATTTACCCCTCCTACAACCCAGAAGCCACGGTATGGAATGTTTACAGCCTATCCAATGACTTGTGGAACAATCAGCAAAGATTGCGCCAGTATGCAGGGGGACATCCGGAGACCTGGGGGGAGGTGACCTTGACCATCGATAGCAATGTGATGGATGGGATAGTCAGTTTTCATCTTTACCTTCCTGAAGGGTTTAAATATCAGTACTATTTTCCGTTGATTACCAGATAGCTTTGAATTGCGAAAGCCAGAAGGATGTCCTGTGACGGTGGTGTGATAAAATCCTGAGCATAAACCGCTTTTCGAAAGCATCTTCTGTAGATTGCAGGACAGAGCTATTTTGATTGCGCGGAAATTGCATTGCAGACTCACACTGGAGGTGAAAGATGTTCAACAAAATTCTGGTGGGTGTGGATGGCTCAGAGCATGCCCTGAAAGCCGTTCAATTGGCGGGTGAACTGGCACGCACTTGTAGCGCCGATTTGGTGATCGTTCATGCCTATTCACCAATCCCGGCCGGCTTAGGGGAACCCAACCCGCAGGAGACGATTTCTGAGAGATTGCGAGAAGCTAATGATGTCCTGGAGCGGGCGCTGCAGGAAGTCGGTTTTACCCCTCGCACCGTCGAGACCGAAGCGTTGGAAGGACCGGCGGCAGATGTTATCCTACGCGTTGCCGAAGTACGCCAGGTTGACTTGATTGTGGTGGGCTCGCGTGGGCTGGGCGCCTTAGCTAGCTTACTGCTTGGCAGTCAAAGCCAGGAGGTGATTCAGCGAGCAACCTGCCCCGTTTTGGTTGTCCGATAGTCACAACTCTTCCCCTTTCACTTCCGGCGTGGAAAACCCATTCTCTGCTTTCTGCTTGACAGAGAGATAAGCAGCTTCCAGCCTCTCAATCTCGCGCCGAAGCTGACGTAGATTTTCTATCCATTCTGCCAGAACCGATTCTCCCTCGGTTGTGATGGTATAAATGCGCCTTTGCGGACCGAGACTTTCGTCGCTCCAGTGACTGCTCACCAGCCCCATTTCTTCCAGGTCACGCAGGGCACGATAGAGGATGCTGATATCCATTAGTTCTGGTTGGAATCCGAATTGACGGATGTTATCCATCAAGGCATACCCATAGCTGGAGCCTTGATGGAGCAAGACCAGTATGCAGGATTCTAAAAAGAAAATTTTCCGTCGGCCGCCTCTGCAGCCTTTTCCAAAGCCTCTTCCGCCTGGCATGTTAGCTCCTTTTCAATCGTAAATTATACTATAGACATTTTTACAATATTAAATGGATGACTTGATGATTTTGCTTCGTGGATGTACAATACGTTTTGTTGAGATCAAAAGGTGCTCTGCATCTCATGATGATCGCAAAAGAAAAAAACAAAATGCTAAAGGGAATTAATCGATACCAACGGCTTGCCGTTGTGCTTCAGCGCTTTCGAATCCCTCATTCACCCATACCCCCTTCCCCAAGTAAACAAGGGAGCGATTTGATTCCCGGCGGAAATTCTGATATCAGCCAGTAGGATGCGGCGATGAATCTGATTGAGCTGCGTGGTATCCTCTTCGATATTCGCCGTTATTCGGTCCATGATGGTCCGGGTATCCGCACGACGGTCTTCTTCAAAGGTTGTCCGCTGAATTGTTGGTGGTGTCATAACCCGGAAGGGAAGTCGCCGGAGATCGAGATTTTTCAACGCGAAAACCGCTGTATTCGTTGTGGCGCTTGCCTGGATGTGTGTGAGCCAGGAGCGATCGTACAGCATAACGACTCTTTTGAAATTAATCGCCAGCTTTGTACCTTGTGTGGGGCATGTGTAGAAGAATGCTATGCTGAGGCGCGAGAGCTGGTGGGAAAACGGATGACAGTTGCTGAAGTTCTGGAAGAAATTGAACGCGATCTCCCTTTCTATGAGCAATCGGGTGGAGGGGTGACATTTTCTGGCGGTGAGCCGCTTTTTCAACCAACCTTTCTGGCTGCTTTGTTACAAGCTTGTCGAAGCCAGGGCATCCATACTGCCCTGGATACCTGTGGCTATGCTTCCTGGGAGACGTTGAACCGCTTGCGCCAGGACGTGGATCTGTATCTCTACGATCTCAAACTTATTGATGAGGAACGCCATCGTCAGTTCACGGGAGTATCTAACCAGCTTATCCTGGAGAATTTACGCCGTTTGAGCGCCTCAGGACATTCCATCCTTGTGCGTTTTCCGGTTATCCCGTATATTAACGATGATGAGATCAATCTGCGCCAGATGGTTGAATTTCTTTCGTCCTTGCCTCAAAAAACCCCCGTAGATCTGTTGCCCTATCATGCTTCTGCTCTGCATAAATATCATGGATTGGGCGTCGCATATCGCTTACGAGAAACCCCTGCACCTGACCAGGAGCGTCTCAAGGACATCAAGAGTTTTTTCGAAAATTATGGATTCAATGTTCGTATCGGAGGATAACCCATGACCATGACCGACCGTGTTGCGCGCTTACGTCAACAAAGCCTCGAGGCTGTTCCAACCATTTCTACAGAACGGGCAGAATTGATTACCGAATTTTATGCCCAGAATCACGGTTTGATCTCCGAGCCGGTTCGCCGTGCTTTGGCTTTCCAATATCTCTTGGAGCACAAGTCCATTTACATCGGGGAGGGAGAATTGATCGTGGGCGAGAAAGGGCCTGCTCCGAAAGCCGTGCCAACCTACCCTGAGTTATGCTGTCACTCGTTGGAAGATTTAGACATTCTCGATTCGCGTGAGAAGATTCCTTACAAGGTCAGTCCACAAGCGCGTAAAGTGTATGAAGAACGAATACTTCCCTTTTGGAAAGGGAAATCGATGCGAGATGTCCTGTTCCGTGAAATGACGCCAGAATGGAAGGCTGCCTATGAGGCCGGTATCTTCACCGAGTTTATGGAACAGCGTGCGCCTGGCCATACGGTTTTAGATGACAAAATCTATCATAAGGGGATGTTAGATTTCATCGAGGAACTTCACCGCAGCCTTGCTGGCCTGGATTTTTACAATGACCCGCAAGCTTACGATAAACAAGAAGAACTGCGCGCCATGGAGATTGTTGCCCGCGCCTTGATCCGCTTTGCCGAACGCCACGCCGAAAAAGCTCGTCAACTGGCAACCCAGACCGATGATCCCCAACGCAAAGCGGAGTTAGAGCAAATCGCTGAAATTTGCTCCTGGGTTCCTGCTCACGCGCCGCGAAATTTCTGGGAAGCTTTACAGTACTATTGGTTCGTTCACCTTGGCGTGACTATTGAGCTAAACACCTGGGATTCTTTTTGCCCGGGCAAGCTCGATCATCATCTACTTCCTTTCTATGAAAAAGGATTGGCAGATGGCAGTTTAACCCGCGCCAAGGCAGAAGAACTGTTGCAGTGCTTCTGGATTAAATTTAATAATCAACCTGCACCGCCCAAAGTTGGGGTAACCGCTGCGGAATCCGGCACTTATACAGATTTTGCACAAATCAACTTAGGCGGGGTCAAGCCCGATGGCTCGGATGGGGTGAATGAGGTGACCTATCTCTTGCTGGATGTTATCGAGGAAATGCGCCTCTTACAACCCAGTTCTTCTATTCAGGTTAGCAAGAAAAATCCAGATGCGTTTATTCAGCGTGCGGGGCGGATTATCCGCACCGGCTTCGGGCAACCTTCGGTTTTTAACAGCGACCTGATTGTGCAGGAATTGGTGCGGCAGGGGAAATCCGTCAGCGATGCCCGTTGCGGCGGTTCTTCGGGTTGTGTAGAGGTGGGCGCTTTTGGCAAGGAAAATTATAACCTGACCGGCTACTTTAATCTTCCAAAGATCCTCGAACTCACCTTAAACAATGGTGTCGATCCGCGCAGCGGTAAACAAATCGGTATTCAAAGCGGCGATCCAACCCAATTCAAGACCTTTGAAGAGCTGTTCGATGCCTTTCGTCGCCAGATGAATCACTTTATCGATATAAAGGTGCGCGGCAATCAGGTGGTGGAACGCTTATATGCCAACTATATGCCGGCGCCTTTCTTGTCCTTGCTGATCGATGATTGTATTTTACACGGTAAAGATTATCACAACGGAGGAGCACGCTACAACACTACGTATATCATGGGTGTAGGATTGGGGACGATCACAGATTCATTGTCGGCGATAAAGTATCATGTCTTCGATCAGCAAAACTTAAGCATGAGAGAGCTGCTCCAATTGCTGGAAACTAACTTTCAGGGCAACGAGCGGAAACGGTTGATGCTGGTCAATCGCACGCCGCGCTATGGGAATGATGATGACTACGCCGATAGCCTGATGCGGATGGTGTTTGAGGCTTACTATCAAGCCATCGAGGGGCGCAAAAATACCAAAGGCGGCGAATATCATATCAATCTCTTGCCCACAACGGTGCATGTGTACTTTGGTTCGGTCACCGGTGCCACGCCAGACGGACGCAAAGCGGGGATGCCGCTCTCCGAAGGAATCTCACCAGTGCAAGGCGCCGACCGCCGTGGGCCAACAGCGGTGGTAAAATCGGCTGCAAAAATGTATCACGCTCGAACAGGCGGGACGCTGCTAAACCAAAAGTTTACGCCACAATTGTTGCAAGATGAGGAAGGGTTAACCCGGCTGACGCACCTGATTCGCACCTATTTCAAACTCGACGGTCATCACATTCAGTTCAACGTTGTCGATGCGGCAACCCTGCGGGCAGCTCAAGCCAACCCCGAGCAATATCGTGACCTCATCGTGCGGGTGGCAGGCTATAGCGACTATTTCTGCGACCTGAGCAAAACCTTGCAGGATGAAATCATTGCCCGCACCGAGCATACCAGCTTCTAAATTCTCCCATAGAAGGGGTATGCGTTCAGATGCAATTTCCTGCGGGCGCGCCGCATCACGCTATGCGTGTAGCTGGGTTGGGAGCTTTTTAATTTCCTCCTTCTAGCCTATTGCATGGCTGCCAGCAGATCATCGAGCGAAATGATGGCAAAGGTGCTGGCGTAATCGGACATGGCGTAAGGCAGAATTAAGTGGTGATAGTGGAGGACACTGCCACAACTATAAACTACATTGGGAACGTATCCTTCTCGTTCGTTCTCATTAGGTCTCAGCAGCGGCTCTTTCAGTCGACCGATGACTTTGCTGGGATCTTCCAGATCTAGTAGCACGGCAGCAATGGAGTATTTGCGCATTGCTCCTACACCATGGGTCAAGACTAACCAGCCGGCTTCGGTTTCAATAGGGGAACCACAATTACCGATTTGGACAAATTCCCAGGGATATGTTGGGTGCAAGAGAATCTCGTAGGTATACCAGAAATGGATATGGTCGGAATACATCAAAAATAGATTTTCGTTGTCCTGGCGCCCCAACATTACATATTTGCCTCGGATCTTGCGGGGAAAAAGAGCCATGCCTTTGTTTTGGATGGCAGGCCCATTTAATGTGCTGATCTTGAAATGCATGAAATCTTTGGTTTCCAGTAATTGAGGGAGAATCACGGTTCCATCATAAGCTATATAAGTGGCATAGTATGTAATTGAACCATCGTCATCGTGAAATTCGACAAAGCGAGCATCTTCGATGCCCTTTATTTCAGCCGGCGTAGATGGATAGATAATGCGCTCAGAGAGTTGTTGGTCGGGCGAAAAACGGATTTCATAATTTGAAGTGGCAAGAGAAAGCATGCCTCTAGCTGTTATGCAATGACTGCGCAGGTTAATGGTATGCTCCAGACTATATCGGATGCGGGTTTCGAGTTCAGAAAAGGTAAAGAAATCTGACAACTCTTCCAGGACAAGACGGGAAAAATCGTTATACAATCCCAACTCGGCAAGCTTTTTCTGAAAAAGCTGCTTGTCGTACAAGGGATTGTGGGCAATTTCGGGCAATGTCACAAAGCGGGTTGGTTGATAGAGCGTAATATGATTTTCGGCATCGATCATGCCGGAACGAAAGGTTACCGAGGAGATATGACCTTCGCCAATTGCGCGCAAGCTGAGAATGAATCGACGACACCCTTCGGGTAAACCGCTTTGATCAGGATGCCACACAATTGATGGGTTTAATAAACCAGCCGACTCCAGGGCGTATTCCTGGGTGAAGTAGGCGCCGATGAGCATTCGCCGTGCCTGGCTAAGGGGTTGATCGGTCAAGGTATATTTGCGCAGTTGCTCATAGCGTTTGAGAAAGAAGCTTCCCAGGTTGTGATGTCGTTCCCCAAACTCAGCGCACACCTGAGCAAGTTGATTTTCTACCTCTGCCTCAGAGAGGCTTAGAATACGCCCGATGATATGGATAATACGCTCTTCACTGGACGGTGTAAATGGGCGAAAGAGGACACGGCGTTGATTGGGTTGGAGGACAATTCCGGTGCGTTGCACTTGAAGCATCGATTCTCATCCTCTGGTAAGCGGATTTTTTTGGCGATGTAGCTCAATTACTTGTTGATAGACGGAGAGGTATTCTTCGACCATGCGCTGTTGTGAAAAGCGAGCAGCCACATCAGCGCGGATTTGCTGGCGGTCCAGCTTTGGGATGGCTCTCAGCGCGTAGACAGCTTCATCGATATCCTGAGCAAGAAATCCATTCAAGCCTGGTTTGACGATTTCGGGTATGGCGCCTAAGGGACGGGCAATCACCGGCGTACCGCAAGCCATCGCTTCAATCAAGCTCAGGCCAAACGGTTCAGCAAAATTGATTAAGTGCAGCAGGGCAAAAGCACCACCCAGCAGGGAGTCTCGCTCTAAAGGTCCGACCGATCCCACATAGCGGATTTGGTGTCCATCCAGGTGCGGTGCTACCTGCTGCTCAAAATAACTCTGATCGTGAATAATGCCGGCAATGATTAAGGGGCGGCGGCTGCGTTTTGCTACTTTAATGGCTTCAGCAGTGCCTTTGTCTGGGTGAATACGCCCAAAATAAAGCAAATAATCGCCTGGTTGAGTGCGCAGGGTGAATTCTTTTAAGTCAATCCCATGGTAAATTGTAGCAACATACTGCAGACTGGGATGACGATCGGCATTGCTAATCGATACATAATACGTATGGTCCTGATAGGCTTGATAAACGGGCAAAATGCGATCGGACGAGAAACCGTGTATGGTAGTTACAACCGGAATGGGTACCAAACGACTATAAGAAAGGGGTAGAAAATCAAAATGGTTGTGAATCAGATCAAATTCTGCATAGCGTTCAAAAGCAGATGCGATATGCAGACATTCCCACACCTTCGGATCCAGGCTGGGGTCTTCACAATAGGGTCGAGGACAGACACTGAATAAACGCGCTTGAGTTTTAGAGTCGGCTGTAGCAAATAAAGTTACCTCCACCCCGCGTTGAATGAGGCCCTCGGTCATAAGGGATACCACTCGCTCCCATGGCCCGTAATGACGAGGTGGCACCCGCCAGGAAATAGGAGCTAACATGGCGATCCGCATTATCGCCCGATCCTTCCTCCGTTATTGGAATGAAAACTTTGGGCAACTGCCTGACTCTGTTCCAGGATCTGGGCCACCCTGTGCATCTCAACCAGGGCTAATAGATAGGACAAAGTCGACTCAGCACCTTGGTTCTGATTGAGACGGGCTGGCTGTAATCCATCGCGACAACCGCCACTGGTGCAATCGATTAGGGGTAGATGCAGGTCATTATTGCCTAGAAACCACTCGAAAGCGCGGCAGGCTTCTTCGTACCACACCTGGTCATTGCTGAATCGATAGGCATCCAGACAGGCTACAACCATCGAGTAGGCCTCAATGGGTTGCTGATCGTAGCGAGCTTTTTCGCCGCCTTTGCGGAAGAAACCGAGATTTCCCACTGGCGTAAAATGACCTTGTGTGGCTTGCTGGATAGTGGCAAGCCATTTGAGGGTTTGCAGGGCTGCTTTGATCATCTCAGTATGCTGCAGCATTTCCCCGGCACTCAGCAAAGCTCGCGGCAATACTGCGTTGTCATACGTAACAATCTCTTCAAACCAGTTCCACTCAGGGGATCGATTCGCTTGGTAAAGTTTATATAGATGTTCGGCTTTGCCTTGCAAGAGAGACTGAGCAAGACGATCGCCGGGTTGAGATTGCAAATACTCCGTTAAGCCAAGAATCAGATGAGCAACCGCACGGGGACTTTCAACGGCAGCCGCCGCTGGCAAAGCGCGCTGCAATAGATGCAAGGCGCTTTGCTTCAGCGCCTCATGGTTAGAGCGTCGATAAACTGTCCCCAGAGCATATAAAGCCCGGCCGTAGCAGTCGTCCGTTCCGTTTTCGTCTAACCATTGGCGTTGGTAACTTAACTCATTGCGGAAACGTCCGGTTTGGGGATTGTAAGCGTAGGTTAGGAAAGCTAAATAACAGTGAGCCAATCGCTCTACTTCAGGAGACATTTCTCCGTTCAATTCTTCGAGCATGACTGTTAACAACAAACCTCGAGCATTATCGTCGGTTGTGTAACCATAGTGGTAGTTAGGAACGCTGTAAATTGCATGTTGCAGTAAGCCAGTATCATCGGTCATGCGCTGCAAGTGATCTAGGCGAATTTCCGGCAAGGTATCCAGTTCTTGATGGATGGAAATGGTCGGTAGGGAAAGATAGCGTGGTGCATTTAACCGTTGAGCGATGGTTTTCTCAAAGGCGGTCGCATAACGGTAGGCAACGATTTTCCAAATCATTTCTTGTCCGAAAAGATATGCCCGCTTGCGCATAGCATGGCGTTCCGCTTCATGTTCTAAGAGCCAAAGGATTTGTTCAGCAATGGCTTGAGGTTCGTTGAACGGCACAAGAATGCCTCGTCCGTCGGCTAGTAGCTCTTCGGCGTAATAGTACGGTGTAGAGAGAATGGCTTTTCCAGCCCCAAGTGTATAAGCCAGGGTCCCGGAGACAATCTGCTCTCGATTGAGATAGGGTGTAATATAAATATCGGCTGCTCCAATAAATTGAAGGAGCTTGGGCAAATCGACAAACTGATTGAAAAACAAGACTTGTTCTTGAATGCCTAGATCTTCTGATAGCCGTTTCAACTGTTCGCGATAGCTCTCTCCCTCATTACGGACGACGTGTGGATGGGTAACCCCAACCACCAGATAAACCAGATTGGGATACCGCTCTAGAATGTTCGGGAGAGCCTGAATGACATTCTCGATGCCTTTATTGCGCGAAAGCAAGCCGAAGGTCAGGAGAACGATCTTGCCGCTGACCCCAAATTGATCTTTGTAAAAGTTTGGATCAACAAATGCCACCTCAGGAATGCCATGAGGGATGATTTCGATTTTGTCGAGCGGAGCGTTATATACCTCTTGGAGGAATTGTTTTGCCGTCTTGCTCATAACGATTACTTGGTCTGAAATCTCGATAATCTCTCGCAGCACTCGAAATTGATTGGCAGTCGGCTGACGCAAGACGGTGTGTAAGGTGGTTACAATCGGACAGTTTAGCTCGTTCAATAGGGTTAAGATATAGTTCCCATCCTCGCCGCCAAAAATACCGTATTCATGTTGCAGGCAGACCAGGTCAACGCCGTTTAGATTCAAAAAATCGGCTGCCTGACGATAAGCGGATAGGCGATTGGCATTAATAGCATAGCGGACGCGCGATGGATAATCATATCCGCCTGGAATGTCATTCATTGCCACGGTAAAACAGTCAATTTGGGGAAACTGGGTAGCGAAGGTTTCACAAAGGTCAGTAGTGAAGGTTGCCAGCCCACATTGGCGGGGTAGATGATTGCCGATAAAGGCAACCCGTTGGAGATGTGCGATCTGACTCTCTATTTTTGCGGGTTTCATAAAACCTCCTCTCTGCAAAAATTCGATAGTCGGTTGATGCCCATCTCTAATGGGAGTAACGATTTAGAGGAAATTTTGTCGGTTTGTGCAACTAGTCGAATATACAATGAAAATTATACCCATCTATTGTTAACATTCTATCAGAATCGAATTTTAGGGTGGTTTTTTCGGCTGACAACCGCTTTTGTCCACTCATTTCAAAGTCGAAAAACATTTCCCTTCCGTTGAGATGCCCAGAAGCTTGTTCGAAACAGCGGTAAATCTCCAGTATCTTATGCTACAATCTCGCTTGGCTAACCTCAGGCAGGAAACCCAATGAAGGATTGAACCGGTGAGTTCCAGGCATTTTCGGTGGTTTTCCTCTCGATGGATTCGCTGGACAACTAAAAACCAGTTCTGGTTCATTCAGCATCTCAAGATACCTTTTTTCCTGTTGGCAATGACGATCTTAGCCTATGGGCTTCTTTTACCTCAACTCGGTTTCTATTGGGATGATTGGCCGTGGATCTGGATACAGCATGTAGATGGTAAAGCCGGTATGCTGCAAATTGATCGGTCTTTTCGACCGTTTGCTGGCCTCGTTTTATGGCTGTTTAGCCTGGTTGGCGGAGAAAATCCCATCGTCTGGCAAGTGATTAATTTGCTCTTGCGCTGGCTAAGTAGCCTGACTGCCTATCTGGCTCTGG
>Ga0308417_1000781_pt1 | contig 22285 bp, 19 predicted proteins | sample HotsprSampleOS65_FD_203528 | JGI IMG/M metagenome (GOLD analysis project Ga0308417, IMG submission 203528) | Hot spring phototrophic mat microbial communities from Octopus Spring, Yellowstone National Park, Wyoming, United States - 20090730_OS65 ... | reverse complement strand
GACTGCTCGAGCTTGTCCTCGAAGATGTCGGCCATCGCCGTCAGTTCGACGTTCGGGTTGCCGCTGAGCAGATCGAAGACCGCCCCCGTGCCGCGGCCGCCGCAGCCGACCACGCCCGCCTTGAGCCGGTCCTTTCCGCCACGCGACTGCGCGCTGAGGATGCCGAAGGCGGGCGCGCTGCCGGCCGTCTTCAACAGGGCCCTTCGGGTAAGTCCGGTTTGCGTCTCCATAAGCTCCTTCCTGATGTCGATTGCGCCAACAATTGTATAACCTGAAGAACGGTTCGATTCAGGATACAGCGGTCATGAAACTGAACATGTCACCGGAGGAGTTCCGCCACTGGGGCCACCGCGTCGTCGACTGGATTGCGAATTACCTCGAGCACATCCGCGACTACCCGGTGCTGGCGCAGATCGAGCCCGGCGAGCTCGTCTCGCGACTTCCGAAAGCGGCGCCGGAAGGGGGCGAGCCGATGGAGGCGATCTTCGAGGACTTCGAAAGCCGAATTCTGCCCGCCGTCACGCACTGGAATCATCCCCGCTTCCACGCCTACTTCTCGGTTTCGGCCTCGCCGCCGGGCATTCTGGCCGAGGCGCTTATCGCGGCGTTGAACATCAACGGCATGCTGTGGAAGACCTCGCCTGCTTCCACCGAACTCGAGCAGGTGACGCTCGGCTGGCTGCGTGACTGGCTCGGTTTGCCGGAGCGGTTTTTCGGCGTCATCCACGACACGGCCTCGCTCAACGCCGTGCACGCCATCGCCGCCGCCCGTTTCCGCGCCGACCCCGGGGTGAGGCGCCGCGGCCAGACGCAGCCGCTTGCGCTCTACACCTCCGAGCTGGCCCACTCCTCCATCGAGAAGGGCGCCATGGTGCTTGGCATCGGCCTGGATCAGGTGCGCAAGATCGGCGTGGACGAAGCCGGGCGGATGCGCGCCGATCTGCTCGAGGAGGCCGTTCGGCGGGACCTGGCCGAGGGACGAACGCCGTTCTGCGTTTGCGCCACCGTGGGGACGACGGGGATCACCAGCATCGATCCGGTGCCTGAGATCGCCTCCGTCGCCGAGCGCTACGGGCTCTGGCTCCACGTCGACGCCGCCTACGGCGGGGCGGCGGCCGTGGCCGAGGAGTATCGCTGGGTGCTCGCCGGAGCCGAGCGCGCCGACTCGCTGGTGGTCAACCCCCACAAGTGGCTCTTCACGCCGCTCGACCTCAGCGTGCTCTATACGGCTCACCCGGACCTGCTGCGGCAGACCTTCTCCGTCGTCCCCGATTACTTGCGGACGAGCGAAGATAGCCGCGCCGTGAATCTGATGGATTACGGCGTGCCGCTCGGCCGCCGGTTCCGCGCGCTCAAGCTGTGGTTCATCATGCGCTACTTCGGCCGGCGAGCCGTCGCCGAAATCATTCGCCGACACATCGGCTGGGCGCAACAGTTCGCCGGCTGGCTTGCCGCCGACTCGCGCTTTGAGCTGGCGGCGCCGGCGCCGCTCTCGGTGGTCTGTTTCCGCCTGAAGAGCTCCGATGAGGCCAATCGACGCCTGCTCGATGCCGTGAACGCCTCCGGCCGCGCCTATCTGTCGCACACCGTCCTCAACGGCCGCTTCGTCATCCGCTTTGCGGTCGGCCACATCGCCACCACCGAGGAGGACGTGCGCTCAGCCTGGCAGGCCATCTCGGAGGCCGCCGGCCGGCTAGGAGGCTGAAGCCGACGCGGCCAGATGTTTTTCGACGGCCGCAAGAAGCTGCGTCCGGTTCACCGGCTTCGTGAGGTAGTCGTCCATGCCGCTCGCCAGGCACAGCTCGCGATCGCCGGCCATGGCATGCGCGGTCAAGGCAATGATCGGCAGTTGCCTCCAGCGCGGGTTGGCGCGAATTCGGCGCGTAGCCTCCAGCCCGTCGACCACAGGCATCTGAACGTCCATGAGAATCAGGTCCGGCCGGAAGCGGTCGAGCCTTTCGATCGCCTCTCCCCCGTGCGCCGCCGTCTCGACGCGATAACCCTCGCGTTTGAGCATGGCCGCCACCACGCGCTGGTTGATGAGGTTATCTTCAACCACGAGGATGCCCGCCTTGCCGACGCCCGGCTCCGGCGAAAGCTCGCCCTCAGCCGTCCCCGCCGGCTCCGCCCCCGGCGGCCCTGCAACCTCCCTGAGAGGCAGCTCCACGCGGAAGGTGCTGCCTTTGCCCACTTCGCTTTCCACCGTGATCTCGCCGCCCATCATCCGCACCAGCTTCCGCGTGATGGCGAGCCCCAAACCGGTGCCGCCGAACTGCCGGGCCGTCGATCCGTCGGCCTGGGTGAACTCCTCGAAGATGACGCTCAACTTGTCCGCGGGAATGCCGATGCCGGTGTCGGAGACCTCGATGAGCAGCGGGGCGGCGGCGCCGTCGCCGGCACCGGCCCGCCGCAGGCGCAGCTCAACGCGCCCTTCGCGCGTAAACTTCACAGCGTTGCTCAGCAGGTTGTTCAGGATCTGCCGGAAGCGCATCGGGTCACCGACGATCCAGGCCGGCGAGCCGCTTTCGATTGCCGTGCGCAACACCAGACCCTTGGCGCGGGCCTGGGGCCGGATCGCATCCATGCTCTCAGCCACCGCTCTGCGCACGTCGAAAGGCACCTCCTCGAGCACCATCTTGCCGGCCTCGATCTTCGACAGATCCAGAATGTCGTTGAGCAGGGCCAACAGCGAGACGGCGCACGTTTTCGCCGTCAGCAGTTGTTCGCGTTGCTCGGGATCCAGCCTGCTTTCGAGCACGATGTCCAGCATGCCGAGCACGCCGGTCATCGGCGTACGTAGCTCGTGGGACATGTTGGCCAGGAACTCACTCTTGGTCCTGCTGGCAGCGAGCGCTTGCGCCGTAGCCCGCTCGAGCGCCGCCGTACGCTCCTGGATGCGTCTTTCGAGCAGCCCCTGATACTGCCGGATCTCCTCCTGCGACCGGGCCAGGGCCCGGATCATGGCATTGAAACTTTCCCCGAGATACTCGATCTCGTCTCCGGTGCGGCTCACCCGGATCGTCTCCAGTCGCCCCTCTGAGACCGCCCGGATGCCGTCGCGCAGATGCTCGAGCGGGCGGCCGAGCGCGCGGCTGGTGAAGACTGCAATGGCGATCGCCACCAAGATGCTTCCGACAGAGAGGATCAGCGTCTTGTCGAGGTCGAACTTGCCCTGGGCCACGTCGTAGGCCACGAACAGGAACATCACATAGCCCAAAAGCGCCGCGGTGAAGGCCGAGTACTTCGTGGCCAAGGAGCGGAACCGGCGGGCACGCATCGGGGTCTGGCTGGAACGCGCGCAGGCCTCCACATCTTTTCTTATCGACCGATTACGGCCCCCGCCGTAGCCCTCCCCGGCGCAGCCGGACATTCTCCCCGGCTACGCTAGACTGGACGACAACGGCGATGGCCAGCCCGCGCCTCGAAACCACCCTGTGCGGCATTCGCCTGGCGAGCCCCGTGCTCGCCGCCAGCGGCACGTTCGGCTACGGGGTGGAGTTCGAAGGCCTCGTTGACTGGCGCTGGCTCGGCGGCTTCATCGTCAAAGGCCTGTCGCGCCAGCCCATGGCCGGCAACCCGCCGCCCAGGATCTACGAGACCGCCTCGGGCATGATCAACTCCATCGGCTTGCAGAATATCGGCGTGCGGGCGTTCGTCGGCGACAAGCTGCCCCGGATTCGCAAGCTGGGCGTGGCGGTCTTCGCCAACATCTTCGGCTACTCGATTGAAGACTACGTCGAGGTCCTGCGGGTGCTCGACGACGCCGAGGGCCTGGCCGGCTACGAACTGAATGTCTCCTGTCCGAACACGACAGCCGGCGGCATCTACTTCTCAAGCGATCCGGCTCTGCTTGCCCGCCTGGTCGCCGCCGCTCGCGCCGTCGCCCGGCGCCCCTTGATCGTGAAGCTATCGCCGAACGTGGCCTCGATCGCGCCGCTGGCCAAGGCGGCCGAGGAGTCCGGCGCCGACGCCGTGTCCCTCATCAACACCGTCATCGCACTGGCAGTCGACGCGCGCAGGCGCCTGCCCCGCCTCGGCGCCGGTTTCGGCGGGCTGTCCGGCCCAGCCATCAAACCGATCGCCTTGCGCTTCGTCTGGGAGGCGGCGCAGGTCGTCACCATCCCTGTCATCGGCATCGGTGGCATCGCCACCGGCGAGGACGCCGCCGAATTCCTGGTGGCCGGCGCCCACGCCGTTCAGGTCGGCACGGCGAACTTCTGGGATCCGGAAGCCGCCGCCCGCATCGCGCGCCAGCTCGACCGTTTCCTGGCCGAGCAAGGCCTGCGGCATGTCAGCGACATCGTCGGAACCCTCCGAATGGAGCCCAATACCCATGATCAAGAAGATCGTCACCACCGAGAAGGCCCCGGCGGCCATCGGGCCGTACTCCCAAGCGGTTATTCACCGCGGAACGGCCTATCTGAGCGGACAGATTCCGATTGACCCCGCCACCGGTCAGATCGTCGAGGGCGGCATCGAGGCGCAGACCGAGCGGGTGCTCGAGAACCTCAAAGGGTTGCTCGAAGCCTGCGGCGCCACACTGGAGGACGTGCTGAAACTCACGGTTTATCTACGCGATCTGGGCGATTTCACTCGCATCAACGAGATCCTCGCCCGCTACTTTCCGACCAATCCCCCGGCGCGGGCCACCATCGAGGCAGCGCGCTTGCCGCGCGATGCGCGGATTGAAATCGACGCGATCGCCGCCGTACCCGACTGACGACGTCCCGCTTCAGTGCGCCGAATACTGCGGCTGCGGCGGATTCAGCTTCACTTGGATCGTCTTCTCCTCTTCGTCCAGCTCCACCCGCGCCCCATAGGTCTGGTAGTTGTCGGCGATCACCAGCAGCAGCACCTTACCCTGGGGGATGGGAGGAAAGCTCGCCACACCCTGCTGGTTGGTGCGAGTCTCCCAGTGCCGCCGGAGCTTCTTGCCGAGCTTGTTTAACGAGCGGCCCTCTTCGAACCGAAGCGTTACGCTCGCGCGGGCTACCGGCTGCTCCTTGTGATTGGTCACCTCGACGCGAAGCGTGGTCATCGGGTCCTTGCCCGCCATCGGAAGAACCAGAGCGGCCGCGACGAACACAAGCGCCACCGTGCTCCGCATGTCTTTAGTATCGCAGAGCACGGATGGATCGCGGCCGGCTCAAGCCGGATCCGGCTTCAAGTACCGCACCGGGCGCCCGCAGGCGGCCGTGATCGCCTCGGCGGCCAGATAGCCGCTGCGGACGGCGCCTTCCATTGTCGGCGGCCAGCCCGAGCGGGTCCAATCGCCGGCTAAAAAGAGGTTTTCGAATGCCGTGCCCGCCGGAGGACGGAGCGCCTCAAGGCCCGGCACGGCCGAGAAGGTCGCCCGTACCTCCTTGATCACGTGGGCCTGCTCGAGCCGCGCCGATCGGACGGCGGGGAGGAACTCGGCCAGCTCGCCGTGCGCGAGCTCGACGAGCTCGGAGCGCGCCAGCTCGAGCAGCCTTCTGGAGGCGCTGACGACGACTTGGAGATAACGCCCGTCCGCTTTGTTGAAGAACCACTGGATCGTGCGGTCAAGCAGCGTGGCGTGAGGCAGCTCGGTGACCGGCCGGTCATACCAAAGATGGATGCCGGTGATCGGCGAATGCTCCCAGCCGGCGAAATCCAGGCCGAGCTCGGGGGCCAGTCCGGCGATCCGCTCGAACGGGACCGCAAGGATGAAGAAATCGGCTGACGCCGTCTCTCCGGCGCTTACGACCGCGCCGGCGCGCCCGCCACGGAAGATGACGCGATCGACCGGAGCGCGCATCCGCAGCCGAACCCGTTCGAACTTGCTCCAAGCTTCGGCCCGATAGAGCTCTGCCAGCGCTACGGCCGGCACGCCCATCTCATAGCCCTGGGCCGAAGCCAGAAAGCCGAGCCAGATCACCTGCAAGCCGTAGCGGGCGGCCATGCGGTCCAGTTCCTCGTTCACCGCGCTCACCAGCACCTGGCGCCAGAAGCGCTCGATGGCGCGGCCGGGCTGGCGCTTTTCCTCGAGCCAGGCGAGCATCGTCATCCGCTCGAGCTCTTCCCGCAACTGATATTCGCGGCCGACGGCGGCAAGCGCCCGCAGGATGGCCAGCTTGTCTTCAAAACCGAGAAACTTCACGCAGAGAAACGAAGGGGTGAAGTGCCAGGGCGCCGGCAGCCGGCCGCCCGCCAGAACCGAGACGCGCCCGCCCGGCTCGATGAAGTAGAACTCCCGGTAGAAGCGGATCAGGCCGGCGACGCCGAGCCGCTCGTAGAAATCGAGCAGGTTGGCGCAACAGCGCAGCAGGACGTGCTGGCAGTTGTCGATCAGGAGGGACTGCCCCTCCGGGCCTGTCCACGGGAACGAGGTTGCCCGGCCTCCGGCGAACGGGCGCGCTTCGAACACCTCCACCTCGAAGCCCGCCTCGCCGAGCGCCGCCGCCGCGGCCAGCCCCGCCAGCCCGCCCCCGACAATGATGACGCGCGGCATCTAGATCCGCACGCGAGCCCGTTTGCCTCCGCCCCCGCCGTCGCCGTCGAGATGGAGGGCGAGCCAGCCGCAGATGACCACCAGCAGCAGATACGCCAAATCCCCCGGATTTAGCATCCCTCCCAGTATCCGGCGGCGGCCAAGCCGCTGACAAGCTGCGGCCGTACTAGTCAGTACCGGCCGAATTCGTAGGCGGCCTCGAGCATCGCGATGACGTTCTCCGGCGGCACGTCGGCCAGAATGTTGTGCACCTGGGTGAAGACGAAGCCGCCGTCCTTCATGAAGACCTCCATCCTGCGCCGGACGTCCTCGCGGACCTCGGCGGGTGTGCCCCGCACCAAGACATGCTGCGTGTCGCAGCCGCCGCCCCAGAAGGTGATCTCGCGCCCGAACTCGCGCTTGAGGCGCTCCGGCTCCATGTAACAAGCCGAGGTCTGCACCGGGTTGAGCACTTCCACTCCGGCTTCAATCAGCGACGGAATGAGCTGATAGATGCCGCCGCAGTTGTGCATGAAGATGTGGGCGCCGCTTAGCCGGCGGGCGTAATCGTAAATCAGCTTGTGACGGGGGAGAAACAGCTCGCGATAGGTCTCGGGTGAAAGCTGCGGGCCGCTTTGCATGCCGAGATCGTCGCCCATCACCACCAGGTCGACCAGGCCGCGCAGCTTGGGCAGGAGCCGGGCAAGCGTCTCCAGATGGTGCTCGGTGAGCCGGTCCAGAAACTTCGCCAGCTTCTTCTTCTCGGCGGCCAGGTAATAGTAGAGGTTCTCCATGCCGAACAGAAACTGCGACCACTCGAAGAGGTTGCAGCCGAGCTGAAGCACGATGGCCGAATCGGTCTCCTCGCGGAGCCGGCGCGCGCGCCTTGCGATCTCCTCCACGTGCTCCTCGGTCAAAGGCCGATGAAAAGGCGCCGTCGGGATCGCCGCCCACGTCACCTGCGCCATCTTCTCCTCGAGCGGCTCGTAGTTGTCCAACCCGTCGGGGCCGGAGGCCGGCCAATAACACTGGTCGATTTAAAGAGCGCCCTCGGGCATCTTGCCGATGACAACGCCGCCGGCGCCCCGGACGAGCAGGTCGCCGTTGGCGCGTTCCGATCGGAACCACGCGGGGGCGAGCGCCTCGGAGCCGTCCGGCAGCACCCAGTCCTGCCAGAGCTCCGGTGAATCGAAGGCGCGACCCAAGTCGATGGCGTCGACGTGGAACCGCTCCAAGTACCAGGCATCCGGCTGCGCGAGCTGCTGGATCATGTCGTAGACTTTCGTGGGCGGATCCGTGATGCCCAGGTGGCGTTTGAGTCGGTTGTAGGCGATGGCCATGATGCCGCTCGAACGCATGGAGCCCTGATCGATCGGCACGCGGTCCGGCTCCTTGTGGCCGATGGCGGTGAGAACGCGTTCTCTGGAGTTCATGGCCCTCTGCTCCCTTTTCAATGTACCGCCGCCGCCACGATGATGCTCACGCCCAGCGCCAAGGCGCCGGCCAGAACGGCGAAGGCCAGCTCGGAAGGCGCCTCCTCGCCGGCGGCCAGCGCCTCGCGTGCGGTTCGGATGGCCGCCTTCAGCGCCAAAAAGTAAATGGCCAGCCCCAGGGCGACGAACGCCAGCGCGCTCACCAGGCTGGGCAGGTTGAAGTACATGCTCATCGGCCGCTCCTTTCCCTGCGACGGGTCGGCGCCCTCCCCTTGTGCCAGCGCGCCAAACCCTTTATGATAGTAGAGGTTCCTCCAGCCCGAATTCATCCGGAGTGTGAACGAGAGGCTGTCGACGATCCTTCACGAGGAGCAATTTCTGCCCAGAGAGGGGGTGATAGCGAGTTTGGCCGAAGTCGTCATCCAGGAAGGCGAAACGTTAGAGAGCGCCCTGCGCCGGTTCAAACGCAAGGTGCAGCAGGAGGACATCATCAAAGAGATCAAGCGTCACTCCTACTACCTGAAACCCGGCGAGAAGCGGCGCGTCAAGCAGGCGCTGGCGCGCAAGCGCAATCGGAAGAAGCGCGCCAAGGACCTCGAGGCGTAACGGGCGGCGGTTTTGCGCGCACTCAAGCCGCCGATTCGCTCGCGCCCGGTCCCACATCTACTTCCGCGCAAGGGGAAACCGTTGCAAAGTCCCGACCCCGCGCGACACCTCCGCCCATGAATGCCCCGGTGATTGTGCGCCATGCGGAGCTGCTCCGGCTCGTCGAGGACATCCTCCGCGCGGAGCGCTTAGCGCCGGAGAAAGCCCGCCTCATGGCGGAATCCCTGGTGGCTGCGAGCCTCCGCGGGGTGGACTCCCACGGCGTACACCTGCTCCCGTACTACATTCGGCAAATTAGGGCTGGTAACATTGACCTGGCCGCCGACGGCCACGTGGTTTCGGAGTCCGGTGCCTGTCTGGTCTTCGATGGCGAGCATGGCCTTGGCCAGCATGTGTCGGCCGTCTGTTGCGATCATGCAGTGCGCCTGGCGCAAGAGCACGGCCTCGGCATGGTGGTCGCCCGCAACTCGAACCATTTCGGCGCGGCGGCCTTCTGGAGCCAGCGCATCGCGCGCCACGGCATGATCGGCATCGTCATGTGCAACGCTTCGCCCTCGGTGCCGCCCTGGCAGGGGCGCGAAGGGCGCCTCGGGACCAACCCGATCTCGGTGGCGGTTCCGAGCTCCGGGCGCGGCGGCTGGCTGCTCGACATGGCCACGACCACCGTCGCCTTGAACAAGATCGTCCAGGCGGCGGCCAACAAAGAACCAACCATTCCCCCGGGTTGGGCCATGGACCGCGACGGAGTCCCTACCACGGACACCGCGGCGGCCCGCCGCGGCTGGCTCATGCCGCTCGGCGGCTATAAAGGCTACGGTCTCAGCATGATGGTGGAGATCCTCTGCGCGGTGCTGAGCGGAGGAGCGATGAGCACCGCCGTCGGCGGCCTTCATATCCTCGAGCGAGTGATGAATACCTCGCAGATGTTCCTCGCCGTCGACGTGGCCCGGTTCCTGCCGCTCGAGGTGTTCCAAGCTCGCATGGAACATCTGGTCAGCCTGGTCAAATCGGCGCCCCCGGCCAAGGGCTATGACGAGGTACTCGTGGCCGGCGATCCGGAGTGGCGAGCCGAGGCCGAGCGGCTCCTGAAGGGCGTGCCCGTGGACCCGAGCACCTGGCAGCGCCTGTGCGAGCTGGCGGCCGAGGCCGGCTTGCCCGTGCCGGAGCCGGCGGCCTCCCACCCATAGCGGAATGAGACGCGTCGAGAGAGCCAGGTTGTTCAAACCGCACCCGTCCTGCGAAGCCGTCGAGCTCGTGCTGGTGAACGGCGTAGCGGTCCTCGAGGAGGGCAGGCTTACGGGAGCGCTTCCTGGGCAGGTGCTTCGACCTGGGCGGGCCTCCTCCACTCGCTGAGGATTCCGACCAGCTCGTCGATGAAACGGCGCGCCACCGCGGCCGGAACTCCGGAGTTGTTCACGAGAACGGAAAAGGCCAGATGCGTTCCCGGCGCCGTCTCCAGGTAGCCCGAAAGGGCGCTCACGTGGGCGAGAGTGCCCGTTTTGGCGAAGACCCGATTCGCTAGGGCGGAGCCGCGAAAACGATGGCTCAGCGTGCCGTCCTCGCCGCCGATAGGCAGCGTCTCCAGCCATCCGTCGCGGTCCTCCGAGAAATACATATGGGTGAGCAGCTTGACTACGGCTTCGGGCGAGACCAGGTTCAAACGCGACAACCCGGAGCCGTCGTGGAGCTGATATTGCTCGGGGCTGATGCCGACCTGGCGGAGGAAGGAGCCCAACTCCTCGAGGCCCGCCTGGCGGCTCCCCGCCTGGCGACGCACGCGACCGACTTCGCGCAGCACCAACTCGGCGTAAAGGTTCTGGCTGTCCTTATTGATGATCTTCAAGATCTCATACAGCGGCGGGGACGTTCTCCTGGCGAGCTCGACTCCGCCAGGAGCAGCCGCGGGCTCCCCTGCTTCGGCCGCCCGATGCCGCGCCCTGGGCGGATCGCGGACCGTGATGCCGCGCCGGCGCAGGATCGAATCCAGAACGGAGGCGGCGTGGAGTGCCGGGTGGCGAACGGCGAGCGAGAACTCGCGCGCCTGGCCGGGTCGCAGGCTGCCCCGAACCTCGATCCGTCGCGCGTCGGGCGGCCAGTGCAGCACGACGCCGGCCGCGTTTGCCGCGACCGTAGCGACCCCGTTCTCCACGGCGTAGAGATCGAGCGGCGGCGCCAGGTTGATCCATGCCGGCTCGCCCGGTTGGGGCCCGCCTCGAACAACGAGGCGAAACGCGTTGTCGTGGAGGCTCAGGGCGCTCACCGGGGCGCCGTAATCCCATGTCAGGTCGTCGACGGACCAGCCCGGAGGGTAGGGCTCATTCCAATAGGCCGAGTCGTCGCCCACCACGGCCCCTTCGATGGCGCGCAACGGCCGCGCCGTGGCCAGGTCCACCAACTCTTCCAGGGCGGCGAAAGGCTCACCCCGGCCCGCCCCTTTCTCGTAAGGGATCTTCCGGTCCGACATCGTCGGATCGCCTCCTCCGACGAGCCGCAAATCGCCCTCGAGAACGCCGTCTTCTCCCGGCTCCCGGTCAGCCTGGATTACGGTGATAAAGCGATGATCGGGCCCCAGACGCCGAAGGGCCAGAGCGGTCGAAAACAGCTTCGCGTTCGAGGCCGGCACAAACAAGCGACGGGCGTTGTAGTCCAACAAAGTCGCGCCCGTTTCAAGATCGACCACCTGGGCGCCCCAATATGCCCGGAGCATGGCCGGGTGGCGCCGCTCGAGGGCTTGGATGCGCTCGGCGAGCGGCTGCGCCTCAACCAGGCAGGGCACGAGCAGAAGCAGCGCAAAAGACCGCATCGGTCTTTGGGATTATACTGCGAGGTGTGAAGTCCCTTTTCAGCCTGGCGCTGGCTTTGGCGGCGCTTCCGGGCACGGCGGCCGGCGAGTTTCTTATAACGCAGGGCGCCTCCGGCGAGGTGATGGCCTCGGCCGCCTTCCACTACCGCAGCGTAAGCCACGGGGGGCGCAGTTATTTCCTCGACCGGCACCTGGTCGTTCAGCTCACCCTGTCGAGCACGGCGCTGCGGCGTTTGAAGCTGAGCGCCGGCCAGTTCCACCTCCGGGTCAACGGCAAGGCGGTACTGGCGGCCGAGCCGGCCGGCTTGGTGGCGTACTCGATGAAATGGCAAGGGACGGACCAGGGCGTCCGAGCCCAAGCCGGCCCCATCATCCTAGGCGGCCCGCCCACCCAGCCCCGGTTTCCCGGCGACCGCACCGGCCAGCCCCTGCCGCGCGTGCCCGAGTCTTGGCCGGCCGGAGCGCCCGCGCGGCCGGAGGAGCAAGACTTAGGCGAGGTGCTGGCGGAAGCGGCGCTCCCCGAAGGGGATCTGTTGCTGCCCGTCTCCGGATACCTGTATTTCCGCTACCCGGGTAAAATCAAGTCGATCAAGAAACTCGAGCTTCTCTATCAGGCGCCCGAGGGCCCTCTCACCTTGCGGCTCAGGTAGCCGCCTCGGCCCCGCTCAGCACCGCCTCAAGCCGGATCAGCAACACCAGACCGAACACCATGAAGGTGCCGAGCAGAGGCAGCACCAGCATCATGCGAATGCCCCAGAGGTCCGCCAGAGAACCGGCCACCCACGGCGCCAGTAGCCCCCCGGCCATCGCGAGGGAAAAGATCCCGTTGAACAAACCGGGATGAAAGTAGGGGAAACGGTGGCCGATCTTCTCGACCACCAGCGGGTAGACGAAAGCAAATCCCCCGGCGACAAACAGGATCCCGGTGACCGCTCCGAAGAGATTCGTGGTGAAGCTCAGAACCGTGCAGCCGAACAGGGCGGAGAAAGCGCTAAGACTCAGGAGCCTGGCGTGCCGGACGCGAGACAGCAGGAACTGCGCCAGCGCTCGGCCCACGATCAAAGCAAACCAGTACAGCGCCAGCAGGAAGAGTCCGGCGGCGGGGCTGATGCCCACCTTCTGGATGAGATAGATCGCCAGCCAGCCCGCCAGAGACCACTCGTTGGCCGATTGAAAGAACAGCAGGAGGGCGAACAGGACGGCGGCCGGAACGCGAAAGTCGGCGAGCGCCTCCCGCCAGCCAGGCTGCGGGCGGGCCGGTTGCGCGGGAAAGGCCGACCGGGCGTAAAAGGCGGCGAAGTAGGACGGCACCAGCGCCAGGAAAACTAAGATGCTTGGCACGGTATAAACGTAAAAGGTCCCCGAGACAAGCAAGGCGGTAGTGAGGCTGCCCAAACCGAACAACAGGCCGGCGAGGTTGGCGGTGGCGGCCGGATCGTGTTCATAGATGCTGCTAATGCCGTGGAACAGCGCCGTGGCCAACCCTCCCGAGCTCGCCCCGACCAGGAAGATCCCTGCCAGTCTCCAGCCGAGAGCGACCGGCGGTGACATCAGAGCCAAGGCTAACAGCGAGCCGGCGGCGACGCCGGAGGAGAGCACCAGCAGGAAGCGAATTCCTTTGATCGGCAGAAGCCGATGAGACCCCCCGACGGAGGCGATGATCCCCAACGCCATGGCCAGGAAGTGCAGCCCGGCGGCGGAGTAGTCCGACCGGATGTGGTAGCCCCAGGCGGGCAGGATGGGGCCGAGGAAGGACATCAAGAGCCCGGTAAGGAAAAAACCTGCCAGGACTTTGCGGGCCGCACTGGCTTCGAGCGCCCCGGCGAAGCGCCCGCCTGCCTGGCTCAAGCTGGCCATCTCCCCATTTTACGGGAGCGGCTCGAGGAGGGTTTAGGCGGAAAACTCCGTAAAGTTGAAGCCCCTGGTCGGCTCCGTTACGGGAATCCGTAGGGGATACCCCTGAGGCGAACCTGTTTTCAACACGTTACAGCTGGCATACAGATTGCTTTCCCTTTGGCGGGGGTTTCGAAGAGGTTCGGATTTCGCTTTCGTGGAAGTTGCCCTCTCCTAAAGGCTCATCGCCCCGCCATGGCGGGGCTTTTCTTTTGCCGAACCGGGCTCAGACCTCCGTAGAGCCTCGATTTTTCAATTGACAAGGGTCGGTCCGGCCCCGTAGGATAAAAGCATCACTGAGAAAGGAGGTGATCCAGTCGAATATGAGTTCTGGTAGTAGTAGCATGCAAACCGCACGTGAGGTGGCCGACGGCTAGTTTCGCGGCTCCTAGGTTCAGGCCTCGTTCAGTGGCGAGGCCGCCTCTCATGCGGAACGGCCCCTCGCGGATACGGTCCGATGGACCCTCCCGAAGTCCATCCGCATAAGGCTACCTGGCCCTCCTTCGCAAGCCGGCGGTGACGGGCCCGGCTGGCGAGGAGGGCCTTTCAGTTGGCACCGGGCGCGTGCTATACTGACCGATGTCTCCCGAACAAAGAAAGGAACCGGCCAACCGTATGAAAGCAGGGATTCATCCGGCCTACGGCGACGTGACGGTAGTTTGCGCCTGCGGCAACACCTTCCAAACGCGTTCGACACGCCAAGGCGAGCTCCGCGTTGAGATCTGTTCCAACTGCCACCCCTTTTTCACCGGTCGCCAGAAGCTGGTCGACACCGAGGGCCGCGTGGATCGCTTTCAGAAAAAGTACGCCCGAGCGCGCCAGATCAACGGCGAGCCGGCCGCCAGCACCAAGCGCGGCAAGAAATAATTCCGTTCAGCGCCACCATTCGCCCGCCGGCCGGATGAGGATCCCGGCGCGACGGTTGGCGGGGAACTCAAGCTTAAGAATCCCGCCGGCATCGGTTTTCGTTTCGAATACCTCTTCGTCATCCACTTCGACCTCGTAGCGCTCGAGCGCCTTCAGCCCGACGACGTACCAGGTGGTCTCCTCGCTCGTGGCGACCTCGAAGCGGCCCTGAGGCGGAAGCGAGCAGACCACAAGCCGGCCTAATACGAGCGGGTGATTGAGTTCGGCCGGCCGCAGGCGTTCGATCCGGCCGTCCACAAAGGTTTGCATGAGCCCGCCGCCGTGATAAAACCAGGCGGCGCCTTCGTCCCAGCTCGAGCGAGCTACCAGCAGACCGCTTTCCGGCCGGTGAAGTGCAAGCGGGGCATTATGGTAGCTGAGGCCGGGGTGGTAGGGATTCGCCCAGAAGAACTCGTACGGGGCGCCGAAGGGATCGCGCATCATGAGGCGGTCCTGCATGCACCAGCCCTGTACGAACTGCGTCTCGAGCGCGTTCGGGTCCAAGGAGACCATGCTCAGCTCTGCGGCTCGCGATAAAGCCGCCAGGCGCAGGTCGGGCTCACCGCCGCCGTCGAAAACGGGGATGTGATAATCACCGCTCGGCGCCGGATAGGGCGCCGGATAGTACGTCAACAGGTGATAGATCGGCAGGACGGCAAACCAGGACTTCAGGCTCTCGCGGAGGTCGACCTTCAACTGATCCCGCACGACGTGCAGAATCTCCATAAGCGGATAGGTCTCGTGGCGGCCGATCGCCGGCTCTCCGCGGCGCAAAGCCGGTATGACTCGCCCCGTCCACCAGTCATCGACGAGGAAACGCAATTCGGCCGAAGCGGCTTCGGGATCGACTTCGGCCAAGGCCACCGCCGCGAGCAAGCGGTCGCGGATGTGAGCAACGCCGGCAGAGAGCGACCGGGCGCGCTCGAGCCCGTGGCGCAAGGAATCGGCCAACCGGGCGGCCTCCTCAGGATTCAATTGGTCGTGGCACCAGTCATAAACCAAGGCGAGCTGGCGGAGATCCTCGCTGGAGGAGAGCGCCCACTCGACGGCTCGCCGTGCGTAACGCGCCTGGCCGCTCGAAGCATAGCAAAGGGCGTAAGCAAAACCCGGTTCCGGGAGCACCTCGCCGGATTCGACCAGCGCTTCAAGTTGGAGCCAGCGCATGGACTGGCGCTCGCGCTCCCGCCCGAGCAGCCGCAGCCGCCGAGCGGGCAGAAGCAAACGCGGATGGGGGCCTGCCACGGAGAAATCGACGACCGGCGGTGTGCTCTGAGCGGCCAGGGGGCCGGCGACCAGGATCATCAACAGGAGAACGAAGGCGCGGCGTGCCGGAAGGACCATTCGCTTCGATTGTGTCACACTGACACAACGCGTGTTTCCCCCGCGCGGTCCGGCCGACCGAGCTCGGTCCGCTTTCCCCTTTATTTTCAGCGGAAATTCCCCTCGTGTCGCCTGGCACGCCAGATGCTGACCATCAGGCTGAATTGATGGACGACTCCTAAGACCTGCCCTCTGATGCAGAAGGTAGTCGAGCCAAGGGCGCGGGAGCAAGAATCTCCGTGCTTGCGGGATTCGGCGTATGAGAAGTCATGACAGCCGCCTCTTGTTTCGGGTGCCTGTTTGCATCAGAGGGGTCTTTTTTGGAGGCGTCCCTCAAGTGCGCTTTCCCGCCCGGGATTCCCGGCAGCGGGCGCCATCCGGCATGCGGATGTGGTGGAGAAGGCAGGACGCGGGAACCACCACGGCGAAACGTGACAGCGGGTACAGCATGCTGCGATGGGCCGCCGCCCAATCCCTGCCCCCCTCGGGGCGCGCCGCCTCGGATCCGGTTGCTTGCGGCCCCTCATCCGGACCGAGGCGGCTCTCCTTGTGCGGCTTAACTCACCACTTCCAGGTTCCAGCCGAAGCCCGGTTCCTCCGAGGGCCGAACGTAGATGCCCTCGGGGCCCCGCGTGATCAGGTTGTCCTCCTGGTAGCGCTGATAGACCTCCGGCGGACCGCCCGGCGGCGGCATGAACAGCTCGGCCCAGGGGCTGTTGGGCGTCGCCATGATGAAGTGGACACAATCGCGGCTGCCGCCGGCGTGCGGAATCACGGGGATGTCGTAGGCCGCGGCGAGGGCGGCGATGCGCCGCAACTCGGTCAGGCCGCCGCACCAGTGGATGTCGGGCTGCCAGATCTCGGCGGCCTCATGCTCGAGCAGCCGGCGAAAGCCGTAACGGGTGTATTCGTGCTCGCCGGTGACGATGCGGGTCGAAGTGATCTGGCGGCGGAGCCGGCCGAAGCCCTCGTAGTCGTGCGGCGGCAGCACTTCCTCCATCCAGTAGACGCGGTACGGCTCGAGCATCTCGGCCATCTCCAGCGTGTAACGCTCCGTCCAGGCCATCCAACAATCGAGCATGATCTCGCCGTCCGGACCGAGCAGCTCGCGCGTGCGCCGGACGAGCTCGAGGTTCTTGCGCTGACCTTCGCGGCCGTCGGCGGGGCCGTGCGGCATGGCGAGTTTGAGCTTTTTGTAGCCGAACTTGACATGGTGCTCGATGTCGTTTCCGGTGCAGTAGGCCGGGATGCGCGGCTTGGTCTCTCCGCCGAGAAGCTTGTAGACCGGCAGGCCCGTCGCCTTGCCGATGATGTCCCAGATCGCGACGTCGACGCCGCTGATGGCGTGAATGACGGCGCCTTTGCGCCCGTAATACATCGTCGAGCGCCAAAGAATGTCCCAGATGCGCTCGACGTTGAAGGGGTCTTCGTTCAGCAGGAGCTTGGTGAGATGGCGCTCGACGATATGGGCGCCGCCGATGCCTCCCTGGCCCAGGCCGCTGATGCCTTTGTCGGTCGTAATCTCGACCCAGAAGGCGGAAAGCTGCGCCGGGTCAGGCATGAAGAGCGAGCGCATGGCCTTGTATTCGGGATAGATCGACATCGGGTTGGCCACCTCGACGCCGGTGGTCGACCAGGAGCCGGGCGCGGGCGTGTACTGCGGCACCGGACGGCGGGGCCGGGTCTTGACGAGGCGTACGCCGGTGATCTTCAGACCGCTTTTCAGACCGGCAACCGGATTGGTTTGGGCTTGGGCAACCGGGGCGGAGACGGCCGAGGCCGCACCTGTCGCCGTAGCCAGGAAGTTTCTCCGCTTCATTGCGTGGACCTCCTACAGCGAATTTGGACCGCAGCCGATTATTGTGTTTGCCGACGTGTGCGATGTCAACCGGGAGGTGGCGCACATGAGCAGAGTCTGGACGGGGCAGGCCAGGTGGGCGGCGTTGTGGTTGCTTTGGGGCGCGGCGGTCCTCCCCGCGCAGAACCAGGTCAGCCAGTTCACCGTCCGGGCCACGCATCCCCAAGCCCGCTTCAGCGTCGACGGCATGATCTACACCGGCGCGGCGAGCTTCCTCTGGCCGGAGGGCAGCAGCCATGTGCTCGATTTCTTTCTCACCGACGGACCCTACCAGTACACGCGGGAGGGCCGCACGCGCTTCCTCTTCCGCGGTTGGACTGATTCGGCGGGACTACTCAGATCGGGCAGCCAGCGCACGCAGGTGGTGACGGCGAACTCGCGCGTGACTTCCTACACGCTCGAGGTCACCGCCGAGTACGAAGTCTACATCCAGTTTTACGATCCGGGCCCCGGCGCCCCGCCGGGCTCGCCCGAGGAGGGGTGTGTGCTTCCGGGTCCGGAGCCGCCGGGCCCGGGAAGGCCGGGAGTCGTCCTCGTGGGTGAGCGCTGCCTCTGGCGGAGCACGCGGCTGTGGCTTCCGCAAGGCCAGTACGCGCTCAACGCCTTTCCCTATCCCGGCTTTGCGTTCACCGGCTGGTCGGTTCCCACGGGCGGCGGCAGCGCGTTCTTGCGGACACTCGAAGTCAACTCGCCGCTCGATGTGACGGCGAACTTCCGGCCGGCCAAGCGCATCAGCTTCAAGACGGAGCCGCCGGGCTTGACGCTGCTCATCGACCGGACGCCGACCCCGACACCGGCCGAGGAGCCTTGTCATCAGTATCAGCCGCTGCCGGTCGCTGCGCCCGCCGGCTTGCCGCCGCTGTGCGTGGGAGAGGTGGACTGGGCGCTCGAGAGCCGTCACACGATCGGCGCCGTCAGCCCGCAGACCGACACCCGCGGCCGGCTCTGGGTGTTCGACTCCTTCAGCAACGGCATGGGCAACCACTCCACTTATATCGTCCGGACGCTCGATGCGGAGCGCATCGTGGCGCGGTTCGTCCGCGGAGCACAGGTGAGCTTCCTCACCGAGCCGACTGGACTGAAGCTGGAGATCAACGGGCGCGCCAACTGGCCCTCCTACAACTTCGTGGCGCGGCCGGGGGAGAGATTTTCCGTGGCGGCGCCGGCCGAGCAAGTTGCCGCCAACGGGCGGCGGTATGTCTTTCGCCGTTGGTCTAACGGCGCGGCCGCCGCGCACGAGATCCAGGTTCCGCCCGAGGCGGTCGAGGGCGGCTATCGACTCACGGCCAGCTACGAGTTGCTCAGCCAGGCGGTGATTCATAGCGAACCGGCCGGGGCGGTGGTGCGCGTCGACGGGGCGCCGTGCGAGACCCCGTGCGTGCTTGACCGCCCTGACGGGACCGAAGTGCATCTGAGCCCGCCCGGCGAACGGCCGATCTCTCACCTGATGCGCCTTCACTTCGAGGGCTGGTCCGACGGCGGCCCGCGCGAGCGCCGCCTCCGCATCAGCGGCAGCGAGCGGCGGGATCTGATCGCCCGCTACCAGACGCACTACCGGCTGGAGGCGATTGCCGTGCCGGCCGGTGCGGCATCGTTCGAGCTCGATCCACCCTCGCCCGACGCTTTCTATCCGGCGGGCACGCACGTGACGGTGACAGCACGGCCTCAAACCGGTTATCGGTTTCGTCGCTGGGCCGGAGACCTCGAGGGAACGTATCCGGTGGCGGCCTTGACGCTCTCCTCGGCGCGGCAGGCCGTGGCGCTTTTCGATGAGGTCCCGCAGGTGGCGCCGACCGGCGTGCGCAGCGCCGCCGGCGAGACGCCCTCCGGGGCGGTGGCGCCGGGCTCGCTCATCTCCATTTACGGAACAAACCTGGCGCTCTGGACCGAGGTCGGCCCGCAAAGCCCGATGGCGCAGACGCTGGGAGGCGCCACCGTGCGAGTCGGGGACCGGCTGCTGGCGCTCGCTTATGCCGCTCCGGATCAGATCAACGCCTGGCTGCCCTACGATCTCGCCGAAGGCCTCCACACGCTGGCTGTCCGACGCGAGGGCTATCCGGACGCCACGGCCGAGTTCCACGTCGCGCGGAACGCGCCAGGGCTGTTCAGCCGCCTGATCGATTCAGAGCCGTTCGCCCTGGCGGCCCACGAAGACGGCTCGCCGGTGCTTCCCGACAGCCCCGCCCGCCGGGGCGAGCTCGTCTCGATCTATGCCACGGGACTCGGGCCGTACCAAAGGACGCCCATCTACGGCTTTCCACTGCCGGGCGCCCCTGCCTATCGGCTCGTCGATCTAACAGAGGTATTTCTCGGCGGCTGGCCCGTCAAACACGAGTTCGCCGGCGGCGCCGCCGGCTTTGCCGGTTGCGATGTCATACGCTTGCGGATCACCGACGAGCTGCCTCGCGGCGCGACGGTGGAGCTGCGGGTGCGCGTCGCAGGCGTGGAAAGCAATACCGTCCTGCTGCCACTCGAATAGGCGCCGGGCGCTTGCGCCGCCGCTACGGCTGTGGTAGATCGGCGCTATGATGCGCATCAGACCGATCATGGCGCTCCCGGGAGCCTCATCCACTGCAACGGCAACGGCCGCGATAAATCGCCGAGAATTCCTGGGAACGCTGGCCGCCGCTGGCGCACCAAGCCGAGCGACGGCGCAGGCGCCCGAGCGCCGCGTGAAAGTCGTCAAACTGTTCAAGTCGCCGGATGGCCACCCAAACGGCCTGGAAGCCAGCCCAGAGGGCCTCTGGATCGGAGAGCAGATCACCGACCGGGCGCACTTGGTGGATTGGACCGGAAGGGTTCTGCGCAGCCTGGAAACGGAATCCTCCAACACCAGCGGGATCGCTTACGGCGGAGGCTTTCTCTGGATGGCCGCTAACGGCCGCGCCTTGTGGCGCCGGCCTCGTCCCACCGACGCCGTCGAGGGCGAAATCCTCAAGGTGGACCCGTCGACCGGCAAGACCGTCGCCCGGTACCCGGTGCCCGGAGGCGGCGGCGTGCACGGGCTCGAGTTCGCAGAAAATCGCCTCTGGATCACTTCCTTGCGGCTGGGCAAGCTTTCCGCGGTCGACCCCAGCGATTTTCGCGTCGTGCACGAGATCCCGGTCAGGCGAAGCCGGGCGCACGGCTTGGCGTGGGAGCCTCCAGGCATCTGGTGCGTCTTTTCAAACGATCGCGTGATCGAAAAGCTCGATGCCCGCGACGGGCGCCTGCTCGAGCTCATACGCCTGTCGGCCGAGGATCCGGATCCGCACGGCTTGTGCCTCTATCAGGGAAAGCTTTACTATTGCGACGCCGGAATAGGACTCGGCGCGATCTCGAACCGTAGCCCCTGGACTGGTTACATCTGCCGCCTCGACCCACTGTGATAAGGCCACGCCGCGGCCGCCCTCCGAGCGCCAGGCCCGGCTCGTCACCCGGATCGAAGCCACACGGCCGGTGACCACGAAGTTCCTCCTAAGGCGAGCGTGAAGTTGTTTGAGTGGCGGGGGGTCGAGCTTTTTTGGGGCGGTTTTGTAGTCATGTATGACGAGTATTTTCCAGACAAGCTAATTCATCCCTCATATTCTGTGCACATGTATATCGCCGTCATCCCCAACCGCAATTCCCCGCCCGCCATCCTGCTGCGCGAGTCCTACCGCCAGCAGGGCCGCGTCAAAAACCGTACCTTGGCCAACCTCAGCCACTGGCCCCCTGAGAAAATCGAAGCCCTCCGCCAAGTCCTCAAGGGCACCGGCTCGCTCAGCCCCCAGCTCTCGGAAGCTTGCACCGTCACCCGCTCCCGGCCTTACGGCCACGTCGCCGCCGTGTGGGGCGCCATCGAGCGGCTAGGCTTGCCCGCTTTGCTCGACCGCCCCAACTCACCACAGCGGAGTCGGGCGCTGGCCCTGCTTGCCGCCCAGAGCTTGGAGCCCGGCTCCGAGCTGGCCACCGCCCGCGCCCTGAATGCGGAGACCTGCCGCAGCAGCTTGGGCGAACCGCTCCAACTGGAAAACACCGATGAAGACGATCCGTATGCCGCCATGGACTGGCTGCGGCCCCGCCAAGGCGCCATCGAGGCAGGGCTGGCACGGCGGCACTTGGGCGAGGGCACGGCAGAAGTTGGACCGGATCGTGGCCGTCACCAAGCGCCCCCGGCGCGCGCTGAAGAGCTGGGAGCGGATTCACTACCTGGTGGGCCGGGCGCTGGCCGGCTCGAAGGTGGCGAAATACTTCTGCTGGGAGATCACCTCGGAAGGTTTCCACTATCAGCGCCGGCCGGAGCGCATCGCCCAGGATGCGGCGCTGGACGGCATTTATGTGACCCGGACCAGCGTGTCGGAGCAGCGACTGAGTGCGGAGCAGACAGTGCGCACTATAAACGGCAGGCGACGGTGGAGAGCGTCGACTTGCAGGTGCGGCCTATTCGCCACCGCCCGCCGGGCCGCGTGCGGGCCCATGTGTTGTTCTGCCCGCTGGCCTACTACGTGGAGTGGCACATGCGTCGCGCCCTGGCCCCGGTGTTGTTCGACCATGAGCAGTCGGACTCATCGAGCGGCTCCCCGGTGACGCCCACCCAGCGCTCCCCGGCGGCGCCAGCCAAAGCCCTTCGCAAAAGGACGCCGGATCAACTGCCGGTGCAGAGCTTCGCCGACTGGCTGCGCGATTTGGCGACATCGTGAAGAATCGCATCGAGCCCAAACTGAAAACGATTCCCGCCTTCGATCGGATCACTCGTCCCACCGAGGCTCAGCGCCGCGCCTTGGAGCTGTTACAGGTCTCCCTGTGAGCGGGAACTGTAATCAGTACCGCGCCTTGCCTTGATCCAGAAGTCCTTGATGATCAGGACATTCTTGTCAACACCCGGGGGAACTTCGGCTTAGAACAGCAGCGCATGCGCCATGGCTTCCTCGCGCTGATCGACCCGATGGGGACGCATCGACCGCTACGTGAGCGAGCCAATGGTGAGGTCGCGAGGGTGAAGCGACTCTTGCAAGACCTCAAGTCGCGCCATCCGCACGGCAACGTGGCACATT
>Ga0308417_1000780_pt1 | contig 22298 bp, 16 predicted proteins | sample HotsprSampleOS65_FD_203528 | JGI IMG/M metagenome (GOLD analysis project Ga0308417, IMG submission 203528) | Hot spring phototrophic mat microbial communities from Octopus Spring, Yellowstone National Park, Wyoming, United States - 20090730_OS65 ... | reverse complement strand
TTAAATCGCCTATTATCTGATACGCGTTATTGTAACTTAGCATGTTTCTAGCTAGGTCTTTTATTCTTGTATAACCTAATAGGCATGATTTTACAAGTCTTCTAATAATTTCGTATAATCTAACATTTTGTTCTGGGTCTAGTATATTAGAGCCGTTGTAGCTATAGAGAAACTTAATAAGTTGTTTATAATCTTCCATCTCTGGGTGCATCCTAAGTTTTAGATTGAACAAAACTTCCATGTATATTATAAATACTGGCAGTATGAAGAGTGCTGCGTTTATAGTAACTTCTTGTTCCCACAAGCTTCTTACGATATGGGAGCTATTACGGTCTTCATCTGGGCCATACCATCTATTAGAATTAAACTTATTGAACATTTGCATTAGTCTTCTTACACCTTCGGCGACGTCGTCTATCTTTGATTGGAAGCTGATACCTCTTACGAAAGCTTCTGGGAAGGAAGAACGAGCCTCTGCACGAAAGGCATCCTGACTGTTTATCGTGCCAGACTTATAACTACTAAGTAAATTAGCATAATATTCTTGATAAGATCTATAAACTTTACCTTCCCAGTCTACGTGTAGGTTTATTCCATGTGTCATTTCGTGTATAAACACCCACATGATAGATAAAAAACCAGTACCACTATTAGTATTTATCATATGTATATCTTTTTTCTTTTCTTCAAATTCCGGGCCAAGCATCCATATAAATGCATTTTGAAAAGACAGAGGGTTAAGATTGATAATAATCTCAAAAAATGCCTTTTCTTTTCCCGTACCCAGACTTTCAGACTTAACCATAGACTTATAACCTCCCATTGTCGCATAGCTAGAATATTCAGCTTGAGACGGAGACTTTAGATTGAAAAAAATAGTAAACTTAGGAGAATTAGTTTTAGAGTTAACTGTTTTTACAAATTGATACATATAGTTATAACCCTTATTCGTTATTTTTTTGATTAGTTCTATAAATCTGGCGTTTATAGAATCTGGTTTTACATTCATGTAAGAAATATACTAAAGTATTTAGAATATTTACACATGTCGGATTTATTTCCAGAAATTAGTCAAGGTGATGGACAATGTGTTTTTAGGATAAGAACGGGTTTGCCTTTTCCGGGCACCTTACAGCCTTGGGTAAAGCAGCCTTATATTAATAACTTCTTTCTTAGCATGCCTTATCAAGGTCTAGTTAATATGTTGAACAGGATTGGTGATACTATAAAGGGTCGTATAGAAAATGTTATAAAGGTATTTCAGAAACCTAATAATACAGGTGAGCTGATTCAAAACATAACACTCGCTATTAGGGATTTAGCTACTTTAGCAGACGAGGTTCTATACTATATAAACATATTCCGCAACCCCGACATGATCCCTACTCTATATATAGACCCAGAGTTACCGCTTGGATTTTATGTGGCTATTAGTGTACCTGTAAAAACTTCAGAATACGACGTAGCTAAAAATGCGCTTTTGTTAGATAAGTTACTCTATCAACCTGGTAACCCTAATGCCAGAATGTTTATAAAGCAAGTAAATAACGATGAGAGCTATCAGATGCCAAGCAATCCTATCGTGGAGAAGGCTAAGAAGAAGATAAAAGAGCAGATTACGGATTATATAAAGTCTCAGTTAAACTTACCCGAAAGGATACAGCAAGTTACACAAGGTATCTTAGATATTAACCAACTCTGGGACGAGAGCCGTCTAAAAGGGCTATCTATTTACGATTCTGTTTTCTTTTATTGGAAAGGGCATATAGCTGAGAATATAACTGTAGATGCTAATCGTGTTCGTTCTTTTCTTGATTTAGAAACACGTATTATACGTGCTGGTAACGATATATTTCAGGCCACAGCTGACGAAAGTACGGGTGGATTGGCTACTAAAGTGCCAGAAGAGAAACTATATACTATCAGAGATATTGTACAACAAACAAAAGACGAAAGCTATACTGAAAGATTCTTAGGTATTAGTAAAAATAACGATTATAAAACTGTAAGCCAATATGCACAACAGCTTATAAATACAGCATTTGGTCTAATGAGGCCTTCAGATATAAAACCGCAACATATTTATCAATGGTTTGGTTTTATGTATGTACCTATATTACCTTATCGCGATACAAGACCTAAATCGGTTATTGATAAAAACATGTACGATACACCTGAACTAATCGTCAAAGACTACAAGAAGTATAGAGATCTACAAGATGAACTATTAGAAAGTTACATGACAGAAAAGAATGCAGAAGAAGTTAAGAAACGGATGAAGCAATATATTAGCCAATCTGAATGTTTGAGGCAGGATTTATTGGATGCTGGTCTAACAATAACAGAAGATAGTATAGTAACGAGCGATGAAATAGCTGACGAGGACAATAAGCGTCAAATCGATTTTATCCAGCAACTGAGCAATCCAGCAGGTTTTGGTGTAACAGGTGCCAACCTTAATAGGTTAAATCCTGAAACAACTAATGTACAAGCTTCTGAATTATCTTATACGCCTGGCATAACCAAGTTCATAAATCCTAACACCGATAATCCAGACCAGTCATCTAATTTGCCAGAAAAAGTGGCATACTACAGCATAGGTAAGGCTAAATTTATAGATGAAATCATATCTGACCCTGATAACCCCTCAAATCGATCAAAAATAGATAATATCACAGTAGCAGAATACGCCAACTATCTAAAACAAATTTTCATAGATAGTAATAATAACTTAGTTAGTATGATAAACTTCTTGAGAAACTATTACGATAGTTTTCGTGAAGCTGCTACCGCTAGTACTTTGTTTTACAATATGGATAATCTTGATAGTTATATAGATAATCTTAATAGTGATATTTCTGATGTAGATATTCTAATGCCAGAAAAGTTGCAGGGCAGAATGCCTATTGTGGAAGACGTAGTAGCGGAAAGTGTTTTTAAAGCTTTCACTTATTACCAACTCATAAACGCTCTGGTCGGAACTAGTGTAAGTAATAATACACATTACATTGTAAGTTTGGAGCCATTCACCGAACATTTACCTAACCTACCAGAACTGGTACGGATAGATTTTGACGTCTTACAGAAGAAACTGTTAGCCACTACAGCTGGCACGGATAGATATAAGAAAGTTTTAGAAGATTACAAAAAACTACTACGTACGAAAAGTCCTAATCATGATCGGGACACCTATGGCGATAGGATAGCGTTAGAACGTAAAGACCTGCCGATACACACTTTCTCTATCTATAGAGATTTCTTGCCTATTAAGAGCTTGTCGGTGGAGTACGATGATTTGGAGTCTGCTAGTATAGAGTTTTTTGGCTATTCTTTTACTATCCCCGGGAGTTGGAATAGTCTAAAACCACAAGTTTCTATTGAAGTACACGATTTTGCGGGGAGGCCATTCGCAAGATATATGCAAAGCTATAGAAAGCTTGTGTTCAGAAATAATGGCACATGGCCTATTATGCATATGTCTTTTATATTAGATATCGTAGGGATAGATAATACACTTACAATTACAGACCTTATGAGTTTAATTGTAATACCTCGTAGTATTAATATGCCAGCTATAGACTACGATAGTTCAGAAGATCTTATAGCACCAAGTACTGTCAGAATAGACTTTGAGGTTATAGGATTTATAGATTATATCAATACAGCTATTATCAACCAGTCAGCCGTAGGTTCATTTAATGTGATAGATCATGTTAACTTTAATCGTGTTGCTGATCCTAATAATGTGTTATCGGATTGGTATCATATGAAGAACTTCAATCCAGCCCCTGGCAAGTACGGTTTATATTATAGTAACTATAATCAGCAAGTTAAATTGAAAAACATAAGAAAGGGCATTTTGGAACAGATACGAATGCGCACTGGAAGAACAGCTTATCTAGTAGAGGGAGACCCACAAGTTAGAAGAATCAAAGTTTTTGAACCAGAAATAGGTGGACGTAGCGGCAGTTGATAATTCCTGTATGAAATGGTATATTTACAGTATAAACTCCTAAATATGGTGGAAAAGAGGGAGATGAAAAGAGGGATTATGGAATATTCTGATAGATTAGCAAGACTTAGTTTCAACTATTTCAAAGAATTTTTCGATAGTTTTGGCATAGTGCTATTTGTAATCAATATCTGCGGCCAGAAACTATGGGCAAAGAGGTTCTGAAAATGATTGCAAAAAAGAAGAGTGATACCAACTTCATAACGTTGGAGTGTTTACTGGTATTTGATAAAGAAGAAGATAAAGACAGGATATTAAACCTAATGCGTAAGTTTTCATCAATGATTAGGTTGGCCTATAAAAGACTAATTGAGAGAGCGGAGAGTAGAGAACTTAAAAAACTGTTGTCTCGAAAGTATGGAATAAACACACGTTATTCGGGTGATGCCGTACTTCTGGCACAGCAAACTCTAGACTTGTGCATAGAAAGAAAGCAAAATCCCCCAAAGCTCGTATTCGGTTCAAGAGAACTATTTGAACAGCTAAAGAAAAACACCTAACAGGCAAAAGTAGAGAGAAACTGAGACAAAAATGGGAAGAAGGAAGATATGGCATTTTGTATTCAAGAGGTGACAAATCAAAAGAAGGTAATCTAAGTTCTAATTAATTTGACCTAGAATTTGAGCGTAAATTGAATGCAATTTTGTATATTTCGATAGTAATTGGCTTAGGCGAAAACCAAGCCTCTAGGGCTAGGACGGCCCGAAGTGAAGCCTGTGGAGCAGGCTCTGGTGGATGACCGTAGTCCCAACGGACTACCTAAAAAGCCACCCTGCGATGAAGCAGGAAGCTCAACTCAAAAAGGTTGAGTAGTCCGCTCAATAAAACTTATGTATCAGCTTCAATTCGGGACAGAAGGTGCATTCTTGAGCGTAACGTTAAAAGTAGAAACTAATAAAACTAAAAGTTATATTATAGGAGATAGATATAATATTGATTTTTTATCTATAAAAAGTCAGACATTTGGAGAATATGACCTATCTGGTGCATGGTATATATACGACATTAGCTTTAATGGGCCTTCACCCTATGTTATCACATTACGCCTTATCCGAAACGGTTCAAAGTTGTGTTTTATGGGTGATGGCACTTCTATATCTGTATCGCAGGTAGAATCTTTATATGGCATCAAAAACTATAAAGCTAGCGATGACTTTTATATTACACTACGAACCGATAAGACTAACTATTACTCGATTGTAAGAGCTGCTTTCAGATTAAAGTTTCAATCCCTTCCTATTTTTATGCCGGACGGGAGTCTGAAACTTGTTAACTTCTATGACCGACCCATTGTAGAACCATTTCTATATCAGAGTGTGACCGCTGAGAAAGCTAAACTATCTTTCCAAAAAGGTTCAGTCGGTTTAGAAGAATACCCAACGGCAACGTACATACTAGATTACTTTGAGGTCTACAATATATATTATCCACCAGGTACTATCATAAAGTACGATGCGACAAGCAAACAAGCTATTATTATTAGCGATGTATCAGCTACTATACATCAAGGCCATAAGATTGGCAAAACAACAGCAAGATGTTTTTTAGTAGCATTGCCTTAATAAAATATTAAGAAGTTACGCGGGTTCTCATTATATAGTGTTTCTAACTCACTTCTTAAATCTCCAATTTTATTTTCCAAACCTACAAATACTTCGATAGGCAGGTTAGTAAGCTGATAATTATTCTTCAAAGCTATAATGTACTCAGCTATATCTAAAACTATTTGTTTTATGAATACATCATACAATGGTGTAACTCGGTCTATAAAGTACATGGCATCGTTAGCTATGTTGTTATTGTGAAAAACCAAAGGATACTTACAGAGTGTCTTAGCACATAATACCCCACTCATATAAGGCATTGAAGTCATATATAGAGTAGGTGGCTGGTAAGCGAACTTGTATAAACCGAACTTTGCTGTAATGATAGAAGTAGGTGTCAAGCTGACTACTGCATCAGGTACTAAGGTGATGTCACGTGGTGTTATACTATTATTTATATAATCTGTAATGTTATTTCTAAAAGTATACTGCCCCTTAACTATATGAACTTTCTGGATATAAAATAGTGGGAAGTGTCTGGAAAAAGTAGCATTAGCTCTTTCTACTAATGTTCGCTGCGTCCTTCTAGGTGGCCAATCTGGATCAATAGCAAACATCTGCGGTATGTTATAAACACCAATTAAAGCTAAAATACGTACAGCATCATCATATATTTGATCCAAAGTTACGAAAGGCACATGCTCGTAGCCTGTCAAACAAGACATGTAGAAATATACTGAAGTTTAGTATATTTAATCATGCCATTCTTAAGCATAATACCTGAACCCGAACCGCAACTTACGACAGCGCCTGATACAAAAGCTGTATTCCTGAAACTTAGAGGGCACGTATTTCACGGAGCACGAAACGAAATAGCTAGAAATATATTCGAAAATAATATACGCACGATAAATGGTTATATGTATAATAAAAATAAAACTGTAGTAAAATTCTCATCTGAGCTTAAAAAAGAGATCGATAACACGATCGATAACACGATACGATCAGCAGTTCAAAAAGGAGAAAATAGCGATATCTATATAGATTTTAATCTCTTTAACTATGATGAAAGTAAGGCCGATTTGCATCGTTTAAAGGCATATAATCCAGACGGGAAGTTAAGAATAGGAATCCATTATAGAAACGATTTACAAAATGACACGATAACTGATAAATATGATGTCAATAGAGAACTTAAGATTAATTTGCCTAGTGCAAACGATGTAGATGTAACTTTTTCTGAATTACCTGATGATTTGTATAATAGTATTTTAGAGCTTAACCCTAGCTTTTTCTCTAAAAATGCAGACGGTAGTGTATTGGAATACGGGAAGCTAGCTGCGCTAACAGCTGCCTCACACTCGCTAGTGCTAAGTAATAAATTAGATGAGATGGAAGGCCGTACTATACTATTCAAAGGTCTTAGAGATTACATTGGCGACGATTCCGAAAATGTCCTTTTATTTGATTTTTTAGGCTACGACGTTAAATCAGGGAAAGATACTTCTGATATTATTACAGCGGATTTAGATACAGCTGCTGAAATATTGCATAATTGTATATGGCTTATCAACATCAGCGAGCGTGGCAGACCAGATGGTGGGTCACAATACGACCTGCACACAAGACTAAATATAACCTTAGCCTTTACTAAATGTAACAAACAACCAGGTGAATTCTTTATAAACGGTGTAAAGTTCCCTTACACAGTACATAAAGACAACACCTTTAGTGACGCGATAAAGAATACAGATGTAGACTCAGAAGGTGTACTGCAAGACCCTCCTGGTATAGATAAAAATGTAGACAATCCGGGTAATGTACTTATTCTCAACCGTTATTTAGGTACTATTGCACGATATAAGTCTTTTGATGATGGTGTTCCTAATGAATGGTTCAAGACTTATATACGTCTCATTAGTAATATGAGTGAAACTGACTTCTATGAGTTTTCTTCTGAGATATTGAGAAATATTATGATCATCTGTAGTCAGCCGGAACTTGGCATCACACTATTCAAAATGGCACGCACAAGATACTGCGCATACAAGTATTGCCATACTGAAATAGACCCGACTTTTCCAGTCAACCTAAACATACCGAGATTTATACCCATAGAACCCCTTGAGGTTGAAACACACTGCAAATGTAAAGATGAAGAAGAGTAGCTATATGGAACGACAATACGCTAAAAAATGTAGATGGCGTTGGATGCCTAAAAGCATTAGAAAAAAAGTCAAACGCTGTGTCCGAAAACTGCAAGCAGAAGGATACGACCAAAGCGCTTATCCGATATGTATAAATCAATTAACAAAATTGAGAAATAGAAACATAATTGTATTCTCAGCCATTATATAAATTAAAAAAATAAGTATATTTAATTATGGAGAAAACTAGAAGCAGAAAGCAATCTACCGGTGATCAAGCAGTAGAACAAAGTGCAAATACGAGCGGACAAGAAAAACCCGAAACGGTGATTAATGAAAGTAATGATGTAAATATAAGTAGAACTATGCCTAAAGACACAGATACCACAAAAGATAAAGAGAACGAGCAAGACGTGCTCATAAAAAACCAAGAACCTAAAGAATCACCAAACGCTTTTGTACTCAATCTGGCTAATAGAATAATAGATAGAATATACGAATTGTATGGATATAGCATTAAAGGCAAAGCATGTGAGTCAATCATGGAACAAGCAAAGCATCATGCTGATATACATAAAATTGATATGAAAACAGATATTGATACAATAAATACTCACGAACTCTACGTTCATATCGTACAACTTCTTAGTAATGGATATAATCCATCACCGTTAGATACTAATTATAACGACATATTCATAAGGGCAATAGTAGAAAGGTATAAGATGCGGACTGCTCAACCGTAAAAGGTTGAGCTTCCTGCTTCATTGCAGGTTGGCTTTTAGGTAGCCCGTATGGGCTACGGTCATCCACCAGAGCCTGCTCCACAGGCTTGACTTCGGGTTGTCCTAACCCTAGAGGCTTGGTTTTCGCCTGTATAAAGTACCGTCGAAACTAATAAAAATATTCAAAAATATTGATTTTAATGTATTTGCACATAGCTATACTATCAACTAAAAAATTAGATAAAAGCCAAAATTTATATATTTAAATATAGATAATAGTTTCGACCACATTACGACTTATGCAAATCAAAGAACTGATTGGCTACCGTCAGAAATGGTTGTACACAAACGAACATATCAAAGAGCTAAAAAATGACTTTATTTTTTCCGAAACATATCATGATGTTATTATATCTCACTTATGGTACAACAATATCAGAGCATTTGAAGATCTGTACCATTTGAGTATCAAAGATATAGATAGCTATTTAGAGAAATTTGATATAATTTATGAAGCTGCTTTTGTGGCGCATAAGATACTGAACGAAGGTCGCGAGATATTTATTTATACAGACTACGACACTGATGGCGGCTTAGCAGCTGCAATATTAATAGACTTCCTAAAGAAAGCATATAACTATAAACTAAACAAAAATCTATTTTGGGCTACTTCCATAAGAGATGAAGGGTATGGTATATCAAAAAACGTCGTTACTAGGATATTGGAAAGACATCCTAACGCATTGGTATTTATATTAGATACGGGTGGCTCGAGTTATAGCGAATTAAGTAAAATACTATCTAGACGTGAATATGCTATCGTATTAGATCATCACAACATAACGGAAGAGGTAAAAAGTTTGATTTACAAGTATGATAACCTATATCTTGTTAATCCTAAGGCTCACGATTATCGTCCTTTATACTCTGTTTGTTCTGGCACATTGTCTTACCTATTTGTTAGAACGGTATCACTCTTTTCAGGGCGACAGGAGCTTTACGAGCTATCGGAGTCGTATGTAGACTGTGCAGCTATGGCTACCATTGCCGATTATATGCCATACTCCGGCATCAACAGCTTGCTCGTACATTCTGGTTTTAAACAACATAAAAATCATAAAAGAATGTTCTTTGAGGAACTAACCAAAGACAATAAATATAGTACTAAGTCTCTTAGAGATTTTGTGATTAACGTGGGGTGGTATTTAGCTCCGAGGCTAAATGCAGCTGGTAGGAGCAGTAACGCCGATATAATGCTAAAAACCATTATTTTAGGAATGGACGAGAAACCCGAAGACGCTAAAGAATTTCAAGAACTAGTTAATAAGCTAAACGAAATATATCAACATGTCAAAAACGAACGCGCTGAATACGAAACACATATTACTAATCTAATCGTACAAAGATACGGTGCAATCAATGAAGATACAAGTCATATCGTTGTATTTACAGACAATGCACACGAAGCACCACTAAGCGCTGTTATAACAAAAATGGTGTTCAAATATAACGTGCCTATGTTTATTTTTGCCAATAAGATAGATAGATGGAGTGGTTCCGGAAGATTACCCAAAGACCTTATTAGTTTCTACCCAGACGCCTTCGACATACTTAAAAACAATGGCGTCTTCAAGGTCAATGGTCATTACGGTGCATTTGGCGTATTGTTATACAAAATGGAAAAAGTGTCGCAAGTAGAAAAGGTCGTCGAAGATTTCATACACAGCCTCGGAGACTATAAACGCCTATTAGGAATGAATAAATCTTTTATGCACGGATATGCTAAGCAAGTCTCTGAAGTAATGCAAGTATGTAACGAAATAAAAAGTTTGGGTATATATAAAAGCGATGATAGCCCAAAATTCTTGATAGATACTTCACTCATAGAACCACAAGGACTAGGACAAATTATAAGGCCAAATAACAATGACCACAATAATGTCATACGAGTTATCATGGACAGGAACATACCAATCAGTTTAAGTATGATAAAACAGTCTAAGCATGCTATTGTATCTTACGACATAAATTCTAATGGGACACCAACGATTATTATACACGACGCTATAAAATAAGTCAGTTATAAACTTTCGATACTAAACTATCACATGTCTGATGAAAAGATAGTTGAACAAAGTGCAGAATCGGCGGAAACAACAAGCGAATCAACCAAGTATAGTCTAAAAGATGCCGAACCAGTAGCTGATAACATAGTTTTGAAAGTAACTAACTTTGACCAACCTAGCACACGCTACTACTATACCCCTTATCCTGCAGACGCTAGTTTATTAATCTACGGCGAGGTTGTCGCCGTAGAAAAGAATAATCCATACCGCTTGAAGAGTGGCGATCATGTTTTATATAACGGTCACATAGTATATCAGTCTTTAGAAGATGGCGTCAAATATGTAGTCGCACCAATAAAAGGTATCCTTCTCATATGGCGTTCTAAGTGAACTGTTGAACCGTAAAAGTTTGAGATTCCCGCGACGAAGTAGGAAGCTAAACTGAAAAAAGTTGAGTAGTCCGCACGAACAGAGTGGTGGAATTGGTTATGCAAAGAATCTTATAATAGTTTCGAGACATAGTAAGCAATAGATAACATGGTGATGTAAATATGTTAGGGGAAGGTGTGAAAGGCAGAATATGCTTCGGAGACAATATCGAAGTACTTCGTACTTTGCCAAACAACTCTATAGATCTCATTTACATTGATCCGCCTTTTAATACAGGCAAAATCCAGAAACGCACTCAGATAAAAACAATTCGCTCGGAGTACGGCGATCGTACTGGCTTTCAAAGGAATAAATATAAAAGTATAGTTCTAGATAGTAAGCAATTTACAGATATTTTTGACGACTATTTAGGCTTTTGGGAGCCTCGTCTTATAGAAGCTCATCGGGTCCTGGCTCCTCACGGCTCTCTCTATTTCCATATAGACTATCGTGAAGTACATTATTGTAAGATACTTCTTGATAACATATTTGGTCGGGAATGCTTTTTAAACGAAATCATTTGGGCTTATGATTATGGAGGCAGGCCGAAGAATCGTTGGCCACCGAAGCACGACAACATTCTTTTCTATACTAAAGAACCAGGAAAACACATTTTCAATGTAGACGAGATTGAAAGGATTCCGTATATGGCACCCAGTCTAGTAGGAGCTGCGAAAGCGGCATTGGGCAAATTGCCTACGGATGTATGGTGGCATACAATAGTCCCAACAAACAGCCGTGAGAAAACCGGCTATCCTACGCAAAAACCTCTGGGCATCTTACGGCGTATTATCCAAGCTTCGTCAAGACCATGCGATATAGTATTAGATTTCTTTGCAGGTAGTGGGACAACGGGAGTAGCAGCCCTTGAATTAGATCGACGTTTCATACTAGTTGATAATAACCCAGAAGCCATACAAGTCATGGTTCAGCGCTTTAATGGTGTCAATGGCATAGAATGGATAGGAGTGGAGCACAACAAATAGTAATTTTTGCAAACGCCATGACTTTTGATTACCTAATTACCAACCCACCTTTCTCTATCAATAAAGAACTTAACCGAAATTCGCAGTATTACTACATGCAATTTTTGAACTCGTATGTAAAAGTGGTCAAAAACACTATCTGGATTTTACCAGAGTCATGGTATTACAATAATGTAGTCTTAGAGATAAGTCGTCGCCTTTTATATGGCAAACTCAGAACATTAAGATTGGTCAAAGTTCCCGAGTGGCAAAATATAGATGCTAAGTACGCATGGATTATTAAGACTGAAAGTAACAATAGAGATATAGTACACTTCAAAGTGCCTGATTATGAGACTACAATACCACAAGCAATATTCTGGAATAGAATACTACCTAAGTATAAAGACATATACGATTGGCTAAAAACTCCATTCCAGTGTCCTATATGCCAACAGAAACATAATCACTTAGAAAAAAGATGCGAAGAATTATACTTTACTGAACACGTTTTATCGTCAAACTTGTTTAACATAAAAACTAATACTAATTTAGAAATCGTAAATGTGACACGTAGTGATATTCAGGTTATAACTAATAAAGGAGTGAAAACTACTTCACTTGACAGGATACCAGAACATGCGAGAAAATATGTTAAAAAATGGAAGATAGTAACTAAATACACATCTGGAGAAAATATAGAGTTCGGTTTAATAGAGCCTAATAAAGTCGTGAGCGAGAGTTTTTTGGTTGTATATACTTCTGACACACAGGATGATGCAATTGAGACACTAGAGTACTTAAATAGACCTTTTGTAAAAAGGCTTATTAATAGCATAAGATACAATAGACACATTACAAAAACAAGTTTTTGCTACGTGCCCCAAAAACAATGGGACATCCTGCCGCGAACAGCTTAACCTTTTACAATTGACCTTTCTGTTTCGTCGCGTGGCGACTTTTAGGTAGCACGTAGGGCTATAGTCATCCACCAGAGTCTGCTCCACAGGCTTAACTTCGGGTATTCGCATTTAGGGCAGCACTACGTTCTGTTATGCAGTGCCAAGTCTTCATTTTTGTATCCGCAGCGATCTATAAAAACTTGAGTAGTACTTTGCTATGTGCTTTCACAATATTGATTATTAAAAACACTGGAAATATATCTAATAAATATATTCGGGCTAACCGCTTTTTGTGTATGATTTAGTTGTAAAAGAAATTAAATTTTGTACAGTTTTAGTGAAATGCATTAGCTTAACAATTTTCAAATCATCAATTATAAATACGCCAGCTACTTGTTTTTTATCTTCTTTTTCTAATACTACCATATCATCGCCAAGAAACACGTGTACGACGCCCTTTAATGACTTGAAGTCTATTAAAGCGATACTAACACGATTGAAATGTTTATCTCTAATCAGAATTCCGTGATCCGAGCTAATTGAAATAAAGACTACATCACTACTAAAAGACTTATTACGCATGAAGTCGTAAAAATATTTTGATATATACCCAGAAAGGTACTTAGGCATACTCTTATGTTTAAGAGACTTATTAGAAATAAAAATTAGTGTGTTATTTTTTAACATGTCATTAGTCATTATTATAGGGTGGCCCATCTTAAGATCTCTAAATTTAGACTCTTTACATAAATCATACTCTAATCCTATAAATTTTATCGTACAATGTGAATAAGATAGTATCTCAGTGCTGCATATCATATAAATTATGCCTCTTTTCTCATCTATTGTAAAATCCATTCTTATATCATTTACGTCTATATTTGTGCATTCGTTCTTATACATACTTCTTAAGTAATCTTTTATTTCATGTTTTGAGGGATAATAGTATATACAATATCCGTAATCTTGTACAAAATCGCCACTATTTATTTCCTTATCCTGGTCATCCAAACTATACAAAACTATACATATTTAGCACGGTCGTCCCCTGACCAGGGCGAGGGACTAGCCCGTTTCGCCGCTCCTACCCAATCCCTTGCGAAGATTACTCTCTTCAATGGAGAGAAGTCTCTAGGACTCTCAAGGCAGGAGAGGGCGAGGGCTACAGAGAGAACTTGCCAGCTTTTTCGTTCCACCTGAGTGGAACCCCGCACCCGTTCCATCTGGCGGTTGACGGTTTGTTGGGCAGCTGTCTCACTCTCCCCGCTTTCCCGTAGGTATCCGAGTAACGTGTCTAATTCTTTTCGTGTTCTCCAAAGAATACTTTTTAGCCTATTTCGCTTGTATTCGTTTTTCTCTTCGCGTATTTCATGTTTGATTTTGGCAATCTTATCTTCAATCTTTGCTATTGCGTAAGACAGAAACTCTGCATCTTTCAGAAGTTCTTTATAGTTCTTAGGCAGGCTTTCTTTGAAACCTAGTCCTCGTCGGGCTATCACATAAGCGCCCGCTGTGTCCTTATCTATGTTGTATAGTGGTGCGTATTTGAGCTTGCCAATTATTGACGTGTAAGCTGGATTGACTTTGATGACCTGAATACCATTTCGCTTCGCTACAGTCTCAATCTTTTGCAGCACACCTTTGTACACCCACTTTTGCAGTCTCTGTCTTAGTTTAGGCAGCCCATCCCCTCTCTTACCTTTTGGGAGCTTCTCTAAATTCTCCACAACGATCGCTTTTCTTTCTCTTTTAGCGATCTCTACTACCTGATGAGCAGTTTGCCAACTCAAGTACGCTCTTTTTTCTGAGCTGCTCTCTAATAGCTTGTCTAAGCTAATCCGCTCGTACTTTTCTAAATTTCCATTCTTCGTTGTATGAACTAACGCCAAGTGAAAAGGGTAAGCATTGATGTCAATCCCTATAACACCATTGTCTTTTGTAATAGCCACTTCGGGGCAATTCTCTTCTTTACTGAACTGTGCGTAGATTTTCCCGTTCCTTAGTTTGATTCGTACTGTGTAGGGGAACCAGTCGCCTATCTTCTCGGCGTGCTCTATACTGCTTATGAAGTCTAACCACTTGTCGGTTTTTCTTTTTGCTGACCGAATCACCCTCGCCCATACATACTCACTGTTTCCTAAGTTAATCCTCAGATGCCATTGATTGTTCAGATTCACAAGCCTGAGATTTAGATTGCCCTCCCTTGACTTGTCTCCTCTTGAATACAAAATGCCGTATCTTCTTTCTTCCCATTTTTGTCTTAGTTCGTCTCTTCTTTTGCCTGTTAAGTGTTTTTTCTTCAGCTGTTCAAACAGTTCTCGTGAGCCAAAAACAAGCTTTTTAGGATTCTGTCCTCTTTCTACACAAGATTCCAGAGCTTGTTGTGCCAGAAGTATCGCACCGTCCGAATACCGGGCGTTGATTCCATACTTTCGGGATAGTAGTTTTTTCAGCTCTTTCCTTTCTGCTCCCTCCATCAGTCTTTTGTAGGCAAACCTGACCATCGATGAGAACTTACGCATTGTGCTTAATACCCGCCCCTTATCCTCATCTTTGTCAAATGCCAATAAACACTCTACTGTTACAAAGTTGCTATCAATCTTTTTTTCTGTCGGCATTTTTAGAACGTCTTTGTTCATAAATTCTGCTTACACTTATTGACTACAACTATCTCCATCTTAAAACTATCGAAAAATCCTTTACACCCTTTTACACTTAGAAGCTTCATAGCTATACTATGTTATAAATATACAAATTTGTACCGAAATTAGCAACTGTTGCTAGCCTCCTCACTAATATCAGGTCTTTTTATTCTATACGCCGTTTTATATCTTGTCAATAACTTATTTATAGTTTCTTTTTCATATATCCTATATATACTTGCTTTGTGCCCACTTGAGTATTTGTTTATGGTGTTTAGGTAATTGAATATTTCTTTCTCCAAAAAATCCAAAGAGTATTCGGCAACTTCTAAAATTTGTTTGTCAATTAGATTATATATAAGAACTTTCAGATACTCATCGGTAACAAAGGCGATGGGGATGTAATTGTTGTATAATGGTATGCCAACACTTGAGTAAGCAGAAAAATCTAAATCTAATATAATGTCACCATTTGTAAACTTACGAATAGAAATCTCACGACCCCATATTCCTTTATACACAACTTCGTATAATTCGTAATCTATGCCCACAAAGCGGAAAGCCACATCATATGAATATTGTAAAGCATACTGCTTTTGATATACTATGAAATCGTTTTTATTGCTTAATGGTAAAAAGAAATGTTTCATGTCTCTTGTTGATTTGTCCGAGGGGCTATCTTCTATTTTGCCAAATACGTTTAGATTACTTTTTTTGTAAAATATAACCGTTTCATTGCCGCTCGTTAATTTGTATGCGATCTGGTGACCACTAAGAATTGCTCGCACGGGTTCAAAATAAAGCCCTTTATTTAAGATATCAGAATGTGGAACCTTGATAAAATTAGCAATTTTTGTAGAAATATTGTTACTTGACCATCTCATTTGCGTAAATGTACTCATAGAAGTAGATTTTTAAGCCTTTTGTAATTGAACTTGCTGATTTAGAGTATAATGCTCTCGGATCACTCATGCTTTATAAATCTCACTAAACATGGCTCCTGGCAGGTCAGAATATAATTGAACAAATCAAAGCTATAAAACTCATTAGGACTTAATGGCAGATACGAATCATTACTGGCTCTAACAACTTTCACTTCTTGATCTACAACTACACTTAAGTAATCAATATCTTCTTTTTGAATGAGACTTATTACATTATTCTGATGTTTGACACTACTTAAAATCTGTAAAATAAATCTTTGGTTTACATTTTCTCGCAATGCTCTATGTATCAATAAATCTATATCTTTTTTACTTGCAAATGGGTAACGATAAATAATGTCAGTATAAAAGTATATATCTTTTTTATGATTATCGTAAATTACTGCCAATAATTCGTGCTTTGGCGATTCTATTACTATGCCAATGCAGTCATCATTATCATTTTTAGATAGCAGACGTCCTATTATGTTAAATTTGTGTAAATTGCCTTTGTACCCCATAATATGTCTGAAATAGTATTGGGACTCTTTTTTATTGTAGTAGACAGCTATTAAATAGTATCCGTCAAGTAAGATAAAAAAGTTTTTATTTTTGTATAATTTTACTCTTTTGGTATTGATACCAGCTTCATATGTAAGAACGTGGGTTTCTGAAGGTTCGTCTAGTGACCTATTTAAGTCGTACACAAAAATTGTTACTGTTGTTATAACTATACATTCACTTTTAGAACAGAACAACGTTATTAGATCATGTTGGTCATTATCGTTATATACTCCTATTTCAATTGTTTTTGCATTTTCGTCATTATCAGGAATATCAACTTTGATCTTGGTGGTCACAGCTACATCTCCATAAACAACTGGTCTAACATATACTTTATCTTCTATAAAAAAGACAACATTGTTTGATATATCTATACTATCAAAATGTTTGTGATCTTCATAATCATCAACTACTTCTCCAAAATATGTACTAGATTTTTCTATAATTGTTCTTTTATATAGATCATAAACACGGAATTCATCAAATACCATATAATATTGTTCTTCCTTTCTTTTCTCTATTTCTACAGTTTGATCGCCAATTGCATAGTATCTATCATTTATACTAATATCTATTTGTTTGTATTTCGCTTGCCTTTCAGTACTTCTGTTATATAGTTCTATACTTCCGTCTTTTTTCCAAATTAATCCTTTGTTAGATTTTAATAGTTTGTAATATAAGAAGTGAGGGTACTTCATTGCATAAGCTATAACTTGTTTATCTACTAATATTTTGGGTTCTCTGGTGGTATCTTCACTAGATAGTTTATATAGCGCATTGCAGATTTCGAGTACTGTATGAAATATAGATTTAGATGTTATTATGGAGTAGTTTGTATCTTTATTATCGTTCCAGTCAGGTTTACAAGCTAAACTAAATAATAACTTGCTTTCGTTTTCGTTTTGATTAATAAATACAACAATAACGTTTCTGAAGCCTGCACTTAATTGGTGTTTTTCGTTATCGTATATGAATGCATACTTTGTGTCATAATAAACATGTAATTCATATGGAAAAGAACCATTTATTGGCTTTTTATAGACAGGCTTTGTTTTTACCTTAGGCAAAATCTGCTTTAGATAAATAATCACCAGTAAATATCCTAAGGATTAATTTTTACTTTATCATGATGCTACAGGCAATACAGGTATACAAGTATGTCTTTGTAAACCTTTACTTATTAAGGTTAGAACGGCTCAAAGTCGAACTTATAGAGCATGTTCTAGTGGATGGCCGTAGTCATCATGCGACAAAGAAGAAAGGTCAACTACAAAAGGTTGAGCAGTCTGTATGCTTTATTTTACAGGTCTCAAAGGCAGAAACTTTCTTAATAGCTAAAAGGCGTTTTTGTATCGTTTCTATAGCTATTTCTGAGTTATCTATGCCAATCCACTTTCTACCTAAAGTCTCGGCTGCTACCAGAGCTGTACCTGAGCCCGCAAAGCAGTCTAAAACAATATCATCGGGATTTGAAGATGCCTGAATGATAACTTTTAACATCTCCAAGTTTTTCTCAGTAGGATAAATAGGATAAGGAGGGTCTTTGAACTCCCAAACGTCTTGTCTCTTTTTACCTTTCTGGACTATCTCATCTGCATAGATTATTTTTCTAGGATTCCCACTGCTAGACCACTCAATTATCCCTTCTTTATCCAGTCTTTCTAGTTCCTCTGGTGGGTATCGCCAATGCCGACCTTTTGGTGGCTTTATGCCTCTCCACGGCAGTCCAGTGGCCCCGCTCTTTGTTTCACCATGCGCATGAAGGGGAGTAGTCGTGTATCTCCGTTCCGATTGATCTACCTTAGGGAAAAGCCGTCTGATTTCTTCTTCAGAAAACGCTTCACGTGAATCGTTCCAAACATATTTCTCACTTTTAGAATAAAACAAAATCATATCGTGAATGTTACCATACCCATGTCTAGAAAAATTTTTCGGGTTGCACTTTATCCTGACAATTTGATTGATAAAGTTTTCTTCACCAAAAATCTTGTCCATTAAAACCTTAACGTGGTGTCCAATTTTTACATCTACATGAACGTATATTGAACCATCATCAGCTAATATTTCTCTAAGTAGTACAAGTCTGTCGTGTAGGAATTTTAGATAGTCTGCTCCTAAGATTTTATCGCTATAAGCTATCCGATCCTCGTAGCTACTACTTACTGTTGCAGTTCGCTCCGTCCCAATCCTAAACTCCTGATTTGTAGAGTACGGCGGGTCAATGTAGATAAGCCTAACTTTACCACTTATAGTAGGGTCTTGAAGGAGTAACTTAAGTGCAAGCAAGTTATCACCTAATATTAGTCTATTCGTCCATCCATCAAGTCGGTTTTCCCCAAAAGTAGCCGCGCATTCAACAAGTGAACTTTTGCTATCTCGCATGACGGAAAGAATACGTCGAATAATAATACGGCGAAGCAGCGGTCTGCACACTGTCTTACAGTTCTTCTTTCCGTTTCATTGCATGATGGCTTCTTAGGTATTTCCTGAGTATCATTATTTTCGACAACTTAGTATTTTTACGTAGCATGCGACGCAAACCGACACTAAAAGCATACAAATATCGTATTTATCCTACTGATGCACAGATAGCGTTCTTTGCTAAGACGTTCGGATGCTGTCGGTTTGTTTGGAACAAAATGCTGGACAAGAAGCTGCAATCTTACAAGAAAAAAGAACGCATTCCAGGAGTCACACCTGCCAAGTACAAAGAAGAATTCCCGTTTCTCAAAGAAGTAGACAGCTTTGCCCTTTGCAATGTACAACTACAACTTGAGAAAGCATTCAAAGACCATTTCAGAAACAGAAAGCAATTCAAGCTACCGAAATTCAAAAAGAAAAGAGACAAACAATCGTACACCACAAACAATACGCACAACTCAATAAGGGTAGACTTCGTGAAAGGACTACTGTATCTGCCAAAGCTAAGAGAGGGAGTAAAGATTGAGCTACACAGAAGTTTTGATGGCAAAATCAAGTCTGTTACTGTAAGCAAAACAAATGACGGTAAGTATTTTGCTTCCATTTTGGTAGAAACTGAGAATCCGAGGAACAAAGTTGTGGAGCCCAAAAGCAAAGCTTGTGGGATAGATTTAGGACTGGAACACTTTGTTACCGTTACCAATGACTTTGGGAGTTACAAAGTTGAACACCCAAAGTACCTTCTGAAAGCTGAGGAACTATTGAGAAGATTGCAAAGGTCCTTCTCACGAAAACAAAAAGGTTCAAAAATAGTGAGAAGGCGAGACAGAGACTTGCTAGGCAGCACGCGTACATTGCTAACGCTCGTAATGACTTTTTGCATAAGTTGTCCAAAGCCATCATTGACGAAAACCAAGTCGTGGTGGTAGAGGACATCAACGTGAAAGGCCTATTACAATCAAGACTTGCCAAGTCTATTTCTGACAGTGGGTGTTCAAAGTTTCTGACCTACCTCAAGTACAAAGCCGATTGGTACGGTAAGACTCTCACTCAGGTAGACTGCTTCTTCTCCTCCTCAAAACTTTGCCACCGCTGCGGGCACGAAAAAGAAGATTTGGCACTACATGACAGAACGCGGTGCTGTCCTACATGCGGTGAAACGCATGACCGAGACATCAACGCGTCTATTAACCTTTACTTCGTAGAGCTAGGACGGCCCGAAGTTACGTACTTTGAGCAGGCTCTGGTGGATGACCGTAGCCCTCATGGGTTACCTAAAAAGCCATCCTGCGACGAAGCAGGAAGCTCAACTACAAAAGGTTGAGCAGTCCGCATTGCCTGTAGTATCATGATAAGATAAAAATTAATCTTTAGGATATTTACTTGTGATTATTCATATAAAGCAGAACTTACCTAAAGTAAAGACAATGCCTGTCTATAAAAAACCAATAAGTAGTTCCTTTTCGCATGAGCTATATGTACATTATGGCAAAAAGCATGCATTTATACACGATGAGGATAAACACCAATTAATTGCGGGCTTCAAAAACGTTATTGTTTTGTTTATTAACAAAAACGAAAATGAAAACAGACTATTATTTAGTTTAGCTTGTAAGCCTGACTGGAACGATAACAAAGATATAAACTACTCTATCATAACATCTGAGTCGACAATTCAGAAAATACGTGGAATCTGTAATGATCTATATAGACTATCTAGCGAAGATACTATCAGAAAACCAGTAATACTAACGGATAAACAAGTTATTGCTTATGTAATGAAGGATTTTCAATTTATTTATTATAAACTAGTAAAATCTAAAAATGGAATTATTTGGAAAAAAGATGGCGAAATGGGACTATATAATAGAATTACTAAAATAGCAGCAAAATACAAACAAATGGATATTCGTATAAATGATAGATACTATACAATTGGTGATCAAACCGTGGAAATAGAGAAAAGAGGTGAAGAGCAGTATTACATGATATACGACGAATTTCGTATTTATGATTTATATAACAGAAAAATTATAGAAACAGCTAGTACATATGGAACAAAAACTGATGACCCTGAAGATCATGAACACTTTGGTAGTTTAGGAATATCGAGCAATGTTATTTTTTTTATAGAAGATAAAGTAATAGTTAGACCAGCTGTTTATGGAGATACAGGTGTGACTACCAAAATTAAAGTTGGTATTCCTGCTAACGATGAAAATGAAGAAACAATTGAGATAAATTTAGATAGCGATATTGACCAACATGATCCAATGGTGTTGTTCTATTCTAAGAGTGAATGCATAGTTGTAACAAAAAAGACAATTTTTATATACGATTTAAATGAATCACTGGAAGAACCTTCGGACATCAAAGAACTTGAATATGAAGATGGCATAAATACCAAAAGAGTAAAATTATATAAATACAAAAACTTTTTTGTTTTACTTGATGGATATTACTTAATGGCTGCCTACTACAATAAAAAAGAGTCACAATACTATTTCAAATATAGGATGGGGTATAAAGGCTATCTACACAAATTCAATATAATAGGGCATCTGTTATCTAGCGATGATAATGACGAATGTATTGGTTTGGTGATAGAATCGCCAAATCATGAATTAATAATAGTAATTTACGATAATAACAAAAAAGACATATATTTTAAAGCTGGCATTAAGTATCATTATCCATTTGCAAGTAAAAAAGATATAGATTTATTGTTACGTATGGCGTTGCAAAAAATTAAGAACAAAAAATTCATTTTGCAGTTCCTAAGTGGTTTCAAATTCCTGAGTAGTATAATGAATAATATTCAGAAAGAAGGTTTTGATTACTTAAATGTAGTTGTAGGTAAAGAAGTCAAAGTTGTTAGAGCTAGTAATGATTCGTATCTACCATTAAGTCCTAATGAGGTTTATGATTTTGATTCCTTCAACTACATATTGACATACG
>Ga0308417_1000779_pt1 | contig 22316 bp, 14 predicted proteins | sample HotsprSampleOS65_FD_203528 | JGI IMG/M metagenome (GOLD analysis project Ga0308417, IMG submission 203528) | Hot spring phototrophic mat microbial communities from Octopus Spring, Yellowstone National Park, Wyoming, United States - 20090730_OS65 ... | reverse complement strand
CGGGTTAGCCGGCGGCAAATGAACCGGTGGCACATCAAGTTTGCGGATGCCTCCAATCAACCGATCGCCAATCCAGCCTTGAACGTCGATGTGACAGGCCGTACCGAGCGGACGATCCGTCGGCGGTATCACCGTTAATTTCGCTTCCCGCACCTCACCCGGAGCCATGTTGACCAGTTGTGTCGGCGTCACACTGGCGCTCCATCCTGGACAGGTGTTGTCCACGACCAGATTCACTGTTGCCACGCCACCAGTAGGATTGCCAACTACAAACGGCAACTCATCGGTCACGCCAGGGCGCAGATCTTCCATCACATCGAGGTTGCGATAGGTATACACCACTGGTGCGCCACTGTCGATACCCTGGATCTTGACGCGGATGCAGTAATGTCCCGAGCGGGTGGGTGTCCATGTAATCTTGACCTCAACCACGCCCGATGGTGGCAAGGTAACGACCCGTGGATTACCAGCGGCTGGCAGCGGGCCAAAGGGAATCCCAATACCAAAGTTGTTCGGACTACTTTCAAAAGCGACATTGACCGTCTGGGCGGTGGTGCTGAGATTACGAATGCGCACACTGACATCGGTAGGACGCCCGGTGACAAGCGGATAGGGATAGATCTGGATCTCGTCCTGGGCATAGGGGGGCTGCGTACCGTCGGGTATTACCGGCGGGCAGTCCACCGGATGGGTGACTGTGTTGCTGGTGAAGATCCCCCCCTCCGTCACCAACCGGGCCTGGTTAACCACCCGACGTTGACCATTGCACATTGCGTCGATCACGCTGACGGCGAACTGTCTCTGTCCCGTCGCGCCAGCGGCGAGCGGGCCAACATTCCAACGAATAACCCGGTCGGCTCCAGGTGTAATACCCGTCCCGGCACTATTGGGCACAAACAGCGTATGGTCTGGCATACGATCCTCGATCACGGCCCGCTGCCGGGCGCACGCCGGATCGTTTTTCACGGTATATTCAATGGTATAGTTGATGACCGCGCCAATACCAACCGGCGTGCCATCGGGCGGATTGGCCGTCTTGCGCAGAGTCACGCAATCTTCGGGTGGCGGTACACGGGGTGGACACTGCTGATTGATGCCAAACACAACCGCATTCACAAAGAGATCCTGGCCCATCGAAGTCATAAGCGATGATCCACCGGAGAAGCCCCACAACTGGGCACAGTCGCCCCGTTCGTAGATCAAGGGCGCGTGTTGTGCATCGCCCGGCTCAAGGCCCAGTTCCACCGCTGTGGGTGCCGAAGGCAGGTAAATACCGACTTCATTAACGGGTACGGTGTAGAGTGCCAGCGGGTCGGGCGGTGTGGCACTAAAGTCAGTCGGCTCGCGCCAGTAAGCAAGACTCGTATTCCGGGGCGATACCCGATCAAGCGGCCCATGCCAGCCATTGGGCCAGCCGATACCTAACCCATGTTTACCAAAGAAGGCATAGCCACCTTCGCCAAGGCCCAGCACCGGTTTGCCACTGTTGCGAATATGGTCGGCCACCGGACTGGAACCAGGCATGCCAGGAGGCCATTGTTGCAAATTGCCTGTATCGTCGGCAATAATAATCAGGTCGAATGGCTTGAAGTCTGTGCTGTGTGCATTGGAAAGCAGAATCAGCTCAACACTGAAGCCCCGCCCTTCCAACATTGTCTTGAACAGACTGGCGGTTGTACTATCAATACGATAGACATAGGCGATTTTACCAGTATCACAGGGAATATCGGCCAGACGGACGGTTTGCCAGCTTTCAGGCACATCATAAAAGGTATTACTCGGCCAACCGTAATCATCACCAACGCTGGTGATCCAATGATGGTACACAGCGAGACCAAAGGCATCGCAACGATTGGCGCGGATCAACTGCAACGGAATCTGCCACTCGGCCTGATCAGCATTACCAGTGGTGGCCCGCGCCGTCCAGCCGGTAATCGTCGGAGCGTCAATATAATTGCCGCTCCCCGTACCGCGCACGGCGCTGATAGCGCCACTACCATCACGCTTGATTGCGACGCGCAGGCCCAGATCTTCGTTTTGCGCAAACGCTTCTTGACCATTGTCCGTGTCAAGGTAAACCGAGGCAAAGGGATCAACCGGCGAGTTGATCGATGAGGCACCAATCATACAGACGTAGAGATCATTGGCGTCGTGCTTCAGAAGCACCTTACCAGTGACTTCAAAAGCGTCAGTAAATTCAAAAACGGCCGCGTCAGCATACTCTTCCGGGTCGCACTGACCATCAACATCCGGAACCTTTTCCGTGCGTGGAATGGGAGTAGCGGTTCTCAAGTCGGCCATTAATGCCTGCGGCCACCACAGCCATACCACTGTTAAACCTACCAGCAACATCCCCCAGGTTAACCAGTGATTGCGTCTATAAATTCCCGGTACCCCTTTGTACATAAAATATCCCCCACTTCTTTACACCTGATATAGCTATATAGTGTTTTTCTTACCCGGATATGCGGGTGGTAGGAATGAATATGCGACAGCCTCTATCGACCTGCATAAGGAGCCATCAGAGTGGCGGAGTGCAACCAGAGAATCAGCCCTCTACACGCCCGCCATTATGCCTCACTCCGGCCATAGAATCCAGGACATACCTCTGTGTGCTGTGTTTTACCACTCCTCCTTTCTCATGCGCCCGTTGCACCTGCACTCCTGGGAGTCCAGGTTTTCGCCTGGCCCCCCATCTTCTTCCCACCGATGTAGAATGACTACAGGAACGGTGTCTCGAATTGAGCCGGAACCTCACTCCATTCAAATCAAGCCAGACCTCGACGATACAATTGGCAGAGGCGCTGAATCATGGTGCATAGCCCGGATCTGGAGTGCGGCGACGACAGGTTCACGATGGATGATCGTTACCGGTGCCGCAGTGGTATATCAGATTATGGACATGGTTATAGAACAGTAAAAAAACTGCCCCTGCGACACTCTTTTTCGCAAAGTATTGGGATCGCTACTGGTAGCTGTTCATTATACTACCGATGGTTGCACGTGGCAATAGGGAAAAACATGGCTGATACGCGAGTGCCCCTGATACCACCACACCTCACGCCCGCCATCCTCGTTTGCGCAGGTGTGCATCCAGCCATGCCGCATCCTCTGCGGTCAGATCGGGCGGGGGGGGCGCTGCGCGATAGTCTATCCGCAAGTCATAGCGGGCATTACGGTAGACCTGGTGAACCATCTGGTTCAGGGGCAGGGCGACATCTGGGTCAGGATGTCGCAATGGCACCGGGATCGTCGGCAGCGGGCGCGCCAGCGCACACGGCCAGATGGCCACTTCCGGCCAGCGCTCGGCCCGGCTGAGGAACACGAAGTACGGCGCGTCAGGCAATCGATCGGGATGAGCCAGTGGCGGACGGCGCCCCCCGCGCAGCAGGTCAATTTCCAGCACATGGACGCTGTTCATACACAATTCCTGCCGCTTCTTCGCATACGCATCGGCCCCATCCACGCCAGGACGTTTGTTGACCGGTGAGAGCAGTTCGATCACCGTAATCAGCGTCTCGTCGTTGACAGCGCGGATCTCGATGCGCGCATAACGGGTCGGAACTTCGACCACTGCCGTACCGGTCAGGAAGGGGGCATCAATGACCGCCGCGACACTGACTGTCCCCGGTGGCTCTCGCTCGTACACGCCTACATCGGGTACCAGTACCCGACGTGGCAACGCAATATCAATCTGCTCCATGGCGACGTAAGGCGTGATCTGTGCGATGTAGCCAGGAGCAATCTGCGCCTGTAAGTGATCGCGCATAGCGGTAACCAAGCCAGTATGCACATCCGGCCACAGGCGCGGTAACTCAAGATAGGAATCCATGCCGGGGAAGGGTGGTTCCATCCCATACCTCCTTAGTTGCTAGAGTAGGTCTGATTCCGCTTCTTCATCGCTTATAGACGCTTCGTTCGCAGGATCTATCGGCGGGCCAAATTCAAGATCAGCCAGGGTGAGTAAGGTATCATAGTCCTCAAGGAACTCCGGGCTATACTGTGCCACCAGATCCCGGATGGGTGGGCGCTGGTGATGCGGCGTCATTCCTAGCAATCGTTGGATATCCGCCAGATCCTGAGAGCGACCAGCCTGAAGTTTTAGCAACAACAGGTAGGGTCGCGCTAAGACAGGATAGCCCGCCTGGTCATAGGTGGGGGCATCAAGCATGCGATCAAGCCAGGGATCGGCGCGTGTCAGCACATCAATCGGTATCTGGGACGCCACGGGGGGACTCATGGTAAACCCGCCAATGCTCAACTGAGCGATGACCATATAGCCCGTCGTAAGCAATGCCTGCTGCACAGCCGTGCTATCACGTTCATGTACCAGGATATTAATATCAAGGGTCATACGTTCAGGCATATACGCCCGCAACGCCATACCACCCACCAGTACCGAGCGTATGCCAGCCAGAATTGTTCGGAGATCTGGGAGCGTTTGCATTGCTGTCCTTTGTCCATAAAAATCACGTGACGAGCCTGTACCGTGAGCCGCACGCCGGAGTGCCAGGCGTAAAAAAACGGTTGCCGGGCGTGGAGACATAACCAGTATCCCTTCTACAACGTTGGAAGGTGGAACGTGCTACCGCTTTGGGCTTGCTGTTCGCCTGGACAAGCGTGCCGGGGCTGTCCAGGCATATTCGTTTACCCTATCCGGCCCTATCCGGCTCGGTCGCATCCGGCTCAATCCCCAGCGCCCGCAGGCGCGCCGCCAGTGCCGCTGCCCGCTGTTCGGCCTGCTCACGGGCCAGTCGTTCTTGCGCCCGCGCTGCTTCCGCCTGCTCGCGGGCCAGTCGTTCTTGCGCCCGCGCTGCTTCCGCCTGCGCCCGCGCTGCTTCGGCCTGCTCCCGGGCCTGCTCCAGTTCGCGATGGCTGCGAAATGGGGTGCCATCCGGTCGAACGAGCTGTAACTCTGCTCCTGACAGATCGAAGCGGATGCCTAAGCGTGGACTGACCCAGCCATCTATCTCCGGTATCGGATGCAGCTTCTCCCCCTGCCGCTGAAAGCCCGACAGGTGGTTCCGGTCTGGGTCCGGATCGTAGACATAGTATTCTTCCACCCCGTGGGTGTCATAGAATTCCAGTTTGTCCAGCATCTCCTGGAAGCTGTTCTTCGGCGACTGGATCTCAAACACCACCTGCGGCCCGATCCCCGCTTCCTCCCATTGCCGATACGAGCCACGGTCGCCTTTGGGTCGGCCAAACACCACCATCACGTCCGGGGCGCGACAGGTCTCCGGCTCGCCTTCGACCGGATACCAGAGCAGGTCGCCCGCCACAAACACGTCCGCCTGGTCTGCAAACAGGGTTTCGAGGTTTTCCTTGATCAGCACAATCCAGCGAAACTGGCGCGTATTGTCGGCCATCGGCTTGCCATCGCTTTCAGGATAGCGGATCGTCCGCGCTGGGACAACGGTGATGTCGCTGACGCTGCTCATATGTCCCCCTTCCTCACTACGCACGAAATGGTCAATCCTCATGATAGCATAATTGAGGCGATGAGGCGATGAGGCGTGGAGGTGACGAGGCGCGGATCCGTGGAGGCAACGAAGCGTGGATGTGACGTGGGGTTTCATGGTAGCGATGCGATGCTTCATGCGTCAGCATGACCTGGGATGGCAGTGGGGCACAGCGGTGTGCTGCCGTGCCCCTTATTCGTTCCTCTATTTATTCCCTTGCGGCGTGCGGCAGCCATGCTTGCGCAGACGGTAGCCTGGCTGCCGCATTCTCTGTTCCTAGCGTATCACGAGCGGCAAATAGACCGATTGTGATCTTTCATCCGCTGGGGGTGGATTCGGCTTGTCCGGCGTCGGATCGTCCGGCGTCGGATCGTCTGGCGTCGGATCGTCTGGCGTCGGCTTGTCCGGTGGTGGCGGTGGTTCCACCTGCGGCACTGCAACCGTGATTGGCTCGGCAATATTACCGGCGGCATCGCGGAACCAGATCCGGTAGTTCACCTCTGTCTCGCCCATCAGCGTCATCGGTTTGAAGATAGTGATTTGCGGCTCATAGGCTTGCCAGACCTCCTCTGGTAGCTCGCCCAACTCGCTTAGTTGCGCATCCTCATCAGGAAGAACCGGGAAGATCGCCACATACGCTACCCCACTCCCATCGGGTTGATCGCTGGCGTCAAGCTGCAACGTGACCGAAATCGCATCATTGGCAGCGATCGTTGCTGTTCCGGTCGGTGGGAGCGTATCGAGCAAGATGTCATCGGAGATAATCGCACCCTGACAGAGTGTCTCCTCGGTATCATCACGGAACTGAGCATAAACAGTGTGGGTCATGACCCCATTGGCTGGCTCCAGTTGCCAATCAAGCGTCGTCGTGAAAGGTTGCCAACTGGCATCGCTTAGATCTTCCAGGCGGCTCACCTTCATCTCGGCCGCATCCGCAGCGGTGATCGTCAGCGTTGTCGCGGGCGTGTTGATCACCGGCGCACCATCGGCAATGGAGTACTGGCACCGGTAGCAGGTGGGGAAACACTGCGCATAAGCGCCTGAAACGTAGCCCAATAATAGGGATGCGCATAGCCCGCGGCCCGCAGATGCGTTCGCGCCTGAGACAACGCCTGCGGTATTGACCGTCCCGCCGCGAGTCCGGTATAGAAGCGCTCCATCATCAGCGCCGTCGCCGCATCATCGGCCGGCCACAGACTGGCAACGACTGCCTGCGCCCCGGCCAGCAGGAACGACCCGGCCAGCGCCAGGGCCAGCCCGCCGCGCTCCGGCACCACCCCCGTATCACACGCACTCAGCGTGACCAGTCGCGTCCCGTGCAAGGACAGATTCAACACATCGGCCAGCAAGAGCGAGCCATCGGCCAGCACCAGACGCGAGAGCAGCGGCGACTGGGGGTTCACCTGTCCATGCATCGCGCAATGCAGGTACTGCGGTGGCGCTTCCCACAGCACATCGCGTAGCGTGGCCGGGTTGCGACAGCGCGTCGTCGGAAAGAGCCGCTGAATTGCCGCCAGCTCCGCCTCAATCTGGCTCAAAGCAGGCTGCCCGGCATAGCCGAGCGCCAGCGGTGGCCCGGACGCAACTTTGGGATAGGGTAACGCCAGCAACGCCACCGAGGGCAGGATGATCAGTTCGTAACGTTGATCCAGGTAAAGACGCGCATCAGGGTCGCCCGTTGCCGCATCAGTCACACAGAGCGCGGCCCAGGGCACACTGGCTAAGATACCATCAGGCGCAATAATCAACCGGGCTGCCGCTGCGCCTGGCAGCGCCTCCAGCGGCGCAATCAAGCATGCATACAGCTCACTCAGCAAGCGCCGCACCGCCGGAAGCTGCGCCTCGGCCAGGTGCCGCTGGTGTTCTGGCGTACTGCTCTGCTGCAACGCTCTGCGTAGCAATGCCAGTTTGCCCAATCGTTCAATGACCGGGGCCACTGCACCCAGGTCAATCCACTGTGGCTGACCGGTAGCGCTGATCAGACAGGCGGCGATCTGCGACGCATCAACCAGATACTCCACTGCGACACTATCCGCCGGGAGCGCCTGCTGGATCGCCGCCAGGTCAGGCAAGGCATGCGCGGATCGGTGCCGGGTTTGTTGTCGCGCCAGCGTGTTCAAGGTCGTCTCCGCCTGCATGACCCGCTCGCGGCACAGCGCCTGATAATCCGGGTCATTGTCGGGATGGAGCTGCTCCTGCCAGTAGTGCAGTTCGGTCTTTGCGCGGAGCCAGGCGGGATCAAAGAGCGGCAGTGTGGCGTCATGCTCGGCCGCTGGCGCGGTCAGTTCCGCCCAGATACTGCCGCGGGCTTCGAGCAGCATGCGGAACGCGGCATCCGGCTGTCTGGCCTTACGATAGGCCGTGATCAGCCGTGCGTAGAGCGGCGTGGTACCGCTGAGATAGCTGGCTTTTAACTCCTCAACCGGCATGCTGCGCCGCGCCAGCGTCGCCAGGTCAACCGCCCGTTGGAGCGGCGCACAGGCAGCCGCCGGACGCAAGGTTCCCGCCAGGCCAACCAATGCCTGCTGCTCCAGCAAGACCAACCCCTGCGACCGGGCACGGTCGGCAATCTGGCGATACTGGTCACGCGCCTCGGCCAGACGCAGCGCCGCCGCCAGATCGGCCGCAATCAGCGCCACTTCCAGTTGTTCGGCCACAATACCGGCCTGGGTGAGGCGGGTGGCCGCAGCGAGCGCCTGATGGTAGGCGTTGCGCCGCGCTGCGGCTGTGCGCTGCAGGCGCGGGTGAGCGGCATAGCCCGCCAGCAAACCCTGCAATACCGGTGCTACGGTAGATTGCTCGGCCAGGGCCTGGGCACGCTGCACGTCATTGCGGGCCGCCGTTCCCTGCCCCAATCCCAGCGCCAGACGTACCGCCTGCACGATCGCCTCGATTGCCTCGTGTGTCAGGCCGGCCTGCACAAACATGTCGGCCGCCTGGAGCGCCGCCTGCCGCGCCGCATAGGGCAAATGGAGCCGCTCATACAGGCTGGCCTCCTCGATTGCTACGGTCGCCTGATCGATGTCAATCCGAGCCGTCGCAAAATCAAGCCGCGCCTGCTCCAGCAGCCGTAATGCAGCAAACAACTGCCCGCGATAGGCAGCCAGCCGGGCCTGGTTCACCGCCACCCGTGCCCGCAACTCCGCCGAATCGAGCGACCGGGCCACAATTGCCGCCTGGTGCAACGCGGCCTCAGCGGGCGCAAACTCCCCCAGAAAGAGCGCCGCAAACGCCTGATTGATCAGCGCCGCCGCCTGTGCTGCCGGCTGATCATACGCCAGCGCCAGCGCCTCCGCTGTCCGCGCCGTCGCCTGCATCGCCGCATAGTGTCCCAGGCGGCCCTCAATATCTGAGCGGTTGAGGTACAGCGCCGGTAGACGTTGCTGCTGCTCCGGCACATCAGCCAGATAGCGGGCAGCCGTACTAATCGCTCCTTCGGCTTCGGCCAGGCGGCCAAGTTGTCCCAGCAGCCCGGCCCGCCCGATCAGCAACCGGCCCTGCTCCACCCGCCGCTCCTGGGCGTGATAGAACGCATAGGCCGCATCCAGATGGCCTAGCGCGGCCCGCATGTCGCGGTGGAAGAGCGCCAGGCCGTGACACCAGTGCGCCAGCGCTTCGTCTTCCGCCTGGCCCGACTGCTGCGCCAGCGTCCACGCCACCTGCACTGCGCGCTCAATCGTTGCCACCGCGCCGGCATCCAGCCAGCCGAGGATCGCGTCACGCATCCTCGTCAGCAGCAGACGCGGAGTGAACATCGTTGCGTCGAACTGCTGCGGCAGCATCGCCAGGTCGCCCCCGCTATCCAGCCATTGCTGGAGCAGTTGATCAGTCATAGCGCAGAACAATGTCTGGTAACACGACCGTGCCCTGGGGCAGCGCGGCCTGCAGCCGATACGTGCCCGCCGCCAGCCGCTGGAAGGCAAAGAAGCCGTCGGCATCGGTCAGGCGCGGGCGCGGGCGGGCATGCGTGGCGCGGAGCGTGACTCGCACCCCGGCGGCGGGCTGGTCGTGCTGCGTCACATAGCCCTCCAGTCGCCAGCGATCATTGCTGGGCGGGCCGATACGCAGCACCACTTGGATCGCCAGCTCCGTAACATAAAAGGACTGCTCGATCGCGTCGGCAGCCGCCGAACGCACCGCCAATGCGCCGGTCTGCCGCACCGCCAGAAAGCGCACACGCGACGATGATCGGGACGCGGCAGCGGCCTGGAGTGCTGCCAGTTCCTGTTGCCCGGCAGGGTTGGCGCGTATATACGCAGCAACGCGCAACTGCTGCTGCGGTGTGGCCTGGCCGGTTACGACATCCACCAGATCCTGCGGATCAGGCAGTGGTAAGCCCCCAAACATCTGTCGCAACACCTGCTCGGCCTGGCGTAACTCGTCCAGTTCCTGGCGCAGCCCCGGTGACGCCTGCAACGCCTGCTCGACATGCGGCAGATCAACGCCATCAAGATAGGCCAGCAAATCACCTGGTTCAATCGGTTGATCGATCATTCTCTTCACCTGCAAGACCTGTGGGAGATATACCCACGAACGGTTTATTCTGCTGCATACGTTGTGGGGCAACACCGTCGGTTAACCCGGGAGGTATGCACGCCAGGGCATGGTTCCAGATGTCACACAGTGGCGTGACATATATGGAGCGGCACGTGTCGTAACGACGTTCGTCGTCCGTGAACGTAGCTACGAACTCTGTCTCACAACGGTTGTCTATACTGTAGCAATCCTATGGTCGTTCTAAAGCGAGAATCCGGTACTTCACAACTGATGTAGGATTGCTCAATTGCACGGACACCAAGGATCACTTAATCACATTTCCGGCATTTGAAATCAGATCAGGATCGATCCTGGCAGACCAGAACCACATCTTACATGATAAACACCGTTTTTCAGGATTTTCCACCGTCGATCTCCAGCATTTCGCGCACTTCGGGCATAGAGCGTAACAAGCGAATACTGCGCTCGGTCAGCCGATACACATCCTGGGTTGTCAATCCCGGTACCAGCGGCTGAAGCTCGGTGACAATCGTGGACACATCCTCCTGGAGAACAATCCGGCGTCGGAACACTTCGCGGTGCAGATCATCGGGGAGCAGTGCCATGCAACGCTGGAGCACCAACAGGCGCTCCACGCTACGTATTGTCGATGGTTCGACAGGTTCAAGCCGTCTGGTGGCGTGCAACCGGTTCAGCGACTCGCAGGCTGGATCACGCTGCTGCATATTCAGGCAAACACTTTTGACTGTGAGATTGAGATAGGTGCGATAGGCGGCAAAGCCATCGGCGCGGTAGGGCGAGGTGCGACTGCGAAATTTACGGATCAGACGTTCGGCCACCAGTTGCTGCACATCGTCGATGGCAACCAGCAGTTCTGGCGGACAGTGTGAACGCACCAGGGGAATCGAGATGTCCCAGAGCGCATCAAACGCCGCCGCATCGCCGGCCACCGCACGGCGCAGGATCTCATCACAACTCCTACTCGCCACATCCCGGTCACGGGTGCGCCGAAACTGGTCAAGTTGGGCCTGACATTCCTGGCGTAACTGGCTCAGCGAACGCTTGCCGATCGGCGGCAGATCGTCAACCGGTTGTGGATGATGCGGCATAGGATCACTCCAGCGTTCCTATAACAGGATGTACACGATGATACCATGGGACTTTGTGCCCTTTAGCGACTCGGGAGTCCCGGCTGAAGCCCGGTCTCTCACGCTACCATACCGGGGGTAGGTGCCACGCTGCTGGAGTTCCGGCGGAAGCCAGGACACGCTCAATCTCCCACCCCACCATACCCGGTAGGCAGCAGCATGGCTGCCGCACGCCATAGTCCAGATACACGCTCCAGGCTGGCCCTCAGCCCGATCATCCCTCAACGCCGAATCAGCGGCAGATATACCCGACTGGCGGGAGCGACGCGGGCGGGTGTCAGCGGATCGCCGAGCAACGCAAAGGTGTGGACGGCATCATCACAGCAACCACCACGGGTCAGCAGTTCAACATAGCCGGCCAGCGTGAGCTGGCCGAGAGGGGCAGTCATAGGCGGCGCACCCCACAGTGCCTGATAGAATCCGTGCTGCAGCGCATCATGCCCATGCGCAACGCCCATCCCGGTTGGCCCCCACACCGCCACCATGCCCCCTCGTGGATTCAGTAACAGCCGCTCATCCAGCGTGGTGCCACTCTCGGTGGGCTTCTGGAACGAACTGGTCCAGCAGGTCATCGCCAGGAGGATCGGGAGCCGTTCGCCATTGGTCAGCGTATCGGCTTCATAGAGCTGCAACAGATGATTATTGGGCGAATCGTCGGTGCGTGCCCAGCGCCAGTGATTGCTATGGCCGGTATAGTTGACGATGCCCGCTCCGGCGCTCAGGGCGGCATGGGTACGTTCGCGGGCACGCGCAGCATCTGGCTCACGCCACGGTTCAGCCAGCCGACGGCCCTGATTATCTCGGTTCCATGGATCATAGTACAGGCGCTGGATCTGGATGCCAGACGGCTGCATGGCAATGCTCTGCTCAGAGGATAGCACAAAATCGCCGGCCGGATCTGGCGTGCCATCAGCGGCATAGGCGTTGTCGGCTACATACAGATTACGGGCGCGCCAGCCGCTACCGCCTGGATCGTTTTCATAGCCAACAATCTTCGCCACCAGTGCCTCCAGTTCGGCGGCGCTCTTCACCGGCAGGCGACCGAGCATCAGATCCGGAAACAGATCGGCATCAGCACTGGTGACCGGATGGGCACCATGCAACTGCGCATAGCACGTTTCGCACGCCGTTTCGCCCATCCAGGGATCAACCGGCGCCAGATAGGGCGGAATAAAATTGACGTTGAGCGCCCCATGCTCCAGATAGTCATGCGGATCAGCGGTACCATCACCCACCAGCGTGACCGCCAGCGGTGGCCGATTCCAGGTGGCTGCCGCATAGCGCAGGAAATCACGAATAGCATCAGGGGCTACCTGCCCAAAGCTCCAGTTATCATAAATTGCCTGCACATCAACAACCGCCACCGTGTGGCCCTGTGCCTGCCGCTGCGCCACGAGCGGGGCAAGTGCATGATGGAGCAGCGCTGGCGCGATATAGAGGACGTTCGCATTCAGCGGTTCCGTGAGGCTGGTGGGGGTGTAGCGCGTGACGGCTGGACGATGCAGCATGCCCGGCCCACTCACCACATACTCATTCACGGTCGGGTGGCGCTGTTCAAACTGGAAACTGGTTCCCGCTGGAATGAGCAGGCGCACCGGCTGCGCCGGATCGCTGACATCATACAATGCCCGTTCGGGAGGCGTATGACGCAATGCATAGCGCCCGGTACCCGCTGCGCCGATAAATGCCGCGCCCTGACCGTCCAGATCGAGCGTGACCGGACGTTGCCAGGCCACACTGCCGACCATGATCCCCGCCGGCACCGGGCCGGTCTCCAGCGTTAGCGTCACCTGTGGCCGATTCTCTGCCAGGATCACCGATTGCTGCCAGCTTCCCGTCCCCTCCCAGGTCGTCGTCGCAGTCGCATTGCCGCTGCGAACAGTCAACGTCCGTTGCCCGGCCGTGTAGGCACTCCCGCCGATGCGGAGTTCTAGTTCCCCCGCTGCCAGCGGCAAGCGGGGCGGCAGCGGTACATTGAGCGTTGCCACGGGCTGATCGGGGCCAGTACGCAGATCGGCGGCATACCAGTGATCGCCATCGTGACCGGGCAATAAGGGATCATACAACTGGTAATCCCGCCACAGACCTTGCTCCCAGGCCGTTGTGTACTCCGGGAGCACCTCTGCTGTGGGCCGGGCGTCCTGAGTTGTCATCCGCAACCCCGGTGTTGCCTCATACGTTAACCAGTAGGTATCGCTGGCATTCCAACGATCACCCGGCGCAGGTGCATAGAAGCGTAGCTCATCAGTGGGTGCCAGCGGCCCTTCAGCGGCACGCCACTCCTCCAGCGCCACGGCTCGTCCCTGCTGCCAGAGCTGCAAGCGAGCAGGTACCAGCGTCTGCAGGTCAATACCGGCTGCCATCAGTTCTGCACCGGTCACCCGCTGCAAGCCGGCCTGCGTCACCTCGATCTTTGCCAGCGCTCGTCTTATCACCGGATTGGTCGGTGGGAGAGCATCAGTGAGGAACGGCATAGCATCGCCCAGCAGTTCGCTCGATGTGGCAGTGAGCAGGGTCGCACCGGGTATCAGGAGTTCAAGCTGTTGTGCCATCCGCACCTCGCCCGCTACAGCGAAAATCGGGCTAACCGCCAGCACCACAATCCGCGTTCCGCGTAGCCATCCATCATGCAGTACCACCACCGGTGCCGATGGGGGGGTTCGACTCACATCAGCGATTAGATCCGGACGCTCTACGCCAGTCTCAGTACGGGGAATGGGAACGGGTGCGCGAGTGAGCGCGGCATCCCAGGCAATGCTCGTGATTGTCTCAAACCGCAGTTCGAGCGGACGCGCATCAAGCATGCGCAATGGAACGAGTCGGGCTGGCAACTGCAATCCGTTCAGCGTTACTTCCGACCAGCCAGTATCTGCAAGCCGGTTCGTGCGTGTTATAGCCAGATCGCTATGCCACTCCAGACGAACGCCATCTGTCTGCGGAATGATCTGTAGGGGTCGTGCCGTATCTGGTTGGGCCGCAATCGGTATACTCCAGCTCAGACCGCTACCGATTGCAAGCATGCTGGCTACCCATAGAGTAAGCAGAGTGAGACGATGTTTGATAGGAACACCAGACCTTTCTTAGTCCTCGACGGAAAATAGTGCGAAGCCGTTGACCACTGGCGCGATGCAAGCGTCCCGCCTGCGCCGCACCACGAGGGCGGGACGCTTGCGCTCCCAGGCGGAGGGCGGGACGCCCTCCCCCCCAGGGGGGACGCCCACGATGCGGGCGGGACGCCCTCCCCCCCAGGGGGGACGCTCGCGCTCCAGATACCATCCATTCTGACCCCTATCAATTCTGATGACGATCAAGGTCGTAGTGGTTCAGCACATACGTTAAACATGTAGAACAGCGATTGTCCTGACCCGGAAGGCGTATCCTGCAGGTTGTGCGCAAGATCCACACGATAGGTACCGGCCGGTACAACAAAAGGTGTGCGCCAGGGGCCAACCTGAAACCAGACTCCCGCATTATCCTGATGAGTGTACTGCACAATGGGTATCCCACGGAGCTGAATGGTAAAACCCTCATTCATCTGGCTCTGGTCACAGGAACCAGAGGCACAGTCTTGCGGAAGTTCCTGCCGCACATAACCAGAAAGGGTAACAAAGCTGTGTTCCGGTAGTGATATGCTGTGGCGCACCTGGAATCCGGTATCGGCATGGATAGCTCCCTCGATTGTACCCACCTGATATGACCCGACGGAACAGACCGGCAGCTCCGGTTCAACAGAAGGCGTCGCCGTGTCGGTCGGTGTTGCCGTCGCCGTGTTCGTCGGCGTCGGCGTGGCTGTCGGCGTCGCCGTGTCTGTCGGCGTCGGCGTGTCTGTCGGCGTCGGTGTGGCTGTCGGCGTCGGTGTGGCTGTCGGCGTCGCCGTGGCTGTGTGAGTGGGCAGCGGCGTCGCGGTCGGCATGCGCGTGTGAGTGGGCAGCGGCGTCGCCGTCGGCATGCGCGTGTTCGTCGGCTGCGGCGTCGCGGTCGGCATGCGCGTGTTCGTCGGCTGCGGCGTCGCGGTCGGCATGCGCGTGTTCGTCGGCTGCGGCGTCGCCGTGGGCGGCACGGGCGTGTTTGTCGCCGTGTTCGTTGCCGTCGGCGGCACGGGCGTGGGCGTCGCCGTGTTCGTTGCCGTCGGCGGCACGGGCGTGGGCGTCGCCGTGTTCGTTGCCGTCGGCGGCACGGGCGTGGGCGTCGCCGTGTTCGTTGCCGTCGGCGGCACGGGCGTGGGCGTCGCCGTCGGCGTTGCCGTGGGCGGCACGGGCGTGTTCGTCACGGTGTTCGTCGCCGTGGGCGGCACGGGCGTGTTCGTCGCCGTGTTCGTTGCCGTGGGCGGCACGGGCGTGGGCGTCGCCGTGTTCGTTGCCGTGGGCGGCACGGGCGTGGGCGTCGCCGTGTTCGTTGCCGTGGGCGGCACGGGCGTGGGCGTCGCCGTGTTCGTCGCTGTCGGCGGCATGGGCGTGGGCGTCGCCGTGCTCGTTGCCGTGGGCGGCACGGGCGTGGGCGTCGCCGTGTTCGTCGCCGTCGGCGGCACGAGCGTGGGCGTCGCCGTCGGCGGCACGGGCGTGTTTGTCGCCGTGTTCGTTGCCGTCGGCGGCACGGGCGTGTTTGTCGCCGTGTTCGTTGCCGTCGGCGGCACGGGCGTGGGCGTTTTCGTCGGTGCATTTGTTATTGTATTTGTTGGCGTATTTACCAATGTTTTTGTAGCTGTTGGTGTTGAAACGATTATTTGCCATGCCCATAGTTCACGCCCTACCGTCCCATTATCGGCTGCAAAAAAGAGATAGTTTCCCGCCCGGGTAAATCCTTCAGGAGTGGAAGAAGCCGTTCCCGGTGCAATATCTGCAACCCGGATTGTCCCTGCCGCCGTACCATCGCTCTGCCACAACTCACGTCCCGTTGTCTCATCGAGCGCACTAAAGAAGAGCTTGCCATTTGCAGTTGCCAATGACAGTGGTTGTGACCCGGTCGTGCCGGGATAGATGTCGCGCACCAGACGTGTACCAACTTCCGTCCCATCACTGATCCATAGCTCACGCCCGTTGATCCCATCGTCAGCCGTGAACAAGAGCCGTCCATCAACCGCTGTCAACTGTTCGGGCAGCGATTGATTGGTTGGATAGATGTTACGCACCATGCGCGTCCCGGCCTCCGTCCCATTGCTGACCCATAACTCAATGCCGTTGACCCCATCAGATGCACGAAAGAAAACCTGGTTACCGACGGCTGTCAAAAAGTTGGCAAATGAGCTATTACTACCCGGGTTTATGTCGCGCACCAGGCGTGTCCCGGCCTCGGTACCATCACTTGACCATACTTCACGCCCGCTTTGCGTGGTGGCCACAAAAAACAGTTTACCACCAACGTTCACCAGATTATCAGGAAATGAGCCAGACGAACCGGGAACCAGATCACGCACCATGCGCGTCCCGGCCGCAGTGCCATCACTGACCCACAACTCTTGCCCATGCACACCGTCGTTGGCCGCAAAAAAGAGCCGGTTGCCAATGGCTGTCAGATGAATCATTCCGGAGCCAGTTACCCCAGGATTAATGTCCTTGACCATGCGTGTCCCGGCCGCAGTGCCATCGCTCACCCATAGTTCCGTACCGGCATCAGGCGTAGATGCCACCAAGAACAATTGATCATTCACAACCGTCAGAAATGACGGGGTTGCATGACCACTGCCGGGATTAACATCGTTGACTATCCGGGTACCCGTGGCAGTCCCATCACTCACCCATAACTCACGCCCGTTGACCCCATCGTTTGCCTCGAAGTACAACCGCCCTTTCATAACTGCGAAGTAGGGATTGGATTGGAGCGAGTTATTGGTACCCGGATTAATGTCCTTGACCATCCGCGTACCCGCGGCAGTCCCATCACTCACCCACAGTTCAAACCCATGCACCCCATTATCTGCTCTGAAAAAAACATTCTGGTTCAACGGCGTAAAGCGCGCTGGTTGTGAACCGGGCGAGCCTGCACGAATATCGCCTGCCAGAAAAGGTGCCATCAGCGCTGCATGTATCGGGCCAGGTTGTATACACCCGATACCCAGCAACATGCCCAGGACAACACAGATTCCTTTCATCCACCATTGAACGTGCAATCGCTGATTCATATATCCCTCTTCTGTGACAGGCATTGATCCCGACTGAATCGTTGGACGAGGTCTTTAACGAAAAGTGTACCTTGAATGAGGTTCACTATAAACAGGCTTATCTATAACTTTAGTACTACTGTCTGTAGGTACATATGCCTGGAATGAGACGGGACGATCGATATGCAGACGCCCGTTCCAGGGAACGTTCACCGGCGGGAGGAGTGGGAGCCTGGGGCTTCTGCCCCGACTCTGCAGCGTGTAGCGGATGTACCGCCACAACCAGCCGACAAAGGAACATCTGGCGAGGCATAGCCCCACCAGCCACCCTGAACGGTTCCCAATATAGCGTAAATCGTTAATACGAACAGTACGCCAACGAGGCTTCATCGCGGCGGGAATGCCAGAGCCTGCAGCCCCCTGCACGTTCCCTTGTAATCCTGGAGAAGCAAAGCCACGCCGAGCCTCTCTGGGGATATCTCGTTGGAGTAATAGACTAACTTTGTAGGATAGTATTATAGCAGATCAAGCTCTGTTTCATAGCAATCACGACACGATCCGCAAAAGTTATATTTCGCTTTGTGACGCCTGGAAACAACTCTCTTAGATGACAAAAAAGACATTCATCTGAAACAAGATTCGTCGCTCCATTGGGGCTGAGCGACATGACAGGAGAGGAACGGCTTTCGTCGTTTGGGGCGCTGTAGAACGACGAAGGTCATTATGACAGGGGATACAAAACTACCCTGATATTACCCGGACTGAACCCCACCGCCAGAAACCTACTTCCCAATCACAACTGTCGGTGTCGGTATAACACGAGGTGGTGGCGGCACATCGTTGCCTGGATCGGGCACAATAATACCGGGCTGGCGTGCTAACAACTCTGCACCTACCGCACCGAAAACCACCCGATTCACGTCCATCTCAAATCGAGCACGCTCGAACCACTGGGTCATCCGCACGGTTGCATTCCGACCACCGTGCAACTCCCAGCGCGGCTCCGAAACGGGTGCCCCAAAGATCGTCATCGCATTCGGAAAACTCTGCCAGACAATCAAAAAAGCATCACAAAGCGTATGGCGCGTCAGATCAAAATAGACACATCCCTGGGCTGGTTGGCCCTGCGGCAATGTCCACCAGTCTACACCATACGATCGCAGGAGTTCAACCCCAACCCGCCCCAATTCGACCGTACCATTCCGCTGCTCAAAGCGGGCGCGTTCAAACCACTGAACCGTTACCGGTTGTCCATCAAGCAACTCGATTCGCTGGTCTGACACCGGCAAACCAAAAACATCCACACCGCCCTGGGTCTCAAAAAAGGCCTGGATCGGGCCACGGATGCAATATCCTGACTCTGGGAAACAACGGGGAAGAGCCGCTACCGGGGCGGCACTGGCCAGACCACCAGGGACGCTAACGATAATCAAGAGCCACAGATAGAGGATAACGGATCGCATGCAAGCACCCTCCTGGGCAAGCATATTTGAATCACTACCAACATGGCGCCTCTCCTGGTGGGAACAACCTGGCGCATATGCAAGAAGGCTGTGTCAACAACTTCCTGTAAGGCAGGTATCAGGTGGTGGGCGATACTGGATTCGAACCAGTGACCTCTACGATGTCAACGTAGCGCTCTAACCAACTGAGCTAATCGCCCATCTGATTGCTCATCCTATCACCGAATAGCCCGTCTGTCAAGCAATGCGGTTTTTTCTCGCATAGTGGAGTGGTGATATACATCACAAAGTCCTCCAGGGATGGTACTAATCTTCTGCAACAGCCCAGAGCATCCCGATTCGATGTGGATGCACAGCGATAATGCCATTATCGAACGTTTTCGTGCTGATTGAGCGCCAGCCTAGAACCTGCTCGCCAGCCAGGGTATAGATCGCGGTCGCGCCACTGCATGTTCCGTTGGTGAAATAACGACTCCCTGACTCAAACAGAGTCAAGAAGCGCTCCGCCAGTTCAATGGCCTCAGTCTCGCTCATCGTTTCTTCAGGATAGGCCAGCTCCTCCAGGAGCACATTGATCAAGACGTTACGTGCGCTACGACGTGGTAGCTCAATCCAGTGTTCACCCAGGCCAGTATAGCCATACCGGGTGACAAAGGCATCGATGATTGGCTTCCATGGTATCTCATCTGTGAGGTCATAGATATGGAGTGTAGCGACAACCACAAAAAGAGGAGTACCCTTACGAATACGGGCAATGTCTCCTACAAGCTGATGAACATCTGTATCTGGTTCGGCTTCAAACGTAAAAGCGATCATAGCCAGTCCTCATTTTTCACTTACACGGGTTCCGTGGTCGCTTAAACACAACGTCTTTTTCGAGTCATGGAACCAGAAATGCACGTGTGACGTTAATAGAAAAGAGAAGGGACAGATGAATACTCCAACGATACTTCATCTCGGCAGGGGTGCAGCGGGCGAAGCCGCGCCAGGCCTCTCTACCCAGGGGAAGCCTCGTTGTCGTATCAACTTAACGTTGGCAGAATGATACAGAAAGGAACCCACGATGTTAACGCCAAGATTACAGATCATACTCGTATCGGTGCTACTGGTGATCCTTCCGGCCTGTGCTGCAGTGTCCATGTCGGAATCTTTGGAAACGGGAAATGAAGGATTGAGCGGTGGTGTCGCGCGAGAGTCCAACCAGGACGCAGCACCCGCCGCGCCAATGTTCACCGCCCCAATGCCAGTTGCAACCCCACAACCAGCACAACCAGCACAGGGCAGAGATTCTGCACGTGTTGAGCGTCTGATCGTTCAGCATGCCAATCTCTCATTAGAAGTAGAAGATCTTAGCAAGGCTGAGGCATCGATTCGGGCGCGTGTTAACGAACTGGGCGGCTATATCGTTACGATCGCAACCAGTGGCACTGATGAAAACCAGACCACACGCATCACTTTCCGCGTGCCAGTACAACGCTTTGAAGAAGCATTGTCGGGCGTAGAGGGACTGGCAAAGAAAGTCCATTCACGTACCATCAGTGGTGATGATGTCACTGAAGAGTTTGTCGATCTAGAATCACAGCTACGCAACCTGGAAGCCACCCGTGATCGTCTGCGCACCTTGCTGGATCAAGCCACCCGCGTTCAGGATGCCTTAGAGGTCAACCAGGCACTGACCGATGTACAGGGCCAGATCGAACAAACGCGAGGGCGTATGCAATATCTCCAGCAAAGCGCGGCATTCTCAACCATTGAAGTCTATCTCATGCCTGTGCCGGTGGTTCCCCTTGTCCAGGAGGGAAGCTGGCAACCTGTGACCGTGGCGCGCAGTGCTCTCCGAGACCTGATTGAGCTGGGACAGGAGCTGATCAATATCGCGATTGTCCTGCTTATATGGACTCCAGTCTGGCTACCACTGCTGCTGCTCGTACGCTGGGTATGGCGCAAGATCCGTGGTCACCCGCGAGCACAAGTGAGCGAATCAAGTACATCCACGGCGGTATAGGGACACACCGTGACGCACGTTTTCACAGAATATCGTACAACTGCAACTGGCGAGCAACAGGAGGGCAAATGCGGAAGATTCTGCATTTGCCCGTTGCACATACACGCGCTATTCTGTCGTTGATGGCGACCCGCCCCCACGACCGACAAGAAACGTCACAGCCCCAATGCAGCTATTATCCGTGCAGGTCATACGATACTCCCCCGGCTCATCAAACTGAACAAACATCACCTGGCGTGTAAAGGTAATATCGGCATTGACCTGGGTCGCTGCTGGCAGAAAGAGTCCCGTGGTCACCGTATCGTGTTCCAGTACCAACGTGACCTCATTGCTGCTCAAATTGGAGAGACTCAGCGTCAACGCGGTTCCAGGAGTGGTAGTAATGGTATCAGGTTGTAATTCACCCAGTTCATTAATCATAATCAACTCGCGTTGATGGCCCGAAACAGGGGGCAACATACCTTCTGTCGCTTCTATGTCTTCTGTCGCTTCATGATCGGAAAGTATATCTTCATCTTCCTGTTCTTGCACCTGCGGATTCTCAACTGCCGCAGACGGTTCCTCATGTGCACCCGATTCCATCTCAGAACTCGGCCCACCGCAACCAAACAGCACGAGCACCACCAGGATAATGAAGGCAATAATAGCCAGGCGTAATTGCTTCATCACTTCGCGTTCCTCTCTTGTTCTAGACCGGGCTGAGAGTATACCCTACATATCCCTCTACCCGGATCGTTCTGCTTTTGGTGTTATCTATTATATACTAGTTTTTTCATTTTGAATCACTTCTCTTGAGTGAATGTAACAAAATATGCTTATAAGTAAAAGGGGCAACGAGAGAGGAAGGGCTTTGCCGCATCACAACAGGATGGAGCAAAATCATAGAAGTGTCACAGCCCTCTTCCTGGCGCGCGTTCCCGTGAACAGGTACAGGAGGCAATCTCCATGATCAGAATGCCATACAACCGCACTTGCACAGATAGCATGAGTATGTTAGAATAAAGCGACTGACATCCAGATGTTCAGTTTTTTTAGAGTGCAGGCCGACGTAGCTCAACTGGCAGAGCAACGGTTTTGTAAACCGTAGGTTCAGGGTTCAATTCCCTGCGTCGGCTCCAGACTCATGGCTGTGGGTCGGTACCGAAGTGGCCAACCGGGGCAGACTGTAAATCTGTTGGCTTACGCCTTCGCAGGTTCGAATCCTGCCCGGCCCACCATACTGCATCATATTTTCATATCGTCGCTGGTATGCTCCCGTAGCGTTTGGCATCGGGAGCATATTTCAGTGAAAAAATGCATCCGTTCTGGGGAACGCTTCTTAAGAAATTCGCGCACTCACAGCGTGCCCACGTAGCTCAGTCGGTAGAGCACGTCTTTGGTAAAGACGAGGTCATGGGTTCAAGTCCCATCGTGGGCTCCAATATATGCTACTCTCAGTATCCTGAGATTGCCCTTGTGCCAACACTACTCGCTGACACAGTGTGGTACATCTCAGATGGTTATCAGGAGCCAGAATTGTATGGCAAAGCAGAAGTTCGAGCGCACGAAACCGCATATCAATGTCGGCACCATCGGGCACGTTGACCACGGCAAGACGACCTTGACCGCCGCAATCACCAAGGTGCTTGCGTTGCGCGGTGCCGC
>Ga0308417_1000778_pt1 | contig 22329 bp, 12 predicted proteins | sample HotsprSampleOS65_FD_203528 | JGI IMG/M metagenome (GOLD analysis project Ga0308417, IMG submission 203528) | Hot spring phototrophic mat microbial communities from Octopus Spring, Yellowstone National Park, Wyoming, United States - 20090730_OS65 ... | reverse complement strand
CGTTGCATACCAGCGGATCGTTGATGGAGTGGCTCGATCAGCGGCATCCGGAGTATGTGGACCAGTTGGCCGAACTGGTTCGTCTGGGACGGATCGAGATCCTCGGCGGCCCGTTCTACGAACCGATCTTGGCGATGATTCCCTCGCGCGACCGGATCGGGCAGATCATCGCCTACCGTCGCTGGCTCAAGGAGCGGCTCGGCGCCGAGGTCCGCGGGATGTGGGTGCCGGAACGTGTTTGGGAATCGGGTTTTACGGCTGACATTGTAGATGCGGGCATCGAGTACACGGTGCTCGACGACTTCCATTTCAAATGTGCCGGCGTCGAGGACGACCGGCTATTCGGCTACATGGTCACCGAGGACGAAGGCCGAGTGCTTTCCGTCTTTCCCGGCAGCGAGCGGCTGCGTTACCTAATCCCCTTTGCCGACCCGAAAGCCACGATCGACTATTTGGCCGAGCTTTCGCTCCGTCAGCCCAATGCCGTGGCGGTTTTCGGCGACGACGGCGAGAAGTTCGGCACTTGGCCGAACACCAAGAAACACGTGTACGAGGACGGCTGGCTGGTCCGCTTCTTCGACGCACTCAGCGCGCAGGCCGACTGGCTGCATACAACAACCTTCAGCGAAACCATCGAACACGTGCCGCCGGCAGGCAAGGTGTACATTCCCGATTGCAGCTACCGCGAAATGACCGAGTGGGCGTTGCCTGCTCAACGGCTGGTGGAATACGAGACCCTCGCGCATCAGATGCACGACGATCCGCGTTGGCCCTCGTTGCGGCGTTTTGTCCGCGGCGGGTTTTGGCGCAATTTCCGCGTGAAGTATCCCGAAGCCGACGAAATGTACGCGCGGATGATGATGGTCAGCCGCCGGTTGCACGATAGTTGGGAGTCGGGCACGGTGGATCGGAATCTCGAGCAGGCCCAACAGTCGCTCTATCGCGCCCAGTGCAATTGCGGTTGGTGGCACGGGGCGTTCGGCGGCATCTATCTGCCGCATCTCCGCAACGCCGTCTACCATCACCTGATTACGGCCGACAACCTCATCGATCGCGCGACCGGCAAACTCGGCCCATGGGTCGATGCCGCGGCCGACGATTACAACTTCGACGGCCGGCAGGAAGTGTGTCTGAGCAACGATAGACTCCTGACGATCATCGCCCCGTCGATGGGCGGACAACTGACCGAGCTTGACGTGCGATCGATCGCGCACAACCTGGGAGCCAGCTTCACTCGGCAACCGGAAGCCTATCATGTCAAGGTCCGCCAAGGCGAAAATCACGATCACGGCACCTGCGCCAGCATTCACGATCGCGTGGTGTTCAAACAGGCCGGCCTCGATCAGCGACTGCAATACGACGCCTACCGCCGCAAGAGCCTGATCGATCTGTTCTTCGACGCCGATGCCGGGCTCGATGCCGTGGCCGGCGGCACCGCCCCGCAACGCGGCGATTTCCTCAATTCGCCCTACGAAGCCCGCCTCCGCCGCAAACCCAATCGCGTCCAGGTGCAGCTCAGCCGCGACGGATCGGCCGGCGGCGTGCCGCTGCGAATCAACAAGGCGATTACCCTCGACGCCGGCAGCCCAGTGATCGAGGTGGCCTACCTGCTCGAGAATCTGCCGCCCAATCACCCGCTGCATTTCGCCTGCGAATGGAACTTCGCCGGCCTGCCGGCCGGGGCAGACGACCGCTTCTTTAGCAACGCCGACGGCCGTCGCCTGGGCCACCTCGGCGCCAAACTCGACCTGGACAACCAAATGCAACTGACCCTCACCGACCAATGGCTCGGCATCAGCGTCGTCCTCCAATGCTCGCGGCCGACCCGCCTCTGGACCTTCCCCATCGAAACCGTCAGCCAATCCGAAGGCGGCTTCGAACTCGTCCACCAATCCACCGTCGTCATGCCGCACTGGATCGTTACGGCCGATCAGCAGGGACGCTGGGGCGTCTCCTTCACCATCCGACTCGATACGTCGGCCGCCGAAGCGCGATACGCGCCCCAGACAGCGGCCGCGGCCGTGTGCTGAACCGCGAAGAACCGCGAACGAACGCAAGAAACCGCCAATCAACGCGAAGGAACGCGAAAAGGGCAAGCAACCGCGAATTTACGCGAACAACCGCGAACAACCGCGAATAAGCACGAATAAGCACGAAGGCACGCGAACAGACGCATCCAAGCGAACATGGGCAAGAGGGAATGCGCCGGATTATTGGGCGGCCGAGCGGTCGCCATCGGACGAACCGGCGATCGGCGCGTCGTCGGGCAACGGCCAAACGGCGACGGCGAACCGCAAACGATAGAGTTCGTCGCGCACTTTGCGGAAGGCGTCGAAGCTGTCGGGATAAACCCAAAGGGTGATCGTGTGCCGGCCGGGCTTGCAGGCCGCCAGCTCGTCGCGGAAGGCCGACACAGGGGCCAGCGCCTCGTCCACCGTCTCGCCAAGCGTCTCCGAGGTGGGATAAATCTCGCACCGCGATTCGGTCCAACCCGGCCCGCCGCTGGGCAGCCCATCGGCGTCGCGGCGCCGCAACTGCACCGAATACTTCATCGTGAACCCGCCGATCGGACCGACCGCGTCGCTCAATCGGCCGTCGCGGTCAAGCCCCTTGCGTCGCGCCGCCTCTTCGGCCGCGCGCGTGAGTTGTTGCAACGGAACCGCCACAATCCGCCCCCAGCGAAGTTGAAAGTGCTTTTCCGGCCCTTCCACGCGGCGGCTGATCGGCGTGGGGAACACGGCCAGCGATTCGACCTCGCGCTGCGGCCCGCTTCCCGCTTGATCGATCTGTTGACGCAAGCGCGCCAGGTGGATGCGGCCCTCCTCGAGCCGCCGAACCAGCTCGAACTGCTCGCGGTCGCCGCCGGCCAAACGGCCGCGATCCTCTTCCAACTGACGCCGCAGTGCCGCGGCGGTTAGCGCCAGTGCGTCGCGGTGGGCGGCTCGAACGCGAGCCCATTGCTCGATCTCTGCGATGCGCCGGGCGGCTTCAAGCGTTTCGCTGCGGGCGGCCTCTTCCAGAGAAAGGGCCTGCTGCAACTCGCGGCGCGCTTCTTCCGCGCCGGCGTCGGCCAACTCCTCGATCGAAGCGCTGCGGATGCGCATGCCGATGAGCATCACCATGATCAGCATCACGCTGACCACGCTGGCAATAATATCGACAAACGAGTCGGAGTTGATCGCTTCGTGGTCGTTCTGGGGTTTGGCCATCGATGTCTTCGGTTCGTCGCCGGGCCGTCGCGCCGGCGGGTTCGTCGTTGTTTTTGTTCGCCGCAACCGGCCGATTCGCTTCGCCCTCGGCCGCCTTGTCGATGGTCTGAAGGCGCTTAGCGGAGCGAGTTGCCTTCGCTTCTTGCCGCGGCGCGTCGCTCGACGCCCACGCCGCTGCCCTCGAGCATTCGCGCCAGGTCGGCGTATCGGCCGTCGGCTCCGGGCGCCACCTCCACAGCAAGCACCGGGCGCCAATGCGCCGACTTGCCGGCAATTCCCCACGACTCCATCTGGGCCCACAATGCGGCCACAAGCTCATCGGTGACGGCCGCGGTGCGGGCAGGCAAGGCGATGGTCTTCGCTTCGGCGCCCGACCCGACGATCATCCGATCGGCGTGCAACTCGACGCGGATCGGACGAACGATGCCGGTGCTTTTCGGGCCGGTCTCCGGCAAGGCCCAGTCGGGTCGATTCCGCGAGCGCGACGACGCATGCCGCTCGGTCGCGCCCTCTGGCGCCGAGTGCTCGGCAGCGGCCGCCGTCGAACTCGCCCGCGGCGGCTTTTCCTCCCACTGACCGGGAAGCGCGCCGACTGGGCCGGCGCGGCCGTCGGCCAACCGACTGTTTCCGCCTTGCGCCCAGTCCGATCGTTGCCCGGCGGCCTCGCGTGCGGTGCCGGCCGAGGGCGATCCGCCCGCCGGCTCGGGCGGCAATCGTCCGCCATCGATGCTTGCGGCTCCCGTGCCGCTTGTCGCGCCGGCGGCGAGTTGATCGGAAAGCGACTCCGGCACTCCGCCGGACGGACGGACGGACGAAACGTCGGGCCGGCTGTCGCCGAAGCCCAACCCTCCAACCGCTCGACCGCCGCCGTTCGCGCCAGGCACCTCCGCAAGCTCGTCGTCGGCCGAACCCGAGTGCGCGCGGCGCGCGCCGCCGTAGCTGCGCGGGGCGGCGGCGATCAATCGTGCCTGCACTTGCCGCGCCTGCGCCAGGGCGGTCTGCATCACCTCGGCCAGCCGCGCGTCGGGCGGGGGATAGGCCAACGGAAGGTCCGCCGAGATCAATTCGTAGCCGAAATCAGGCCCCCAGGGTTTCAGGGCCACGCGGGCATAGTGGTAGGCGGCCACACCGTCCGGACGCACCACCAGCAGCGGATAGGGTTCGCCGTCGCGGTCGGGATCGATCGCGCCGCTGAGCACCAATTGTTCGCGGGCGGCGCGAACCACGCTGATCAACGGATTCGAGGCGCCCAACGGGCCGTCGAAGTCTTCGGCCGTAAGCCGAATCCCCTCGGGCTGCACAATCACCGCCCGAGCCGTGCATTCCACATAGATCGGCCGCCGCTGCGTGCGGTTCGGGCCGACAAACGGCACGAGCGCGTAGCTCCGCGGCTTTTTTTCCGGTCGAGGCAAAGCGGCTTCCGCTTCGGCGCGGGCGATCTCCTCTTCCAACTGCCGGCATTGCGCCCGAAGCTGATCGAGGCCGGCGCCGTCGCGGCGGCGTTGCTCTTGCAGCAATTCCTGCTCGCGGCGCAGTTGCCGAATTTCTTCCTCCAATCGCCGCGAGTGGTCTTCGAGATGGCCGAGGTACTGCTGCGCCCTTTCCCACTGGGCCTCGGTTTGACGGCGCGCGGCACGAAGTTGTTCGACGCGCCATTGCACGGCCTCGCGCTGCGCGTTCAGCTCTTGGGTGCGATCAGCGGCGCGGGCGTGCGCCTCGGCCTGCGCGCTGAGCCGCGCCTGATGGGCCATCGCCAGCAACAACGGCACCAGCGCCCCCATCGTGCAGATCAATACGGCCAAGAACGGAAAGAGCGCCACCCGCGGAGCGGGGCGCAGGCGCGGACCGAGTTGTTTCCAACGGCGGTAGTTCATGCCGCGCGGGCCGCCTTGCGAGACGGTTCCAAGCGGATCGGCTGCGGCGGGGCGGCGTCGCTCAACCGCGCCGTCAGCAAATGGACCGCCGCGGCCAGGCTCGTGATGGTCTGTTCGAAGTGCTTCGCGCCGGCCAGCGCCGCGAGGTTCTCGTTCAACGCCCGCTCCAGCGAAGCGACTTCGCCGGCAGCGCGCACCGCGTTTTCGAGCACTTCCACTTGGCGCATCGCCGTTTGCTGAAGCTCGGCCAACGAGGCCGCGGTTTCGATCCGCGCCTTTGCCAAGCTGTCGCCCAGCCCGCGTTCGACCGACTCGGTCAGCGTCGCGCCGGCCGCGGCGGCCATCTCCGTCCACCGCACGGCGGCCGCGTCGATCGCCGAACGCCAAAGCTCCGTCTGGCGTTCGACCAGCCGCTCGGCGGCGGCCACCATCGTCTCGGCCATGCGGCGAACGACGAGCAGTTGTCCGTCAGGTCCAGCCGGCAGGCTGGGAAACCGCTCGGCCAAGAGCCGGGCGGCGCGCCGATCGACTTCGTCGCGGAGCCGGGTCTCGAATCGCTCGACGAAGTAGTGCAAAAACATCAGCAGCATCGAGAGCACCAAGGCCAGGGCCGTCGTATCGAACTTCAATCCCAAACCGCCGAGCACCTCGGCCATGGATTTCTCCGGGGCGGCCAGGTCGATGCTGTTCAGCGCAACGGTAATGCCCAGCACCGTGCCGAGGAACCCGAGGATGGGTATCGCCCAAACGATCACGCGGAAGAGGGCATAGCCGGCGTGAGAGGCCGCGGCCTCGGTTTCGGACCAATACTTCTGTTCGTCGTCGAGTCCTTCGGTCGAGCCGCGCGCGGCGACGAACTCCATCGCTCGGCAAAGCCGCCGCGGCAGGGCGTCGCCCGACAGCGGCGCCGGCAAGGCGGCAAGACGCTCGAGCCAGCCGCGGGCGCGTTGTTTCACATCGGTCTCGTCGCCCGGCTCGGGCAAGGGCTGGGCCAGCCGCCAGCGCTGCCCGAGGGCATCGAGCATCTTCAGCCCGAGCATCGCCAACCCGATGGCGAACAGCAGCACCTCGAGGTACTCGACCAAATGGCCCGTGCAATAGCGCCGCACCAAGGCGTAGTCGAGCGGCCCCAGATCGATCAGCGCATAGAAGCCCACGGCGGCCACCGCGCCCCAAAAAACGGCTGAATGGGTCAGCCAGCCGAAAAAGCGTCCGATGCTATTCACAGATTCCCTTCCTTGATCGAAAGACGCGATGCGCGCTTCGGCGGAATCGCAGTTCACACAGAACAGAGGTTGCGCCTACGCAAAGATCGGCAGAGTCGGGTTGATAGTTTCAGCCGAAACGATCGGCAGTTTTTGCCCGTTCGGAAAACTTTTCCAAAGTTCAGACCGAAAGGCGGCCGATTCTATGCAGCATCGCCAAGCTACTCAAGACGAAACTCAACCGATTACACGGCGACATTCCGAGGGGGGGACAGTCCGGTGCCGGCTGCTCAGTCGGCCCGGACTGCTTTTTTTCTTGCCCTAACGAACAACTCAAACCGGCCCAAAACGGACTAAATTCGGCAAGATAGATAAGACGCCGCCAGAACCCCGCCCCGACCGCCTATTTACCCTACTTTCGCAAGACTGCCATTTCTTTCCCAAAAGGCGACGAATCAACGGCGGCATTGGCCCTCGGGGGCGGTTGCGTCGCGGTAAGCGGCACAGGGCTTGGCGGCCGCGGGCCGGCCGTGTTCGAAAAGGCAACCAGTTGATCGGCGGTGGCCATCAAAAGAGTACCCCAGTTCTCTGCTTCCGGATTATCTGTTTTCTCGGCAAGACTCTCGGCGACCAGCAGATTGCCGCCCTTGACGCCGAAGGGCGCCAGTGGAATCGTGCGACGATGTCGGGCCGAGGCCGCCTCGAAAACCTCGATCGTTTCGCGCGTGGGAAAGAGCACCCACGGGCCCGCAAGCACGCCGCGCCCGACGCCGGGGCCGCCCGCCCCCTCGGGCCAGCGGCGCAGCGGGCGGCCGCCTTGTGGGCCGTCGATGGCAATCCAATAAAGCCGGGCGCCGCCGGCCAGCAGCCACGGCCCACAAGTGCCGAGCAGGTGCGTTGCCTCGGCGAGCTGTTCGGTCGATTGCCATAGCAACTGCCCCGAGGCGGCGTCGTAGGCGAAAATGTGCGGGCTGTCGGCCGGGGCGACGAAGACGATCGAGCGATTGACCAGGCACGGCGACGGGTCGCGCTGCCAGTGGCTCGTCGGATGCAGGGCGTCGCCGCCGGCGACTCGCGGGTACAAAGCCAACCAGCGAATCCGGCCGCTTTCGGCCTCGATGGCCGCCACCGCGCCCAAGTTGGTGTTGCAGTAGAGCGTTCCGTGGTCGAAGCTCAGCAGTTGATGCGAGCATTCGTAAAGGGCGCCTTTGCCGGGGCTTTCGGCCGCGCAGACGAAGCGCCGCCAAAGCATCCGGCCGTTGTCGGCATCGAAGCAAGCCACATGCGCCTGCACGCGCACGCCTTGCCGCCGCATGGCGACGAACACGCGCCCGTCGGCCGCGACCGGCGAACCCTCGAACGCCCAATCCGGCTCGGCGGCCGCCTTCCAAACCAGCCGGCCTTGCGAGGCCAGATCGAGGCACACGAGGCTGTTGGGCCGATGTTCGGCGCGGGCCAGGGGACGTCCCGTTACCGGATCGCCCAAACGAACAAAAAGGCGGCCGTCCGCGGCCGTCAGCGTGTAGCGCGGCGTGCCGAACGTTTCGTCGGGCAGCGGCCGGTCGAGCGGCGCGTCGTCCCAAGCGTCGCGATAGATCGTGCCGTCGCCCTCGCCCCAAGCAGGCCGACCGTCGTCGAGGCGCAGCGCGACCACGCGCGTCCCATCGTGGAAAAACACCAACTGCTGCCAAACGACGGGAAAGAAGGGGCGATCGTCGCTCGCCCGCGGCCGCCCAATCGCGTCGCCCGGCCGATCGCGCGGGGCGCACTGTACTCGCCAGCGCGGGCCCGCCGGATCGGGCGGCAGCCCGGCCCGTCCGTTGCGCTGCACGTTGCCGCCGAAGGTCGGCCAATCGGCCAATCCGGGCAGCGGCAGCCAACCGGCGGCTTCGTCGAGCATCTGCCGCACAGCCTCGGCATAGCAAACCTCTTGGCCGCCCCATCGGCCGCGCGCCGTCGGGTGCTGGCGACTGAGTTCCGCCCACTCGCTTCGGGCGCGATCGAGCGAGCCTTCGACGATCGAACAAAGCACCAGCCGCGCGCGGATCGCCGCCAAATCGAGTTTGCTGTCGGGAAACGCCGGCCAGGCAGCCCACGCCGGCATGCCGGCGCCCGAATCGGCCGGCACCGGCGCAACGGGGAGCGATTCGACGGCGGCCGACGGCGGCACGATCCGCTGCCAGCACCAACGGGCCGCGGCCGTATCGCCGCGTTCCAGCGCCTCTTGCGCCAGCCGGTCGAGCGCCTTGTCGCCCCAGCTCGACGCGAATGCCTCGTCCACCACCCGCTTCAACAACGCCGCATTACCTTCGCGAATACCTTCGGCATACCAGCGGCCCGCCTGATCATCCACCCGGCGACGATAGAGGGCCAACGCCTCGGCCGGCAACGCGGCCAGTTGCACTTGGCAGAACTCGCGAAGCGAGACGAAGCGCCGCGGGCCGATCGGCGCGAGCGATTCCGCCCCCTGATCGGAAAGCCGCCGGAGGATTTCGATGCCCTCGTCCCATTGCCCTTCGGCCAAGCAGATGCGGGCACGCTGCAAATCGGCGGCGGCTGTGGCGGAAAGCCCTTCGACCTCGACGTTGCCCGATAGATCGAACGCGCGGTTTTCGGGCCGCGGCGCAGCGGCCGACAACGCCCGCGGCACGGCAACCGAAAACGCTCCGATAGCCGCCGCGGTCCAAAGCAAGACAATTCGCGGCCGTGCGAAACCCCGCATGACGAACCCGTTCCCAATCAAACCGCGGAACAAACCACCGGCGAAACCCAAGCGAAAAAGCGTAGGCCCCGCGACAACCGGCCCAGTCGATCAGCCAGGTGCTCGGCCAATCGTCCCGCGTTCGGCCGCTGTCTTCGACGTTCCGCGTGCTGCGTTCCGTCGGCGATCAGCGCGCCGTTTGCGCGTGGTGCGAGGCTTCGCCAACGAGCGTTTCGGCCGCCCGCCTCGCATGAGGCGACAACGATTGAATATAACACACCAGGTCGCGGATTTCGTCGGGACGCAGGGCGCCGCTCTTGCCGTCGGCGCCGAGGGCGGCGGGCATGGGCGTGCCTTTGATGCCCACGGCCACGCGCCAATATAGGTCGATCGGCGCCGCGCCGCCATGAAGCGGCTCGCGCGCGAGATCGCGCGGGCGAATCGCTTGCAGCGGCAGACGGAACCGCGATGCCAATTGGCGCGTTTGCTCGGGCGTGATCCCTTTTTTCGGCTTGTTCCAGTCGTCGTACAGGTCGGCGGCCTGCTCGCCGTCGCCGCGGCCGTGCGGCCCATGACACTTGGCACATTGCGCCGCCGGGCTCGCGTAAAGCTGCTGTCCGCGCCGCGCCGCCTCGTTCCAGCGGGTATCGACCGGCGAAAGGAACTCGGGCGCAGCGACCACCCGATGGGCGGCGTCGCGCCATCGGCCCGCCAACGGCTCGACCGAATCGGCCGCCAAGTCTTCGGTCCGAATCATCAGTTCGTCTTGATCGACCACCAATGAGATCAATTCCCTTTCCGTTTCTCCGCGGATGCTCAAGTAGCGAACGTACTCGACGAGCGCGGCGCGATGCTCGGCCGACAGCTTGGCGAACGACGGCATCGCCGTGCCTGGAATGCCGCGCTGCAAGGTGCGATTGAGATCGTCGGCCGCGGGTTTCGCGCCGCCGGCGGTCGAGGTGTACTTGAATAGCCCCCACCGAAAATCGCGCGGGTAGGGCGACAGCGCGGCGGCGCTTGGCCCAGCGCCGTCGCCGGAGATGCCGTGGCAGCTCGCGCAATACTTGCGATAGAGCCCCCACATGCGGCCCGACTCGTCGCTTCCCACCGGTCCGGCGGCAATCGCAAGCAGTGCGGTGTCGAGTTCGGCCTCGGGCGGCGCGGCCGGCTGATCGGGCGTGCCGAACAGCGCGGCCATCGCGCGGACGATCGTGTCGCGCTTCAACGGAGTGATGCTCGCGGGGTCTCGGCCCTCGTCGTTGAGCGTGAACTGGGCCGTTTGCGGCCCGCAGCCGACGGCAACAAGCGCGACGATCGCCGCAACCAGTGCTGCCGCCGCCCAACGCGGCGATGCACTGCCTGCCGCACCAACCGGCCGCAGCGCGGTTTTGCCCGCCGACGCGAACTCCCGCATCGCCGCTTCGCCTGCCGGCGCCAATCGCCGCGACGCTATTATGCCGGCTGGCCGAACTCGTCGCGACTGTTCGCTCACCGCGCCCATCTTCCCCGCATCCCTCGTCCCGCTGCCTCGTCGCGGCCGACTCCGCCGAAAGAACGCGACCGTTCTCGCGTGGTTCGTGGATTGCCTCGGCCGCCGCGCCTTGAATGCACTCACGGCTTGCGAGACAGCAGCGCCGGAGCCAATTTGACCGTTCCTAAATCGTTCAAACCGGGCCGCAGGGTGATCGACAATCTCCCCTTCGGCCAATCCGGCGTCTCGAGCACCCCCGGCCGCTCGTGCCAAAACTGGAACTCCAGCACTCCGGGCGGCAAATGCTCGATGCGAAACGTGCCGTCGGAACGGGTCAGCGCCGCATAGGGATTGTCGCGGGGGAGGACGAACGCGCTTTCCCACGGATGATAGTTGCAGGCGATCGGCACCGGGAAGTTCTGCCGCCGGGTGAAACGATACGTGGCATCGCCCCCAACGGCCAAAACAAAGTTCGCCGGCACGTCGCCCAACGGCGAAAACGCCACGTTCTGCGCCACCGGGTCGGAATTGACCGTGTAGAACTCCTGCCGATCGTACCAAATCGTCAGGCAATGCGGCTGGAAGATGCAATCGCGATTGTCGAGCGTTACCCGTTTGGGCACATCCGCGTCGCGCCACACCGGGGTGATCTCCACCTTCGGCGTGCGGCAGAAGACGAACACATCCTTCAACCCGCCGTCGGCGGCCACCATCAACGACTCGTCGCGGATATCGAACTTGCCGCAGCAATCGACGTCCTTATCGACCTTCAATTTCGCCCGCTCGGGGGCCGGACCGTCGTAAACCAGCCGCCCGCACAACGTAGCCCAGCGCGCCTCGTCGGCCCGAAGCAGCGCCGGGGCCGACGGCAACCAGATCGCGGCGCCCAAGGCCGCGGCCGACCGGAGGAATGCCCGCCGCGGTTGCCCGACTTGACGGGCTTCGGCTTCTGCTGAGCGGCGCGGCGCCGAGACCGAAGATGCGAGCATCGACAAGCCGTTCCGCGGCGCAGCAACGCGGCGCGCCCCGAAGTCTTCAAGGCGCGGACGGAGGTGATGGTGCTTTCTCATGATGCGACTCGGACTGTTTCGCTGCCGACGTCTGCCGCCGTGCATACTCATCGTAGTGTAGCAGCAAATCGGCCACGGCGTCGAGTTGTTCGCGGCTGCCGGCCGGGAACAAGTCTTGTCCGAGCGGTTCGCCCGACGGCGGAAAGTTCACCGGCATCGCCGTATAGGGAAGCACCGATTTCGGCGACGCCAACCAGCGGCGGAAAAACGGCCCGCGCAGCCGCCGCGCCGCCAACGTCAAGTCGGGCGCCAAAACCGAGCGGCTCTCGCCCGATGGGCGAAGGTCGTTTATCACATGACATTTGGCGCAAAAGGTCGTGCGATCGGTGATCAGCGCCCACGCGCGCTCGTCGAAGGCCGCCGGCGCACCGTCGGCCTCTTCGGCCGGATCGGTCTCGTCGGTCAAGTACGCGGCCAACGCGTCGATCTCGTCGGGACGAAGCGCGTAGCGAGGCATCCGCAACACGGCCGCCGGCCGGACCGTCGTCGGGCGGGCCAAAAAACCGGCTGTCCAGCCGCGCCGCAATGACTGGCGCGCGTGAACTAGCGGCGGCGGGCCCCAGCCGAACGCCTCTTGCTCGGTGGCCAAATTCTCCCCGCGACGCTGCGCGGCCGCCAACAGTTGCGGGTAAAGCACGGCCGAAAATGCGCCGCCCCAAGCCGGTTGTTCGCCCACGATCCCATCGCGCCGCAGCGGCAACTCCGCGCCGCCCACCGGGTAGAACGCCTCGCCGAGCCGCAGCGGCTGCCACGGGGCGACGAAGATCAGCGGCCGGCCCTCGTCGTCCTCATCCTCCAGGATGCGTCCCTGACGATCGACCCGCGCCATCCCCTCGACCACCGCGCGCCGCCATTGCGGATTGAGCGCCGCCGCGCTCCGCTCGGCGCGCCGGGCCGCCCGATCGCCGCCGCGAGACGATCGCGAATCCATCATCTCCAGAACGAACGGCCATTGATCCGCCGCCGGGGCGGGCGGAGTTTCGTCGGGCCGATATTCGATGAGCCACCGCTGCGGTTCGATGAGGTGACAACGGTCGCACGCCAGCGTTTCGAACAACTCGCGCCCGCGCAACTCGCGCGCCGCGCGACCGCCGAAGGCGAGATAGTCGGCCGGCCGCGGATCGTCCGTCAAGCTCATCAAGAAGGCGGTAATCGCCGCGCGCTGCCCGCCCGTCAACGGGAACTGCCCCATGAGCAACTGTTCGCGCGGAGGCTTATCGACGGCCGCGTTTCGGGCATCGCTGTTGGCGGTGGATGGCCCCGGCGATGTCGGCCGTGGCCCGGCGCCGGCGTTGTCCATCGACCATGCCCGGGGGCGATAATCGAAGCTCCGCGGCGCGCCGAGCTTTTGCCAGGCGAAGCCCTCGCGCCGGCCGCGACGAACCGCCTCGGCATAGAACCCGTCGGGATCGTCCGCATCCGAGGGCGGGTTGCGGTCGAGCCAGGCGGCCGCATCCTCGAAGGCCAACTGTTCGATCGGCTTGACGGCCCAGCCGGTCAACGGAGGGCCGATCGGCGGCCGCTCGCCCCCGGGCAAATCATGGCATCCATTGCATCCGCGCCGCGCGATCACGCGCTGGGCCAGCTCCTCGACATCGACCAAGCCATCGGCGCGGGCCGGCCGCCCGCCGCTCGGCCCGTACCACGCGCTCAAGCGGCGCAGCTCGTCTTCCGAAAGCGGAACGTAGCCGCGAGGAGCCGCGACGGGTTCGTGAGCCAAAGTCCTGTCGGCCGTCCCTGCCGCCGCCCCCTCGTCCGCCCGCGGAACGAGCAGGAATCGGGCCAAGTCTTCCACCGGATCGTCCGACTCGGCCTGCGTTCCCGCCGTAGTGCGATCCCACCATACCTGCGGCATGGCCGTGCGCGGATTGATCGCCTGCGGATCGCGCAGCCATCGCCGCAGCCAGGCGGCGGCCTCGGACGATTGATACTTTTCCGCTACGCACGACAAGTCGGGGCCGACGTCGGCATTTGCCGTCGGGAATTCGGTGTGCCGATGGCAGGCCGCACAGCCGCTTTCGATGAACAACTCGCGGCCCCGCTCGACCTGCCGGCGCTCGAAGGCGAGAAGCCGCTCGGCCAACGCGGCATCGGCGCCGGGCGCCGCGGCGGGCGTCGGCACGCCGGCTCGCGGCTCGGCCCGTCCCTGCTCGCCTTGCTCCTTTCCGCCCTTCTCCTTCTCGGCGGTCTTCTGCGCGGCCGAGCCGTGTGCGGCTATCTCCTGCACCGGCGACTCTTGCGCAGCCCGCGACTGCGACTGCGGCGGCCGGCGATCTTGCAAGAGCCACTGCGTTATCGCGCGAATCTCCAGATCCTCCAATTCCCTCGCGGCCGCCCGACCGGCCGGCGAAAGATGCTCGTGCAGCCCGAACAGCCGCGGCATGCGCCCTTGCGGTTGATGGCGCCGCGGATCGGCCAATTGCGCCCTGATCCACTCTGGCGCAAGCCGCTCGCCCGCGTTTCCCAATGCCGGACCGATCTTTCGCTGCCCCGCTCGATCGGGCGTGCGGGTTTCCAACAGCAGACTCGGCCCGATGCGCCCGCCCTGCGTGTTCCGGCCGTCGATCTCGTGGCAGCCGAAGCAACCGAAATGCCGCACCAGCCGAAGCCCTTCGAGCACCTCGGCCGCCGGCGACGCCGAGCGAACGATCTGCGGACGCGGCCCCGGCCCTTCCTTCTTGCCGTCCGGCGAAAGCGCAGCGGCCAGGGCGTCGCGGGCAGACTCTCCTCCGTCGAGCCAGCCGCGATCGAGATCGAGCAGGTCCACATGGCACGACGCGCAGCGGGCCGCCGACAGCCGCCGCGGAAGCATCGGCCGCGGCCAATGCGGGTCGTCGCGCCAACCAAACCGCTCGCGCCAAGCGGCCGCCTCAGCCGGACTGTTCGCTTGATGTACGGCACGAACAAAACTCAACGCCGGGCCGCGGCCCTCGTGGCACACCGTGCAACCAAAACGCATCCACGGGTGCGGCGAGTCGTCGGCCGCAAACAGATCGACGCGCGGATGCAAGGCGAACGGCTGCGGCTGGGCGATTCGGGCGGCCCGCTCGGCAATACCGATCTCCGGCGGCGCGACGATCCCCAAATGGCAGGTAACGCATCGGTCGACGCGATCGACCTGCCAGCGGCCCCAGCGCAACGGCAGCCCCGGCAGATCGATCGACACCACTTCGCCCGGCTCGCTCAAGAACACCGATTCCCGCCGGCAGTTCGCACCGGTTGTATTCTCCGGCGGGGCGAAGAACTGCTGCTGTTGGCCGCGCCACGGGCGCCGGCTGTCGGCCGCGATCATCCACACCGTGCAGACCGCCAGCGCCGCGGCCGAAATCGCGAAGGCCGCGTGCATTCGAGTCAAAGGCCGAAACGTCCGTTCGTCCGCCAAGGCGCACTATTCTCCGCAAGCGAAGCGACGCACGATCTTGGCCGCGCATCATCGGCAACGCTTCATCCGCCGTGCATCATCCGCCGTGCATCATCGGCCGTGCATCATCGGCCGTGCATCATCGGCAATCCCATCAACAGCAACACGTCACAGGCTCAGGCCGTACTCGGGCAGATGGACCACCGCGCCGAGGCCCAACGTCCAATGCACGATCATCTTCAACGGCACGAGCAACATCAACAGCAAGAACAGGCTGAACACCCAATAGCGCCCGCGGCCCAAACGGTCGCGGGCCCAACGGAGCGGTCCGCACGCAAGCAGCCACGGCAGCACGAGGAAATACCCGCCGACCAGCGCCAAGCCCGGCCACTCGCGCACCAGCGGATGGCGCGACGGTGGCGACGGCCGAGCGGTATCGCCTCGGTCAACCGACCGCGCGGGCGGTGCGGCGGCCTGCTCGTCGTCGGCGGGTGTTCCCTCGAACGGCGGCCGGGCGGATCGCGATTGGGCCGGTTGCGGCTGGGCGAATTGCGGCTCGGCCCGGCCCAGCCATTGCGAAAGCGTCGATCGGCGCTCGGCCGTCAGCCGTCGGGCATCGCGCGGTTCGTAGGGACCGAACGCGCTCCAATTCGGACCGCGAACGAATACCCCGATGACCATCGGCAGAATCCACAGCAACAGGAAGCCGCCGACGAAAACGACCCAGGCGAATCGCCGCTGAGCGATCGAGTAGTAGCCGCTGCCCGTCGGTGAACGATCGAGATAGGGAATGGCCGCCAGTCCCGCGATGATCAGCAGCGGCACCGCCACCCCGGCCCACCAGGCGTCGCCGTAAACAAGCAACTCCTGCAACCCGACGAAGTACCACGGCGCCTTCGCCGGATTCGGCGTTCGGGCCGGATCGGCCGGCGCCTCCAACGGGGCCGGCGCCAGCAGCGACCACGCAATCAGAACCGCCGTCGCCCAACAGGCCGCGATCAGTTCGATATAGACCAGATCGGGCCAGGTGAGCACCTTCCGCGCGAAGAGCTTTTCCACCGGGGCCGATGCGTCGGGCAACGCGACTGTGCCGGCCGATTCGGGCGACGGACTTGCATTCGGCGCCGGCCGCCTCATCCGCCGATCGTTCTCGACGGCCTGAGCCGTGCCTACCCAAAGAAAAAACAACACGGCACCGACCATCCCGAGCACGGGCAGGTGATCGGGCTGCCCGGCCACGGCCGCAAAGTGCGGATCGGCCCACGACAACCCCACCGCCAACCAAAGCACGTTGCCCAACAGCCAGGCCGGCCCGGGACGAACCCACACGTCGCGAAACCACGAGGCCAGCGCAAACACCGCCGCCGCCGACAACATGATGGCCCACGGCTCGGCCGCCGCATTGATCGCCGCCTTGAACCACGCGGGCGGCCCCAGCGGGTCGCCGAACACCGCGCAGGCGGCCAAACACAGATAAGCGACGGCCGCCGTTGCGGCCGCCGCCACCCAGCCCCGCGGCCGACGGCGGCAACCACGGCCCGCACCGCCCGACGGCCCCGGCGCAGCAAAAGCCGCCTCGGGGTCTTCCGCGCGGCAAAACCACAGCGCGGCCCCGGCGTTCAACGCCGCCCCGGCGAGCATCATCGTCCGATAAAGCCAGTATCCGGTTGCCATCGTTTCGTCGATTGATCGATTCGCGCCTTGAACACGGCCGACGGCGCGTCGCTTCCCGTCCTCTGAAGGCCGCGACGATCTTCTCGCCGAGCAATCACTGCGCCCGATCGCCGCGTCTAATCACGGCGTCTGATCGCCAAGCGCGAACGCCCCGCACAATCGCCCATTCAAAGCGGCCCGCTAAACCCGTCCTTTCGCACGCGCCAAAAATGCCAAGCCATCAGCGCGGCCGCCGCCAGCGGCAGCCCGACGCAATGCCAAACGTAGAACCGCAGCAGGGTTTCGCCGCCCACCCGCGGCGCACCCAGCAGGAGAAACCGCAAATCGATCGCGCCGCCGGCCGTTGCGCTGACGGGGCCTTCGGCGCCGACCACGGGCGCATGGCCCGCCATGTCGGAGCCGACCGTCACGGCCCAAAACGCCAACTGGTCCCACGGGAGCAGGTAGCCGGTGAATGATAGAAGAAACGTCAGCACCAGCAGCCCGACGCCCAACACCCAGTTGAACTCGCGCGGCGGCTTGTAGCTGCCGGTGAGAAAGACGCGCAGCATGTGCAGCATCACCACCACGACCATCGCGTGGCCCGCCCACCGATGCAGCTCGCGCAACACCCCCAGCGCGATCAATTCGGTCAGGTCAAGCACATCGCGATAGGCGGCCTCGGGCGTGGGCCGATAGTAGAACATCAGCAGCACGCCGGTGATCGTTTCGACCAGAAAAAGGAAGGCCGCCAGCCCGCCCATGCACCAAGTATAGCGCAGCCGCAGGGCATGCTGCCGAATGGCCACTGGATGCAGGTGCAGAACGAAGTTCGACACCATCGCCCGCACTCGGCCGCGATAGTCCTTCGGCCAAAGGCGGGAAAACGCGCTCCGCCAAGGCTGCCCTTCGAGCAGGCGCCGAAGCCCTCGCATGGCCGAATCCTCGTCTGGCACCGTGTGGGGCGTTGGCCGTTGCGGGCGGGTTTCGCCCCGCAACGGATCGCCGGCAACGGATCAATCGTCGGCCCCGCCGCTGGCGAGGATCATCCCGCGGCCCGATGCCTCGAGCACCTTCTGCTTGAGCTCTTCCAGCAATGTCGGGTTCTCGCGCAGCATTTCGATCGATTTGGGGCGCCCTTGGCCCAATTGCATTTCGCCGTAGCGCAGCCAAGCTCCTGTTTTGGTAACCAGCCCCAGGTTGGTGGCCAGGTCGAGCACGTCGGCCTCGTAACAGATGCCCGAATTGGCCAGCATGTCGAACTCGGCCACCCGGAACGGAGGGGCCACTTTGTTTTTGACCACCTTGGCGCGCACCCGTTGCCCGACGACCGTTTCGCCGTCCTTCAACTGCCCGATCCGCCGCACGTCGATGCGGCACGACGAGTAGAACTTCAGCGCGCGGCCGCCGGGCGTCGTTTCGGGGTTGCCGAAGGTTACGCCGATCTTCTCGCGGATTTGGTTGATGAAGATCACGGCCGTTTTGCTCTTCGAGATCACGCCGGTGAGCTTCCGCAACGACTGGCTCATCAACCGCGCTTGCAGCCCCACGTGCGAATCGCCGATCTCGCCTTCCAGTTCTTTCCGCGGCACCAGCGCGGCCACCGAGTCGATGACGATCACATCCACGGCATTCGACTTGATGAGCATCTCGGCGATGTGCATCGCCTCTTCGCCGCTGCTCGGCTGGCTCACCAACAGCGACTCGAGATCGACGCCCAACTTCTTCGCCCACGACGGGTCCAATGCGTGCTCGGCGTCGATGAAGGCCGCAATCCCCCCGCGCCGCTGCGACTGCGCCACCACGTGCAGGGCCAGCGTCGTTTTCCCGCTCGACTCCGGACCGAAAATCTCCACGATCCGCCCCGAGGGAATCCCCTGGCCGCCCAACGCCAAATCCAACGCCAAGCTGCCGGTGGGAATGCCTTCGATCTGCGCCATCTGCTCGGCGCCCAACGGCATGATCGCGCCTTCGCCAAATTCCTTTTCGATCTGCGCCACCGCGCTTTTCAAGTTCGGGTTCGCTTCAAGAATCGCGGCGACCGCTTTGGTCGGCCCCTTGGCTGGTTTCTTGGCCATCTCGAATCCTTCCTTCCCTATCGTTCTTGTCAGTTCCGCACGGCCTTGTCCGTCGCGCACTGCCATCCCGCCGACGCAGGCTTCTCCACCTCACCGCAATACATTCTTCTTGGGCTTCGCCAAACGAAGCGGCGCATTTCCCCCCGAGATTCAACGGATTCATTCCTCGCGCGGCGCGAAATAACGTCTTCCTCGCACGAGGAAATCGCTCACTTCGGCACGCGGACCGCTCCGTCAACTTGAATCGCGAAGATCAATACGCCCGACGCCGTTCCCCGCGACCGATTCCGGCTCAATTATGCGCGCCAAAGGCCTGCGCCGCGACCCGGCCCGCCCCATCAACAGCACAAACCGTTCAACACGTCGGCACACGCGGATGTAATGTACAGGTTTACACCATACCACCGATCGGCGTTTTCTGCAAGCCCTTTTTCGGCGGGAAAAACCAAGCCCGGATTATTCGTCAGCCCGACGGCGGCCGCGCGGCAGGCGGATCGACGCCTGCCGACTTGATCGGCGGTTTCTCGCCCGGCGGCTTGGTCACGGCCAGTTTCGCGACGGGCGGTTTCGCGCCGGCCATTGCGGTGATGGGCGGTTTGGCAACGGCCGGCTTGGTAGCGGCTGAGGGGCCAACGGCCGGTTGAGCCGCCGGGGCCTCGGCCGTCTCCGTCGCAGGCTGTTTGACCGGCTTGCACTGGCCGACCAATTGCTCTTGGAAGGCCAGCAAGCTGCCCAGACTCTTGAAATGCACGCGGCGTACCCGTCCCAAAACGGCCTCGCAGCGATTGACCAGCCGCGAAATCCACTCGCCCGACACTTCCTGCTCGGCAATCGGCGGCAGCGGCCGCTCGTCGCGATCGACAATCAAGGAATACAACGACGACCCTTTGGGCACGTTGGTCAATGCCGGGGTGCGCAGGCCGCGGGCTTCCTCTTGGCACTCTTCCGTCGCCCGGCGAATCGACTCCAACGCGCCCCGCACCTCTTGAAAATCCTCCTGCGAAAGCTGCTGGTTGTTCATCAGCACGTTGAGTATTGCATTGAGCCGGTTCTGCTCGCCGAGCATCTTCTGCAACAGCCCCTGCAACGACAGATGAAAGCGATATCGCTCGAGCAGTTCCTCGGTCCAGCGCCCGCCCGTCTTTCGGGCTTCGTCCAGCCTGAGCGCGAGCGACCAATGGCCGATCAACACCTCGCGGTCGATCTCGTGCAACTGCTTCAAGTCGGCTTCCAATTCGCCGTCCACCATCTGCATCAGGCTCTCGACATCCTTCAGCGAATACTGCTGGTTGCGGAACGGAAATTTCCTGCCCTTCGGCTTCAGTTCGCCGGTGTGCAGCCCCTGAAGGACCTGGAACTCCGCCTGTTTCTCGCTGAACGCCTCGATTTTCGCCTTCAGCTCTTCGCGAGGCCACGAGGCGAACCACGCCGCCAACCGCTCGCGCGGCCAGGGGCCGTCGAGCGGCAGTTCCAACTCGCCCGGGTTGACGAAGCGATCGTCGTAAAAGCCGTGGTACTTCGGGTCGAATGTCGTTTCGGCGTGCTCGGCGTCGAGAAACGCCTGCACCTCCGCGGCCGGACGCGGCTCGTACTTCTCTGATCGCTCGAGTATCTGCCGGTAGAACAGCTCCGTCATGCGTCGCCGCAGCGACTCCGGCTGGTGGAACAACAGCCAAGGCGAACGCTCGTCGATCGCGCTGCGAATGTACGTGCGTTTGGCGTTGCGCTCGCGCATGTGGTCGGTCGGGTGGCTGCGGTAGCGGTCGGGAATACCGTCGTCGACCGGCTCGAACACCTGAACTTGTTGCGCCGGATCGGAAGGCAACTCGGGCGGCAGGCCGGCCTGCGGTTTCTTCTGCAACCGACGCAGCCGTTCCGCCGCCCGATGCTGATGAAAGAACAGGTCGTCGGTCATCAGGCCGTGGTCGGCCGCCACGTTCAGCCCGCGGGCCGCATCGACCAGGCACTCGTTGGCAAACTCCAGCCGCGCCAGCCCGTGGATCAACGCATCGGAGCCGGTAACGCTGACCGCCACGTTGTCGGCGTTGAACTCCATTTGCCGGCTGAGCGAAAGATAAACCAAGTTCAGCCCTTGATAGGCGAAGCCCAGGATCTTGCGGGCCGTCCAGAGCACGGCCTTCAGCACCCAGGCCGGAAACGATATGCGCAAGTCTTGCGCGCACCAGGCATCGACGAAGCGGTCGAGCCGATCGCGGCTGTAGATCAGGTCGTAGAGCACGCGATTGGCCACGTACAGGTAGCTGCCCAGCCCGACGCTTCGCTGCGCGAAATGCCCGAACTCGTGCGCCAGCACGGCCTTGAACTCGGAAAGATTCACCACGTTGACCAAGCCCAGCCCGATCAGCAGATCCTTCTTCGGCGGAATCACCAGATTGACGAGCGACGTGTCGTAGATCAACGCGGCATTTACCTCGGGACTGACCACCACGTTGCGCGGCGGCGGCGCGCCGACATCGTGATACACCCGGCGAATGAACGCGAACAGAGCGGGATGCTCTTTCTCGTCGAGCTTGATATGCGTGGCCCGCTCCACTCTCTGCCGCTTGAACAGCCCGCGAAACAAAAACAACCACAACAAAATCGCGGCAAAGGCGCCGCCGAACTTCAGCACCAGCAGGAAGAACACCGCTTGGCCTTTCCCGCTGCCGACCGGAAGCATCAACAGCCAGTAGGCCGCCAACCCGGCCAAAACGACGAACGCCAGATAGAGCAGCACGAAGGCGAACAGCCCGGCAATCATCGCCAACACGCGGAGGCGATAGGCGCTGGCCGGACGAGTCAGATCGGCGGGCAGGTTGGTCGGGGCGGGCGGGTAGAGGTTGTCGGACGCCATCGGAGCCTTCCTCTTATCGGTCGATTTATCGGTCGATCCCATTGAATGCGCCGCGGGCCCGGCGACGCACGCATCGCCAACGCCGCACCGGCCATTCCCGCCTACCTTCGCGCGGCACGGCCGACCCCGCGCGGCAGGCCGCAACACGGCGGGCAACCGTTCGCCCGAAGGCAAGCGATATCTTAGGTTGCCTCGTGGTTGCCCGCAACCGGCGCAATTCGCCACACGGTGCTTGTCGCTTACCTCGGGCAGCGGATGATTGTGCCGCGGCGCGAGGTTCCACCAGTTCGGCTCGCGAAAGACGCGAACACCGCGGGAGAACGGAATCGCGAAAGCGCGAACGACGCAGGGGAAGGTAATCGCGAAAGCGCGAAAGGACGAAAGGGCGAAATAGAACAGGCGCGAAGGCGAGGCAGGGGAAGTCGGGGAAGCAGAACCACGGGCGATCGTTGTTCACGTTCATTCAGGCGATTCTCTGGTTTACACCCTCCGCGGCGTGAAATGCGTTCTTCCCCCTGAAGAGAAAAGCAATCATCTCATCACACGAGGAGTAAACGGGGAGTAAATGAAGCAATGTCGTCCGTGGCGGCGGAAGGCGTGTCGCTCGTTGGCCGAGTTTTGGCCGGGCCATTCGTTCGAAGACGTTCCGTTGATTGCGGGAACCGGCCAGGGCCGTCTCCGTCGCGTTTCGCGTTTTCGCCCTTTCTGACTTTCGCGTTCCCGTCGCGCGGCGGATGATCGTGCCGCGGCGCGAGGTTCCACCAGTTCGGCTCGCGAAAGACGCGAACACCGCGGGAGAACGGAATCGCGAAAGCGCGAACGACGCAGGGGAAGGTAATCGCGAAAGCGCGAA
>Ga0308417_1000774_pt1 | contig 22398 bp, 17 predicted proteins | sample HotsprSampleOS65_FD_203528 | JGI IMG/M metagenome (GOLD analysis project Ga0308417, IMG submission 203528) | Hot spring phototrophic mat microbial communities from Octopus Spring, Yellowstone National Park, Wyoming, United States - 20090730_OS65 ... | reverse complement strand
TTCAGCGCCATTCGCAACTGGAACGCCAGACTGGGCCGCATGATCGACGAAGCCGACGTGGGCGGACGCTCGCGGGTAGCAGCGCTTGGCCAGACCATCGCCAACGATCTGTTCGAGCCGGGCGAGGACCCGTTGGACAAGGTTATCCGCATCAACAACGTGCCATTTCGCGTGATCGGCGTCATGGAATCCAAAGGCGCGTCGTTCCTGGGAGATCAGGACGCCGTTGCCTTCATCCCGTTGAGCACGGCTCAGGAACGGCTGTTCGGACAACAGTCGCTGTCCGTCACCGGCGAGCGGATCGTTTCGACCATCTATCTCCAGGCTGCCAGCGACAATGTGGTGGACTCGGTCATAGCGAGTGTGGACGAGTTGTTGCGCGAGCGCCGGCGCATCCCGGCAGACGAACCCAGCGACTTTTCGGTGCTCAGCCAGGATGAACTGATCAACACCTTTGGCGCAGTCACTGGCGTGCTGACTGTTTTTCTCGGCGCCATCGCCGCCATATCCCTGCTGGTGGGAGGCATCGGGATCATGAACATCATGCTGGTCAGCGTCACCGAGCGCACGCGCGAGATCGGCCTGCGCAAAGCCATTGGGGCCAGGTCATCGGCCATCCTGACGCAATTCCTGACCGAGGCGGTCTTTCTGTCCCTGATCGGCGGCCTGATCGGCATCGGCATCGGGTTTGGGGCGGCGTTCCTTGTGTCGCAGTTTGCCGATTTCCGACCGGTCGTACAGGTCGGCACAATCGTTCTGGCCGTCGGCTTCTCGCTGGCTGTCGGCCTGTTCTTCGGCATCTACCCGGCCCGTCGCGCTTCCAGACTGAATCCCATCGACGCTCTGCGCTTCGAGTAGAACAACCCTTACTTAATCGTCAATCGTCAATCGTCAATTTGCCCATGTTCCGCGAAAACCTTCGAGTCGCCCTGCGCGCGCTGGCAGCCAACAAGCTGCGCAGTGTGCTGACCATTCTGGGCATCATCATTGGCGTCGCAGCGGTGATTGCCCTGGTTGCGCTGGGCAACGGCGTTCAGGCGTTCATCGACGGGCAGTTCCAGCAGCAGGGCGCCAACCTGGTGTTCGTGTTCCCGGCGCGCATCGACGTCAATGGCGGGGCGAATCGCGCCGGCTTCGCTGCCGGGCCGCCCGGATCGCGCCAGCTCCCGCTGTCGCTCACGCTTGGCGACGCCGAGGCATTGCGCGATAACACGCTGGTGCCGGACGCTGCGGTCGTGGCCCCGGTGGTCAGCGGCAACGCGCGCGCCTTCTCCGGCGACAACAAGTACCTCGGCCGCATTCGCGGCACTGTGCCGGAATACCGATTCCTGAACAACTGGAACACTGTCTACGGCGACTGGTTCGACGACACCGCCTACACTAATCGCTCCCGCGTGGTCTTGCTGGGCGATTATGCTTACCGCCAGCTCTATCCCAACGGCGGCGACCCGACCGGCGAGGAGATTCGCCTGAACGATGTGAGCTTCAGAGTCGTGGGAGTCCTTCAACAGCGCGCCGGCGGGCAGGAGGGCAGCGACGACGATCTCATCATCATGCCCCTGACGACCGCCCGCGAACGGCTCTTCCCGCTGCGCAATGCCAAAGGCGAAACGGTGGTGGGCATCGTGCTGATCTCCGCCATCAGCCGGGACCGTGTGGATGCTGTCGTTCAGCAGGTCACCGAGGTGCTGCGCCAGCGCCACAACATTCAATTCCAGGGGCAGGATGACTTTTCTGTGGCGACTCAAGCCGACTTGCAGAACACGGTCGGCGCGATCACCGGCGCCGTGACGATCTTCCTGGCCGCCATCGCCGCCATATCGCTTTTCGTCGGCGGCATCGGGATCATGAACATCATGCTGGTCAGCGTCACCGAGCGCACCCGCGAGATCGGCCTGCGCAAGGCCATCGGCGCCAAACCGCGCGTGATTCTGATGCAGTTCCTGATCGAGTCAACGACCCTGGCGCTGATGGGCGGGCTGATCGGCATTGGCTTCGGCTGGGCAATGGCGACCGTTGTGACGGTCTTTTCAGCCGGCCAGTTCGAGGCAATTGTGACGCCCGGCGCGATCGGCATGGCCGTGGGCTTCTCGGCGGCCGTGGGCATCGTCTTTGGCGTGTATCCCGCCGCGCGGGCGGCCCGGCTCAACCCCATTGAGGCGCTGCGATACGAGTAGTGCGTATTGCGTATCCCGTATCCTGTTCCTTCTTCCTTCCCGCTCCCGCTCACAGCCCGCTGATCTCAAACGCCTGATCGAACATGCGGAAGATGGCCGGCTGGCCGCCGGGGGGACGGGAAAAGGTCAACTGAAAAGCAAGCGTCTCGCCGGGCGTGATGCTCCAGGGCAGCGCCGGCAGGCTGGCGTTAAGCGCCGTCAGGTTGCCGCCGCTCTCCAGGCTGAAGTCGCGCAGCGAGACGGGCAGAAAGCGATTCGTCAGGTTGCGCACAGTGCCCACGATGCGCAACTCGTTGCCCTCCGGCGAAATGTTCACATTCAACAGATTCACCTCGGCGATCGGCGCCTGGGTGGGCGGGGCGGTTGGCTCGATCACAATCGGGTCGTAGGGCAGTGTGACGCGAGCAATGTAGGGGTTATTGGCCTCGACGGCAAAGTTCCATTCCAGCCGGGGGCCGGGCAGGCTGACCGGCACCTGGAAGCCGGAAGTCGCCGTGATGGTCTGGCCGGGTGACAGCGCGCCGCGCGTCCAGCCCAGCCCCCCATCGGCGCTGGAGGCAGACTCGGACACTGGGTATCTGGCGCCGTTGGCATCCACAAGCTGAGCGGTGAACTGCGCCGCATCCAGCACGCGCGTGATGAGGCTGCTGATCTCCACGTTGACTTGATAGTAGTTCTGGTCAGCCGGCAGGCCGACGCTGGCGCCAGGCACCAGACGCGCGCTCAATGTCCGCACGCGCACATCGCCTAGATTGATGGGCGCGCCGAGCGTGGTGAGCGAGTTGGCGGTGCCTTCGTCCGTGTACATGGCAATCACCGCCTGGCGCAGATCGCCTCCTGCGCCGCTGTCTCCGAGCAGCATCAGCGTCAGTTGCGGGTTGGATTGATCGCGCAGAGACACTGGCTCACTCACCTTCACGGTGTCGCTGTGCGAGACCCGGTAGCGCAGCGTGCCGATCGCGGTGTCGAGCAGGATCAGATCACCGCGCCGAAGCGAAGCGACAGCCGTTTGATTGTCCTGGGTCGCCGGCAACCCGATCAGGTAGTTCACCAGCGTGCCGGCAGCCCAATAGGCAGTCTGCGCGGCGGCAGGATCGATATCCCATCCGCCCGCTTCATCAGGCCGCACCACCACCACATCGAACGTCAGATTGCGGATGGTCAAACGGTTGGGAATGCCGGGCGGCACAGGCGTGTCGTTGGCAACCACGCGCAGGGCAGCCGTAATCGGCGCCGTGGGCTGGGCCTGAGCAGCAGAGGGCGCCGTGGGGGCCGGCGCAGATGTGCGATCCAAGATCAGCACTGCGCTGAGCACGAAACACGACAGGCCGCACACGGCGATCAGCGCGAGCAGGCTGACCAGGATGAGCGGCCGGCCGCGCGGATCGTCCCACAATGACCCGAACGGGACGCGCAAAGCGTCGATGATGGGTTGCAGCGTGTTACGGTCGGGCGCCGATTGCGCAGACGCCGGTTTGATGTCGTCGTCGGCATTCTCCCACGCCCCCGACCGGGCATCGGGTTCCGGCGTGGAGCCGGCTGGTGTCCGGGGCGTTGATGCTTTGGTCTCTCCCGGCAACTGCCAGTCATCCGACGGATCGGGCGGTCGGGTCAGGTTCGATGACATAGACGATATTGTAATTTCAGAGCGCACTGTGCGTGGTGCGCCAGTGGACGAGGCGAACGATCAGCCGCCCCCGGCGACGCCCTGGATGCCGCCCTCGGTCAGCTTGCGCAGGTCGCCCAGCACGGCGTCCACTTCAGCCAGCGTGACCGGCTGTTGCGTGTCTTTGTTGAGCAGCGCCCCAGCGGCGATGCGCTCGGCGGCCGCTTCGCGGATGGTGATGTTGCGCTTCATCGCTTCCTTCACCAGTTCCGCCGCCGCCATGTAGCCGATCAGCGGGTTGAGCGCGGTGGCGACGATGGCGTTCTTCGCCAGCCAGCCTTCGGCCTTTTCGCGGTTGGCCTTCAACCCAACCACGCACTTCGTGGTGAAAGCGTTGATCGCGCCGATCATGACGTGCATCATCTCGAACAGATTGTGCGCGATGATCGGCATCATCACATTCAACTCGAGCTGGCCGGCCTGCGCGGCGAGCGCCACAGTCAGGTCGCAGCCCTGAACATGGTAGCAGGCCATGTTCAACATCTCGGCCAGCACGGGGTTGACCTTGCCGGGCATGATCGACGAGCCAGGTTGCACGGCCGGCAGGCGGATTTCGTCCAGGCCGGTCGAGGGGCCGGAGCTGAGCAGCCGGAAATCGTTGGCGATGCGTGTGAGGGTCACCGTGAGCGTGCGGATGCTGGCGCTGAAGTCGGCCATGTCGGCCATGCTCTGCATGCCTTCGAACAGGTTGTCGGACTCATACAGTGGCTGGCCGAGCAAGTCGCTCAGGCGCCTGACCATGCGCTTGTGATATTCGGGATGCGCGTTGAGGCCGGTGCCGGTGGCGGTGCCGCCGATGGGCATGCGGCGCAACTGTTCGGCGGCGCGCGCGATGCGCTCGCGGTCGCGCGCCACGGCTTTGGCGTAGCCGCTGAACTCCTGGCCCAGCCGGACCGGCACAGCATCCTGCAGGTGGGTGCGGCCCGACTTCACGATGTCATCGAACTCCGCCGCCTTGTCGGCCAGCGCGCCGGCCAGCGCGTCCACAGCCGCCAGCAGTTCGGGCAGGCGCCACAGGCACCCCAGCCGGATGGCCGTGGGAATGGTGTCATTGGTGGACTGGGCCATGTTGACGTGATCGTTGGCGCTGACCGGCTTTTTGGGCGCATCCAGCCCGACGCCCAGCAGCTCGCTGGCCCGGCTGGCGATCACCTCGTTGATGTTCATGTTGTGGCTGGTGCCGGCGCCGGCCTGAAACGGATCGACGACGAATTGATCGGCCCATTGCCCGTCCATCACTTCCGTGGCGGCGGCGACAATGGCGCCGGCCAGCTTTGCGTCCAACAGGCCCAGGTCGCGGTTCACCTCTGCGGCAGCGCGCTTGACGCAGGCCATGCTCCACACAAAGGCGCGGTAGGGGCGCAGGCCGCTGATCGGAAAGTTCTGCACGGCGCGCTGGGTTTGCGGGCCGTAGTAGGCATTGGCCGGCACTTGCATCTCGCCGAGCGAGTCCTTTTCAATTCGGTAATGCATGGTTCGATTTTGGATTTTGGATTTTGGACTTGCGATTGTGGCTGAGCGGCGCTCAATCCAAAATCGCAAATGAATTCACGCTGTGCCGAACTGGCGGTCGCCGGCGTCACCCAGGCCGGGCACGATATAGCCGATCTCATTGAGATGGTCGTCGATGGCGGCCAGATAGATCGGCACATCGGGATGATCGGTCTGCATGTGCTGCACGCCTTCGGGCGAGCCGATCAGGCCGACATAGATGATCCGCTCGGCGCCCCACTTTTTAAGGATGTCGATGGTGGCTGTTGCGCTGCCGCCAGTGGCCAGCATCGGGTCGAGCACGATGCACACCTGAACGGTGGGGTTGACCGGCAGCTTGTTGTAATACTGCACCGGGCGCAGCGTGCGCTCGTCGCGGTACAGGCCGATGTGCCAGACTTCGGAGAAAGGCAGCATCTCCAGCGCCCCATCCACCATGCCCAGGCCGGCGCGCAGAATCGGCACCAGGCCGATGCGATCCTTCATCTCCCAGCCCTGCGCCTGACCCATCGGTGTAGTGACGGTGGTAGGCGTCACGGGCAAGCCAGCGGTGGCTTCGGCGATCAGAATGAGCGACAGTTCGCGCACCAGTTCGCGGAAGCGTTTGGGTTCGGTCTTCTGGTCGCGCAGAATGGTTAACTTGTGCAGCACCAGTGGATGTGTAGAGACATGGACCTGGGACATTGAGTGGATTCTACCAAACCGGGCAGCGCGCTTATAATGTTTGTGTTCACAGGTTGGGGCAACTTCATACCCTGTCCGGGAAACTCACCGCAGAGACGCCGAGGACGCAGAGTCTGTTTAAGGACTTCTCTCAGCGATCTTTGTATATGGGCGGCGGCGCCGGCAAACCGAATCGGTATCTTGCCCCCGGTTGTGAACACACCCCCTATAATGCGCTGCGATATGACGCCGCACAACCACACGATCGCTGTCCTCGACTTCGGCTCTCAATACTCGCAACTGATTGCGCGCCGGGTGCGCGAGGCCAACGTGTACTGCGAATTGTTCGCCTGGGATGCGCCGGCCGAAAACGTCATGGCGCTGCGTCCGCGCGGGTTCATCCTGTCCGGCGGCCCAAACAGCGTGTATGACGCCGGCGCGCCGGCGCTCCCCGACTACGTGCTGGCATCGGGGCTGCCAGTGCTGGGCATCTGCTATGGCATGCAGTTGCTGGCGCACGCGCTGGGCGGCGTCGTTGCGCCGGCCACACATCGCGAATACGGCCAGGCCGATGTGGAAGTCGACGACTGCCCCCTATTGCCACAGCAAACCCAAAAACCAAACTCCAGAATCTCCGTATGGATGAGCCACGGCGACCGGGTGGAGCAACTGCCCCCCGGCTTCCGCGTCATCGCGCGCAGCGCCAACTCGCCCATCGCCGGCATGGCCGATGACGCGCGCCGCCTGTACGCCATTCAGTTCCACCCCGAAGTCAATCACACCCAACGCGGGCGCGAGATCATCAGCCATTTCGTTCACAGCGTGTGCGGGTGCGCCGCAGCGTGGACGCCGGCCAACATCATCGATGAAAGCGTAGCGCGCATTCGCGCCCAGGTCGGCGACCGGCCCGTGATCTGCGGCCTCTCCGGCGGGGTGGACTCGTCGGTCACAGCCGCGCTCGCGCATCGCGCGGTCGGCGATCAACTCACCTGCGTGTTCGTGGACACCGGCCTGCTGCGCAAGGGCGAAGCAGAGCAGGTCGTCGAAACATTTCAGCGCGAACAGGGCATGCGCCTCATTGCCGTCAACGCCGCCGAGGAGTTTCTCGAAGCGCTGCAGGGCGTCACCGACCCGGAAGAGAAGCGCAAGCGCATCGGCGAGAAATTCATCCGCGTCTTCGAGTCTCAAATCACCCGCATCCAATCCAAAATCCAGAATCCAGAGTCCAGAATCCTTCTGGCCCAGGGCACGCTGTACCCCGACGTGATCGAATCGCGCGGGCCGGAGCGCCAGGCGGCGGCCAAGATCAAAACACACCACAACGTGGGCGGCCTGCCTAAAGACATGCAATTTGAACTGCTGGAGCCGCTGCGCTATCTGTTCAAGGACGAGGTGCGCGCGGTGGGTTCGGCCCTCGGCCTGCCGGATGAGATTGTGTGGCGGCAGCCCTTCCCCGGCCCCGGCCTGGCCGTGCGTGTGCTGGGCGAAGTCACCTGGGAGCGACTGGAGCGTTTGCGCGACGCCGACGCCATCCTGCAGGAAGAACTGCGACGCGCCAATCTCATGCGCGCCACATCGCAGGCGTTTGCCGTGTTGTTGCCGGTGCGCGCCGTGGGCGTCATGGGCGATGGCCGCACCTACAACGAGGTGATCGCCATCCGCGCCGTGACCACCGACGACTTCATGACCGCCGACTGGGCGCGCATCCCCTACGACGTGCTGGCCCGCGTCAGCAGCCGTATCGTCAATGAGGTGGCCGGCGTCAATCGCGTGACCTACGACATCACCACCAAACCTCCCGCCACCATCGAGTGGGAGTAGGGGCGAAGAATCCTTCGCCCCTACTGCGCCGCACCCCGGCCCCGTCTCCATCAATCCTCCATATCCGCCGGCTATAAACCGACCAGCGCAACAGGGTTCAGAAAACCCGATCGGCGCAGAAACAGATTAGCAGTTCTTTCTATGGAGGATATGATGAATCACAAATGGATCAAACTCAGCGCGCTGGCCGCAGTGGCCGCGCTCGCCGGCCTGGTTGTCTTCAGCCAAAGCGCAGCCGCGCAAACAACCAGCCCGACTCAGGGGCGCGGACGCAATCCCGACAGTCCCGCCCTGGGCCTGATGGTGCGGGGCCAGTGGGGCGGGCCAGACAGTTCGCTGGTGGCGGTGGCAGCCACAACGCTCAACGTCAGCCAGACTGACCTGGTCGCCACCCTCAAGACCGGCAAGACCATCGCCACCGTGGCCGCCGAAAAGGGCGTGGCGCTCGACAAGATTGTGGACGCTTTCATGGCGCCTCGCGTGACCACCATCAACAGCGCCGTTGCTTCGGGCCGCATCACGCAGGCGCAGGCCGACGCAGCCATTGCGAGGATGAAGGCGCAGGTGACTGCTCAGCTCAACAGTCCCTTCACCCCGCGCGGGAATGGCAACGGCGACGGCACATGCGCCAGCTTCGTGGATGCGAACGGCGATGGCGTGTGCGACAACCTGGGCGCCAATCAACAGCCCGGCGCGCAGCGCGGCCCCGCCAACGCGGTCGCAGACCGCCGGGGCGGCGGACGCTGGAATCGCTAAACCCAACCCTGCTCTCGATCAACCCACAGCCGGCTGCCATGAACAGGCAGCCGGCTTTTTGCGCCGCCCGTCCGCTGCCCGCCTCATCCGTCTGTCATCCGCGCCACATCCACACTTTCTTCACAGCCGGCCGCTACAGTCAGGCCATCTCTGTGCGGAGCAGAAATCGATGAACAAACAGCCCATCCTCAAATCACTCTCGCTTGACTTCAACGATCGCTCGCCGGCCGCCAATCGGCGCCGGCGCATTGTCTGGACCCAGCGCGCCCGTCACCTTACACAGCTCGGCGTCGGGCTGTTTATCATCGCCGGCAGCATTGCGCACCAGACCGCTGTGACAGACGGCGCTACCCCTTCCATCGACGCGCTGTGTCCCTTCGGCGGCGTGGAAACCTTGTGGCGGTTTCTCTCCAGCGGCGGCCAGTACGTGCCCAAAACCCACCTGTCCAACCTGGTGCTGCTGGCCGGCCTGGTGATCGGCACACTCATCGCCGGCGGCGCGTTCTGCGGGTGGATCTGCCCGTTCGGCGCGATTCAGGATATGGTGAGCGGCATCCGCAAACGTCTGGGGATCCAGCCAGTAGAGCTGCCGGCAAAACTGGACAAGGTCCTGCGCTATGGCCGATTTGTGACGCTGGCGCTCATTCTGTGGCAGACCATCAGCCTGACGAAGCTGTGGTTTGCCGACATTGACCCGTATCGCACACTGTTCGGGCTGGAATGGTTATTCGAATTCAACCTGTTGACCAGTTGGCCGGCGTATCTGGCGACCATCACTGTTCTGATCGGCTCTTTCTTTGTCGAACGCGCGTGGTGCCGCTATCTGTGCCCGTTGGGCGGCGTGATCAGTGTGCTGGGCCGGTTCAGTCTGTTGCGCATCCGGCGCAGCGGCGACGCCTGCACCCAGTGTGGATTGTGCGCGCGACCGTGCCCGGTCAAACTCGAAGTCGACAAGGCGAAGGTGATCAGCAGCAACTGCATCGGCTGTCTGGCGTGCGTCGAGACCTGCCCGCGCCGAAACGCGCTGCAAGTCAGGCTGGCGCCGGCCTGGTTGCCTGCCCCTCACCCTGACACACCGCAAACTGTGAAGCCTGCCGCGTAAATTGCCAGGGAGGAGAAACACATGAGAGTCAACCCACTGCTTGTCCCCATTTTGTTTGTCGCCGCCTTCCTGGGCGCCGTGGTCATCGCCCAAAGCGCCGGCCTGTGGTCCACCAGCGGACGCGCCTCCGCCAACCTCGATCAACTCGCGCCGGCCAATGTGAAAGGCTGGATGACCCTGCAACAAGTCGCCGACAGTTTTGGGCTGTCGCAGACGGAACTGTACGCACTGGTCAACATCCCCGCCGATGTGCCGGCCACAACCGCGCTCAAGGATGTGGAGAAACTCGCGCCAGGATTCGAGGTCAGCGCGCTGCGCGAGGCGCTGGAGGCGCTGCCGACCCCGCAGCAACCGGCGGCGCCGCCAACGGTTGAGCCGGCCTTGCCTGATCCAACGCCAACCGGCATTCCAGCATCGCCGACGCCAGATCCCGGCGATGCCAACCCGGATCAAAACCAAAGCAAAGGCAACGTCGGTCAAGGGGCCGCTGAACAGGTTGGCGAACACGCCGGCCCCACGCCACTGCCGCCCGGCGAAATCCTGCCCGGCAGCCAGATCAAAGGGCGCATGTCGCTGCAGGAGATCAGCGATCTGTGCGCTGTGCCGCTCGACGCCTTGCTCGCGGCGCTGGCGCTTCCGGCAGACACAGACACGACTCAGCCCATTCGGCAGTTGGCCTCGCAAGGTCAGATCGCCGGCGTGAGCAACGTGCAGCAAGCCGTGACCGAACTACAATCGAAGTGAGATGGCGGCTCGCATTCTGGTTGCCGACGACGACCCGCAGATCACGCGCCTGGTGCGGTCATACCTGGAGCAGGCCGGCTTCCAAGTGCTGACCGCAGCCGATGGCGAGCAAGCGTTGCACGTCATTCGCCACGACCGGCCCGATCTGGTCGTGCTGGATGTGATGATGCCCAAACGCGACGGCTTCGAGCTGGTGCGCCTGCTACGCGCCGACGCGCATCTGGCCGGCATTCCCATTTTGATGCTCACCGCGCGCGTGGAAGACGCCGACAAACTGCGCGGGCTGGATCTCGGCGCGGATGATTATCTGACCAAGCCGTTCAACCCGTCGGAGGTGGCAGCCCGCGCGCGCGCGTTGTTGCGCCGGGCGTCCGGCGCGCTGCGCCCATCGCCCATCATCGAGATTCGCGGCTTGCGCATCGACCTGGAAAAGCGCGAGGTCGCCGTGAACGGACAGCCGGTGAGCCTGACCCCCACCGAGTTCGATTTGCTGCGCGCCCTGATGCAACATCCCAATCGCGCCTTCACGCGCGGCGAGTTGATCGACGCCGCACTGGGCTATGTGTACGAGGGATTCGAGCGCACCATCGACTCGCATGTGAAGAATCTGCGCAGGAAGATCGAACCCGACCCCGGCAACCCTGTCTACATCGAAACCGTGTTTGGCGTCGGGTACCGGCTGCGCGAATGAGGCGGAACGCATGAATCGATTGTGGACGCGCCTGACGCTCGCCTTCGTGGCCGTCTCGCTGATCGGCGTGGCAGCCGTGGCCTGGCTGGCCAACGCCGCCGCCGGCGACCAGTTCCGCCGCTATCTCACCCGCCAGGAGATGGGCAATCGGGATGCGCTGATCGACGCGCTGGCGACGTTCTATGCGCAGACCGGCAGTTGGAACAACGTCGCGGCTGCGCTGAGCGGCAGATCAGGGTTGGATGAGGCGCGCCCCGGCGCTGGCGCAGGCCGGCGCGGCATGGGCTGGGGCGGCCCGGCCTTTATGCTGGCCGACGCCAGTGGAGTCATTGTCTACGGCGCAAGATTGGGGTCCACACTGACGCCGGCGGAACAGGCGGACGCTGCGCCCATCGAGGTCAACGATGCCGTGGCGGGATATCTGGTGATGACATCACCCGGCCGGGGCATTCTGGATCAGGCGCAGCAGGCGTTTCTGGATGAATTGCGCGCCAACATCGTGGTGGCCGCGCTGGCCGCCGGCGGGTTGGCGGCGGTGTTGGGGCTGGGCGTCAGCCGAGCCTTGACAAGGCCGCTGGCCGAGTTGACGCGCGGCGTGCGGGCGTTTGCGGCGCGCAACTGGGCGCACCGCGTCAAGCCAAACGGCCCGCGCGAGATCGCCGAGCTGGCCGGCGCGTTCAACGACATGGCCGAATCCCTTCAGCGCGAAGAGACGCTGCGCCGCAACATGATGGCCGACATCGCCCACGAGTTGCGCACGCCGGTGGCCGTCATTCAGGGCAACCTGCGCGCCATGCTCGACGGCGTGTACCCGCTGGAGCGATCCGAGATCGCCACGATCCACGACGAGACGCTGTTGCTCAACCGGCTGATCGACGACCTGCGCGAGCTGGCGCTGGCGGAAGCGGGCCAGCTTGCGCTCGATCGGCAGAAGGTGGATGTGGGCGAGATCGCGCGCGCTACCGTCGAGCGATTTGCCGTTCTGGCCGAAGCGCGCGGCGTCACCCTTGACGCCACCTCTGTCTCGCCGGGGCTGTATGCGCTGGCCGACCCGCACCGGCTGGCCCAGATTGTGCGCAATCTAGTGTCGAACGCCATCCGGTACACGCCGGCCGGCGGACGGGTGACGCTGGCAGCGGCCCCCGCCGGCGCCATGGTCGAGGTCAGCGTGAGCGACACCGGCCCCGGCCTGACGCCGGAGGAAGCAGCGCGCGTGTTCGACCGCTTCTACCGGGGCGATCGTTCGCGCGCGCGGGAGAGCGGCGGAAGCGGCCTCGGCCTGGCCATTGCCCGCTCGCTGACGCAGGCCATGGGCGGACAGATCGGCGTGGACAGCGCGCCGGGCAAGGGCAGCCGGTTCTGGTTCACAGTGCCGGGGATCGGACACCTGGACAACGATTCATCCAAACCAGCTACCCGCTGAAGACAATCGCCGTGAAAGTGTGCATTGTCGCGCCGGCGCGCCAGCAGCCCGCCGGCAGGCCGGCCTTCCAGCACACCGCATCGGCAAATTCGTAGCGACTCCACCCCCGCTCCGCCGCCACTTCGGGCAGCAACAGCCCGCGCCGGCCATTCCGGGCAATCACCAGTCCATGCGTCCCCACTTCCACCTGCTCGATGCTGGTGATGCGCCGCAACGGCGAAAGCACCGAGATTTCCACGGTCAGGCTGCCTAGCTCATCCAGGCTGAGCGGGTCGAAGCGCGTGTCGCTCGTGGCTGCCGCCACAGCCATCTCCTGCACGGCGCGATAGAGGGGCCGGTCGGCTTTGATATGGCCGATACATCCGCGCAGCGACGCAGTGCGCAGCGACGCAGTGCGCAGCAACGCAGTGCGCAGCGACGCAGCGCCCTGCCACAGGGTGACGAATACGCCGGCGCGGCGGTTCAGGGCGGGATCATCGACAGAGACAACCGGAATACCGCCGGAGCGCAGATGCGTTTCAATAGCCTCGTGGGCCAGGCGCAACAAACGGTCTCGCTGCGCGCCTGTGAGGGCCGGCGGTTCGTAATGCCAGAACATGACCGCCCCATACCCCACCACCTGCCTGCGGTCGCCGCGCGGCGCATCACCGGAGTTGGCATAGTCGAGCACCGTGATCGTCTCTGCGCCCATCCGCGCCGCCGCCCGCATGGCAATCAGAATCGGCCCCTCGCCGCACGCGCAGGTCAGCAGATTCGGCATCCCTGACTCCAGCGCATCGAGGATGGTTTCATGCACCTGATCTGTCTGTCCTGTTTCAATGGCGCCCAGCGTCGCCTGATCGACCGCCACCGCGTTTCGATACGACGGATAGTGCGACAGGTCAGAGCTGGCCACAACGACCGACCGGCGTCCTGCTGTGACTCGGGCCAGCGCCTGCGCAACGCTGTCGATCACGCGCTCATCGTCTGCGCCATCGCCCATCAGCAGCGGCGCAATGCGGCACTGCGGGCAAACGCGCTGCAGGAACGGCAACTGAATCTCGATGGCGTGCTCGGCAAGATGGGCTGTGCGATCCACGCCGATGTATGGGCATGCCTCGACGAGCGTCTGGCACACCTCGGCATCCACTGGTGCGTCGCCCAGCGGTGTGGCGAAGGCGCCACACTCCCATACAGCCAGCGGTTTGGACGGGCGGGCGCGATGAGCCGGCGCGAGAATCACAGCCAGATCATATTCAGCATTCTCGATCTGACGCCAGCCGGCAGCAGCAATTCTGCCCGAGTAAGCGTATCCTGCGTGCGGAACGATCAGCGCCGTCGGCGCGCCGTCCACCGGCTCCACCGCCGCCAGCAGACGATCTACTGTTTGCGCCAGCTCAGCCGGGTCTGCCGGGTACCATGACCCGGCGAGCGCCGGCGGCCGAATGGCGGTCTCACAGGGTTCCGGGCGCGTCATCTCAACACCTCCTGCGAACCTGATTGCAGCGCGTCCTACGGGGCAAACACAGCGCCGGATGGAATGGACGCCCACGCTCGAAAACGATTATATGCCTCAGCCCCATCGCCGCACTGCCGATCAGAGGCGATAATGGGCGTCTGCGCTTCACGCCAGGACGAGATGCAATGACCGGAATCCAGACCACTCAGACACAGGCCGGCGCGCGCCGGCTTGCGCTCAACCTTGCCTACAACCTGCGCGACATCGGAGGATACGAGACGACAGACGGGCGCCGCACCAAATGGCGCGTCCTGTTCAGATCGGACAGCCTGCACCGCCTGACGCCAGACGCCCAGCGGGAATTGTTCGATCTGGGGCTGCGCACCATCATCGACCTGCGTTACCGCGAAGAACTGGCCGGCGCTCCCAATGTCTTCGCCGGCTCGCGGCGCATCCAGTATCGCCCTATCGCGCTGTACGAGTTGGACGACCCGGCCATTGCAGCCCGTCGGCCTCAGAATCTGGACGAGGTCTACCGCATGATCCTGGCCCACGCCCAGCCCCAGATCAGGCGCGTGATCGACACGCTGACCGAACCCGGCGCACTGCCGGGGCTGGTGCACTGCACCGCCGGCAAGGACCGCACCGGCATGGTGATCGCCCTCATCCTGGGCGCGGTGGGCGTGCCTGATGAAACCATCATCGCGGATTACGCGCTGAGCGGCGCGTATCTCGACCCCCTGTTGGATGAACTGCGCGCGCAAGCGGCCCGCGATGGGCTGGACCTGGCGTGGTACAACCGCCTGCTGGAAAGCGATCCGGCGGTCATGCGGCGCACGCTGGCGCACTTGCGCGAGCACTATGGCGGCGCAGAGGCGTATCTGCGCGCCGCCGGCGTGTCTGGCCGGCAACTCGACGCGCTGCGGGGCGCGCTGTTGGAATAGCGACGATTGCCTTCTATAATCGAGAAAATGACGCGCGCCCTACGGCCTCAGACAACGTCAACGAGCGCAGCGGATGAGGCGGCTGTCGCGCTCAGGGCAGCCGGCTACCGCCTGACCCTGCCGCGCATCGCCGTCATAGAAGCCGTGACGCGGGCAAGGCGCATGTTGAGCACAGACGAGATACTCGTTCGCGCGCGCCGCATCCATCCGCGCGTCGGCCTGGCGACGGTGTATCGCTGTATCGACATGCTGGACCGCATCGGCTACTTCCAGCGCGCGCAGATCGGCGGCAAGACCTACGTCACCGCCTGCTCCGACGAAAAGCTGCACTATCACCTGGTGTGCAGCAAGTGCCGCGCAGTGAGTGAAGTGGTTGTGGAGCAGGCCGCAGACGCGCTGCGCCAATGGATGGCGGAAGCGGGTTTTCAAGCGCAGGCCGGCGCGATCGAAGTCATTGGCCTGTGCCAGACATGCCGCTCACCGATAGAACGTGTAGGCCGAAGCAATGGCCCTGGCCAACCCCGCCAGCAAGCCGGGCGCCAACCCAAGCATCACGACGACAACCGATCCCAACAGCAATGAGGCGCTCGCCCCGCGCGACAGGAAAGACGGCGCGCGCGCGGCGTTGCCCTCTTCTTCCAGCGGCTCCGCCAACAGGCTGAACAGGCCGCGCAGCACTCCCCACCCGATGCTGACCCCGGCCAGCAGCATGATCATCATGACTTCGAGGTCCGTCTCGCTGAGCACACGCACATTCAGCCAACGGACAACAAAACCCACCGTGCCCGGCAGGCCGGCGATGGAGAAAGCGCCAAGCGCAATGGCCAAAGCAGCCAGCGGATACCGGCGTCCGGCGCCGCGCAGACGCGCGAAGTCGTCGGTTCCTGTGTAAGAGCGCAGCGCCGACAGGCCGGCGCCAAACACACCCAGAGACAAGCCGCGCGCCGCAATGGCAAACGCCACCGCTTCGACAGAAGCCGGCGTTTCATGGTTGAGCATCAGCAGGACCACGCCGAGATCGACGCTCAGGCAGCAGGCCAAAATGCGGCCCCACGACCGCTGCGCCCAGGCGATCACGCCGCCCAGCAGCAGTGTCGTGACGCCGAAGAGATTGATTGCCTCGCGCACATCCGGGCTGCCCCGGAACCAGTCAAACTGCTGTTTGAACTCCAGAAACAGAAACGTGACGGCGCCGGTGACCACCGTGGCCAGAAAGGCCGTGACCAGAGGTGAAGCCTGATTGGCGACGGCGTGGGTCCACGTGTACAGCGGAACCGCGCCCGCGAGCAGCGCAAAGCCCAGGGCGAGCAACAGCGCCGCCGGCTGATAAGCGGCAAATTGCAGAGCCGGCTCGGTGACATCCAGAGCCTGCCCGATGACGTACCCGGCGCCCAGAAACGCCGGCAGGGCCAGCGAGCTGAGGGCCAGATAGCGCTGCGCCCCCACCGTGCTCAGGGGTCCCATGCGCTCCGCTTGAATCAGAACGGCAGCCATCGCCGCCGCCGCCTCAAACGCCAGCGCGGCAAACACGAACGGCCGGATCATGATGCCGGCGCAGACCAGCGAGAGGATGACCAGCCCCAGCGGCGCGAACAGCCGGCCCTGAGGCAGCCGCCAGGACAGGCCGAACACCACCAGGGCCGATGCGAACAACACCACCAGCGGCAGACGATCGGATTCCTGAACGGTCAGCGTGCGACCGAGCAGATCGAGCCTGCCCCCCACCTCGATTGGCAGACCGGGCACGGGAATGGTCGTTGTGGCCGGCTGGGACAGCAGCGCGATGACAAGCCCGCATCCAATGAGAGCGGCCAGCGCTTCAAGGCCGCGCCAACGCCTGAGCAGATAGGCGGAAACAGCCGCTGCGAGCGGAATCAGAACGACGAACAATGACGCGGGCAGTGACGCAGATATGGGCATCATTCAGGAGTATTGGCGGTCGGGCCGGACCGGGCCGCGCGCGGTTGACGCAACAGCCGAGACAATCGGACGCCGCGCCCAGCGCCGCGCCCAGCGCCGCGCCCAGCGCCGCGCCCAGCGCCGCGCCCACGGAGCAGCCCGCCGCCGGACGCCTCGGGTTCCGCCAGCGCCTCGCTGTCGGCCAGCGCCAGGTAAGCGATGGCAACGCCCACGAGCAGCGTCATGAAGCCCAGCAGAACGCTCACGCTGATGCTCGGTTCCAGGGGGGTATAGGCCAGTTCGATGCCGGACAGGAAGACCAGCAGCCCGACGCCGATGTTGAGCGCTTCGGAGGTTGTGGCGATGAGGAGAATGCCGCAACTGATGAGGATATAGGCGCCCAGGCCCAATTCGCGCGCATCGCCCGGCAGCGGAAAGCGGACGGCGGCGCCAAAGGCAGCCGTCAACACCACGGCGGCGGCGACCGCGCGCAGCAGAACTTGCGCCGGCACGCTGCGCCACGCAATGCGGCGAATGCGCTCGATGGCGATGGATTCACCCCGCCCGGCGCGGCGCGTGTCGGCGTGCTGCGCGGCAATGCTGAGCGCCATGCACACCAGCGAGCCGGCCAATGGCTTGATCAACGCAACGCCGGGGTCAATGGCGCGGGCCAGCATAATGCCGACCAGCACATATTGAACGATCAGGGCCGGCAGCGCAATCCGCCAGTTGCGCACCAGCACGATCAGAAGCGCCGAGGCCGTCAGCGCAGCCAGAAGCGGCGGCGTGGCCAGGCGCGAGAGGCGGTCCAGCAATGCGACGAGATCAGACACGGGGGCGATTATAGACTGCGCCGGCGCGCAGCCCATGTTAAAACACCTTAAATCCACGCTTAACGGATCATTGACAAGCTCGCCGTCGGTCTGGTAAACTTGGGGCGTTACAACTTCTGGCGCGTCGATGTGAAGAGTGGGCGAACAACCCACTCTTCCTTTTCTCCCGGCAGGGTGGTCTGCCGGGCCCAGACTCGTAACGTGGTGAAATAGCGATGAAGAGTGAATTCACGTTAGCCTTGAATCTAATCTGTTCCGAGCGGAATCTGCCAAAGGAGATTATCACGCAGGTGCTCGAGAGCGCGCTAGCCACATCGTATCGCAAAAACGCGAACATTATGAACAGCCAGAACGTGGCTGTAAAGGTCGATATCGACTCCGGCGATACGCGTGTCTTCGTTGAGAAAGAAGTCGTGGACACCGTTATGGACGATCGCACCGAGGTGTCGCTGGAAGAGGCCCGGCAGGGGAACGCTGAGGCGCAAATTGGCGACTGCATCATGGTGGATGTGACGCCGAAGGATTTCGACCGGATCGCAGCGCAAAACGTGAAACAGATGATCGTCCAGAAGCTGCGCGAGGCTGAGCGTGATTTTCAGTACAACACGTTCGCCGAGCGGGAAGGCGAGATTGTGCACGGCATTGTGCATAACATCACCCCCGCCGGCCTGGTGCTCAATCTGGGCCGCGCTGAAGGCATTCTGCCGCGCAAGGAGCAGATTCCGGGCGAGCGTGTCGAGTTGCAACAACGCATGCGCGCCTACGTGACCGAAGTCAAACGCAGCAATCGCGGCCCGCAGATCATGCTGTCGCGGTCGCACAAGAATATGCTGCGGCGTTTGCTGGAGATCGAAGTGCCCGAGATCAGCAAGGGCCAGGTCGAGATCAAGTCCATCGCCCGAGAGCCGGGGTCCAGGTCGAAAGTGGCCGTCGCCGCGCTTCAGGCCGGCATCGATCCGGTGGGCGCTTGCGTGGGCCAGCGCGGCACGCGCATTCAGAGCATCGTCAATGAACTGAACGGCGAGAAGATCGACGTGATCGAATGGAGCGAAGACCCGGCTGCATACATCACCAAGTCTCTCGGCCCGGCCAAGGTGTTGGCTGTGCATCCCAATCAGGACGCCAGGACGAAGAGCGCGACGGTGATTGTCCCGGATGACCAGTTGTCGCTTGCCATTGGCCGGGAAGGGCAGAACGCCCGGCTGGCAGCCAAGCTGACCGGATGGCACATCGACATCAAGAGCGGCAGCGAGGCGTTGAGCGAAGCGCTGGTGAAGATTGCCGAAGACGAAACGCTTCAGCGATGGATTGGCGCGGACATCGTGCAGGCTGTGCCAGCGGCGCGCGAACTGCTGGTGCGCCAGCGCGCTGTGCCGGCCCCGCTCAGCCCGGAAGAGTTCCTGATGGTCAAGCGCATCGTGGACGCGCTTCACGAGTATGTGACGACACAGGGATCGCCTGCGGCAACGGCAGAGCGGGCGGCAACGCAGCGAAGCGCGGCAGACGCGCAGCGCCAGGATGCGCGCCAGGCGGCATTGGAGCGCATCCCGCGCCCGGCATACGCCATGCCAGTTGAAAAGCTCGAGCTGACCCCGCGCGTGTTGCAGCACATCACCTCGGCCGGCATTCTGTCGGTCGGCGATCTCATGGAGCGCAGACTCAGCGGCGACGAAGGGCTGCTGTCAATCGAAGGCATCGGCGCAAAAGCGCTGAGCGAGATCAAGCTGGCCATGGACAAGGTGCTGGGCACATTTGCCCCGTCGCAGACATCGACCCAGCCCGCTCTCGCCGAGACTGCGACGGCGCCAGCCGCGCCGGCGATTGATGGCGCGGGCCAGACAAAGGCAGAGTCAACGCCCAAAGCGCCTGTTGTCGCCGCCGACCATGTCGCGCAGGTTGACACAGGCGCAGCAGCCGCGTCGGAATCGGCAGTGGTTGCGATGCTGTCGCAGGAACCAGCCATCGCCATGGCCCCTGCCGAGACGATCATGGACGACGGCGGCCGCTCGCCACAAGAGATCTTCCTGGAAGCCATGGCAGAAGAGGGCGACGAGCAAGGCGCGTCTTCTTCAGTCCAGGGTCCCAGGAAGAAAGCCGACAAGGACAAAGATAAGGATAAAGGCAAGAAAGGCGCGCGCGACCGTGTGCTAATATATGACGAGGATTTGGGGCGCACCGTCGTGCAACGGACGCGCAAGCCTGGCCGGGAAGGCTTCATCGATGACATCGAAGAAGAATAGCGCGCCGCGCCCAAAGCATGTGCCCATGCGAACGTGTCTGGGCACCCTGACGGTGCGTCCGAAACGAGAGATGGTGCGGCTGGTGCGGACGCGCGAAGGCCGGGTGGTGGTGGACCCTACCGGCAAACTGGGCGGCAGCCGGGGCGCGTATCTGACAAAGAGCCGCGCCGCAGCCGAAGCTGCAATCAAGCACAAGCGGATCGAAGCCGAGTTCGGCCAGCCGTTGTCCACAGAGGAAATCGAAGCCATTCTGGCTTACGTAAGCCAGTTTGATGCGACCTAGCCAGGTTGGTAAGAAGCGTGTCAAGCGAGACCGGTTGGGGCAGGCAGCACGCCATGCCTGCATGGCGCCGACGGAATCTGCGTTGAGCCATGAGAACCTGATCTGATGACGACTCCCGGCGCGCCGACAAAGCGCGCGGAGCAGCCATCGGCCGGCGCCCCGGTTTCGCGGGACGATGGATGATCGCAACAACAACGCAGGCTGGTTAGCCTGCGTTGTTGTTGCAGGCGTCTGAGCGCCTGCAAGCAAAGAGAGGTGTGATATGGCAGTTGTGACCAAGGATGCCGCGCCGAAGCCGGCCGGGCCAGCCAATGGCCGTGACAATCGCGACAATCGAAGCAGCGCGCCTGGGGACAACCGGCGCGGCGGTCCGCGCGGGTCGTCAGACCGTCGGCCGGGTAGCCAGGACAGGCGCCCGGCTGAACCCAGGGTCGTCGAGTTGCCCGATCAGGTGACTGTGCGCGACCTGGCGACGCTGATCAATATCAGTCCGATCAATGTCATCCGCGAGTTGATGAACAACGGCGTGATGGCCAACATCAACCAACAACTCGACTTCGACACGGCTGCGATTGTGGTCAGCGGGTTCGGCTATGAAGCCAAACCCAGGCAGGTCGTGGTTGCCGCGCCAGCCGCCGAGGAAACCGTGATTGACCCGGCCACCGGCGCAGCTGCGCCGGCCAGGCCGAGCACTCTGCGCCAGCGGCTGCTGGCCAAAGAAGCCGGCGATATGCGCGAGCGCAGGCCGCCTGTTGTCACCGTCATGGGCCACGTGGATCACGGCAAGACATCGCTGCTCGACGCGATCCGCAAGACAAACGTGGCGGCGGGCGAAGCCGGCGGCATTACCCAGCACGTGGGCGCCTACCAGGTGGAGCACGAAGGTCGCAAAGTCACCTTCATCGACACGCCCGGCCACGAAGCCTTCACTGCGATGCGGGCGCGCGGCGCGCAGGTCACCGATGTGGCGGTGCTGGTGGTCGCCGCGGACGACGGCGTGATGCCCCAGACCAAAGAAGCCATCTCGCACGCGAAGGCCGCCCAGGTGCCCATCATCGTGGCGCTCAACAAGATCGACAAACCCAACGCCAACCCGGAACGGGTCAAAAAGGAACTGTCCGAAAACGGGCTGACGCCGGACGAGTGGGGCGGAGACACGATGGTCGTGCCGGTGTCGGCCAAGCAGCGCAAAGGCATTGACGATCTGATCGAGGCAATCCTGCTCGTGGCCGAATCGATGGACACCATCCGCGCCAATCCAGACCGGCCGGCGATCGGCACCATCATCGAAAGCGAACTGGACAAGTCGCGCGGCCCGATGGCTACCGTGTTGATTCAGAACGGCACGCTGAATCTGGGCGATTCAGTGGTGGTGGGCCATGTGCCCGGCAAAGTGCGCGCGATGTTCGACTTTCGCGGGCACCGCGTGAAGAAGGCCACGCCGTCCATGCCGGTGAGCATTCTGGGGCTGTCGGACGTGCCGGCTGCAGGCGACATCCTCGAAGCTGTCGAGGATGATCGCGTGGCGCGGGCACTGGCTGCCCAGCGCAGCGCCGCGCGCGCCAAAGACACAGGGCCATCGCGCGCAACAACCCTGGACGAGTTCTTCGCCCAGGCCAAAGCCGGCAAGGCGCGCAAGCTGCTGCTGATCGTCAAGGCCGACAACGACGGATCGTTGCAGCCTATCATCGATTCGCTGTTGCGACTGAACACGCCCGACGCTGAAGTGTCGGTCGAGATTATTCACAAGGGCATCGGCGGCATCACGGAAGGCGACGTCGAGCTGGCCGTGGCTTCGGGCGCGGTGATCCTGGGCTTCGAAGTGGACATGGACACTGCCGCGCGCCGCAAGGCGGATGTGAACAAGGTGGATATCCGCACCTACGATGTGATCTATAAACTCATCGAGGATGTGGAACTGGCGCTGAAGGGCATGCTGGCGCCGAAGATCGTGCAGCGCACCGTCGGCGTCGCCGAAGTCAAGCAGACCTTCAAAATCTCCAGGGTCGGCGTGGTGGCCGGGCTGATTGTGCGCAGCGGCGCGGCGCAGCGCAACGCCCAGGTGCGGATTCTGCGCGCCGGCAAGGAAATCTACACCGGCAAGGTCGGCTCGCTGAAGCGCCTGACCGAAGATGCGCAGGAAGTGCGCCAGGGCTTTGAGTGCGGCCTGAGCATCGAGGGATTCGCCGATTACAAACCCGGCGACTCGGTGGAATTCTTTGTCGAG
>Ga0308417_1000770_pt1 | contig 22465 bp, 20 predicted proteins | sample HotsprSampleOS65_FD_203528 | JGI IMG/M metagenome (GOLD analysis project Ga0308417, IMG submission 203528) | Hot spring phototrophic mat microbial communities from Octopus Spring, Yellowstone National Park, Wyoming, United States - 20090730_OS65 ... | reverse complement strand
GTCCTAGGTTCGGGAGCGATGTCTGAACCTTTCCCCTGTCGCATTCCTTCGTTGTCCGTTCTTTCCTGGGCGGGTGGTCTGCTGATGCTGGGATGTCTCGCCTGGCTTCTCTGGCCGTCGGCTCCGGTTCGTCCCCTGCCAGGGGCGGAGGGGCTGCTGCAGCGCGGTGCCGAAGGGGCCTGTGTGGCGGTGGCGGCGGTGTCGGGCGGGCTCGGCGGCCGCCTTGATCTTCGTCTAGAGGGACCGGTGGTCTCGGAGGGGTGTGGCGGCTGCCCCGCGTCGGGGGCGTGGCCGGTGTTGGACTGCGAGGTCCGCCTTCGGCCAGTCGCCCAGGCCCCGGGTCCCTTTGGGGGGACGCTCGAGGTGCGGCGTGACGGGCGCGCGATCGTCTTTCTCGGGCTCTCGGGACATGCCTCCGGGCTGTCCGCGGCGCTGCATTGGCGGGCGCTGGCGGGGGAACCGGGGCAGGCGCCGCTGACCTTCGAACTGCGCAACCTAGGCGATGCAGTGGGTCCGCCGGGAGCGCCAGTGCTGCTCGGGCCGGACGCGGAAGGTCTGCGAATTGCCTGGACGGACTGCGGGGCCCCGCTGGCTCCGGGGGGATCCTGCTGGGTGCGGGTGGAGATCCTGCGCCCCGGTGGGTCGGGGTTGCTCACTATGCCCGGCGGAGGTCCTGGGATCCGGGTAGGGACGGGCGACCTTTCCGATTGGTGAAGCACGGCTTTTCCAGGCAAGGGGGGAAGCCACTTCCTCGAGGCCGTTTTCCCTTCCCTCCCCTTGCCCGTCGGCCCCCGATGTCGCTGCCCTTGCCTCCGTCGCTGCCATCTTCTCCAGGCGTCCGCGAGCGCTTTGTCGCCTTCACCTTCGCCGCAATGGACGTGGTGCTCGAGGTGGATGCGCAGGGGGTGGTGCGCTATGGCGCTGGCAGTCCCGAGATCTTCGGCGAGTTGCCCGAGGCCCTTGTGGGGCGTTCCCTGTCGGAGATCTTCGACGGGTCGGATGCGGCGGTGCTGATGGGGATGCTCGGCGCCTTGCCGGAGACGGGACGCTTCCGCGACCTGCGCCTGCGCGCGCGGCGCGGCGGGATGCTGATCGACGTCGCGGCCTGCCGGATCCCGGAGGGGCAGGGTCGGCTGCATATGGCGGTGCGGCACGCCTCGGCCCGTTCCCAGTCGGTACCAGCGCTCCCGGCGCCGACCTTGCTGCCAGACGCCGCCTTCGTCCGGCGCGGGGCCTTGTTGGCCGAGTCGGGCGCGCCCGCCGCGATGACGCTTTTCGCGTTCGAGGACGCCCCCGGCGCGCGCGCGGCGCTGGGTGAGGACGCGTGGGAGCGCGTGACGGCGGCGGTGGCGCGCTACCTGCACGCCTACGCGCTCGACGAGGGGGCGGGCGATCTAGGTGATGGGCGCTACGGGCTGCTCCACGGCATCGGGCTCGATGTGGCCTCGACGGCGCGCGGCCTCGAGGCGGTAATGGGCCGCTTGCTGGGGCGTCCTGCCGCGGCGCGGACGTCTACGACCGAGATCACGCGCGGCGGCATGCCGCGCGCCGACGCCGCGCGCGCGGTGGCCTGGGCGGTGTCGCGCTTCATGGAGGGGCGCCGGCCGCCGGGGGATTTGGCGTCCTCGCTCGCCGAGATGATTCGCGAGGGGGCTGGGCGGATCGGGATGCTGCGCAAGACGATCCACCGGCGTCTCTTCGAGTTAGCGCTCCAGCCGATCGTGCGCCTCTCTGACCGGCGTGTGTGCGCGATGGAGATGCTCTGCCGTCTGCCCGAAGGGGCTGGGGGGACTCAGGAGACGATCAGGTTCGCCGAGGAGACGGGGCTCGTGGCGGAACTTGATCTCGCCATCCTCGAGCGCGCGATCGAGATCGCGGGGCAGCAAGAGGGGCTGCTGCCGACGCTGGCGGTCAACCTGTCGGGGCGCTCCCTCGAGGCAACGACCTTCTGGAGTGCAGCAAGCGGGATGCTGGACAGGTTCCGAGGCCCGACATCTGCGCTTTCCTTCGAGTTGACCGAAACGGCTCGTGTTGAAGCGGTCTCGGTTGGGGCGGTACGCGGGCGCCTCGAGGAACTGCGGGCGCGGGGGTACCGCGTGGCACTCGACGACTTCGGGGCTGGGGCATCTGGGTTGGAATATCTCCAGGCCTTCCCCTGCGATGCGGTCAAGATCGACGGCGCCTACGTCGCTCCCCTCGTGTCGGATCCGCGGGCGCGGGATCTCTTGCGGGGGTTGGTGGGGATGATCCTGGGCCTTGGGGCCTCGACCACCGCAGAGCAGGTGGAGAACGAGGAGCAGGTGACGATCCTGCAGGATCTTGGCGTTGAGAACGGACAGGGCTGGCTCTTTGGCCGGCCGGCGCTGCTGGCGAGTCGTGCGGCCCTTTGAGGGATTGCCGCGTAGGCGTGAAGGGTTTTCCGGTTTCAGAAGTCGCTGACTCGTCCCTTCCGTTCCCAGTCGCCGAACCTTGTCGGCTCGGGCCCGGCTGGTCCGCCGATCTCCTTCGGGAGCACGAGCGGGATCGACGGCTTTGTGGCCGCGGGGCTATCGTCCTGCTTGTTCGGCTCGCCGGAAGATGCGTCTGTGGCGTGCGGGGAGCGTTCCTTGGGTCGGAGGTGGTCGAGGAGCGCCCCAGGCTGGGAGAGAGTAGTCTTCGGCATGAGGTGAGAGGGTCCTTGCGGTTCGGGGGGAGAGTTCTTGGCTAGCATGCCATTCTGGCGGAGTCTTGCGGGGGCGGCACGGATCAGGTCAGCGAATGGCGGCTGGATCCTCCAAGAGGAGGGCCTGTGCGGCGATACGATCGCCCGGAGCGAGGTCAAGGGGATCTCCGCCGGCGAGGAGAAAATCGGCGTGTGAGCGCCGGCGGCCTGCCTGGCCGCCGCCGAATTCGGGGGGCACGCGGGGCTCGAGGACCCCGGCGCACAGCGCCGCGACTGCTACCCCCGCCATGCGCGCTGCCCCTTCGGAGGCATAGGAGCTCTCGAAGAGGACAGTCCCGCCGTGGATGCGCCGGATACAGAGGCGCCATCCCAGGTGGTCCGGAACGGGTTCGAACGCCTCGCGAAGAGCGTCTGGGTCGATGCGCAGCACCCCGGCCACGACGGCCAGGCGCGGGCGTCCTGGGGCCATGGTCCAGAGGCGCGCCTCCGTCAGACACCGTCCGCGTCGGCGCCGCCAGGGACCGACGGCCTCCTCGGCGGGGGCCTGGGAAGGCAAAGGGTTCCCGGTTGGGATCCGGCGTCCGTCGGGGCGGCGCATCTCGGTCTCGACCTCCAAACCGTCAATGCCTTGGAGCGCGGCGGCGATGCCTCGCAGGGCGCGCTCGGGGCTGGTGAGGACGAGACGGGCCTCAAGACGTCCCTCCTCGGGCTCTTCGAGGATCCAGTCTCCCTCCGCCGCTATGCCTGTGTCGTCGCCCCAGGCCTGTCGACGCCAGCGGGCGACGGCGACTGGATCGGGATTTCCCAGTACATCGGGAGGCGGAGCGATCAGGCGCTGAGGATCGAGAGGTATGGCAAGGGGAGCGGCAGCGGCGGCAAATCGCGCGGCGGCGTCGAGAATCGGCAGCGCGCCACCGGACCATTCGGGTACGCCGTGACCGCGCCAGGAGGCGAGGGCGGCCAAGACCTGCTCGGCGCTGCCGGCCAGGCGAATTGCTAGGCGGTGGGGGTCGGGATCCCGCATGAAAGAAAGGATAGGAGACAGAGGGGCGGACACAAAGGGCGGCTTCGCTCCCACATCCTCGCCGTCCCGTTCCAGAGCCCCGAGCCTTCGTATGCCCGTCGACGCCGTGACGCCGATGTTTGCGCAGTACCTTGAGGTCAAGGCACGTCATCCCGACGCCTTGCTGTTCTACCGCATGGGCGACTTTTACGAGCTCTTTTTCGACGATGCCGTCCAGGCCGCGCGAGCTCTCGATCTCACCTTGACGAAGCGGGGCAAGCACCTCGGCCGTGACATCGAAATGTGCGGCGTGCCCGCGCATGCGTACGAACCTTACCTCGCGCGCCTTGTGCGCCAGGGCTTCCGGGTGGCCATTTGCGATCAGTCCGAGACCCCCGAGGAGGCGCGCCGCCGCGGCGCCAAGGGGCCGCTGCGCCGCGAGGTCGTGCGGATCGTGACCGCCGGGACCCTCACCGAGGAGGGCCTGCTTGAGCCTCGCCGTCCCGCGCGCCTCGCCGCGGTGGCGCGCCTGCGCAGACGCGCCGCCATCGCCTGGCTCGATCTCGCCGAGGGACAGGTCGGAGTCCGGGAGGTCGCCGCCGAGGCCCTGGCGGGGGCGCTAGCGCAGGCCGATCCGCGTGAGGTTATCCTGCCGCGCACGCTGGTCGACGACGGCACCCTTCCGCCCGAGCCGGGGCGGGCTTGGCAGGCACTGCCCGACGTGCGTTTTGATCCAGAAGCTGGCGCGACGGCCGCGGCTAAGGTCTATGGAGTTGCCTCGATGGCTGCCTTCGGGATCGAGTCTCCCGTCGAACTTGCGGCGCTCGGTGCCTTGCTCTCCTATGCCGAGGCGACGCAGTGCGGGCGTCTCCCCTCGCTCTCACCCCCCGAGCGCGCAGCGCCCGAGGGGCGCCTCGAGATCGACGCTGCCGCCTGGCGCAGCCTCGACGTCCTCTCCGCGCCCGGCGAGTCGCCGAGCCTCTTCTCGACGCTGGATCGCGCCGAGACCGCCGGCGGTGGGCGCCTGCTCGCCGCCTGGCTCTCTTCGCCTCTCTCCGACCCAGACGCGGTGGCCGCGCGTGCGGCGCTCGTCGACGCCTTCGATGCAAGCCTCTCCGCTGCCGCGCGCGCGGTGCTCTCGGGCAGCCCCGATCTCGACCGGGCGCTGACACGCATCTTGCTGGGCCGAGGCAGCCCTCGAGATCTTGCCGCAATCGGGGGCGCTATCGCCACAGCCGGACGCCTTGCCGCCGTCCTGCCCGACGTCCCTGCCCTTGCGCCACGCCGTGCCGCGCTCTCCGGCCACGACTCCTTGGCCGGACTACTGAGTCGGGCGCTGGCGTCCGAGGGGCTTCCGCTGCTCGCGCGTGACGGCGGCTTCGTTGCCGCCGGATTCGACGGGGAACTCGACCGCCTGCGCTCCTTGCGCGACAACGGGCGCAGCGCAATCGAGGCGCTGGCTGCCCGGCTAGCGGAAGAAACTGGGATCCCAGGGCTGAAGGTGCGTCACAATCAGGTCATCGGCTGGCACTTCGACCTTACGCCCGTCCAGGCCCAGCGTCTGCAAGCCTCCCCCGAGGGGGCGCGCTTCGTCCATCGTCAGACGCTAGCGAACTCAGTGCGTTTCTCTACCGCCGAGCTCGCGGCGCTCGAGGCGGAACTGAACGACGCGTCCGGCCGGGCGCTGGCGCGCGAGCTCGCCATCTTCGCCGATCTCTGTGCCGCGGTGGCCGCCGAGGAAGGCCGTCTGCGGGCCTGCGCCCGGGCGCTGGCGGAATGCGATCTCGCCGCAACTCATGCCGATCTGGCGCGCGATCGTGGATGGGTCCGCGCTGAGGTCGACGGAAGCGATGCCTTCGAGGTCGAGGCCGCCCGCCATCCGGTGGTGGAAGCGGCATTGGCAGTGCGCGGCGACCCGTTCGTCCCCAACGACGCGGATCTCTCCGGCGGTCAGATCTGGCTGCTAACGGGCCCGAACATGGCGGGTAAGAGTACCTTCCTACGCCAGAACGCGCTGCTCGTCCTCCTGGCCCAGGCAGGGTTACGGGTGCCGGCCAGGCGGTTCCACCTGGGTGCTTGTGATCGGCTCTTTTCTCGGGTCGGCGCCCAGGACGATCTCGCTGCCGGGCGCTCGACCTTCATGGTTGAAATGACGGAGGTGGCGGCGATCCTGAACCGCGCAACGGCGCGCTCCTTCGTGATCCTCGACGAGGTCGGGCGCGGGACCTCGACCTGGGACGGTCTCGCCATCGCCCTGGCGACGCTGGAGCGCCTTCATGCCATTGGTTGCCGCGGGCTCTTCGCGACGCACTATCATGAGATTGTGCCGATGAGCGCCGGACTCGCCCCGCGCGTCTCCGCCGTCCAGGCCCGTGTGGCCGAGGGCAAAGACGGGCCGGTTTTTCTCCACGAGATCGTGCCGGGCGCCGCTGGGCGCTCCTATGGCCTGGCGGTGGCGCGCCGCGCGGGGGTGCCGCGGGCTGTCGTCGCCCGCGCCGAGGCGATCCTGGCCGGGCTCGATGGCGGTCCGGCGCGCTCCGCCCCGACCATCCCACCGCTACTGACCGCCCTCGCAGCGGCCGAGCCGCTGCCTCCCCCTCCAGAGCCCTCGCGGATCGAGGCGGAGATCCGCGCCCTTGACCTCGACGGAATGACCGCGCGCGAGGCGATGGAGACGCTGCGGCGCCTGCAGGATAGCCTGTTGTCCTGAGGCTTCCTCTGCCTGGGAGCAGACCGGCTGGAAGATCGCGCGCCGGTGGTAGTCGAAGAAGCCAAATTAGGGAGAGCAGAGGGATCATCCGCAGGCCTCATGAGGCGGGGCATATCGGCCGCCCGGCGGAGAAGTCTTAGGACCGGTACCGTCTCCGCCTGGCGCCCGAGCAGCCGCGAGACAAGGATCCGCCCCGTCGGCTCAGCCGACAGAAGATCGCGGTTGAACATCCAGTGGAGCGTGCGCAGCAGCGGCTGTCGGTTACAGACATCGTCTTCCCGCCATGGCGGCCGGCGACGGGGCGGATGTGGACGGCCTCGGCCTCGTGCCCGGCCTGGTCTAGCTCGTTGCGCGGAACCGTCCGAATTGTCAGGCCCGTGAGGGCGTAGCATCCACCGTAGGCGGTTAGGACCTCGTCGCGGAAGCGCCGATCGCGTGCCGCCCGCTGCTGCCCGACGATCCTTCGCGGCGCTCCGGCCGCTGCCGGCACGGCGAACCCGCCTTGACGAAGGATCTCACCCAGATCCGGCGCCCGAAAGTCCCCTGACCGATTTCACGAGGTCGCCCTGCCGAACGCCGAGATAGCTTCCCGTTCGGGGTCTGATTGGTACCAGCGACGTCAGGGACATGGCGTCAGCGACGAGGATCCGGTTCCAGGAGAGGACTTCCAGATGGGGGACGAGCTCGACGGGCCGGGTCACGGCGAAGCCGGCCAGCGGCCCGCCGCCCTCCTCTGTCCTGTAAAAAACAAGGACGCCGTCCGACGCCGCCCGGACGATGCGAAGGTAGGATGCAGTGGTCTTGTCGTGAGAGAAGTCGTCGTGGCGATCCGGCCGATCGGCACAGTAGTTGTCCAGCCGGTCGCTCAACACGACTGCTGGGCGCGCGGGAGCAGGCGAGGTGTCATCGCGGCGGCTTTCCGAACGTTCGGCTGGGGGGGGGAAGCTAGAGCCTGTCAATCTATCCGCCTGCCACCTAGACCTATCAACTTCGCTGGTTTCAGGAGAGGGTGTCATGCGGGATCTGACGAGCGAGCAGTGGAAGGCCCTGCTGCCGTTGCTGGAGCAGGTTCGGCCGACGTCCGGCTGGGAGTTCCACGACGTCCGGCAGACCTTCGTAGGGGTCGTGTTTCGTCTTCGCCTTGGGGCCCATCCGAAGGCACCCGGTGGCGACGACGGCTAGGGCATCGGCCGGTCCCGCGAGGGTTTGGGTACCAAGATCTGCATCATCGCCAACGACGCCGGCCGCATGCGGTCGATGGTGCTTTGGCCGGGTCGGGCAAGCGATCTGCTCGGCGCTCGGCCCGCGGTGCTGGCGCTGCCGTCGGCTCCTGGGCTGGTCATGGCGGACCGCGGCTTTTCTGCCGGATGGCTTCGTCGATGGCTCCAAGACTTGGGGATGAGATCTGCGATTCCTGCCCAGCCGACCCATCCGCCGGTTGCCGACGACCGAACAGCCTACCGGCGCCGCAGCGCCGTCGAACGGGGATGAGCGCGCCTGAAGGAGGGGCGCGGCGTCGCCTCCCGCTTCGACAAGCAGGCCGCATGCTTCGCCGCCGGCCTCTTCATCGCCAGTGTCTTCGACTGGCGCAAAGATTGACAGGCCCTAGGCGCCGAGGATGCCCGTCGATGAGTAGGGGTCGGTAGGGGAGGATCCTATCTTCGTCAGCGGAAAGGAGTTCCCTTCCCCATGGTCGGCGGTGCAGCCACCTTCGACGCCTTGGTCCTCAACGCGGACTACCGTCCCGTCTCTGTTGCCCCCCTCTCGGTGTGGCTGTGGCAGGAGGCAGTGCGCCTGCTGCTGGGCGGCCGCGCCGTGCGCGCGGCCTCTTGCGAACGCGTGGTGCGCAGCCCCTCGACCAAGATCGTGCTGCCCTTGGTGGTGGCGCTGAAGGACTGGCACCACCGGACGGGCCGTCCGCCCTTCACGCGCTACAACCTCTACCTGCGCGACCGCTTCACCTGCCAGTACTGCGGCAAGACGCCGGGAAGCGACAGCCTCAACATTGACCACGTCGTCCCCCGCATCCAAGGTGGCAAGACGCTGTGGGAGAACGCGGTAGCCTGCCGTCTTCCCTGCAACGCGCGCAAGGGCGGACGGACGCCGGCACAAGCTGGGATGCGTCTCCTCCGCGAGCCGCGCCTGCCGCGATGGGAGGAGCTTGCGCGGCAGCGACGGACCTATCCGGAGGGCTTCTTGCACGAGTCCTGGATAGACTATCTCTACTGGAACGCGGACCTAGAGCCGTGAGTGTCCGTCCGGAGGCTGTCCTTGACACGCTCCAGCCAGCCGCCGATTTCCTCTTCGCCGCCGCCCCGAGCCTCGCCGCCCTCTCGGTCGCCTGGGAGGCCGAACGCCGCGGGGAACGCTGGGCGCGCGCCTGGGGGGCTTGGTCGACAGGTGGTGCAGGCAGCTGGGCAGATCCGGAGGATCCCCCGCCCCGCCTGCCCCGCCTCGCCCTGCTTGAGCGTCTCGGCGCCCGCCTCTTGCCGAGCGAGCGTGCCTCGCGCGCCTGCCGTCATGTCCTTCTCCTCGCCCCCGGCTTGGCGCTCTGGTGCGAGGAGGAGGGTCTGGGCGGGCTTCGTTTGTGCCACTTCCGCCTCTGGACGGCCGCCGCGCGTGCCGGTGTCCCGCTCGCCCTGCCGTGCTGGGTCGCCGGCCCCCTGGCGCGCGCGGCGGCCGCCGGCGTCCGCAGCCTGCCTGGCGAGGAGAGCGCGCATGCGCGCCTAGAGGGCGCGCGGCGCCTGCCTGCGGCGCGAGCCCGGCGCTGGCTCCTCTCCCGTGCCGGCGGGGATGGGGTCGCGATCTCGAGAGGAGGCCCCTGGATCGTGGTCCGCGCCCAGCGCAGCCGTGCGGTGCTCGGAATTGCCTCGGCCTAGGGAGTCGCGACCCAGACGTGGCGCCAGCCGCCGTCGTCGCCGCGCACCGCCGCCCACAGCAGGCGCCCGTCCTCGGCGCGACAGTGCGCGACCGCATCCGCGTCGGCGCTCCAAATCGTGGTGCGGCATCCCCGCACCGCGTCATCAGGGCCCGGGGAGGCCTCGGCGCCCTCTGGCGGGAAGAAGGGCAGGGGCTCGTAGGTGATGGCCATCGCGCTGTCGCCCATCACCAGGCGCGCCTCGCGCGCCTGGGGGCGTAGCTCCAGCGTCGGCATTCCGGGACGACGGACGCTCCAGCGGTCCTCCGACGCCGCCTCTTCGATCTCGACTGGGTCGCCCTCGAGAAGTCCCCTCAGGGAGGTGCCTGCCTGGGCCGGGACCGCGACGAGGAGCAGGGCGGCCGCGACGAGGAGGGGCCTCATCGCCTCACTGGCCCCAGCGGATGATCACCAAACCCGGGTTGCCCGGCCGGTTGCCGCCCTCGAGCAAGCCCGTGCTCCCGTGGCCGGCGTTCCAGGGGTTGTCGACGGCCGGCCGGCCGCCTTGGCCGATGGCGTAGATCCCCTTCTTGCCTTCGTAGGCCGGAGTACCCGCGCGTCCCGCAGCGGTGATCTGGCCACCCCAGCCGCTGCCCCCGGCGCCGCCCGCGTTGGTGGCATTGGGAGTCTGCCCCCCCGTCGCGCCAATCGTGCCTGCCGGGCCGCTCACCATCGATTGGCCGCCGTTTTGAGGGTCGAGGGCAAGCATCATGTGGCCGATGTAGACAGCGTTGGGAGATGGCCATCCTGGTTCTGCAGCGATTCCTCCGCGCCCGACTGTGACGGCATAAGTCTCACCGGCGCGAACCGCGAATGAGCCCGCTGCATAGCCGCCCCCTCCGCCCCCGCCCGCGCAGCAGAAGCACCGCTGGCCAAAGCAATGGTTGATCGGACTACCGCCTCCGCCTCCCCAGACCTCGATGGTGATGGACGTGACGCGGGCCGGCACGACGAAGGTGAAGTTGCCGGGCGTGGCGTAGATCGCTTCCCCCCGAGGCGGCGGGGGCGCGTAGGTCCCGCTGAAGGACGCCCGGCGTCCCGAGACCCGATCGACGAGGGTAGCACTGTGCTGCCCTTCGGCGGCGTCGGCGCGCAGGCGCACGCGCACCTGGCAGGCTTGGCCGCTGGCGAGAGGGCCCGTGCAGCCGCTCGCGTCGATCTCGAACTGGTCCGCTCCCGGACCCTCGAGGCCGAAGTCGGACGGGTCGAACTCGCGCCCGTCGCCCAGGCCGTTCTCCTGGATCGTGAAGACGCCCTCGAGACGGTTAGCCGACAGATCAGTGGTCGTACCGAGGTCGGAAGGCCCCGAGATCGAGAGGTCGGTGAACATATTCGACATGGGCTGCGCGCCCCCGAAGGGCTGGCCTCCCCAGGGTGCTGGGAAGGTCGAATCGAAGGTAAACTGCTGGGCCGACGCGGCGGGGACGAGCAGGGGAAGGGCGATGAGGGAGAGGAGGCAGGCTGGAAGGCGCATGGTGAGGGTGGGTCCGTCGGATGTCTCGGAGACGACAGGAAACGGGAAGAGGGCCGCGCCTAGAGGCTATGAAGATCGCGGCTGCTAAGCCGGAGAAATAAGATGGCTGCGGTCTTTGGCAAGCCCTCCCCTCCCGAAGGTCTGTTCAGCCCTCCCGCAGCGCTCGGCGCAGCCCGTCGGCGAGCGGCGCGGTCAGGTAAGCGAATAGGGTCCGCTCGCGGCCGAGGACGAAGATCTGGGCAGGGAAGCCCTGAGCCAAGGCGATCCCGTTGAGGCGGGCCAAGGAGTCCGCGTCGAGGCGGGCGCGGGCGAGATAGTGTGGCGTCTCGCCCGGAGCCTGGACCACGTCGGGGGCGACGCGGGCGACGGTGCCACGCAGCGGCGGGGCTTCGCGCGCGACCAAGCCGGGGAGGCGGATCTCGACAGGACGCCCGACCAGAACAGCGTCGATGTCGCGCGGGACGACGCGGAAGGCGATCTCGGGCTCTGCGAGCGCGGGGACCACCTCGAGAAGCACCTCACCGGGGCGCGCGACGTTGCCTGGGCGGGGCAACCGGGGGGCGAGGATGACGCCAGCGGTGGGGGCGCGGATCTCGTGGCGCTCGGCCATGTCAGCCGCGGCGGCGAGGCGGGCGCGGGCCTCGGCGAGACGTTCACCGGCGAGGCGGCGCTCCTCACGGGCCTCGGCCAAGCGCCGGCCGTGGTCGGCAGTTCGCTGCTCCTCCGCTTCGGCGGCTGCCTGGATCTGGCGGGTCCGGGCAGCGGCGGCTTCCGCCATCGAGCCGACTAGCCCGGCTTCGGCGCGCTGGAGGGCGAGCAGACGCGGGCGACGCTCGAGGCCCTGGCGCACGAGGGCCTCGACGCCGGCCATTTCCTCGCGGATAAGGGCGATCTGGCGCTCCATCGAAACGATCTGTGCCTCTGTGCCCTCGATCCCAGCGCGGGCCTGGGCGATGCGGGCGGCGAGGACAGCGTCGGCGGCCGCGCGCTCGGCGAGGCGAGTGCGCAGCAAGCCCTCCTGCAGCGCCGCCATCTCGGGGGCCCGGTCTGGGACGAGATCGGCCTCGGCCGGCCACTCGAAGCGACCTCGTCCGGCGATCTCGGCATCGAGGCGCGCGATCTGAAAGGCTAGCGCCGCGACCTGGCCAGCGGCGGCCTCGCGCTGGGCATCGGCCTGGATCGGGCGCAGACGCATCAGCAGCTGTCCCGCCTCAACATGCTGGCCGTCGCGCACGAAGAGAGCCTCGACGATCCCGCCCTCCAGATGCTGGACGGCGAGGCGTCCGGCCTCCGCCTGGACAGTACCGTCAGCCACGACCGCCTCGGCGAGGGGAACGGCGGCGGAGAAGGCGGCGAAGATGCCAGCGCCGGCGGCGAGCGTGAGGCCGCCGGCGAGGGCCCAGCGGCGGATCGAGCGCATCGAAGTCATCTGGGGGTCTCCTGGGACGGGATGGAGGTGCTGGCGAGGGCGGGGATCAGCTGGGCGCGGGGGCCGTCAGCGGCGATCCGGCCGTCGCGGACAACCACGATCCGGTCCGCCGCTTGGACGATAGCGGGGCGGTGAGAGACAAGGACGATGGCGGAGCCGGCGGCCTTGAGCGCGAGCACCGCACGGGTGAGGGCCGCGTCTCCATCGGGATCGAGGTGGCTATTGGGCTCGTCAAGGACCACAAGGCGGGGCATGCGGTAGATCGCGCGCGCCAGGCCCACGAGCTGGCGCTGACCGCCCGAGAGGAAGGCGCCGGCGGGCCCGATGGGCGTGGCGTAGCCCTGCGGCAGGCGCAGGATCGCCTCGTGGCAGCCGGCAAGGCGTGCGGCCTCGATGACCGCCGCGTCGTCGGGCGTCTCCATTCGGGCGATGGTCTCGGCGACGGTGGCGTCGATGAGGTCGACGCCTTGAGCGAGGTAGCCGACATGGCGGCCCCAGACCTCGCGCTGGCTGCCCGCGAGAACCGCGCCGTCGAGGCGGACGACGCCCGCCGCCGGGACAACCGCACCAACGAGGAGGCGAGCGAGGGTCGACTTGCCTGCGCCCGAGGGGCCGACGATAGCGACGATCTCTCCCGGCTGGACGGTAAGGGAGACGCCCTGCAGCACGGGACGCCCGCCCTGGACAACGGTTGCGCCTTCGACGGAGAGGCGGCCCTCGGGAGCGGGGAGTGCCACGGCGGGGGTGGGCGGAGCGGGCCGCCGGAGGCGCTGGTTGAGGCGGTGGCGGGCGGCACGAGCGAGGCCGATCTGACGCCAGGCGGAGGCGACCTGATCAGCGGGGGCGAAGGCGCGTCCGAAGAGGATCGACCCCGCGATCATCGCGCCAGGGGTCATGGCGTCCTGTAACACGAGGAGGGCACCGAGGCCCATCGCGCCGATCTGCATGAAGACGCGCAGGAAGCGGCCCATCCCAAGCAAGAGGGCAGCGCGGGCCATCGAGGCGGCAGCGGCGGCTTCGGCCGCGGCGGAGGCGGCGCCGACCTTGGCCGTGACCGCACGCTCCATCCCCATCGCGCCGATGGTTTCATGGGCACGACAGGCGGAATCGACCAGGCGGATCGCCTCGGCCTGGGCCTCTTGCGCGGCGACCGCGTGCCCGCCGGCCCAGCGCTCGCCGAGGACGGCAAGCCCGACGAGGAGGACGGCGCTGCCAAGCGCCAGGAGACCGAGGGCGGGATGGAGGATGGCCAGGACGAGGATGAAGACGGGTAGCCACGGCAGGTCGTGGAGCGCATGGAAGGCGGGGCTCGAGACGAAGCTGCGCCAGTGGGCGAGGTCGCGCATCGCTTCCGCCCCGCTGTGTCCCTCGGCGAGCGCTCGGCGCAAGACCGGTTCCTCGAGGCGCTGAGCTATCCAGCCGCCGATATGATGGAGCAGGCCCTGGCGTATGGCCTCAAGACCAGCCATCAGGGCGGTGGCGATCCCGGCCAGTACGGTCAGGGCGGCAAGCGTATGAACGCTGCGCGAACCCAACACGCGATCGAAAACCTGCATGGTGTAGAGGGAGGTGGTCAGCATGAGCAAACTGATGGTGAGGCTGAGGCCGAGGGCGGCGAGGTGAGGGCCGCGCATTGCACGCCCGGCGGCGCGCAGGTCCTCGGGAGGGGCGGGGCGGGTCATCGTCTTTCCTGACCGTAGCGAACGGGGTGGTAGCGCAGGTGGGCGCGCGCCGGTACGCGTCCGATGAAATCCGGGATTGCGGCTATTCCGGGCGTGGCACAGTCGGTGCGGCGCTTTGGATCAGGGCACGGGCGGCGCGAGCGGCGGCTTCGGCCTCGGCGCGGCGTCCTTCGCGGACCCGTGCGCCGGCAAGGCGAGCGTAGGCGGCCGCGGCCGCCTCGATATCGGGTCCCCCGGGAGAGAGAGCAGCGAGCATCGCAAGGCTCTGCAGCGCCTGGCCTTCGGTCGCCGCAAGGCCCTGCCGGGCGGCAGCCTCGGCGAGGGCTAGGAGCAGGGCACCGCGTTCGGGAGACGCTGGCCCGTAGGCGCGTCCGGCGGCGCGCTGCGCTGAAGTCAGGAGCGCGACCCCGTCGATCTCGTCACCGCCGAGCAGCAGGTAGGGAATGGCGGCCGCGGCGAGCACCGCGTCGGCTGCGCCGTCCTCGGCGAGCGCGATCGCGCGTCCCAGGCCCTCGAAGGCGCCGCGGCGGTCGCCGAGGTCAAGCAAGGCTTCGGCTGCAGCCAGGACAAGGCGCGCAGCGCGCGCGCGGTCGCCTTGGGCAGCCGCGGCCTCAGCCATCGGGCGCAGGCGCTCTAGGCGGGCGGTGGGGGCGAGGCCCTCAAGGCCGGTGGGCGTGAGGCCCTGGGGTGGGGCGGCCTGATCCCAGCCGAGGGCGGCGCGGGCAGCTTCGGCGCGCGGGGCCGGGTCGCGCCCCGCAGCGGCGTCAAGGAGAGCTAGGAAGGCCAATGTCTGCCCGTGGGGGCGTCCGCGAGCGGCCCGTTCGTCAGCGAGCAAGGCCTCGGCATGGGCGTCGAGCGCGGCGGCGGCGCCGAGACGCGCCGCGGTCAGGTGGAGCAGGGCCTCGCGTGCGGCGATTCGGATCGTGAGGTCGGCTTCCTGCGCCAGGGCCTCGAGGGGCACCTCAGCGTCAGCGCGCCCCAGCGCCATGCGGGCGCGGGACTGCAGCAGCAAGGCTTCTTGGCGCAGGCGTGTCGGGCTGCCGCTGAAGGCAGGCATGTAGCTGGGATCGGCGAGGATCTCGAGAGCCTCGGCCGCGGCGGCATCGCCCTCTTCAAGTCGGCCGCCGGCGAGCGCGCCGCGGGCCGCGGCAACAAGCAGATCGGCACGCTCCTCGGGTAGGATGCCGGCGGCGAGAAGCGCGCGGGCGCCCTCAAAGGCGGCTGGATCGTGGATCTCAGCCTGGGTGAGAACCCGCTCGATGGGAGAGCGCTGGGGTGGCGCCGAGCGGACAGTCTCGGGCGGTAGGATTTCCGCGCCGCCGGGGGCCTGACGGGTGTGCCACTCGAAGACGCCCCATAGGACACCGAGGAGAGCGGCGAGGAAGACGAAGGCTCGGGCGAAGCGTTGGGACATAGCGGCGCGGCGTTTGGAATGGTTTTTAAAGGATGTGGGCGCGTTGGTCTCGCGCGGCTCGCGATCTCGGTTCCATCCGGCGTTCATTTCTCCTTGCCCGCTATCATGGCCGGGGACGCCGCTCGTGTTGCGCGCGCCCATCAAGGGCACCTTGGCGGGGTCGGGGCTTTGGCCAGGGCAGATGCTAGCCGCTAGCGGCGACATCCATATGATCCGCAACGCGCTGCTTGACCGCCCCGCTTCTCCGACCTGCGCGCGGCGCTGGCCGCGCCCGAGGTAGACGTGACACTACTGTCGGCGCGGGCGGCGGCCGCCACGACCCTGTCGGATGCCGAAGAAGCATCGGCGATGCGGATCTTGGCGCTGCAGGCCGAGCGCGCGGGGGTGGCGCGGGGGATTCAGGTGGGAGCGGATTCGGGCGACCGGACCGTGTCCCAGCAGACGGCGGATCGGATCCAGCGTGAGGCGGCTGAGATTGCGACTGCCCGCGCGGACGCGAGGGTCAGCTAGTTCTCTGTGCGGGTGCGCGAGGAGATCGGGTGATATGACGCGTCCCGACAGGTGCCACACCAAGGCGGGGAACATGAACGCCGCCCTGGCGCGGATCCTTACGATGCCCGAGCAGCCGGAGGCGCTGGCGGTCTTCAACGCAAACTTTGTGGCGGCACCAGGGCTCCTGAGCAGTACGATAGTGCTCTTGCACGATCCCTCCGTGGCGTCGGCTCAGACACCGCAGCGCTTTTTCAATTCCGATCCGATCCAAATAAACCTCGACGGGGCCCGACGTATCCCTGAAGAGCCAGGCCGGGGTTGACGCCGGGATAGAGGGGATGAACCTCTTCTGGAGCCTCTACAGCATCGTCATGTTTGTGCGCGCCACCATCTTCTGCGTCGAGTGTCCCCGCTACCGCGGGGCGGAGCTCTTCACGACGGAGGAGGAGGCCTGGATCTGTCCCGTCGGTGGGGTGTTTCCGTCCCGCGCGTCTCGAGGACCTTTCACTTGGCGGCTGCCGTCTGCGTTCCTTCGGCGCCGGAGGTGGGTGAGCCGGCGAGGGTCTGGATCGAAGGGGTTGGCGAGATCAGGGCCTCCGTCGTCGCCGAGGACGGAGTCCGGGCTCCGTCTGGCTTTCACCCTCGATGTCTTGGCCATGGCTTCTCTTGTGAGGCGGATCTTCCGTGGAGATCTGGTGTGCCTCATCAAACAAATAGATCCGGGCACCTTTGCCGTAGCGGCGATCCGCCGAGCGCTGGGCTGAGGGCTCAGCCGGCCCCGCGTGCCGCAGGGCCATGCGCATCTCCGTTCTCCAAGCGGTTGCCCTAGACCACTCCGGGCCAATCCAGGGGGAGCTCGCGTTGTAGAGGATGTGCTCGGAAAGATCCAGGACTGTAGTCTAGGCCTGCATCTGGAACGAGGTCCCGAGCAGGTCAAGCACCCGCCGCCCGTCACGTATCAGGATGGGGTCTGTCCTCTCCGCCGTCATCTTTCCGTCGGCCGCGAGGTGCGCGCCGGGTGGCGGCGCGGTGAGGACATCGGTGTCGGGCTCAACCGCGTGGGCGAAACCGGTGTCGGTGAGATCGAGCGGCGTACGCAGCCCTCCGAGGGGCCGAAGGCGGTTGGATGCGCTCCTTACCGCAGGGACAGGCCCCCGCCACCGCCCTTCTCCTGGGGTTCGGGTTCAAACTAATGTTAGGCCTGATGAGGGCATTGAGGCGCTAGGGGCGGCCTGAGGGTGAACGCCACGGCGAGGACGAGACGCATGGGCAACGCCTCCAAGGCCAGGGGAGGCGCCACGCGCCAAGATAGCGCTTGGACGCGCCGCCGACGGAGCAGGAGAAGCCGCGGGCCAAGGCCTCTGGGGCACCGCCGGCGACGCGGGCGAGATGGCGCCTCGGAACAGTCGGAATGGTGGCGAGAACGGGCAGGATGGCGGCAGGGGTCTAGGGGTGAAGACTGGGGCCCAGGGCCCGCCGGTCGACCTGATCCTTGTGCCTCTTGCTGGCCGCCCCAGGTCTAAGGGGCTTCCCTGCGGCCTCCAGGATCTTGGTCGTCCAATGTCCGACGCCTTCCTCGCCGCACGCCCCTCCCGCCTGCCCGACTAGGCAGCCTTCCTGGCCGCCTGGATCCCCGATCCGTGGGCAACGGAGCTATCGCGCCCTCGAGGGCGGCCCTGGTACCGCGGATCGCCGCCGCGATCGCCCTCCCCGGCGTCCGTCCAGGTCCCGTGGTTGAGCTCCGCCTGGCACAGGGGCCCTGACCGTCGTACTTGGCGGCACGCGTGGGCCAGCGTCGCCTTACACTGGTCGAGCGCGAGCCCGTCCTCTGCCAGCACCTTGTGGTGCGTTTCCCTGACGCGCACGTGATTGAGGGGGATGCAGCCGATCTGCCCCGCCTGCTCGCCGCGCTACCAGCGGCCGCAGTCGTACTCTCCAGTCAGTCTATCGCTCGACAGGTTCGTGCTCGCTCTGCGGACCCGGATTATTGCGACCTCTCTGGAGGTCTCGACCGGGGGCTTCTTTGTCCAATTCTCTGATGCGCCGAGCCTTCCCGTCCCGGGCTTCTTGTGCGTCCACCACACCGCGATCGTCTGGCGCAACCTGCCGCCGGCCGCTGTCTTCGTCGTGCGTGCCTAAGCCGTCTCTTCATTTTCCGGGCGTAGGCTTCGCTCCATGCGATTTAGGCCCTGGCTCTTCCTGTTCGCGATCGCGCTGGGCGGCATCGCCTGGTGGCTAGCTAACGATCCCTGGTTCGGCCCCATCCGGTTGCCGGACGGCGGTAATCCTTCGCTGCCCGGTCGGGCCGTCGCCCCCGAGGACCTGCCCCGGCCTTTCCTCTCGCCCGCCGCCTGGAGTGCGCATGCAGTACCGGGAGGTTGTCTCATCGCCGGTCCGTCAGGCGACATCGCCGTCGGGTTCGGCATCTTCGAGGGCCGTCGGGAATCCTTCCTCCTCTGGAGCCGCGACGTCGCGGCTAGCGGGATAACACATCTGTCGATGGGAGTTGGCGGGGCACCGGCGGAGGGCAGCGTGCGCCTCTTCCGTCACCTGGCCCGCATGGAGATAGCGCCGGGCTCGGTCGCGGTGCTCTTGGCGGCGGTCGCCGCCGGCCGCCACCTCGAGATCTCGAACGGAAGGCAGACATTGCTGCTGCGCGGGCGGATGTCGCAAGACACGCTGGCCAGCCACCAGACCTGCGTGACCAGCCTCGGCTGAACGACCTCGACTGAACCCTCAGGAGCCGGCGAGGGTGCAGGCGGGACCAGCCTGCGGGGTCTTGGCGCAGCGCTCGGCGAAGTGGGCGCGAGCCCGAGCCCGCCGGTTCTCAGGCAGGAGGGCGATACAGGCGCGCATCTGCGCGACGATCTCAGCGCGGCGCTCCTCGCTCAGTCCGCGCCAGCGCTCCGCCATGCGGGCCTCGCGCTCCTCTCGGCGCTTCGGTGGCTCCGGCGTTGCCTCGGAGCGACGCTGCTCCATTCGCCGCTTCAACGCGTCATAGGCACGGCTGCGCTCCTCGGGCGTCATGGTCTCCCAGCGGGCCCGGGCGCGTTCGCGCATTTCTCGACATTCTGCCGGCGAGGCGGATTCCCAGCGCTGCCACACATCGGCGCGCCGTTCCTCCATGCGTCGGTCGGCGTCGGCGCGCTGCTCCAGGCTCATCGCCTCGAGGCGCTGGCGGGCCTGCGCCCACTGCTCGAACGTCATCTCGCGCCAGCGCTCGCGCGCCTCGCCTGTAGGGGCTCCGCCGAGACCGGGCTGTGCGACGGCTGGGAGGACGGGAAGGACCGCGGCGCCAAGGAGGAAGGCGGCGGCGAAGGAAAGGATTGAACGCATAGGCGTGCTCCAGGAAGAGGCCGAGGGAAGCGCTGGCCGGACCGCGCGACTTATGCCGTTCTGACAAGGTGGATTAGATCTGTGTATCGAACCAGGCGCGATGGGTTTCGGAACGTTTCCCGCTTGCACTTCCCCACCTGTTGTTCCGCCGCCGGGGGGGGGCTATCTTCGAAAGCATGACCCAGTCCTGGACCGTTCCAGACGCGCGCCGCCTGCTCGTGCAGGCGATGGCTGACGATGCCCTCCTCAAGGCGGTCGCGGCTCTGCGGGCCTCCGCCCCGGACTATCTCACGGGCCTGCTACGAACGGGGCATGACGAGGGCCGGCCGGAGACGGATCTTCGGGCGATGCTGGATCTCCCCACGGACGTGGTACTGTCCGAGGCGGAACCAATGTGGAGCATGCTGACCGGCGAGGCTGCCCGCCGGGGATTGGCGCTGCCTCCGGCCGCGGGCGTACCCTCCGATCCCCCCCTGGCGGAGGTCGCGGATCTGCTGGCGGAGATCCGCACGCTGCTGCCGGAGCGCTTTCCGGTCCCCTTCCACGAGATCCAGGCTGCGCGAGCGGCGCGGACACTTCTTGGGCATCCGCTGCTGCCTCTGTCCTGGCTGGATCTGATGCGCCTCTTCCCGGGTCTGCGGCTGGGGGGATTACGCCTCTTCGCGCCGGGTGACGCGGCCTTTGCCGATCCGGAGATCCAGGTCCATAAGGACCTCGTCGTCTTTGGACGGTCGGGGAAGGATCTGTTGCACGCCTATGGGAAGTCGGGGCGGTGCTACGTTCTGTCTCGCGAGGCTGCGCAGAAAGGCAAGGTCCGCCTGGCCCGCCTGGCAGCGCCAGGGTTCGCCGCCTACCTGCGCGCGGTCCTGCCCGCGGCCATCGCGGCGCAGCGCCAGCGCGTCGCCGCCAACCCGCCGCCGCCATCCAAACCGGCGCCTGTGGCGTCCGATCTCCTTCCGACGTCCCCGGTCCCCGAGGTCCTGCCATCGACGCCATCCGCGCCACCGTCGGAGTCGCAGCCGGACGTCAAGTCCGTGCCTGAGTCCTCTGCGACGCCGCCCGCCTCCGAGGCGCCGCCAGCAGCGATTCAGGACCTGGCGCCGGCGGAGACACCCTCTGCGCCCGTCGTCCTGACGTCGGTCTTCCCGGAGACGGAGCCGATGCAGGATATCTCTCTAGCACCTGCCGCGTCTGTGCCAGAGTCCTCGAGCCTTGCGCCGCCGCCGGCGGGCGATGGTCCTGCCTTGGATCCGGATCTCGCCGCCGCGCTGGCCGCACCATCCGAGCCGGCGGCCACGGCCAAGCCGGCCGCGCCTTCGGCCGAAGCGCGGCGTCGGCGGTCGGAGGCGATGTTGGAGCGCTGGCGTCTCGCCCCACCGCCCCTACCGGCGGGCCTGTCAGACGAGGAGGTGATTCTGCGGCCAGCGGGGGCGGTGGCCTGGCGGGCGCTGTGCCTGATGACGCTGCTGGCCCGGGCGTCGGGCTTTTCGCTGGCCGACGAAGCACGGGCGGTGGGGGTGCCGAACGAGACGGTCCAGCATGTTTTTGGGCAGGAGGTGGCACGGCGCCTGACGGCGCGCGAGCGGATGTTCTTGGCTGCCGATCCGCCGTCCGACGCCGAGCGCGAGGCGATGGGGCTGAAGGCCGAATCCCTGGCTGTCCTGCTGCGGGCGCTGGGCGTGCTGAAGCGCCTGCCAATGCCTAACGAGGACGTCGACCCGGCGCTGGTCTTCAACCTCGGCTTCGAGGCGCTGGTGCGTGCCGGCAAGCGCCCGCCACTAGCCATCACGGAGGGGATGGCGCTGGATCTGCGCGACTTCTACCAGCGCTTGCACTGGATCCAACATATGGCGCAGTTGCGCGGCCAGAAGGGGCCAGCTGGCCTGCGCGGCGAGGTGCTGCGAGAGCGCCGTCACGCGATCGAGTGGCTGGTCTGCTCTTCCGAAAGCGGGTTCGTCGAGTGGGACAGGGTCGACATCAGCCTGCCCCTACCGGTGGCATGAGCGGAGAGGCGATCCCGCCGCTCAGTCCGCCTGCCTTGCTGCGCGACGGCGAGGGACGCCTTGTGGCCCTCCGGGCACTGCCGAACGCGTCCCTCCTGGCGCTGGGCCGCTTCCTGGCAGAGGAGGAGGCAGATCTCCATCTCGCACTGGTTCGTGATGCCTTGGCGCAGGGGGCGACGGAGGATGAGGCCCGCGGGCTGCTCGACCTCGATCTGGAGGAGCTGCGCTTGCGCGCCGAGGCCTCCTGGTCCCAGGTCCTCTCTGAGATCGCTCGCCGCGGTCTGCCCAGGCCCGGAATGCCGTCGCGACCGTCACGCGATCTTGCCGAGATCGAAGGCCTCCTGCGCCGCGCGGCGGAGGCCGGCGTCCCGGGGGCCCCCGCCTCCCTCGAGGCTGCGCTGGGGGCCAGGGCGATGCTGCGTGCCTCTGGGGGAGGGATGCTGCCGCTGGCCTGGGTAGATCTGATCCGCCGCCACGACGGGCTGCGCCTCGGCGGGCTGCGCCTGCTGTCGATGGAGGAGGCGTGCACAGCGCCGCCCCTCTCTGGCTGGGCTGTCTTCGCCGTCTCAGGGCGCGGCACGGTGCTCCATGCGGCGGACGCAACGGGGGCCTGCGCGGCGTGGCCGATCGAGGGGATCGTCGAGGGGAGCCCGTTCGGGACGCCCAGGCTGTCCCAGCCCGATCTCGTCTCCTACCTAGAGGAGCTCCTACCCCGAGCGCTCGAGGCGGTGGAGCGGCGTCGCGCCTGATCGAGGTCTCGGGCTGATCCGCGCGGCCACGCCGGAGTCGCCGCGGTTACGAAGTCCTCGCGGCATTGGGTCGATGGCGCAGGCCGAGGTTGGTGCTGGGCGGGCTATTGGTTGGTCAGGGGGAGAGGCGCAGACGGACGCCGCCGGCGAGCTGCCAGCCGGCACCCTCGCGAGCGAGGAGACGGTCAGCGGCGGCGCGTACCGCTTGGCATCCGGCGAGGGCGAGGTGCTCGACGACGCCACGCCCCGGGCGTCCTTCGGGGAACTCTCGGGCGTCTTGGAGGTCGAGATGGGCATCACCGAGGCGCAGGCGCCGGATCCCGCCGTCGATCCCCTCTTCGTCGCAGCCGAAGATGTCGGCCAGCAGCGCCGCCTCGCGAAGCTGGTCGCGCACCCAAAGCGTCGCCCCGCAGAGCCCGAGAACGTCAGGGGTCGGAGCACGGGCGCCGGCCCGCTCAGCCAGCAGAATCAGCATCCCGTCTGGATCGCGCAGCCGAAGGCCCGGGCGGCCAAACCGTTCGGTGGGGCAGAAGATCTGTCGGCCAGCGGCGGCCCGCTTGCACCAGTGCCCCGCCGATCCCTCGGGGATGGCAA
>Ga0308417_1000768_pt1 | contig 22489 bp, 24 predicted proteins | sample HotsprSampleOS65_FD_203528 | JGI IMG/M metagenome (GOLD analysis project Ga0308417, IMG submission 203528) | Hot spring phototrophic mat microbial communities from Octopus Spring, Yellowstone National Park, Wyoming, United States - 20090730_OS65 ... | reverse complement strand
AACATCGGAATGTTGTTAATTCATGCCCCCCAATTGTCGGTGGTATGATGGCCGCCTGATGGCAGAGCGAGGTGAAGCGACGTGGCACAACTGCGGAGAATACCTGACTTGGCAAAACGGGTGGTCGTGCCGCTGGCCAACCCGGCAACAGCGCGTGGCCTGCTCGATCTAGCGTTGACGCTGGTCGAACCAGAGCGCGGAGAAGTAATCGGGGTTGTCGTTCTCAAAGGCGATGTTGAGAGCGAAGCCGACGTTCTGGAGAAAATTGAACAGATCATTGATGCGTATAAGTCTGCCGACCGGCCGGTATCGCTGCGCACACCGCGCGCCAGCAACATCGCGCGCGGCATCCTAGACGCGGCCCATGAAAACGCCGCCGACCTGCTGGTGTTGGGCCTGCATCGGCGGGGACAGAATCAGGTAGATTTGGGACAGATAGCGAAAAACGTGCTGGCCACCGCCCCATGCGATGTGGTGTTGTACCGGCCGGGCCGGAGCAGTCGGGTCAGCCGCGTTGTTGTTCCTGCCGATGGAACGCAGCCCGCGCAGGCAGCTGGCCGGGTGGGCCTGCGGCTGGCGGCTTACTACGATGCGCCTATCGAAGGTATGTACGTGCAGGAAAGCTTCCGCCCACGCTACGAGGGGCTGGGGCGCATTGACCAGTCGTTCGAGGGCGGGCCAGAAGAACAGCAAGTCCGGCGCACATTGATCAACGCTCACGATCCGGTCGAGGCCATTCTTTCACGCCTGAACGAGGATGACCTGCTGGTGGTAGGCTACGCGCCGCGTATGGCTCCACTGCTGGACCGGCTGATGGGCGATTTTTCCGAGCGCATGCTGAACGAAGCCCCGTGCGCAGTGGTGGTTACAGCCCGCGCGGCTCAGAAGCGGCCGCTGCTGAACAGGGCGCAGCGCCTGATCAACCGCTACACAATCCGCCTGACGCCGTCAGAGCAGGACGATATCAACCGCTATGCCTACGAGCTTTCCGAGCCGAACGCAGACTATCTCACCCTGATTGTTGTGTCTGCCACTCTGGCGACGCTGGGCCTGCTGCTGAACAGCCCCGCGGTCATTATCGGGGCGATGTTGGTAGCGCCGTTCATGCAGCCGTGCATCGGCTTCGCCGTGGGAATCACAACTGGGCGTCTGTCACTGGTGCGCGGCGCGCTGGTGACACTGGCGGCAGGCGTGCTGCTGGCGCTGGCGGTGGCGGCGCTGTGGGGCAGGCTGGTAGGCGGCGGCCCGCCGACGCCAGAGATGCTGGCGCGCGGCAATCCATCTCTGCTAGATGCGCTGGTAGCGCTTGCTTCTGGCGTGATCGGGGCTTATGCCACAGCGCGCAAAGACGTGTCAACAGCGCTGGCCGGCGTGGCCATTGCCGCCGCGCTCATGCCGCCGCTGTGCACTGCCGGCCTGGAACTGGCGGCTGGTCGCACGGATGTCGGGCTGCGGGCGGCGCTTCTGTTTTTCACCAACATCGTGTGCATCTCGGTGTCGGCGTGGGTCGTGTTCCTGCTGCTGGGCATGCGCCCGCGTTTTGCCGACGGCTCTGACCGACGCCGCTATGGCTGGTTCGCCGCCGTCACGGTGCTGATGCTGCCAATGGTGATCGGTTTGATTGCCCTGAGCCGCGCGATCAACCCGATTGACGACATTCAGGATATCCTGCAGCAGCACTTCCCGGATGCTCGCGTAATCGCTGTCGAAGTACGAGGGGATAACCCAGTCGCGGTGCGCGCCCGTGTAGAGACAGCCCAGTTGATCACGCCGCGGATGGTGGCGGCTGCCGAGGCCGATATGGCGGAGCAGCTCGGACACCAGGTGGGGCTGGAGATAGAGCTTGTGCGCTTGGTGCTGCCGCCCGGCGGCTGATGCGCTCAGCGCAACCGGTAAATCTGGACTGGGCCGTGAAAGGGGATGTCGGCAAGAGCGGCGGTGGGCGCGTAATACGCCTCCATAAATGCCACCAGCGGCGCAATTTCCGTCATTCCCTCGGCGATCAGCTCTGGGAAGTAAACGATGAAGGTGGGCGGGTTGGCTTCCCACTCCGTCAGCAGGGTGTCCAGCACGCCCGGCGCGGCCAGATACCAGCGCCAGCCCTTAACCCATGTTCCCGACGGCAGCAGCCCGCTGAGCGGGTGGAGCTGCGGTGTGCTGTCCGTCTGCGGCAGCACGAACAGCGTGTCGCCTGGCGCAGCGCGCTGGCGCAGCGCTGCAGCAGCGGGCGCAAATTCATCGTGCGCCGGAATAGCTACCGCTCCCCGCCCGTAAGCCGCCGCGCCAGTCCACAGCCAGCCCAGGCTGCCGGCCAGCAGCAGTCCGACAAGCGCAGCCTGCGTTGAGTCAAGCGCCCGCAGCCAAACGCCAGCGGGCTGCCCCCGCCGCCACAAGCGCGCCTGCTCCCAGATGACAGACAGCGTCACACCGGACATGACAGCGACTGCAGGAAGCTGGCCCATAGCGTGCACCTCGCCTGGCCGAGGAACAAGCGTCGCGCTGCCTGCCACCCACAACAGCACAACCAACAGCCGCAGGCGCCGTTCGCGGCTGGGGCGCAGCGTTACAAGCGCGAACGCAGGAACAAGCGCGTTGGTCAGAAGCAGCTTGCGGGCGAAATCGCCGCTAAGCGGCTCTGCCGGCATCAGCCCGCTGAAGTTGAATGTCCAATTCCAGTAGAGATAGCTGGCTAGTGTGCCCTGCGCAGCCGTAACACTCAGCGCCAGCAGCGGCGCAACCAGCGCACCGCCGATCAGCCACAGCAGGCGGCGCGGATAAAACGCCAGCAGCCACAGCCCGAACAACGCGACAGCAGCCCAGGCATGCTGCTTGGCGAGCGTAGCCGCTCCCAGCAGCAGACCGGTGAACAGAGGTGCAGCCCAGGCTGGGCGGCGGTGATCAAGGGCAGCCCAGAGCAGCGCCGCGGCCAGGAGCGCAGCGCCCAGCGCGCTGTCGAAGTAGAGCAGCACGTTGCCGTAAACGGGTTCCCACCAGAACCAAACGAGCGCTGCCAGCGCGCCAGCGGTTGGCCCGCCAAGGCGCCGGGCCAACGCCCACACACCCACCGTCACCCCCATCACCAGCGCTAGGTTAGCCAGCTGGGCTGCCTGAACCGGCTCGACTGGCAGCAGGCGCTGTGCAGCGGCGGCTATCAGCGATGTCCCCGGCGCGTGCTGCTCCAGCACGTCGGCAAACAACGCGCGGCCCTGATTCATCATCCAGGGTATGGCTACCTGACCGGAGTGTGCAGAAATGGTCAGCCAGGCCAGGTGGGTGATAGCCTGTGCCGCCAGCACGACGGCCAGCGCGGCGAACGACCAGCGTGATGCCTGTTTCACTGACTGCCTCTTCTCATGCCGGCGGGTTCAGGTAAGATACGGGCAGCGAACAATACACGACTGGACAGGACATTGTCAATATGCGCTCACCGGGGGAGCCGCAGCTTTACGAGAGCACCCGCCGCGCTTGGCAGGATATCTGGGACAGCGCCTCAATTGAGGCCGAGTTGGACGCTGTGCAGTCGGCGCGCGCCCAGCGCACCATACGGACTTATCTGCCTTTTCTGCCGCAGGACGGCCTGATTTTGGAAGCAGGCAGCGGCCTAGGCGCGGTCGTGATCACGCTGTGGCGAATGGGCTACAACGTGGTTGGGCTGGATTACGCCGAGAATGCGCTGCGCGCTGCCAAGGCCTATGAGCCGGCGCTGCCGCTGGTGGCTGGCGATGTCCACGCGCTGCCAGCGGCTTCCGGCGCTCTGGCGGCGTACTTGTCGTTCGGCGTGCTGGAGCACTTCGAGCACGGCATGGGGCCGGCGCTGGCAGAAGCGCACCGTGTGCTGCGCCCCGGCGGGCTGCTAGTTCTCACCATACCTTATCCCAATCTCGTGCACAGACTGGCAGCCTGGCGCCGGCGCGGCAGCGCTCTGGTCACCAAAGGCTTCTATGAGAGCACGTACTCGCGGTCGGCGCTCACTGCGGCTGTCGCTGCCGCTGGGTTCACAGTGGCGCGGACAGTGCCCACCAGCCATGCATTCACGCTGTGGGGCCTGGGCGGGCTGTTTCGCGCGCCAGGCTACTACCGCACCAGCCGCCTAGCTGAGCTGCTAGGCGGGCTGCTAGGGATGGTGCTGCCGTGGGCGTTCAATTTCAGCACGTTAGTGATAGCGCACAAGAAAGACGAGAGCGGGCAAGAGGCAGTTACCAGGCTAAGCTAACCTGAGAACATGTGTGCGTATGTGGCGGTGGGTGGGATATACTATTTGGGCGCGCTGGGGGCGCTGTAGAACGAGGTGTTGGCGATGAATTTCTTGAAAAACCTGTTTGGCAGCCAGGGTGCAAACCGCGAAGAAGGCGGCGGCAGCGCTATGTTCTTCTACGTGCGTCCTGCGCGCTGTGACGACGTCGTGCGCGTGCGCGTTGACTTGAACAATGACCTGAGCCTCAACGACGACAGCAGCGGCTACTGGATTCGTAAAGTAATCGCAAGCAGCAACTATAAGTGCGGGCGCGCTGAGCTGACGTTGTATTTTGACATCAACCGGAAACTGCTCAAAAGCGAGATCAGCGGCGGGGAGCTGGTCAACCGCGAGGCTTACGACCACTGGCGGGCCGGTCAACAGCGCACTTGAGGCCGGTCATGCGCTGGGTCACGGTGTTGATGAAGCGCTAAGCGCGGCTCTCAACGCTGCTGGTGTGTCGAACGCGCCGGCAGATGATTCGACGAGAACGGCGCTGAGATACAGCAAATCGTCTGGTCGCTCTTCAGCGTCAAACCTGTGCCGGTCATGCGCCGGGTAGAAATAGGCCCAGGATTGATTCAAACGTGTTTCCAGTCGTTCGCGCACCGCAATTAGCGCAGCCAGCGGCGCACTAACAATAAAGCTTTCTGGGCCGATGTGACCGATGAAGCTTTCGCTGTCTTCCGTGTGCTCGCTAACCGCGCTGCGGATCATAAGGGCAACGGCGCGCAGCACGTCGTCGGCCGCTACGAAGCCATAGTGCTCGCGGAAATGGTGTAGGTTATGCACCGAGAGAGCCAGCAGCGCCCAGGGGTCGGCGTCGCGCAGCAGCGCCTCGAAGTGCTCGTCCACCAAGTCGCCCTCAGGCAAATCAGTTACCGGGTTGAGCAGAGCCTGCCGGGCGGCCCGTATGAGCGCATTGCGCACGCGCAGGCGCAGTTCCTGCAAGTCAAACGGTTTCGTGATGTAGTCTACTACGCCCAGTTCCAGGCCCAACAGCTTGTTGGCGCGCTCGCTGCGTTCGGTAAGAAAAATGATGGGCATATCCTGTGTTTGGCGGCGAGCGCGCACCTGCCGGCAAACTTCATAGCCATCAATGTCGGGCAGACGGATGTCGAGCACGATGAGGTCGAAGGGCTGTTCCTGGCTGAGGCGCACAGCCTCTTGGCCCCAGGCGGCGGTTGCGACGTCGTAGTGCTGCACGCGAAAGTAGGCGCTGAGCATCTCGGCCAGATCGTGATCGTCTTCGACGATCAGAATGCGCGGCTTGTCCTCCACCGATCAGCCCCCTGCAAGCTGTCCGATTGGCTTCTTATTCGCAATGAACACACAGGCTTCCCCACCCGCAGCGGCACAAATCTGCTCCTGCACGTGGAATTCAAACCCCTGCGTAGACCAATTGAGCGTTTCCTGAATTAGGCCGGTGAGCATGTGGCACACCGGCCGGTCAGACGTGCGTCCCCAGGCCAGTGGGCTGGGCTGGACGGTGAGCAGGAATGAGTCGGCGCGCTCAGTGACGCGAGTCGCCTGGTCGCTGTGGCGGGTAAACACTGTGGCCAGCGCGTCCAGCGCCAGTCGTGTGCGCTGGCTGACGAGCAGCGCCTGAAAGGCCGGATCGCCCATACCAGCCAGGGCGCCGAAGGCGAAAAACCCCTGACGAAACCACTCGCGTCCAATGCGCAAATCCATGCTGCGCCCACCGCGCCCGCCGTAAAGGTCTGTCAGAGCCTGGCTGAAAGCCGCCAAGATGGCAAAATCGAACTGGCGGTCCAGCGTGTCGGGTGGCAGCGGATGCAGCAGGTTGCGCAGGCCGGCCTGGGCAAAAGCTGCCTCTGCGCCGTCGGCGCCTAGGACTTTGCCGACGGCCAGCATGAGGTAACGCGCAAAGCGGTTGGGGTAGAACAGCCCGCTGAAGTTGGCCACCGGTATCGGCATCTTTCGTGCAGGGCGCGCGTCACACCAGCCGGGCCAGGTCCTCGACAGTGCGGTTCACATCCAGGAAGATCAGGCCCAACTTGGCCTCAGGGCGCGCCAGGACGGTGAGTACCGCTTCCTCGCCCACACTGGTCAGAATGACGTAGCCCTTCTCTCCCTTGATAAAGACCTGCTCCAGCGTGCCGCGCCCCAATTCGGAAGAGATGCGCTCGCCCAGGGAGAGCATGGCCGCCGACATCGCGCTCACACGGTCTTCCTCGACGTGGCCTGGCAGTGACGATGCCATGCTCAGGCCGTCCACGCTGACCACTGCCGCCCCTTCCACATCGCCTGAGCTGGCCTGGAGGTCGCGCAGGCGCTCTACCAGTTGTTCCGTTCGTGACTTAGCCAAAGGTAAAACTCCTGTTGCAACGCGCGGGTGCATCAACGTTCACGCTATGGATTGTAGCACAATTTCCCCGCAGGCTGCACAAAGCGAGCTCGGCATCTAACATCTGATAGCGCGTGCCGACTGCACATTCTTCATTTTTTATTCTTCTCGAGCGTGAAGCCCCGTGAATTATTTGCCAAGAGCGTACATTTTCCCCAAAGCGTGTTTCACAATGTGCTAAATTGAGAGAAGGCAGACGAAGTATGCGGCGCTGCAAGCGGAGAAACGCAGATGACAACGCTTCTAGATGTGTACAGCGCAATGAACGCCGACGACCGAGCAACCGCGATTCGACTCCTGGCTGACGTTATTCAGACCGAGCCAAGCGCCCAGGCCTGGTATCTGGCGGCGCGGCGCGGCCTGTGGTGGTTCACCGGCTTCAGCGGCCAGAACTTCGACAACCGCAGTATATCCGACACATCCGGCTTTGGCGCGCCGCTGACGCTGCGCATCAGGCATCTGGGCGCCGGTGGGAACTCGACCAGAGCAACCAGCGACGGCGGCTTGAATATCAACCAAGCCATTATAATCGAGTCCACAGCTAACGCCACCAAGATCGTAGATGCGATCAAGGCGTCCAACGCTTTCACTGTCGAACTTTGGCTGCGCTCAAGCAGCGCCAGCAACAGCGGCCCGGGACGCATTCTGACACTTTCCAAAGACACAGGTAACCAGCGCAACCTGACGATTGCTCAGGGACTCTGCAACGGCAGCAGCGGTAGCCAACACTGTCTGCGCCTGCGCACGACCAATGCCAGCGGCTACAGCCAGACAGACAGCGGCACGCCGGTGACCTCGACCAGCCTGCAGCACTTCGTGATGACTTACAGCAGCGCTGACAGCCGCGTGCGGGTGTACATCAACGGCAGCTTGGTCTACAACCAGCAGATCGGCGGAGCCACAGAGGCGCTCTCCGGTTGGAATAACACTTATCCGCTGCTGCTGGGGAACGAGTACAGGGCAACCAGCAGCACGCGCGATGAGCGCGACTGGACGGGCGACCTGTACCTGCTGGCGTTCTACAACCGCGCCCTAAGCGCAGCCGAGATCAGCCAAAACTACGCGGCCGGACATCTGCCGCAGTAAACAGAGCGTTTCACACCTCGATCCCTGCCCCACACGGGGCGGGGATTTTTTATCCTGCCAGCAGCAGCGCGTAAAGACAGAGCGATGCCAGCAGCGTGCCGTCAATGCGATCCAGTATGCCGCCGTGGCCAGGCAGGATGTGGCCGCTGTCCTTAACCAGCAGGCGGCGCTTGACCCAGCTTTCGAGCAGGTCGCCCATCTGCACGCTCACAGCGAGCAGCGCGTTCACGGCTGCCGCCGCCAGAGGTGGCACACCCAGCAGCGCAGCCGCAGTCAGCGTCCCGGCCAGCAGGCCGGCCGCCAGACCGGCGGCCGCGCCCTCGACTGTCTTGTGCGGCGAGATGCGCGGGGCCAGCTTGTGCTGGCCGGCTATGCGCCCGCCGATCAGCGCAAAGGCGTCAGTGCTCCAGTTGTTGAGCAGCAGCATCAGCGTCAGCGCCAGACCGTCAGGGCGGGCGCGAATAAGAGCCAGCGCGCCCAGCCCAACGCCAATATACAGCGCGCCGGCTAGCAAAATGGCATAACAGCGAATGTAAAAACTGCGCTGAATGCCGCCCGCAGAACGGGTCTCCAACACCCCAGCAGCGGCCAACAGCAGCGCTGGCAGCGCTGCTAACAGGGATAGATTGAGCACAAGCGCGGCGATACATGCGAGAATCAGGCCAACAGTCAGCAGGCGACCGGTGCGCGCTGCTGGCCGCGTCATGTGCTGCAGCTCCACACCTGCAACAACACCAACACCGCCCAGTCCCAACACAAAGACCGGGCCGCCCAGCACAACCGCCGCCAGGGCCAGCGGGCCGATGAGCAGAGCAGTGCGGGAGCGGCGCAAAAAATCGGCATCGAACAGTGTGCGCATGGTTGGGGCAGGTGTCACCTGTGGCAGATGCCTTTCAAGCGCGGGATTAGAGCGCGCCGTGACGCTGGACGAATGCGCCCACCAGCTCAAACACGCGCTCACGCTCACAGTCCAGCGTGAGATTGTGACCGCTGTGCTGTAAGGTGTGCGCCTCGACAACCGCGCTGCCGACACGACTGGCGATCAACGCGCTGTTCTCGAACGGCGCAACGTCGTCCTTTGTTGAATACAGCGTCAGCAGCGGCGCGGTCAGCAGCGGCAGACGCTCTAAAGTAATTTGGGAAAGCAGGTAGGCCTCCGCAACAGCCGAACCAGCCCAGCGATCGTAGCGCACTCGGCCGTGAGCTGGCTCACCGCGGCGCGCCTGCTCGGCGCGGATACGATCTGGCAGATCGCTGCGGTCAGGTGTGTCAAAATAACGCAGCACATAGCGCAGCCAAGGGGAAAAGCGTATCGTGCGTGAATGGTAGCGTAGAGGCGATGCCAAGACGGCCACCCCATCTACCGGAACCACTGTGGCGGTCAGCAGGCACACAACACCGCCAATGGAGTGCCCAATCAGGAACACGCGCTGGCCCGCGCCGCGCAGCAGATGAAAACCGTCTAACGCGCTGCCCAGCCAGTCGCGCCAGCGCACCCGCGCCGCGTCGCGGTAGTCAGCGCCGTGTCCGGGCAGACGCGCGCCGTAGACGGTGAAGCCCAGACGACCCAAGTGTTCGCCCAGCCAGCGCACCTCGCCCGGTGATGACATCAGCCCGTGAAGCACAAGGCAGCTCACCGGGCCGCCCGGTATGTAGAACGGTTCTGCGCCTGGCAGGTAGTACTGCTCAACAAACTTCACGCCGCCTCCAGCGACAGAATCTAAAATCGCTTGGCAATGATATCGAGTTTACAATAAAACGGCTATGCAGGCGCGGGCCGCTGCATTGGCGGGGCTGACCGAAAGACACAGAAGCTGTGTCCGCACGCGCTCACAGTGAGCAGCAGACCGGCCTGCTAAGCAGGTGGAGGCAGTGCCTTGAGCCAGTTTCTGCCAGGGCTGAGTCGCGAGCAGAGCGGTCAGCCCTGAATAAGATAGCTGTCGTGCAGCGCGCGCGTTCCGAGGCGCGTGGCTGCGGCAGTTCCCAGCCCAGCGGCGTACGAGACAGCCAGCAGCGCCACCGCCGCCCATCCGCCCGGCGGAACGAGCAGCAGACTGTTCCAGGCAATGGCCAGCGCAGCGCTGCCAGCAGCAGCGCTCACCAACGGCGGGAAATTGGTTCGCGCCAGGCCCCGCAGCAGGAAATCGCCGACCAGCAGCGCGAGCGCGATCCAACCGCTGGCTGCCAGCCCCAGCAGCGCCAGCGCCGCTGCCAGCGCGGCGGGCAGCAGCAGCAGCCCCAGCAGCGGCAGCGCTGCCAGCAGCACCAGGTACAGCGCGCCCAGCCCCAGGCTCAACAAGCCCAGCGCCAGCCCCAAGCGGCCCAATCCCCGCGGGCGGCGGCGCAAGGCTTCGGCCATGCAGCTGACACGGCGTGGGAACACCGTCACAACCAGCGCTGCAAGGCCGCTCAAGAACAGCGACGCAAACAGGCTGACAAGCAGTCCCAGGGCGGAGAGAGCAGCCTGAGGACCGCTTTCCCACACAGGCCATGCACTGAGCGCGCCAGCGTCACAGGGCAGGTGCGGGGCCGCGCCGACGCGCGCGTCAGCGACGCTGCCGCATACGTAGAGCGGGCCTAAAATGACCGCAGTCGAACGTATTGCTAACTCCCAAGCGCGGACGTAGACTCTGCCGCTGATTTGCCCGTCCAGCGTAATGCTGTCAGCCAACAGGAGGGCATCGCCTTCAATTGCGGTTTCTGGGGCGAACGTGACAGTGCTGCCGAGGGCGGTCAGATCGCCGCTCACAGCGCCGGCTAGGTAAATGGAGTCGCCCACCAGGGCGGTTTGGCCCTCCACTGCCGACTGTGGCCCCAGCGTAATTGTCTCGCCAAAAACTGCCAGGCTGCCGTCCAGCGCTGTATCCAGCCGGTACTGGGGCTGCACAACAACGCTGCCGCCTCCCCAGGGGGTTTCTAGACGCTGGCGGGCAGCGTTGAGCAGCGCAACCAGCGCGCCCACAATAACGGCCAGAATCAGCAGCCCTCGGATACTGCGCATTGGTTGTCTGTCTGTTCCTTTCCCGCCGCCTCAGTTGATGCGCTGAGCGCGCAAACGCGGCGCGAAACGCATCAGCCACAACAGCGACACCGGGACAGCAGCTACCAGCAGCAGCACGGCTTCGGTATTTGCAGCCAGCAGTGTTTGCACGGCGGCAACCATCTGTTCCGCCAGCGCAATGCCCAACACCATCAGCGCAGTGGCCTGCTGCAGCGCAGCCGCCAGCAGTTCAGCGCTGCCCAGCGTCGTCAGCAGCAGCCAGCCGGTGGCCAGCAGCACGGGCATCATCGCAGCCGCGGTCAGCGCCAGCCCTAACGCAAGGGCTAATCCGGACACACGCGGCATCTGCCGGGCGCTGACAGCCTCAGCCAGCCGCGCCATAATCGCCTCGGCCAGCCGCTGGGGCGCGCGCTCGTGCGGTGCAGTGCGCAGCATTCGGTCCACCTGCTTGAGCCGCTGGAACTCCGCCGAGTCGCTGGGGTTTGTGTCGAGATAGGCACGCAGCTCCGCCAGCGCTTCAGGGCTGAGGGCCTCATCTAGTGTTCTTTGCATAAGGCGACGCTGTCGCTCGTTCGCCATTCCTACAGAGTCTCCAGTACCGGCCTGATAATACTGTCTGCGTGTGTCTCTTGTTTTAGCCTGTCTGCCAGCGCCTGCCGCGCCCGGAACAAGCGGCTCTTGATCGCGCTCTCAGTGGTGTCGAGCATCTCGGCAATCTCAGCATAGGAATACTCATACCAGTAGCGCAGCACGACCGCAGCGCGATAGTCGGTGTTAAGGTTGTCAAGCAGCTCCTGAACAGCGGCGCTGCGCTCGTTGGTGATCGTGGCGTCCTCCGGGTCAGGTTCATCGCTGCTAAGTGACAGGCTGGGCGGCAGAGGATCGTCGAGCGACAGCCATGTGAGACGGCGGCGGCGCAGGCGGTCAATGCAGTGGTTGGATGCAATCGAAAGCAGCCAGGTCTTGAATGAACGGGCCGGATCGTAGCGCTGCAGGTTCATGTAAGCGCGTAAGAATGTCTCTTGGGCCGCGTCCTCGGCCTCGGTGCGCTCGCTCAACATGCGGTAGCACAGGTTGTATACGGCGTGCTGGTAGGTGTTGACCAATTCAGCAAAAGCATCCTGGTTGCCGTCAAGCGTTTCCTCTACCCACTGAAGAATGATTGGATCTGACACAGACACTTGTCATCTCCTTACGGGACGCTGACCTGTGTAAGGCAGCGCGCCGTCTAGAACAGCTATACGCGGCAGACCAGGCGAAAGTTGCGGCTTGTTAGCCGGCAAGTTCCTATCTTTTGGCAGCGCTTTGGCCAGCGTCGGTCGTGCAGATTTTGTTGTTCTCAACCCACACCCTCAATGATACGCCTTTCCAGGCAGCTTTGTCTCCCCCTATTCGGGCAGGTTTATGCCTGTACACCGCCAGAGAAAAGGCTCTCTTTAACTCCGCAGCGAAGGGCGGCCACTCCATCCGGCCGCCCTGTGCTCAGCATAGTTGGATTTGCAGCATCCCGACTTCAGCGAATACGGCTGGTGACCAGCAGCGCACTGAGCAGCGCTGACAGAGCCGCCAGTGCTTCTTTGGCGCGTCCTCGTGATACCTGTGCCAGCCGATACTGCTCAGCTTCGCGCAGCCGCTGCTGTCGGTGGTACTCGGCAATCATGTAGATTTTCAAATAAGCTTCCATCTTGTGGCCCCCTCGCGGCTGCTTGTTTTGCACACTATCACCCTTTACTACGGCTCGGGCGCCAGTTTGTTCAAAACCTGCGTGCCGCACATTGCCGCGAGAGACGCAGTCGTGCGCCGTGCGCGCGTTGCAGATCGGCCTGGCGAAGCTAACATTCCGCTGTCTGGACATTTCCGGTAGGGGCGCGTTAGGCGCAAGCCCCCACCGAAGTCAACAGATGGGGCAGCTAAAGGAGCAAAGCGGTTGACAGGGTGGCGCGCTCAGCCACAGCCATTCAACGCTCAGCCGGCCCGGAGGCGGGCAGCAGCGGCGCAGATGACTGCGGGTTGGTCAGCCGTTCGAGTTCGGTGAGATAAGAGAAGGCGTGCTCGAAGCTGCTGCCGCACATTTCCTCGCTGGGGCGCAGGCGGGCACATACCTGGGGCCGATCAGGGTGGTCGTAAATCAGGCAGCGGTTGTCATCGCTGAGGTGCAGGCAGCGCACGCCGGCTGGTTTGCCAGCCGGCATGCCTGGTATGGGGGACGAGATCGAGAGCGCGATGCAGCACGCGCCGCAGCCAACACGGCATTCCACAGCGATCTTGCCTCTAGCTTCTGGCTTGCTGCCGGTGAGCGTTAATGCTGGCACGCAAATCGCGCGCTGCTGCCGCAGGGTTCTCAGCGAAGATCACAGCGCGCGAAGCGCTAATGACCAGGCCGCGGCCCGTGCTGTCCAGCCCGGCGCGCACAACAGCTGCCACGTCTCCGCCCTGCGCGCCCACGCCCGGCACGAGCAGCGGCATATCGCCCACCAGCGCGCGCACGCGGCGCAGCTCGTCGGGATAGGTAGCGCCGACCACCAGCATGCAGTTGCCGGCGCTGTTCCAGGTATCGCGCACGTTCTCGGCCACTGCCTGCCACAGTGGCCGGCCGCCCACGTCCAGGTCCTGGAACTCGCCGGCGCCGGGGTTGGACGTGCGGCACAGGACGATGCAGGCGCGATCAGCGCGCTGAAGGAACGGAAGCAGCGCATCGCGCCCTAGATATGGGTTGACGGTGGCGGCGTCGAAGCCGTAATAATCGAATACAGCGCGCGCGTAAGCATCGCTCGATGAGCCAATGTCGCCGTGCTTGCCATCGCAGATGGTCACGATATCCGGGTGATTGAGGTGGAGATACTCCATAGTTTGCCGCAGCGAGTTGCAGCCGCGTTCGCCGCGCGCCTCGTAAAACGCCATATTGAGCTTATAAGCGCACACATGCGCATGTGTCTGCTCAATGATCCAGCGGTTGAACACGAACAGCGGGTATTCGTAGTGAGTGAAAGCCTCAGGCAGGCGCGGGAAATCGCTGTCCAGCCCCACACACAGCAGCGAGTCAGCCGCGTCTATTCGTTGATTGAGCTTGGCCAGCGCTTTCATTCGGTCAGCCCTCGCTGTTCCATCCAGCCGTGGGGATCGCGCATCCAGTCCTCAATCACGTCCAGCGCCTCCTGCGTGAGATAGCCCTGCTCAAACGCTGTGCGAGCGACCACGGCAAAGGGCGTCAGCAGGTGCAGCCGCACCCCCATGACGGCGAAAGCGCGCTGCGCCACGGGGAAGCCGTAGCCAGTGATCGCCAAGCAGTCGTCAACGATCGCACCGGCCGCCCGCAGCGCTTCAACGCCAGCCAGGCTGCTGCTGCCTGTGGTGACCAGGTCCTCAATTAGCAGCACACGCTGACCGGCCACACCACCACCTTCGATCTTGCTGCGCGTGCCGTGTTCCTTGGGCTGCTTGCGCACAAACACAGATGGCACGCCCAGAGTATAAGCCAGCGCAGAGCTGTGCGGGATGCCCGCCGTTTCAATACCAGCGATCACGTCGAACGCAAGCGGCGTCTGCGCAATCACCTGCTGGAAGCCTTCAATGACCACGCGCCACTGTTCCGGCCAGAAGATCAGCTGCCGGTTGTCCACGTAAACAGGCGACAGCAGGCCAGAGCGAAACGTAACCGGTTTGTCTGGTGTGAAGCCTACGGCCTGGATGGCCAGCAGCGCCCGCGCTACGTTTTGTTCAAGCATGACAATCCTCGTTTACGATTAGCGCCGCCGCCAGCGGCCCGCGGTACACCAGCGCTGACCAGTATTGTACGGCACGAACGCCAATCCGCGAAAAGGCCGCCCAGCTCCTCCCGTCTATCACGCCGCCGCAGCCGATTACATCAAGAGAATAACCGCGTGCGCGGATGTCGTCCAGCAGCAGCTTGGCCACCGCCAGCGCCCGCTGGTGCAGACGCCCGCCGCCAACGCCTGCCGTCAGGCCGCTGCCATCTGGCGCAGGCTGGCCGAGCGTGTTAGTAGCGACGACAGCGCGCACGCCCTCATCGGCACAGACGCGCAGCAGGGCGCGGTACTGCTCCGCTGACAGGTCTGGCCCCAGCTTGACCCACAGGGGCGCGGCGCTCCCGACGCGCTCTAGGGCGACTCTCACTGCCCCCCGTGTGCGGGCCTGAGTTTGACGGCCAGTGGGGTCGTCCTCGGTATTGGGGCAGCTCAGGTTGAGTGTGAACCAGGACGGCACGATATCGAGCGACAAAAAGGCTTCCAGCGCTGCGACAATTTCGCTTTGCTCCTGGGCCGGGTCGTCCACACCGGGGCTGACTGCGATGTTAATGCCATAAACTAGGGGCAAATTGTGGCGGCCCCGCGCCAGAAATGCCGCCGCCGCCCGCGCGCCGGGGTTCTTGAGGCCGACGCGGTTCTGTGTGGAACGTGTGGCTGGGTCGCGCCAAACGACGACGCCGGGGTTGCCGGTGCGCGGCCAGCGCGTAAATGAACCAAACTCCACTGGGCCAACCAAACGAGGCAGGCTGCGCCAGCCGGGGATAATGTTCTCGCCGCGCATGACCGCCGCCACAGCGGACTCTTCATCGGGGAAGCCGTCGCCTTTGACGAATCCCGCCGCCAGCGTCAGTGGGAAGGGCAGCGTCGCGCCGCCGACAGTTACTGGCAGCAGATCGAAAGCCAGCCGATTGGCCCTGCCCAGGGTCATCTGCGCCCACTCCTGCCCATCCAGCCAGCGCAGCAGATCGAGGGTGCGGGTGTGCGCTGTCTGTGCGTCCGCGACGCGGAACAAGACCGGTCGCAGCGCGCTGTAGGCTGCTGCGCCGGCCGCAAGACAGGCCCGGTTAGCCATGCGCAGCCTGCCCAAAGCCAGGTAGGACAGTCACATTTTCGCCGTCGAAAGCCACATTTCCCCGGATAACAACGCGCCGCACCAGGCCGCGCACACGCATCCCCTCAAACGGCGACCAGCGGCACAGCGTCCGCAGAGTATCGCGGGTGATGGTGCGCGGCGCGTCAGTCTCGACCTCGGTGTAAGTATACGGCGGGCAGGGCACACCAAAGACGCGGCGCGGGTTTTCGGCCACCAGCGCGATCACATGTTCCAGCGTTAGACGTTTCTCGTGCACCGCCAGCAGCAGCAGCGGCAGCGTCGTTTCCAGCCCTGGCACGCCGTAGACTGGTTGACCGCTGAATTTCTCTGCCAGCGTGTGCGGCGCGTGATCGCTTTCGACAACGTCCACTAGGCCGCTGCGCAGGCCGTCCCATAGGGCGTCTCGGTCAGTCCTCGTCTTGAGTTCGGGTTTCATCAGCGCAAGCGGGCCGAGGAAGGCGACGTCCTCCTGCGTGAGATAGAGATGATGCGGGCACACGCCAACGCTCACCGGCAGACTGTCGGCCTTGGCGGCGGCCAGTGCCCGCAGTTCGTCGGCGGCGCTGATGTGGCAGAAATGGGTTGGTTTGCGGTGTTTGCGCACCAGCGCGAGGATGTCGTTCACGGTGTCGCCTTCGGCGTGGACAGCGATTACTTTGCCGGCGGGCCAAGCGGCATAATGTCGGTCGCGCTGCGCTTGGTCCTCGATAAGCAGCGTGCCAGTGGTGGCGTTGTTGTAGATCTTGAGGCCACAGGTGCGCGGCGCAGCTTCAGGGTAGGCGGCGGTGTTGTCGGTGGCTGACGCGCCAAAGTAGATGCCCCAATCGCAAACAGCCTGCGCACCGATTTCGGCCCGTTTGCGGTCGAGCGCAGCGCAGTCGGTGGTGGTGGGCGGCGTGTTGGGCATGTCGAACACGGCCCAATACCCGCCGGCCAGCGCCGCCGCTGTCTCGCTGGCGAATGTGCCCTTATGCGCCCAGTCCATGCCGCGCAGGTGGGTGTGCGGGTCGAGCATGGCGGGGATGCGGACAATCATCAGACGTAAGCGCCCCGCAGCACTTTGGCCAGCAGCGCCATGCGGACGAACATGCCGTTTTCCATCTGCCGGAAGTAGACCGCGCGCGGATCGGCGTCAAGGATGTCGTGGTCAGCGGGCGTGCCCATCTCGTGCTTGCGCGGCAGCGGGTGCATCAAGATAGCGTCGGCTTTAGCGCGGGCAAGCACCGGGGGCGTCATGATGAAGCCGTCCTTGATGGCCTCATACTCAGCGCGATCATTGAAGCGCTCCTCTTGCACGCGCGTCCAGTAGATTACGTCGCTTTCGGCCAGCACATCATCCAGGTTGTCGGTTTCGCGCACAACCACACCAGCCGCGCGCAGCGTTTCGACAATTCCTGCCGGCATCCTGAGCATGGGCGGCGCGACCAGGTCCACGCGCACATCCTGGCCGCCGATGCGCGCAATCAGTTTGGCGAGCGAGTGAACGGTGCGGCCGTGGCGCAGATCGCCAACCATTGTGATCGTCTGGCCGTCAATGCCGTTCTTGTATTCGACGATGGTGTACATATCCAGCAGGGCCTGCGTGGGATGTTCGCCAATGCCATCTCCGCCGCTGACGATTACCGTTTGGCGGCCCAGCTTCTCGCGCAGCAGGTCGAGATAATAAGCAGCTTCGTAAGACGAACCGACTTCGGGATGGCGCAGCGCGATCACGTCGGCGTAGCAGCCAGCAGCGCGCACGGTGTCGGCCAGGTCCTCACCCTTGTACATAGACGAGAACTGGATGCCGTTGCTGGCCCCGATGACCTCACCGCCCAGGCGGCGCATGGCGGCCTGAAACGACATATCAGTGCGCGTGCTGGACTCGAAGAACAAGACGGCCATCACCTTGCCGCTGCACAGTTCGACTAGACCGCGGTCGCTCTGGCGCAGGCGGCGTTTGAGCGAGGCGGTAGCGTCGAAGATGATCTGCAGGTCCTTGCGGGTGAACTGGTCAACGGTAATGATGTGCTTGCCCAGGAAATCGCCGTCAATCAGCGGCGGCTGGTAGAGGTGAGTGAAATCGCGGGCCTCACGGATGTCTACCTGTTCAGCGACAGTCATATACTTCCTCCTGATGACATAAAAAAGCCACCCTCAAGCGGATGGCTGCGAATGAGGATTAGCCGTTTCCCCTTGCAGCGCGCGCTGCACAGCCTCAACAATCAAACGGTGCTCGGCCTCATGCATGCGCGCCTCGAATTCGGCCAGCGTGTCGCCCGGCTGGTAAGCCACAACAGCCTGCGCGATCACGTCTCCAGCGTCCACTTCTGGAACAGCGTAATGCACCATGCACCCGCTGAAGGCGATCTCGCGCCGCCGGCAGGCCTCGAAAGCGCGGCGGATAGCATCTTTGCCAGGGAACATCCCCGGCAGCGCCGGGTGCAGGTTGATGACCCGACCGGGGAAGCGATCCAGAAAGGCCGAACTCAGAATGTGCATCCAGCCGGCCAGCACGATCAACGCGGGCTGATAGGGCGCGATGCGCTCGGCGAGGTCAGCGTCGTATTCAGCGCGGCTGCGACCTGCATCTGTGTAAGGTTTGAGCGGAAAGTAGAGCGTTTCAATGCCAGCGTGCGCGGCGCGTTCCAGGCCGTAAGCCGCTTTGCGATTCGAGACGACCAGCGCGATCTCGGCGGACAGCGCGCCGCTGGCGACAGCGTCAATCAACGCCTGCAGGTTGCTGCCGGAACCGGAAATCAGCACGACAAGGCGCGGCAGTTGAGCAGCTGGTTGGTGTGCGGGCGGCGTGTCCAAGCTGGCGTTACTCCCTGAGAACTGAAACGCTATTATCTCCGCTGATGACCTCGCCGACAACTGCCAGTTCACCCGGCACAGCGGCCTGCGCCGCAGTCACCGTCTCTAGCGGGACGACAACCAGCATGCCCAAACCCATGTTGAACACGTGGAACATCTCAGTTTCGCTCACACTGCCCAGCCGCTGGATGAGGCCAAAAATGGGCGGTTCTGGCCACGCCCCTCGCCGGATGACTGCACCTACGCCCGGCGGCAGAACGCGCGGCAGGTTGTCCAGCACCCCGCCGCCAGTAATGTGCGCCAGCCCGCGCACGTCAATTCCAGCGGCGAACAGAGCCATCACAGGCTGAAGATAGCTGCGGTGCACCGCCAGCAGCGCCGCGCCAACGCTCGCGCCCAGTTCGGGGTGGACGGCATTCCAGTCGAGATCGGCCAGAACGCGGCGGGCCAGCGAGTAGCCATTGGTATGCAGCCCGCTGGATTGGAGCGCCAAAATCACATCGCCAGGTTGAATACGCGCGCCGTCTACGATGCGCGCGCGCTCTACCACGCCGACAATCGTTCCAGCGAGGTCGAGTTCGCCGGGTTGGTAGACGCCGGGCATTTCAGCAGTTTCACCGCCCAGCAGCGCGCAGCCGTTGGCGCGGCAGGCCGCCGCTGCGCCACCGACAACCTCGGCGATCTGTTCGGCGTTCAATTTGCTGGCCGCGACGTAATCGAGAAAGAACAGCGGGCGCGCGCCCTGCACCAGAATGTCGTTGACGCAGTGGTTGACCAGGTCCTGGCCGATGGTGTCCCAGCGGTTCAGGCGCGCCGCGACCATTGTCTTGGTGCCGACGCCGTCAGTCGAGGCAACCAGCACCGGCGCGGCCATGTGTTTGAGCGCGGAGGCGTCGAACAGCCCGCCGAACGACCCGATATCGGACAGGACTTCAGGGCCGTAAGTGGCGCGGACAGCGGCTTTCATGAGTTGAGTAGCGCGGTTCCCAGCGGCGATATCCACGCCGGCGCGAGCATAGGCATCGCCCTGTGTCATAAGGCTGCGCTCCTGCCGATGTCGCGCCGGTAGTGCATGCCTTCGAAGTGGATGCCGCCGAGTGTGTCGTAGGCCCGGCGCAGCGCCTCGGTGAGGGTGTCGCCCAGGGCGCTCACGGCCAGCACGCGCCCCCCGGCGGTTACAAGCTGGCCTGCACTGCGCGCTGTCCCAGCCTGAAAGATGAACACGTCATCGCGGTCAACACCCTCAATGCCGGTGATGACCAGGCCTTTCGGATAGCTGCCGGGGTAACCAGGAGACGACGCCACCACTGCCGCGCACGACCGCGGTTTCCAGCGCACTTCAAGCTGGTCCAGCCGCCCCTCGGTGCAGGCCAGCAGCACGTCGAGCAGGTCGGTTTCCAAGAGCGGCAGGATGGCCTGCGTTTCAGGGTCACCAAAGCGGCAGTTGAACTCCAGGGCGCGTGGGCCATCTGCGGTGAGCATCATGCCGGCGTAGAGCACGCCGACATAAGGCGCGCCCTCGGCGGCCATGCCGTCAACTGCTGGCTGCAGCACGGCGCGCACGATCTCACCCACAAGCTGCGGCGGCACATCCGGCGCAGGCGCGTAAGCGCCCATGCCGCCAGTGTTAGGGCCGGCGTCGCCGTCGTAGATGCGCTTGTGATCGCGAGCAGGCGGCATAGGCACAACGGTGCGTCCGTCGCAGAACGCCAGGAGCGACACTTCCAACCCGCTGAGGCGCTCCTCGATCAGCGCTGTCTGGCCAGCTGCGCCGAAAGCGCCGTCTAGCAGCACGTGGCGCAGCGCGGCGTGGGCTTGTTGGGGCGTGTCGCACACAATGACGCCCTTGCCCGCCGCCAGCCCGTCCGCTTTGATCACTACAGGGCTGCTCAGTTTGTCTAGGTAGGCGGCGGCGCGATCATAGCTGTCGAAGGCGGCGTAGCGCGCAGTGGGGATGTTGTGGCGCTGCATGAACGCTTTGGCGAAGGCTTTCGACGACTCCAGGCGAGCGGCGGCTTGTGTGGGGCCAAAAACGCGCAGCCCTGCCGCCTGAAAGGCGTCCACGACACCGAGCGCCAGCGGCACTTCCGGGCCGATGACGGTCAGGTCAACAGCCTGCTGGCAGGCGAAGCGCAGCAGGCCATCCACGTCCTCGGCTTCGATTGGGGCGCACGCCGCCACCTGTTCGATGCCGGCGTTGCCGGGCGCGGCGTATATCTCCTTGGCCAGCGGCGAGCGGCGCAGCGCCCAAACGATCGCGTGTTCGCGGCCGCCGCCGCCCACCACCAGCAGGCGCAGCCCGCTCATAGGCCCCAGGCTCCTTCCAGGTGCAGCTTGTCGCGGTTGTCGTCGAAGAGCCACTCCGGGATCGCTACCGGGTATTTGCCGGAGAAGCAGGCCGTGCAGTGGCCGTTAGGCCGGCTGCCCAAGCCTTCCTGCACTGCCGCGACCATCCCAGGCAGGCTGAGATAATCCAGCGAGTCCGCGCCGATGCGCTGGCAGATTTCGGCGACGTCCATGTTGTGAGCGATCAACTGGCGGTAGGTGGCCATGTCCACGCCCATGAAGCACGGATGGCGCACAGGCGGTGACGACACGCGCACGTGAACTTCAACCGCGCCGCTGTCGCGCACCAGCTGCACCAGCGGCCCGGCGGTGTTGCCGCGCACGATCGAGTCGTCAATCAGCACGACGCGCTTGCCGGCCAGGTTCGACGTAAGCGGGTTGAACTTCAGGCGCACGCCATCGCGCCGCAGTTGGTCGTCCGGCTGGATGAACGTGCGCCCGATGTAGCGGTTCTTGGTAAGGCCTTCGGTAAAGGGCAGGCCGGTTTCTTGACTGTAGCCGATGGCCGCTGGAATGGCTGAGTCCGGAACCGGGATAACGATGTCAGCGTCCGCTGGGGCCTCGCGGGCGAGCTGGCGGCCCATGCGCTGGCGCACGGCGTGGATCACTTGGTCCTCAAGCAGCGAGTCTGGGCGGGCAAAATAGACGTACTCGAAAATACACAGCGCGCGGCGCTGCGGCGCGCACCCCGTGATTGAGGTGATGCCGCTGGCATCCAGCCGGACGATCTCACCCGGCTCGATCTCGCGCAGGTAGCGCGCGCCGATTGTGCCCAGCGCGCACGACTCCGAGGCGACCACCCAACCGCCGCCCTCCAGCTCGCCCAAGCACAGCGGGCGCAGGCCGTGCGGGTCGCGCACGGCGTAGACGCCGCTGCGGGTGAGGATGGCCAGCGAATACGCGCCGTCGGCGATCTGCATCAGTGCCCTAATGCGCGTCTGCCACAGATCAAGGTTGTCGCCGTTGACATCCAAATAGTGGCCATCCAGCCACACCTCCGGCGGCGCGGAGAGCATCTGCGTAATCACTTCGCTGTCGGTGGTGGACGACAGGCCGACGCCGCGCCGCAGCAGCATCTGGCGCAGGCTGAGGGCGTTGGTCAGGTTGCCGTTGTGCGCCACACCTAGCGGGCCGTGCACGGTCTCGATCAGATAGGGCGATACGTTGCGCTCATGCGATGTGCCGGTGGTGGAGTAGCGGTTGTGGCCGATGGCCATATGGCCTTTGAGCGGGCGCAGGTTGTCCTCGTTGAACACCTGCGCCACCAGCCCCATCGCCTTGTGGATGTAGGCGGCGCGCCCGTCACAGGTGGCAATGCCGGCGCTCTCCTGGCCCCGGTGCTGCAGCGCGTATAAACCGAAGAATGTCAGCCGAGCCACGTCACGGCCCGGCGCGTAAATGCCGAACACGCCGCACTCGTCGTGCGGTTTGTCGTCGGCGCTGTAGTCCGCTGTCGCTGCTGCCTTGTTCATCTGCCTATTTCGCTGCCTCGCATCACTCACTCAAACCGTTTGCCAACTGCTGCCGCTTCCAATCCGTCAGCGCCGCCGCAATGCGCGGCGCGGCGGGCTGCGCGCCGGGAACGAATGCCTGCCCGGTTAGGTGCTCGTAAGTGGCGATATAACGCCCCGCCACCTCTGCTGCGAAGTCGTCTGGCAGGGCAGGCGGTACGCCCTCACCGCGATAGCCGCGCTCGGCGAACCACAGGCGCAGGTATTCTTTGTCGAAATGCTCCGGGTCGCAGCCCGGCCCATATGACTCGGCAGTCCAGAAGCGGCTGGAGTCGGGGGTGTGCAGC